>Ga0180223_1000038_pt1 | contig 331025 bp, 318 predicted proteins | sample eDN5th30CKraftOP_FD_151337 | JGI IMG/M metagenome (GOLD analysis project Ga0180223, IMG submission 151337) | Enriched Organic Plus compost microbial communities from Emeryville, California, USA - eDNA 5th pass 30_C Kraft OP (version 2) (version 2) ...
ATCCCCACCCGGATGATCGTGCTGGGCAACCCCGGCGGGCCGCTTCACGCCACCATCGCCCGGATGCACGTTCATGGCCGGGTGCCGTGGAAGCCCTACGAGCTTCCCGATGGCTCGCGCTGGGTTTACGCTCCGTCCACCTACATCGACAATCCGACCATCGACAGCGAACGCTATGCGCGGTCGATCGTCGCATCCTCCGGCGGCGACCGCGCGCTGGCCGAGGCATGGCTGAACAACAACTGGAACGACCTTGCCGGGGCGTTCTTCGCGGACGTGTTCGGCGATCACCTCATCATCCCCGACGATCCCGGCTTCCGGGTGCCCAAGGGCAAGGGCCACGGCTGGTATAGCGCCGTCGCGCTGGACTGGGGCTGGTCGGCCCCGACCGCCGCCGTGCTGGCCGTCCATGCACGCCAGCCCGGCCTGATCGGTCCCGCCGGTCGCGTCTATCCCAAGGGGTCGTGGATCATCGTGGACGAAGTGCATAGCGCGCGCACGGACGACCCCTCGCTGGGCAAGGGCTGGCCGCCGCAGATGGTGGCGGAGGAAGTGCTGGCGGCTTGCGAACGCTGGGGCATCCGCCCGCATGGCGTGGGCGACGACGCGCGGGGCCTCCAGAACGACACGCTGCTGGAACAGCTTGGCCGTTACGGCCTGCACCTGACCAAGCCGACGAAGGACCGCATTTCCGGCTGGGTGAAGGTGAAGGCGCTCATGGCCGCCGCCCGCGACGGCGACCCCGATACCCCCGGCCTGTGGATTTCCGAACGGTGCCGTTTCGGCCTCGAAACCCTGCCGCTGCTGCCGCGCGACGACGTGCGGATGGAGGATGTGGACACGTCCGCCAATGACCATTGGGCGGATGCCCTCCGCTACCTCGTCAACTCCGCACCCCGGATCGTCACGTCCGGCCGGACCATCGGCCATTACTGAGAAGGAGAAGCCCACCATGACCACGCCCCTTGACGAAAGCACCCCCGTTCGCAGCGACGTGCCGCTGGGGATGCACCCCGATGCCCTGCTGAGCGTCAGCGACACCCTCAACCGCCCCGACACCCTGGGCATTCCCGCCCTCGCCGCCGCCCGCGAGGCCATGCGCCTCTGCTACGATTGCTATGGGCGGCTGAACGATGCGGAGCGGGACTTGCAGGCCGTCGCGGAGCCTTCCGTTCGCCGCCAGCATCCCGCCGACCGGGGCGGGCATACGGAAGTCAGCGGCAACGTCCGCATGGTGAACGGGAAGCCCACCCGCATCGTGGACGCGGAGGAGTTCATCGCCGCCGCCGAACGGGCGCTGGCCCGCGTCTCCCCGGCGATTGACCGTCGCATGACCGAGTTGAAGGGCTACCGCGACGCGCTGGCGCAGCGGGTAGCGAACGCGCTGGACGTGCCCGCCCGCAAGACGCCGGAGGGCCTCGCGCTGGCCTCCGAAGTGCGGGCGCACATCAAGGCGATGAAGCAGCCCACCGCGCGGGGCAAGTTCGTTCTGGACGCGGTGGAGGCGGGCGACCTGCCCACCGTTGCCGCCGTGCTTCACGCCCCGCCCTTCCTCTCCGGGCTTGATGCGGGCACACATGCCCTTGTCCGTTCGCGGGCGGCGGCGCGCTTCGCCCCGGTCGATAGCGGCCAGCTTGAGGCGACGGAAGTTGCCATTGCCCATGTTGCGGCAGCGGGCAGCGCGACCACCCGGCGCTTTGGCGATGTGCTGGCCCTGCGGACCACGCCCGCCGTGAAGGCCGCGAAGTCGGTGAAGGCGCTGGCCGGAGCGGGGGCGTGACGCTCTCCGTCGCCGCCGCCAACCGCATTGCCCGCGCGGCGGCGGCACGTCGCCAGCGGACGGAGGCGAAGAAGCTCGCCATGCTGGCGGTGCGCGGGGCCTACGACCCGCCCCGTTGGGTGCTGGACCGGCTCACCCCCGGCGACCGCATCGAATACGAAGCGGCGAGGGACGAAGCGAGGAAGGGCAAGGCGTGACCAGCCGGCGGAGCGTACCTCAGCCGAGGCGTGGGCGGCTGGTCAAGGGCGGCTCGCCGGGCGCAACGGTCCGGCCCTGCATTACCTGCCACAAGCCTTTCCCCAGCGAGGGGCCGGGCAACCGCCTGTGTGTCCGATGCTGTCACCGCGCCGAGAGTGCCAGCCCATTTGAGCCGGGCTGAGACAGAAATATGCAACTCGCATCGCGGAGAGATGATGCAGGCGCAAGGGACGCTCGCATGGGCCTCATCTGCATTCGGCCCATGCGAGCACGATTGTCATTCGCGGGCTGGGTTGCCTGACAATCAGGGTTAATCAGCCGCCGTATCGTAATGCTGGGCAAAGTCGATGAGATTGGAATAATCCCACGGCATTTCCAACATCAGGCTCGAAAGAGCGCCGTCGTGGTGGTTGAAATCACACGCGACGATAACGGCATCAATTGCTTCAACGATTTCAACGTTACAGCAATTGTTACGATTAATAATGGAAAGCAAATTTGCGATTGCGGTATTTGCCGCTGGACGACGATCGGTAACAAGATCATTCATGTCAATTGCCTTATGTCAAAGGCACCGGCCATCGGCAGAGGCGAAAGATAGCAAATATGCCAACGGCCAGCGCAGTTAATAACGCTAGGTTTTCCGTCGGCTCGCAGAGGCCACGCGGCACAAGGGGACGCCTTGGGCCTGCAACGCGAATGAAGGGCTTATAGTGTCGCCCACCGGCTCGGCCCCGGACTGACCACCGGGGGCGTCGGGTCTGTCCCGAGCGATTCGGATGGTATGCGATATGCGGCGCGCGCGTCTATCAGTTTTAACCGTGCACAGTGGCAGATTTCGCCTTTTGTTCTGTGGAAGGGGCGCTATCTGTAGGAGGAAACCCATAACACGAAGGCGAATATCGTTGACCCGTCAGCAAGCTCAAACCGTACCACCTGAGGCTCCGGCAATTGATGCTGTTCTGCAATTCGATGCGACCCGACGCCTGACGTTTGTGGAAGATGAGTCTGTCCATCTAGTATTGAGCGATATCCCCTACGGAATTGGGGCTGAGGATTGGGACGTTTTGCACCCGAACACCAATTCTGCATTTCTCGGTTCAAGCCCGGCCCAGCAAAAAGCGGGCGCTGTTTTCAAAAAGCGCGGCAAACCTATAAATGGCTGGTCCGATGCGGATCGAGCCATTCCAAGACAGTATCAGGAATGGTGCTCTCTTTGGGCGTCAGAGTGGCTGCGCGTCCTCAAGCCCGGTGCCAGCGCGATTGTATTTGCTGGTCGCCGGTATGCACATCGCTGCATTAGCGCATTGGAAGATGCGGGCTTCTCCTTCAAAGACATGCTCGCGTGGCACCGTGATCGCGCCCCGCATCGGGCGCAGCGCCTGAATATCGTCTTTGAACGGCGCGGTGACGATGACGCAGCGGAGGCTTGGCAGGGTTGGCGAGTAGGGAACCTTCGCCCCACCTTTGAACCGATCCTGTGGTTCACAAAGCCGTACAAGATCGGCACGACTATCGCTGATAACGCACTAAATCATGGGGTGGGTGGCTACAACGAGGCTGCCTTCCTGCGTTATTTTGACCGGCCCGACAATCAGCTTGAGATGGGATTCGCGCCCAACGAAGCGGGGCTGCACCCCACGCAAAAGCCAGTGAGATTGATGCAGGCACTCGTTGAATTGACCACCCAGCCCGGTCAAGTGGTGCTTGATCCATTTTGCGGAAGCGGAAGCACATTGGTCGCTGCTCGCAATGTTGGCCGCCATTATCTGGGGTGCGATATCGACCCGCAGCATGTGGCAACATCGCAATCCCGATTGTTAGGGGACTTGTTCAGCGCATCATAGCGCAAACAGGCCGTTGTCGGAGATCCCTGACGCTTGGGCCATGCGCCCCGGAATGTTGTGGCTGCTGAGGAGTGCAGCAATTGCATCCTTGTGGGATAGTGCCTCGATCTTGCCTCGCTCTGCTTCCAGCAGTGTCAACGCCTCGCTGCGTGAGGCCTCGACGGCTTCAGCAGTTGCCTCGCGCTCCTCGGCCCAAAGTTCGGCGATGGTATCGCATGTGCTGTGCATCGCTGCATTGACTTGCTGCCAATAGAGAGCCGCGTCCTTAGAGGGGCTCATGTTTTCGACGGCTGAGAAGACGTTGAACAGCAGTTGTATCGCCTTTTCCGTGCCTGATACCGTCGAATAGCGACACATTACTGCGAGATGTGAGTAGGTGAGAATCGCGACGCTTCTTGCAGCTGCCTGTTGGTATATCTGGCTGCTTCTGCTCGGGAGGTGGTAGATCGGGCAGACCACCGTTGCGTGAGGCTTCTCGCGCTTCCAGCCTGCCATCGCCTCTACCTTAAAATCCTTCTGATTCTTGGCTGTGCGACTCATGCGGAACGCCTTGGCATCCGCTACAAAGCTATATGCTTCGGCCACGCAGTCGACGTCGGCCGCATCAGCGCGCTCGGTCAAGACGGTGCTCGTGAGACCCATGTGACGGAAGGCGACCGCAAGAAGGGCATCTGTGTATTTCGAATAGAGCTTTTCTTCGCTCGAATCGTGGCCGTATGTTTCGGGGATGGTACCACAAAGGCGAAGATGATCGAGGATGCACTGTTCCCCGTCACGCGTGTATTCGGCGTTTAACTCTTCTTCGGCTCTGGTCGCATCGGCACCAAATGAACCGCTCAGCTTTACGATTTCGTTGATCCAGTATTTCCGGCGATCAATCGTATTCTCAGTGATGAACTGCCCACTCATGCTCTTGATTCGCCTCCCCGTTGAAGGTGGGCAGGTGACCTCCGTATGAGCGCCACGTCAAGGCAAAGTCATCGACGGGATTATTCCGTCGCTGCAAGGTCGCCATAAATCTTGGGCCACGACCTAGGCGGAAGGATGCACAAGCCGTCGTCTCTCACGAACGCGCACTTGTTGGGTGTCGAATGATTCTTGCAGATGTCCGGGTTGGAATGCCGACAACCGAAGGTCTGCTCAAGACTGTCACGAGGGTCTAAAGGACGACGTTGATTCATATCGCTGGGTGTATCGCCTCCGCGCAATGATTGCACCCGCGAACATGCCCCACGCTACGGAGCGACTGATGGCGACGCCGTGGGGGTGGCAACCGTCTTAATTCCCGTCTTTCTAAGACGGTGGCCCCTCCGGGGCTGCACTAAGCTATTGGAAAATTTGGTGGACGCACTAGGGCTCGAACCTAGGACCCGCTGATTAAGAGTCAGCTGCTCTACCAACTGAGCTATGCGTCCACTGCCTGTTCAGGCGTTCCCGATCTGATCGGGAGCCGCCCGTTAGCACTTCCATACCGGTCGGTCAAAACGAAAATGCATCTGAAGGCGAAACTGGATAAATTTTTTGTCCGATCAACGTGATGAATGCTTTTTTATATTCTGATCGATGCTCAGCAACATGCCGATCATCAGCATCACCGTCATCATCGCCGATCCGCCATAGGAGATAAGTGGCAGCGGAATCCCCACCACCGGCGCCAGGCCCATCACCATCATCAGGTTGATGCACACGTAAAAGAAGATGGTGGAGACCAGTCCTCCTGCGAGCAGTCGGTCGAAACGGTTTTCGGCTGCCAGCGACACGCGCCAGCCCCAGCCGAGCACCGTGGCAAATCCCAGGATGAGCAGCACGCCGCCGATAAGCCCCCATTCTTCCGCCATGGTCGCAAAGGCAAAGTCGGTGTGCATTTCGGGCAGATATTCCAGATGGCTTTGCGTGCCGTGCATGAAACCCTTGCCGAACAGCCCGCCAGAGCCAATGGCGATCTTCGACTGGCTGATGTGATAGCCGGCGCCCAGCGGGTCCGAATCCGGATCGAGGAAGATGAGAATCCGATTCTTCTGATAATCGTGCAGCATGGAAAAAACGATCGGCAGCGCTGCCGCGACAAGGCCGCCAGCACCCAGGAACAGCCAGAGCGGCAGGCCGGCCATAAACATCACCGTCACGCCGCTGAACATGATCATCAATGCAGTGCCAAGATCGGGCTGCAGGATCACGAGACCCACCGGCAGGGCGATCATGGCCATTGCCGGCCATATGGCATGGATGCTGCGCAGATAGGCGGGCGGCAGGCGCGAATAGAAACGGGCAAGCACCAGCACGATGCCCGGCTTCATCATTTCCGACGGCTGGAGGCGCAATATGCCGAAATCGAGCCAGCGCTGGCTGCCGCCGCCAATCTTGCCAAGAGCCTCCACAGCGAAAAGCAGCACAAGGATGATGATATAGGCGGGCCATGCAATGGCGGCCCAACGATCGGGCGTGATGCGCGCCAGCAATATCATTCCCAGGAAGAAGACGCCAAAGCGCACGCCCTGATTGACGGCCCAAGGCGTCATGCTGCCCCCCGCCGCAGAAAACAGCACGACGAGGCCGAACACGCCGATAGCGGCAATGGTGATCAGCACCAGCCATGGCAGGTTGGACAGCGCGCGGGGCAGAGTGGCGAGCTGGCTCATCGTCCTTCTCCTTCGCTGCTGTCATTGTCCGCCGATCTCGCTGCCGTGGCAGTTGTTGCCGCCGGGGCGGGTTTGGCCGAAGAAGAGGACGAAGGATGGCCGCTGTCGCGCGCGGTGCGGCTTGTCGCTTCCTCCGCTGCGGCCTGTTGTGCGGCGCGCGCTGCCGCCTCGCTCTTCATGCGGGTGACGATGTCGCCGCCCCATTGCTTTTCAAGCGCGGCGAGCGTCTTCATCGCCGCATCCGGATCGAACAGATAGGTAAGGACGTCACGTGCGATCGGCGCTGCCGCGCTGCCGCCATGGCTACCATGTTCGATCACCACCGCTGCTGCATAGCGCGGGTTTTCCACCGGCGCGAAGCAGACGAACAGCGCATGGTCGCGCAGCCGCCATGGCAGCGATTCGTCGCGCAGCACGCCGCGCGCGCGCTCCGCCATGGTGATGCGCCGCACCTGCGCGCTGCCGGTCTTGCCAGCCATGTCGATGCCGGGCACGCGCAAACGGGCGCTGCCCGCCGTGCCACCTGGTGAATTGACGACATCGCCCATTGCTTCGTGCAGGAACTGGAGATGGGCCGGGTCGATGTCCAGCGTGCGTTCCACTCCGCGCGCGCCAAGCAACAGATGCGGGTTGAGCGCCCGGCCCGATGCAATGCGCGTCGCCATCACCGCAAGCTGAAGCGGATTGGCAAGCGTATAGCCCTGGCCGATGGCGGCGGACAGCGTTTCGCCCTGCAGCCATGGCTTGCCATATTTGCGCTGTTTCCACGCACTGTCGGGCACGGTGCCATAACGTTGCGACGGCACTGGAAGATCATATTCCGCGCCAAGGCCCAGCTTACGCGCGGTGGCGGCAATGGCGTCTATGCCGATCTGCCGGCCAAAGTGATAGAAATAGACGTCGCAGCTTTGATACAGCGCCTTGCGCATGCTCGTCACGCCATGGCCGCCGTGCTTCCAGCAGTGGAAATAGCTGTCGCCCAACCGGTAACGGCCGGTGCAGACCACAGCATCTTCCGGCGCAACGCCATTTTCGAGCAGGGCGAGCGCCGTTACCGGCTTGAAGGTGGAGCCGGGCGGGTAAAGGCCCTGCAAAGTCTTGTTGAGCAGCGGCAGGTGATCATTTTCGCGCAGGGCCGACCACATGCGGTTGCTGATGCCGCCGCTGAAGGCATTGGGATCATAGGCAGGCATTGACGTCATCGCCAGGATGTCGCCATTCGCGCAGTCGAGCACGACGACCGATCCGCTCTGGTCCCCCATGCGGCGGGCGGCATAATCCTGCAGCCCGGCGTCGATCGTCAGCCGTACGGTCTCACCCGGCGTCGCGGCAATGGTGTCGAGATTGCGCAACGGCCGCCCCCGCGCATTCACTTCAACCCGCGCCGCGCCGGCCTTGCCGATCAGCTGCTGGTCCAGCGTTTTTTCAAGCCCGTCCTTGCCGACCTTGAAGCCGGGGAAGATGAGCAGCGGGTTCTTCGTTTCGCGATATTGATCGGCCGTTGCCGCGCCGACATAGCCCAGAAGATGCGCCACCGCCGGCCCGGTGGGATAGATGCGGGCATAGCCGCGCACCGGCACCACGCCGGGGAAGTCGGTAAGGCGCACGTTGATGGCGGCAAACTGGTCCCAATCCAGATCATGGGCGATCTGGATCGGCTGGAACCCGGCCTTTGCCTTTGCCTCTTCCTCTATCCGCGCCAGATCGTCGGGCGGGATCTTCAGCAACTCGGCAAGGGCGCGAATGGTGCCGGGCACGTCCCGGCTCTGTTCGGGGATGAGCTGGAGCTGGAAATCAGGCCGGTTGAGGGCCAGAGGCTTGCCGGTGCGGTCCACGATCCAGCCCCGCCGCGGCGGCACCAGCTGCAACGCGACGCGGTTGCTCTCGGCCAGCAGCTTATATCGTTCCTGCTCGAATATCGACAGATAGCCCATGCGCGCAGCCAGCATCAGCCCGGCGCCGCCCTGCAGCCCGCCAAGCACCAGCGCGCGCCGCGTGATGCTGAACTGCTGTGCCGCTTCCGTCTGCGCGGGTGATGAGCCTAGACCGCGACGGCGAGCCATTTGCGCTCCATCCACGCGGTCCAACGCGCAACAAGGGGAAAAAACAATATCGTGGCCGCGATAACCAGCAGGATGGGCGGTGCGGGCAATGAATAGCCGCAAAGCGCCAGCAGCCACCAGCCAAGCAGCCGTGCGCCCAGAATGGCAACGCCGGCCAGCACCCAGTCCACCCGCATGTCGCGCAACGGCAGGCGCCGTTCGGCCAATGCCAGCACAAGCAGCGTCGCCGGCCATGCCGTTGCATTGACGCCAACCGGCTGGCCCATGAAGATGTCCGCCGCCATGCCCAGTGGAAAGGCCAGCCATGGCGGCATCAGATCGGCACGGTAGAGCCGCCATGCTACAAGCTGCATCAATCCCAGATCAGGCAGGAAGGGCAGGGTGTTGACGATGGGCAGCACTGCGCTGGCCAGCAGCATCACCAACACCGAAAGACCGGGCAGAACCCATGTCCAGATGGTGAGCATGTCGGCCAGCCGCTCCCGATCGGCATTATCGCGCCACGAGCGGATCATGGCATTGTCCCGCTGCCATCGGTGGCGGCCGCATCAGCCGCCGCGCCGGGGGGCGTCACCGGCATGATCCGTGGTGCAAAGGGCTGTTCGACGATGACGAAATCCAGCCTTTCCGGCGGCACTGCCGGGCGGGCAAGCGCACCATCGGCCGTGGTGCGCACCACCACCGCAACCGGCACGTCGGGCGGATAGATGCCGCCCGCGCCCGATGTGATCAACAGATCGCCAGGACGAAAGGGGTTGCGATCGGTGATGACGGTCTTCACCTCAAGCAGCGGTTTGTTGGTGCCGAACACCAGCGCGGGCGTGCCATCGCGCACCAGCGCCACGGGCACCCGACTGTCGACATTGGTCAGCAGCATGATGCGGGCGGCATTGGCGCCGGTTTCGACGACCCGCCCGACCAGGCCGGAAGGCTCGCGCACAGGCTGGCCGACGGCAACGCCCTGGCGCTGGCCGGCAGCGACGATGGCGGTGCTGAGTGGTGAGGCGGGCGCCCCTGCGACCACCCGGCTGGTGGTGACGAGGCGCGGGCTTGGTTCTGCCAGCGCAAGCAGCGCCTTCAGCCGTCGATTTTCGATGATCAGCGAACGCGAGCGGACGAGCGCCGGCGTCGCCTGACGCAGCATCTCTTCCAGTTGCCGGTTGCGTTCCATCACATGAAAATGATCGCCAACCGCCGATATGCCCAGGTCCAGCCAGCGGAATGGCGTGCGGATGACGCCGGCAGCCGGGGCGGTAACGTCGAGCGCAGCCCCGCGCGCCCAGTTGAATTGATCGCTCGAGCCATAGATGGAGCGTATGAGCAATGCCGCGCCGGCCAGTACGGACAGCACGGAAAGCACCACCCCGATGAAGGCACCGAGCTGGGCACGTCGTGAAAAGCTGGAGCGGCGGGGCGGCTTGAGGGCCATGGCCCGCCGTTCAAGCGGACTGGAGGACGCCGCGGAACACCGGATCCTCAAGCGCGCGGCCGGTGCCCAGCGCAACGCAGGTAAGCGGATCGTCGGCAACGCTGACCGGCAGCCCGGTGGCTTCGCGCAGCACATCGTCGATCTGGTGGAGGAGCGCGCCGCCCCCGGTAAGGACGATGCCCTGATCGCAGATGTCTGCCGCCAGTTCCGGCTGGGTGTTTTCCAGCGCAAGCCTGACGCCTGAAACGATGGTCGCAACCGGCTCGGCCAGCGCTTCGGCAATCTGGCCCTGGTTGATGGAGATTTCCTTGGGCACGCCATTGACGAGGTCGCGGCCCTTGATCTCGATGGTGCGGCCGATGCCATCCGACGGCGGCCGGGCAATGCCCACTTCCTTCTTGATGCGTTCGGCGGTCGCCTCGCCGATCAGCAGGTTGAAGTTGCGGCGGACATAGTTGGTGAGCGATTCATCCATCTTGTCACCGCCGACGCGTACCGAAGTGGTATAGGCGATGCCACGCAGCGACAGCACGGCGACTTCGGTGGTGCCGCCGCCGATGTCCACCACCATGGAGCCGATCGGTTCGGTCACTGGCATACCCGCGCCGATCGCAGCGGCCATGGGTTCGTCGATCAGATAGACCTGGCTTGCACCCGCGTTGGACGCGGCGTCACGAATCGCGCGACGTTCCACCGAAGTGGAGCCCGAAGGCACGCAGATGACGATTTCAGGCCAGCGCGGAAAGCGGCGCGTGCCATGCACCTTCTGGATGAAGTACTTGATCATCTGTTCGGCGACATCGATGTCGGCGATCACACCGTCACGCAGCGGACGGATCGCTTCCACGCTGTCGGGCGTCTTGCCCATCATCAGCTTGGCGTCGTCGCCAACCGCCTTCACGCGTTTGACGCCATTGATCGTCTCGATGGCGACGACCGACGGCTCGTTCAGGACGATGCCGCGGCCGCGCACATAGACCAGCGTATTCGCGGTTCCGAGATCGATCGCCATGTCATGCGACATGAAACTGAACAAACGGCTGAAAAACATTGCGTGCCTCTAACCCCAACACTGTGCGAATGCGAATCCATGCGGCTGAGGAGATCTTCCCTCGCGGGCAATCTCCGCATCCTGATGATTCGCTGTGACAGGCATGACCCCGATGCGGCCGCACAATGGCGGTTCGGGTGGAAACCGTCCATCAATTTTCGGTCCGATTCATGGTCTCGCGAAGCCGGAGCCGTTCAGCTAGACCTGTTCCCATGTCAATTCGTCGTCTGCCCGAACATCTGGTCAACCGCATCGCCGCTGGCGAAGTGGTGGAAAGGCCCGCCAGCGCATTGAAGGAACTGGTGGAAAACGCCATCGACGCCGGGGCCGAATCGATTCGCGTGGTTCTGGAGGGCGGCGGCACCGGCCGTATCGAGGTGGCGGATGACGGCTGCGGCATGACGGCCGATGAAATGCGGCTGGCGGTGGAACGTCATGCCACATCGAAACTGCCGGATGATGATCTGGACGCAATCGCCACGCTGGGTTTTCGGGGGGAGGCGCTGCCGTCCATCGCAAGCGTCGCGCGGCTGACGATCGAAAGCCGGGCGGGGGTTGATGGCGCTGGCTGGCGGATCGTGATGGACAATGGCCGGCTGGTGGCGGACGAACCGGCGGCGGTTCCGCCGGGCACGCGCATGATCGTCGAGGATATTTTCGCGCAGGTGCCCGCGCGTCGCAAGTTCATGCGCACAGCCCGGGCCGAACTTGGCGCCTGTATCGATGTGGTGCGGCGGCTGGCGATGGCGCGGCCGGAAACCGGTTTTTCACTGATCCACGAAGGGCGCCGCCAGATCAGCGTGCAGCCCGGCCATGACCAGCCGATGCGGGTATCGGCGCTGCTGGGCAGCGAACTGGCGGATAACAGCGTAGTGATCGATTACGGCCGCGAGGCGCTGCGGCTGAGTGGGGTGGCCGGCCTGCCCACCTATAATCGCGGGGTGGCCGATCATCAGTTCCTGTTCGTCAACGGCAGGCCGGTGAAGGACCGGCTGCTGGTGGGTGCGCTGCGGGCGGCCTATCAGGATCTGCTGGCGCGCGACCGCCATCCCGTCACGGCATTGTTCATCGATGTGCCGGGCGCATTCGTCGATGTGAATGTGCATCCGGCAAAGACCGAAGTGCGCTTTCGCGACCCGGCGATGGTGCGCGGCATGATCGTCGGCGGGCTTCGCGCGGCGCTGGACAGTGCCGGCCATCGCTCCGTCCAGCGTCCGTCGGCGGCGGCACTGGGCGCCTGGACGAGCGAGCCGTTGCTGCATTCCGGTGGTGAAGGCGGCCATACGGAAATGACTCCATGGGGGCCGCTGGCTGATGCGCCGGTCGGCCATGGCGCATCCTTCCGCCCCGCGCCGCCTGTCCAGGCATCCGTCTGGGATCGTGGCCAGCATTATGCCCCGCCCCCGATGGCGCGGGCCGAACCGGCCGCCGCACCGCCGCCGCAGGCCGCATCCTATCCATTGGGCGTGGCGCGCGGGCAGGTGCGCAACACCTATATCGTGGCGGAGGCGGAAGACGGGCTGGTGATCGTCGATCAGCATGCCGCGCACGAGCGGCTGGTGCTGGAAAGAATGCGGCGCGCCATGGCCGAAGGCGGCGTTTCCGCGCAGGCCCTGCTGCTGCCCGAAGTGGTGGAGCTGGACGAAAGCGCGTGCGACCTGCTGGAGAGACGGGCGGAGGAGCTGGCGTCCTTCGGGCTGGAGATAGAGCGTTTCGGCCCTGCCGCCGTACTGGTGCGGGCGACGCCGGCAATGCTGGGGCAGGGGGATGTAAAGGGGCTGGTCACCGATCTGGCGGATGAACTGGCCGCCTATGACCAGGCGCTTTCGCTGAAGGAAAGGCTGGATTCGGTGGCGGCGACCATGGCCTGCCATGGTTCGGTCCGCGCTGGCCGGGTGCTTTCGGTGGCGGAGATGAATGCATTGCTGCGCGAAATGGAGGTGACGCCCCATTCCGGCCAGTGCAACCATGGCCGCCCCACCTGGGTGAAGCTGGGCCATGGCGACATCGAAAAGCTATTCGGCCGGAAATAGAGTGTTCCGGGTTAGAAGTTCACCCGCACCCCGCCACGATAGGAACGGCCGAGCACGTCATAAAGGACGTTGTTGGTAACGCCGAAGCTGGACGGCAGATCATTGGGCGGATCGCGATCGAACAGATTGTTGATCGCAGCGTAGAGCTGCACCTGAAGCCCCGGCCGATCGATGATGTCGTAATGGCCGAACAGGTTCACCAGCGCATAGGCGCCAACGCTGTTGTCGCTGATGCTGTTTGCGGCCGATGGATCATAGCCATCCTGTCCCGGCCCGATCAAAGTGGCGTTGTAGACGCCGCTGCTGATGTAACGCAGCTGACCGGAGATGGAGAAGGGGCCCTTGTCGAAGGTGAGCGTCGTGTTGACGGTCCATTTCGGCAGGCCGGAAAGTTGGGAAATGGGTGACCCGTTCATGCCTGCGCGATCGACCGAGCCATTGCTGTCGACGGTGATCAGATCATTCACCTTGGTTGCGAGGACGCGCAGCGAGACCTGACCATCCAGCTTGCTGGCCAGATCGGCGAGATTGAATTGATAGCTGCCTTCAATATCCCAGCCGCGGGTGATCAGCTTGCTGACATTCTGCACATAATTGGTAACCGAAATCAGCTGGCCCGTTGAATCCCGCTGGATCAGTGCGCACAGGTCGGTGGCGCCGGCGGCACAGCGGTCGAGCACCGTCTGCCCGCCCAGTGCGGCGATCGCACCGTCAAGCTTGATGTCATAATAATCCACCGCCAGGCGCAGGCCGGAGAGCAGGCCGCTTTTCGGCGCAACCACTGCGCCTATGGTCAGCGTATCGGCTTTTTCCGGATCGAGATTCGGATTGCCGCCGCTGTAGGCGAGGGTGAGGGTGCTGCCCTGTTGTGGATAGCGTGGGTCGAGCAGGAACTGATAGGTTCCCGCCAAAGGCTGATAAAGATCGAACGCATTGGGTGCGCGAATATCGCGCGAGCGGGTGGCACGCAGGCGCAGCCATTCCACCGGCTCCCACACCGCGCCGCCCTTCCAGGTGGTGACGCGGCCGGAGGTGCTGTAGTCCGTCAGCCGTACAGCGCCGTTGAGTTCAAGTGAATGGACGAAGGGCACATCCCGCAGCAACGGCAGCCCCGCCTCTACAAAGCCTTCCTTGACGGTGACAGCGCCTTTGATGCTGCCATCGACGGCAGTGTAGAAGCGCCCGGCCACGGAAAGGGGATCGGACCGGCCGGAAACATCGTCACGCCGATATTCGAGGCCGGCCGCCACCGACAATGGCCCTGCCCATAGCTCGACCAGATCGCCCTGAATGCTGGCGGCGGCGACATCCTGATAAATATCGATGTTCGTCCATGCCGTGCCATAGCTATATGCCTTGGCAGCTGCGGAGAAGTTGTTTTCCCCGAACAGGTTGAGCGGCTGGCAGCCGGCCACCAAAGGATTGGTCGGGTCGGTCAATGTCGATCGGCAGACGATATTGCCATTGGGCACGCCGGTCAGGAACTGCCCCTCATCCACCGCATCGACAGCCCTGGTGAAATTGTCGTTGATGCGCTGGTTGGTCTGTCTTTGACGATAATCGGTCCAGCCATGCTGATAATAGGCATTCCACGACCAGTTATCGCCCAGCTTGCCGTCGAAGCCGACGACGATGCGCATCGTCGACCGTCTGGAATAATTATAGGACGGCCCGAGATCCTGCCCGATACGGCCGAAAGTGAAGCTGTTCTGGCCCGCGTCCGTCATCGCGTCGACAATGGCCTGCGGCAGGAACGGGTTGTCGCGCGTGATGGAAATCGCGGTATCACGGGTCTGCGCGCCGATGCTGGTGCCGGTGATGCGCCCATAGGAGAATTCGCCAAAGGCGGTCAGCTTGTCCGAAAGCTCGATTTCGCCATGGACAAGACCGGTATAGCGTTCCGTGGGCGCATATATGGGATAGTTCACATAGAAGGGCGTGGTGGTGGTGCCGTCTCCGCCGCCGCTCTGGAACAGTCCCGCCCCATAATAGGTGCCGCGGGCATAAGGCACCAGTGAACCATCCGGCTGGAAAGATTGGCCGCTGAGGACGCCGCTGGTGATCAGACCGCCATAAGAGGATGTGGCCGTGCGGATATTGGGCAGGACGATTTGTGCTGGCAGGCCGTTGCCCCGCTGCCCGTTGGTGACGACGCCGTAACTTTCGGCACACCAGGATCGTGTATAGCAATCGCCGGTGCCGTTGTTCTTCACATAATCGAAGCCGGCGACAATATGGCCGCGACCGCCGGCAAAGCTGCTCCCCGCAGCGATCGACGCGGTATATTCATGCGCGTCATCTTCTTCCGTCTGGCCATATTGGAAATTGGTTCGAATCCCTTCCAGCTTCTTGTCGAGCAGGATGTTGACCACGCCCGCCACGGCATCCGATCCATAGGCGGCCGAGGCGCCGCCGGTCACCACCTCCACCCGCTGAATCAGCGACACTGGAATCATGTTGAGATCGACGGTGAAGGCACTGCCGAGCGAGCCACCCGGAATGGTGCTGGGCACGAAGCGCCGGCCATCGACCAGAACAAGTGTACGTGCCGCGCCAAGGCCACGAAGATCGGCGGTCTGAGCCCCGATATTCCCAGGGAAGATCGCGGCGGTCGATGGTGTCGTCTGTGGTCGGAAAGCCGGCAGGGTGTTCAATGCCTCACCGACGTTGGTCGATCCCTGACTGCGCAGGGCGTCCGCGCCAAGAGTGGTCACCGGCGTGGGCGCCGTGAAGCCGGCCTGCCCCAATCTGGTGCCGGTGACGACGATTTCCTCCAACGCGCTTTGCCCGTTCGATCCGGCGGGCTGCTGCGCAGCTGCCGGCATGGCAATCATGATTGCTGATGAAAGAAGCAGCGCACCCTTGCTGATAATGGCTGCTGGGCGATGTTGAATTTCCATGATCCCTCTCCTGCAACACATCATTATTTTCAGGAGAGGCTATATGGATGATGAGAAATCAACAACATGATTTTGGTGAGCGCTCACCAAAATGACATGCACAGTGGCGACAAACGTGCGAAACGGGCGCGGCGAGGGTGATTCCGCCCAAGCCAAAAATTGAACGGCTGAAATACGTCGGCTGACGCTTCGACGCGTTACGAAACCATGGGGAGAGGCGGCAATGCGCACATTGGACGTGCAGGCCTTTATTGACGAACAAGGCGTAACGCGCACGCAGCTTTGGGTTCTGACCCTTTGCACCGCGATGATGTTCATCGACGGCTTCGATGTGTTCATGATCGGCAAGCTCGCTCCCGCCATTGCCGCAGGCTTTGGCGAAACGCCCGCGGCAATGACATCGGTGTTCCTTTTCCAGCAGATCGGGCTGGCGATCGGCGCATTTGCGATGGGACCGATTGCCGACCGTTTCGGCCGCAAGAGGACGCTGGTTTTCTGCACGCTTTGCTTCAGCCTCATGACCTTTGGCGCTGTATTCACCCGCACATTGGGCGAATTTGCGCTGCTGCGCGGACTGGCTGGCGTATTCCTGAGCGGCGTGGTGCCCAATGCCAGCGCATTGATGACCGAGCTTAGCCCGAGGCGCCGCCGATCAAGCTTTCTGTCGATCCTGTTCGTCGGTTACAGCGCGGGCGGTGGCGCCGGTGCGCTGGTCGCCGCATTTCTGCTCGACCGCTATGGCTGGCACAGCGGCTTCTGGATCGGCGGGCTGGTGCCGCTGTTCTTCCTGCCCTTCTTCATCGCTCTGGTGCCGGAATCGGTGCAATTTCTCTGCCGCCGCAACGCCACCGACCGGCGTATTGCCCGCACCCTGTCACAGATGCGGCCCGATATGGAGTTCAGCGATACCGTTTTTGTATCCGGGGAGCCGGAACGCGCGGGACGCAGCGGGCCTGTGGTGTTGTTCGCCGACGGCCGCATTCGGGCGACGGCACTGATCTGGACCGCCTGTTTCCTCAGCATGGGCAATATCGCGCTGCTTGGCGCATGGATGGCAACCTTCTTTCAGGAACTGGGCGGCATTTCGATCCAGCGTTTTGCACTGGTGTCGATGGTGACCTTTGCCGGCGGCATATTGGGCACGCTGACCGTGGGCTTCTTCATGGACAAGTTCCGCCCGTCGCGCGTTCTGTCACTGTTCTTCCTTGGCAACGCCTGCACGCTGGTGGCGATCACCCATGCGCCGTTCGGCACCGTGTTGTTCGCCATTGCGCTGACGCTCAACGGCTTTTTCCAGTCCGCCGGGCAGGCAGGGCTGAATGCGATCGTCGCCAATGCCTATCCGACATCGGCGCGTGCCACCGGTTTTGCATGGGCAGGCGGGGCAGGGCGGATCGGCGGCATCATCAGCCCGGTGCTTGGCGGGCTGGCGGTGGCGTCTCACCTGTCGTTGCAAGCGGTATTCGCGCTTATCGCGTTGCCACCGCTGGGCGTGATCGTGACGCTGGTGCTGCTGGACCGGGCGCAGCGCCGCCGTGCGGAGATGCAGCTGGCGGCCGCCTGATCGGCCGACGGTTCTGGCATCAACGGCGCCTGGACGTTACAGGCCCCCGGCCTGCCAATGTCGCACCGCCTTCAGCGGCCAGAGCAGCATCAGCACGTTCAGCGTCAGATTGTCGCGGATGACGATCAGCGTGACCAGCTCCATCACCAGCGCCAGGATGATGGTGGTGGCGACGGGCAGGCGCCTGGCCAGCATGAAACCCAGGATCATGAAGCCGATGTCACTGACCGAGTTGATGATGCTGTCGCCATAATAATCGAGCGCGATGGTCGCCGAACGGTAACGGTTGATGATAGCCGGGCTGTTTTCGGCAACTTCCCACAGCGCTTCCACCGCTGTTGCCAGGACAAGACGCCAGCCGACAGGTTTCTTCTTCGCCACCAGCCACAACAGGCCATAGAAGATGGAGCCGTGAATGATGTGGCTGAAGCTGTACCAACCGGCGATGTGCTGCGAATTCTGCGAACTGGCCACGACGCCATGCCACAGCTTTATCGTGCCACAACGGCAGATCGGCGTGCGCCCCATCAGCCACAATATCACTGCGGCAAGCGCGATGATCGCCAGCACGCGCAGCCAGTGTTCACGCCTGATTGCAGTGCTGCTTGCCATGTTCCTCTCCCGTTCGGCTTGACGCGCCTAGCGCATTTGAAGCACCCAGCGCCATGGCCGATGTGATTCCCATTTCCCGCCGGGGGCTGATGCTGGTGCTTTCTTCACCCAGCGGCGCTGGCAAGACGACGATTTCGCGTGCATTGCTTGCCAGCGACAATGGCATTGAAATGTCCGTTTCCGCGACGACGCGGTCAATGCGCGCAGGTGAGGTTGAAGGGCGCGACTATTATTTCAAATCGCACCAGGGCTTTGACGCAATGGTGGAGCGCCAGGAGTTTCTGGAATGGGCGCATGTGTTCGGCAACCGCTACGGCACACCGCGCGCACCCGTTGAGGCGATGCTGGCGCGCGGTCATGACGTGCTGTTCGATATCGACTGGCAGGGCACGCAGCAGCTGCGCCAGAACCAGACGCTGGCCGACCTCGTCAGTGTTTTCATCCTGCCGCCGTCGATGGTGGAGCTGGAACGGCGGCTGCGCGCGCGCGGCACCGACAGCGATGAAGTGATCGACGCGCGCATGGCCCGGGCGGAAGCGGAAATCAGCCATTGGGCCGAATATGATTATGTGCTGATCAACCGCGACGTTCAAACCTGCCTTGATGACGTGAAAACCATTCTTGGCGCCGAACGGCTGAAGCGGTCGCGCCAGCATGGCCTGGGCGATTTCGTGCGCGGGCTGGTGCGGGCGCCGGTTGCCTGACGCCAAGGACCGAGCGTCAGCCCTGTCCGACCAGACTGAGGAAAAGAACACCATTGTCGAAATCGCGCCGATGCGCTTCCCGTGTCTTGGCGGCCAGAGGGTCATCACCCCATTTCTCTGCCTGCCAAAGTTCGTCGAGATGACCTGCCTGCCACGCCTGATCGGCGTCCAGCACCCCTTCGGCAAGCGCAAGGGCGATCAGCAGCGAGCCTGAAATGGTGACGATCGGATGGAGCCCGGCAAGCGCGAAGGGTGTCTGCGTTGCCACGGCGTTGTGCAGCCGATCGAGCGTTGCAGGCGGCTGGGGCTGGTGGACGATGCCGCTGGTGACGGTGAAGGCGATGTCGAACCGCTGGCGCGCCCAATCGATGATCGGATCCCATGAAGCTGCCTGCCGCGCGACCAGATCGGCCGGGTGATCGGCGCGATAGGCGAGCAGGTCGGTTTCGGCATAGGCGGAAAGGCCGCGGGCAAAGGTTTCTGCATCCACCGCAACCCGGTCTATCGCTGCATTGGCAAGCCCGGTGAGCGGCATGGACCGCGGATCGATGCGATCGCCCTGCGCATTCCATTCCCGCGCGATTCCATCTGCCAGCGCCGGGCTGGGAACGACCAATGCTGCCCGCGCCGGCGTTTTCACCGGCCGCCCGTCGAGCGTGATGGCATGCCCCTCTTCGGTGGGCTGGTGGCCGGCCTGCTTGTAGAACCGCTTCACGCCGCCCTCTCTTCAGATGTCTCGATCCAGCGCAACAGTGCAGCCGTGTCGTCGATCACATGATGCGCGCCGGCGTCGATCAGCTCCTGCGGATGATGATAGCCCCAGTCGACGCCAATCGCGCTGGCACCGGCTGCGCGCGCCATCTGCATGTCATAGCTGGTGTCGCCGATCATGATCGTCGTTTCAGGCGTGGCGCCTGCCTCGGCAATGGCGGCATGAAGCATTGCCGGATGCGGCTTGGACGGATGCCGGTCGGCGGTTTGCAGCGTCACGAAATGATGGGCGATGCCATGGCCGGCGAGGCACAGGCCCAGCCCGCGATCGGATTTGCCGGTGGCGACGCCAAGCACGAAGCCGCGCGCCTCCAGCGCATGAAGCAGTGCGGCAATGCCGGGATACAGCGGTTCTTCCACCATGCCGCGCCGGCGCAACTCGTGAAAGGCACGCTTGTAGCTTTCGGCCAGAAGGCCATGTGCCTCTGCCTTCTGGTCGGGCAGCAGCGTCTGCATCGCCTCCACCAGGGAAAGGCCAACCACCCGCCGGATCGCGACAGGGTCAACAGCGGGAAGGCCATGGTCCGCAAAGGCTTCTCCCATGGCAGCGATGATCGTCGCCTGGCTGTCCACCAGCGTGCCGTCGCAATCGAAGACGATCAGCCGGTTCACCGGCCGCCGCGCCCGCGGTTGCGCCGTTCCCCGCGCCGTTCCTTGCGCCGCGCCTTGGCTGCCGCTGCTGTCCGTTTTGCCTGAATGTCGCTGTCGGTTTCCGGATCGATCTCGATGATCGGCAGATCGCCCGCCGAAAGCTCGAAACCCAGATGCTGAAAGCTGTCGACGATATGCGATGGCGGCGGGGCCATTACGTCCAGCACGCCGCCATCGGGATGATCGATGCGGATGCGCCGGGCGTGAAGATGCATCTTGCGGCTGATCCCACCGGACATAAAGGCATCCTGCCCGCCATATTTGCCGTCCCCGACAATGGGGTGGCCGATGGCCGCCATATGCGCGCGCAACTGGTGCGTGCGGCCGGTGAACGGCTGAAGCTCCACCCAGCAGGCGCGATTGCCTGCACGGTCGATCACACGATAGCGGCTGCGCGACGGCAGACCGGTTTCATGATCGACATGCATTTTTTCCCCACCGGTGCCGGGCTGCTTGGCCAGCGGCAGGTCGATGATGCCGTCTTCTATCGAAGGGACGCCGATCACCAGCGCCCAGTAAATCTTGCGCGCCGTGCGCCCGGCAAGCGCCTTGGCAAAAAAGCCGGCGGCACGGCCGGTGCGGGCGATGAGCAGCGCGCCGCTGGTATCCTTGTCCAGCCGATGCACCAGTTTTGGGCGTTGCGGCGTGTCGAACTGCAACCCGTCCAGCAGCCGGTCGACATGCTCATGCGTGCGGGTGCCGCCCTGTGTGGCAAGGCCGGGCGGCTTGTTGATGACGATGGCCGATTTGTCGCGATGGACGACCATGGAGCGGACATAGGCCACTTCATCTTCGCTCAGCGGTGCACGCATGGGCTTTGCGGCGAGCGGCGATTGCGTGGGTGCAGCCTCTGCCGGGGGGACGCGGATGGTCTGCCCTGCCTCTATCCTGTCGCCGGGCGTGGCGCGGCGGCCGTCGATGCGAAGCTGGCCGGTGCGTGCCCAGCGGGACACGGTATTGAAGCTTGTGTCCGGCAGGTGGCGCTTGAACCATCGATCAAGGCGGATGCCGTCGTCATCCTCCGCGACGGTGAAATTGCGAATGTCCATGTCTATCCGATCGTTCTGGTCAGCCACAAACCGATCGCCAGGAACATGATCGACCCGGCGACGGAGGAGAGCGCATAGCCCAGCCCCATCGCATAGTCTCCGCGTGCAAGCATATTATAGGTTTCAAGGCTGAAAGCCGAAAAGGTTGTGAAGCCGCCAAGCATACCAGTGCCCAGCAGCAGATATATATTCTCGTCGTTGAAAGTGCCACGCGCCATAAACCCTGCAAGCACGCCCATCAACAGGCCGCCGACAAGGTTGACGATCCATGTGCCCCAGGGAAAATCCGGCCCCATCTGCTCAAGCGCGACGGCGCTGACATAATAGCGGCAGCCTGCCCCGGCCGCGCCCCCCAGCATGACGAGAAAGATTGAAGGCATAGGTGCTTTTAGCCCCGGATCGCAAAAGCCGCCAGCGGATCATTGGCATTGGCGTAACGCTCAGCCGACACCAAAGGTCCAGCCTTCCGTCCGCGCGATGCCGGGGTCCAGCCCGGCCGGATTCCACCAGCGCGAATCCACGGCGATGTGGCGCAGCCCGGCGCTTGCCACCAGCACATCGGTCTGGTGGTCGTTGTAATCGCCCGGCGGCATGGGTGGTGAACCAAGCGCGGCAAGCGCGGTATTGAGCGCCTCCACATTGCGCAACTTCAGGCCACGTCCCCCGGCCAGCCGCAGGAAGGTGCGGCAATAGATTTCGACGACAGCGGATTTGCCGGGCTGCAATGCATCGAACGGCCAGATGGGCAGGGCATCGCCCAGATGGTGCAAAAGGCGCATTCCGGCAAAGCTGGCCTTGGCGACCTGCGCTGCGCCGATGGCGTCGAACACGGTTGACGCCTTGCCGCCGCCACAGGCGTTGAAGCTGTGTTCGCACTGGCGAAAGTGCATGAAATCCGCCTTTCGCCCATCTGCCGCGCCAAAATAGAAATGGCGGCGGTGGACCTGTTCCAGAAAACTCGCTGCGCCCAGATCCTCATCCTGCGAACAGGCATCGACATAGGCCCAGAATGACTTTGCCGTATCGGGCAGTTTTTCGCCGGGAAGATAGCAGCCGCGCTCCACCCATGGCGGGGCAAAGCTGAAATCAAAGCCGATCAGCCAGCGTTCCGGCCCCGCTGCGCAGCCACGCACCCATTCAAGCACCTGCCGGCGCGACCAGATGCGGGCGGGTTCGACCAGTTCAGGCGTGCCGCCGTCCGTTCGGCAACAGGCAATGGCGATACCCTTGTGCCGACTGCCCTTGGCGCCCGACCAGTCGATGGCGGCAAAGCGGGTGAACCCCGCCTCATTCACTTTCACGGCGTTCCTTGCGCAACCTGTCCCAATAGGCGAGGCGTTCGGCGATCTTCGTTTCAAAACCACGTGGAGAAGGGGTGTAGAATTGCTGGGCTTCCATCTCTTCCGGCCAGTAGTCATCGCCCGAAAAGGCATCGGGTGCATGGTGATCATAGGCATAGCCGGCGCCATAGCCGATATTCTTCATCAGCCTGGTCGGTGCATTGAGGATGGTTTTAGGCGGCATCAGCGAGCCCGTATCGCGCGCTGAACGCTTGGCGGCTTTCTCGGCGACATAGGCGGCATTGGATTTGGGCGCGGTGGCAAGATAAAGCGTCGCCTGTACGATCGCCAGCTCGCCTTCCGGACTACCGAGGAAATCATAGGCGTCCTTTGCGGCAAGGCATTGGACAAGAGCCTGCGGATCGGCCAGCCCGACATCTTCGGATGCGAAACGCACAAGACGGCGTAGCAGGTAGAGCGGTTCTTCCCCGGCAACCAGCATCCGCGCCAGATAATATAGCGCAGCCTGCGGATCGGACCCCCGCAGCGATTTGTGCAGGGCAGAGATGAGATTGTAATGCCCCTCACGATCCTTGTCATAAACCGCGACGCGCCGTTGCAATATCGCCGATAGCCCAGCGGGATCGAGCGGCGCGCCCTTTACTGTGGAGAACAGCGTTTCGACCTGGTTGAGCAGGAAGCGACCATCGCCGTCGGCCATGGCGACCAGTGCATCGCGCGCTTGCGGATCGAGCGGCAGCGGCCGGCCCTCCACCGCTTCGGCACGTTCGATCAGGCGGGCAAGCGCCGCGGAATCGAGCCGGTTGAGGATCAGCACCTGACAGCGCGACAGCAGCGCCGCGTTCAGTTCAAACGACGGATTTTCGGTCGTCGCACCGACAAGGACGACGGTGCCATCCTCCACATAGGGCAGGAAGCCATCCTGCTGCGCGCGGTTGAAGCGATGGATTTCATCCACGAACAACAATGTCTGCCGTCCCATGCGGGCATGCTCGCGTGCCTCGGCAAAGGCTTTCTTCAGATCGGCAACGCCGGAGAAGACGGCGGATAGCGCAACGAAGCGCAGACCGACGGCGGAGGCGAGCAGTCGGGCGATGGTGGTCTTGCCCGTGCCAGGTGGACCCCATAGCACCATGCTGGCCAGCCGACCCGCAGCGATCATCCGGCCGATCGGGCCGTCGGCGCCGGTGATATGTTCCTGCCCGACGACATCGGCAAGGCTTTGCGGCCGCAACCTTTCGGCGAGCGGGCGGGCAGCATCGGGCGTGGCCTGTTCCGGCGCGACATCACTGGCGAAAAGATCGGTCATATGCCGGGCAATTTAATGATCACCGCCGCCGGTTGCGAGCACCGATCATCAAAAGTTGACATCGTTGTTATTTAGATATATCTAAGATTCGTTATATCGAAATAAGGATGAATATGCGTTACAAGGAAGGGCGGTTCGGTCGCCATCATAATGAACATCGTGGCATGCATGGGCATGGCGGCCTTCGCGGGCGGCGCCGGTTGTTCGATCAGGGCGATTTGCGGCTGATCGTGCTGGCGCTGATCGCGCAGGGTCGCAGCCATGGCTATGAACTGATCAAGGCCATAGAAGAAGGAACGGCGGGCCTTTACAGCCCAAGCCCCGGCGTCATCTATCCCACGCTGACGCTGCTGGAGGAGATGGCGCTGATCACCCCGGCAGAAAGCCAGGGTGCCAAGAAGATGTTCGCATTGACCGATGCCGGACGTGAAGAACTTGTCGCCAATGAAGCACAGGTGGAACGGCTGCTGGCGCGCATGGCCTCGCTTGGTTCCGGTCAGTCTGATAATTCCCCGGTGTTCAGGGCCATGCAGAACCTGAAAATGGCCTTGAAGGGGCGGCTGACGCATCAGAATGTGGATCGCAAGACCATATTGGCGGTCGCCGCGATGATCGACGATGTGGCGAGCCGGATCGAGCGCCTTGAAATTGATGGAGATGATGCATGAGCCAGACCACCATTGCCCGTGTGCCGACCGAGAATGGCCGCCGCTATATGCAGCAATTGCTGAAACATTGGGGGCACAAGCTTGAAGTGTCGTTCGACGATGAAAAGGGCGAAGTGAAATTTCCCACCGCATTCTGCGCCATGACGGTTGAACCCGATGCACTGCTGGTGCGGCTGAGTGTCGACGATGCAGCGGAGACGGAGCGGATGCAGGATGTGGTTGCCCGCCACCTCGACCGCTTCGCCTTTCGTGAGGCGCCACTGAGTTTCGACTGGCAGCAGGGTTGAACCCGGCCCAGCACCAGGCCGCGACATCGGCCCTGCATCCCCTGTCAGCGGATGATGCTGATGCCGAACCGCAGCCGGGTGGTCTTGCGATCATAGTCCAGGATGTTCTCGCCATAGCCGGTGAACGCCTGGGTATGGAGATAGAGGTCTAGGTCGATCGGCAGCAGCGCGGCAAGCGGATAGCTGAGATCGGCCTGAGCGGCGCCCTTGCCAGAGCCGGGGTTGCCGCGCAGCCATGTGCTGAGTTTCCAGCCGTTGTTTTCGCCGATTTCAGCGGTGATGGAGAAATTGCCGCGATAACGTTGGATACGCGGGTTTTCACCGGTGGGGCCAACATAGACCCAGGCGCGCGGTGACAGCACCAGCCGATGGGTGCCATCCAGATCCACATTGAAGGATGGCTGGGCGTAGAGGATGTTGACGCTGCGCGATTCCCTGCCGTCACGGCCATTCGATTCATGTTTTGCGGATAAGGTCAGTGTCGTACCATGGCCGCTTTCCATGTCGTCCAGCGGCAGGATGTAAAGCAATTCCGGCTGATAGCTGATGACGCGGAACGGCGATGACGGGCGCGACAAGGCCCAGAACATCGTCTGGGTATAGGCAAGGTGAAAACCGTCCAGCCACGACGGGTGGCTGGAACCGCGCTGGCCGAACAGCTGATATTTGAAGCTGACCTGCAGCTTGGCGTTCGTCGGACCGCCACCGACCAGCGCATAGATCGGTTGATAGGCTGACAGATTGGGCAGAAAGTCATTGGCGATGGGCGCATCTGCCGGACTTGAGCGCTGCATTGGCACGCCGGAGGCTTCTGCTGCCGTTGTCGCCCCAGCCGCTGCGATTTCGTTGCTGGACGATGCTTGATTGTGGGCCGATGCTGTGGCCGCACCCGTTGCGCCGGATGCCAGTTGCACCGATGCGGCGGAAAGCACGGCGGCGCTGGTGGAGAGCGACGGGGCCTCAATGATGAGCGGGCCGCTGCCGTTCAGCGTCGCGGCTGCCACCGCCCTGTAGCGGAACCGCCCGAAGCCATGGGCGGGAATGGTCACCGTAGTGGCGTTATCATCGTCGACGCGGTGAAGGACGATGCGCTGGATTGTGTCGCCGCGATGCGCCACGGCAGGCAGCATGGTCGGCGCGGCATAGGCAAGCGGCCGTTCGCCATCGTAGGTGACAACAAGTTCCACCATATCGCCGGACGTCGCCAGCATGGCCGATGCGCCTTGCGGCAAGGCTGGTGGCGGGGCTGGCGGTGTCATCTCGCCACTCGTTCTGACCGCCTCTACCTGCTCCTGTGCCTGTGCTGGTTCGGACGCCAAAGCCGGGATAGACGCGATGACCAGCGCTGCACTGATGCAGGCAAGGCTGTGCTGGCGTGGGTGGATGATCATCACAGGCTTCGCTCCATCCATGTCGGATGCACGGAACGGCATGAAGTTCCATGGCCATAACGGAAAACGGCCGCGCAACCGGAAAGTCGCGCGGCCGTTCGATTCATCGACCGGAACAGGTCAGGCTGTTCAGCCCTGCTGTTCGGCCTCTTCGCCAGCGGTTTCTTCCGAAGCGATCGTGCCGGGTTCGGCATTGGGATCATAATCTTCGGTGAAGCTGGCCGCATCACGTTCAAAGAACTGAGCGGTGACGTCCACGCCCTGTGCCTGCAGTTCGGCCTCTTCAGGCGAACGTGCAACGTTGACGCGGATCGACTGGCTGACTTCCGGGTGAAGAGCCACGCGGACTTCATAGACGCCAAGCGCCTTGATCGGCCGATCGAGGATGATCTGGTTCTTCGACACCTTGGCGCCATCGTTGTCCAGGGCTTCGGAAAGGTCGCGGGCCGATACCGAACCATAGAGCTGGCCGGTGTTCGATGCCTGACGGATCAGGACGATCGACTTGCCCTCCAGGCCCTTGGCGTCCGCAGCAGCGGCTTCACGACGCTTTGCGTTATCCGCCTCGATCTGGGCGCGGTTGGTTTCGAAACGAGCGCGATTGGCTTCGTTGGCACGAAGGGCCTTGCCGCGCGGCAGCAGGAAGTTGCGGGCAAAGCCGTCCTTCACGGTGACGACGTCACCGATGTTGCCGAGCTTTTCGACGCGTTCGAGCAGAATGATTTCCATCGCTTCCGCTCCTTATTTCACGATGAAGGGCAGCAGGCCGAGGTGGCGGGCGCGCTTGATCGCCTGAGCCAGCTCACGCTGCTTCTTGGAGGAGACGGCGGTGATGCGCGACGGCACGATCTTGCCGCGCTCCGACACGAAGCCCTGCAGCAGGCGCACGTCCTTGTAATCGATACGGGGCGCATCCTTGCCGGAGAAGGGGCAGCTTTTGCGCCGGCGGAAAAATGGGCGAGCCATGGTCAAAAGCCTCCTTATGCCGCAGCTTCGTCGCGGTCGCGACGTTCACGTCCGCCGCGATCACCACGATCACCGCGGTCGCCACGATCACCACGGCGTTCGCGATCGCGTTCGCCCTTGCGCATCATGACCGACGGACCGGCTTCATGCGCATCGACACGAACCGTCATGTAACGGATCACGTCTTCGTTGATCGAGGTCTGGCGCTCCAGCTCCGCAATCGCGGCGGCCGGTGCATCGACATCGAGCATCACATAATGCGCCTTGCGGTTCTTGCGGATGCGATAGGCGAGATTGCGCAGACCCCAGGTCTCCACCTTCGCGACCTTGCCGCCATTGTCCTCGAGAATCTTGGTCGCTGCCTCTGCGAGTCCATCGACCTGGGTCTGGGCCAGGTCCTGACGCGCGAGGAAGACATGCTCATACAGCGGCATGTGCGCTTCCTTCTGTTTGGCCGATCGCTGACAACGGACCATCCGTTGCCCCTCCGGCTGTCGTCTACTAGCAATGACAAGAAGCGCCGGGTCGACGCCCGACGCTGCAAGCCGCGTCCCCTTGGCAGAAAAGCGCCCTGGGGGCAAGCCTTGCATCGACCCGCCGCCAGCCGGACGGAGCAAGCGGAGTTGCACCGGGCGTCATGTCGGACTACCGGGGCGCGAACAACAGGGAGACGCCATTTGCGTGCATTCATGTTCCCCGGCCAGGGCAGCCAGTCCGCTGGCATGGGCCAGGCGCTGGCCGACGCCAGCGGCATCGCCCGCGAGACCTTTCAGGAAGTGGACGAGGCGCTGGGCCAGAATCTGTCCCGTCTGATGATGCAGGGGCCGGAAGACGAACTGACGCTGACCGAAAACGCACAGCCCGCGATCATGGCCAACGCCATTGCCACGCTGCGGGTGGCCGAACGCGAGGCGGGGCTGCTGCTGGCCGACAAGGCTGATTTCGTCGCCGGCCATTCGCTTGGTGAATATAGCGCCTTGTGCGCGGCCGGCAGTCTGGACCTGTCGGTGACGGCGCGGCTGCTCAAGCTGCGCGGGCAGGCGATGCAGGCAGCGGTGCCGGTGGGCGAAGGCGCGATGGCGGCGCTGCTTGGCCTTGATTTCGAAACCGCACAGGCGGTGGCCGAAGAAGCGGCGCAGGGCGATGTGTGCACCGCCGCGAACGATAATGCGCCCGGGCAGGTGGTGGTTTCCGGACACCGTGCCGCCGTGGAACGCGCGGTGGAAATCGCCAAGGGCAAGGGTGCGCGTCGCGCGGTGATTCTTCCGGTATCGGCCCCTTTCCATTGCCCGCTGATGCAGCCCGCCGCCGATGCAATGGCCAGGGCGCTTGCCGAAACCGCCCTGAAGGCGCCGCTGGTGCCCGTCTATGCCAATGTTATCGCAGCGCCGGTGGCTGACCCCGAACAGATCCGCCAACTGCTGGTGGAACAGGTGACGGGCATGGTGCGCTGGCGGGAAAGCGTGGCGGCGATGGCAGAGGCCGGCGTGACCCATTTCGTCGAATTCGGCGGCAAGGTGCTTGGCCCGATGGTCAAGCGAATCGCGCCCGATGCAAGGATCAGCAGCGTGATATCGATGGATGACATCGACCAGCTGGTGAAGGAGATTTGAGGATGTTCGACCTGAATGGAATGACGGCGCTGGTCACTGGCGCATCGGGCGGCATCGGTTCCGCCATTGCAAGGGCGCTTGCGGCGCAGGGCGCGCGGCTGGCGCTGTCCGGCACGCGCGAGGAAGCGTTGAAGGCGGTGGCGGCCGAAATCGGCGGCGATCCGGTGATCCTGCCGTGCAACCTGTCGGACGCGGCGGAAGTGGATGCGCTGGTGCCGCGCGCGGTGGAGGCGCTGGGCAAGATCGATATCCTCGTCAACAACGCCGGCGTGACGCGCGACAATCTGGCGATGCGGATGAAGGACGACGAATGGGATCAGGTGATCCGCGTCAATCTGGAAGCGGCATTCCGGCTGATCCGCGCCGCCGCCAAGCCGATGATGAAGGCGCGTTTCGGCCGGGTGATTTCCATCACCTCGGTCGTCGGTGCGACCGGCAATCCCGGTCAGGCGAATTATGCCGCGTCAAAGGCGGGCCTTGTCGGCATGTCCAAGGCGCTGGCGCAGGAACTGGCCAGCCGCAATATCACGGTCAATTGCGTGGCGCCCGGTTTTATCCGTTCGGCAATGACCGACGCGCTGCCCGATGCCCAGAAAGAGGCGCTGACCGGCCGCATCCCCGCCGGCAAGCTGGGCGAGGGCGAGGATGTGGCGGCCGCTGTCGCCTATCTGGCGTCCAGGGAAGCGCAATATATCACCGGCCAGACGCTGCATGTGAACGGCGGGATGGCCATGCTTTGATACCTGCCGTTGCGCGCCGGACGGATCGCTTCGTCCGGCAAAGCGTATGAACGATTGGCAGATCATGTCTGTTGGGGCTTGCCAGCGGCGGGGCCTCAGATTAGGGCAAGGCACGGAACACAGCCTAATTGAGAGGGGCATTTCATGAGCGACGTCTCCGAGCGCGTGAAGAAAATCGTTGTTGAGCACTTGGGCGTCGAGGCCGACAAGGTCACCGAAGAAGCCAGCTTCATCGATGATCTCGGTGCTGACAGCCTCGACACCGTTGAGCTGGTGATGGCTTTCGAGGAAGAATTCGGGGTCGAGATTCCTGATGATGCCGCGGAAAAGATTCTGACGGTGAAGGACGCGATCGCCTATATCGAGGCGAACAACAGCTGACGTCCTGCCTTCGTCGGAAGGGATAAACGGCTCTCCGGGAGGCTGGGGAGCCGTTTTGCGTTGAAGAACAGAGTGGAGACGGATTGATGCGGCGAGTGGTAGTGACCGGGCTTGGCCTTGTGACGCCCCTGGGCAGCACAGTGGAAACCGCCTGGGCCAATATTCTGGCGTCCAGATCCGGTGCCGGACCGATTGAACGGTTCGATGCGTCGGATCAGGCCTGCCGGATCGCCTGCGAGGTGAAGCCGGGCGACGGCAGCGGCACGACCTTCGATGCGGGCAAGCGCGTGGATCACAAGATCCAGCGGCAGGTCGATCCCTTCATCGTCTATGGCATCGATGCTGCCGGTCAGGCGATCGAGGATGCCGGGCTTGTCGACATGCCGGAGGAGCTGCGTTACCGCGCCGGCACGTCCATCGGCTCCGGCATCGGCGGCCTTCCGGGGATCGAACATGAATCGATCGTTCTGCATGAAAAGGGGCCGCGCCGTGTATCCCCGCACTTTGTGCATGGCCGGCTGATCAACCTGATTTCGGGTCAGGTTTCGATCAAATACGGGCTGATGGGGCCGAATCATGCGGTTGTCACCGCCTGTTCCACCGGCGCGCATTCGATTGGCGATGCAGCACGGATGATCGCGCTGGATGATGCCGATGTGATGCTGGCCGGCGGCGCCGAATCAGCGATCTGCCCGCTTGGCATTGCCGGTTTCGCACAGGCACGTGCTTTGTCGACCAGCTTCAACGACCAGCCTGAAAAGGCGTCCCGTCCCTATGACCAGGCCCGTGACGGCTTTGTGATGGGCGAGGGAGCCGGCGTCGTGGTGCTCGAGGAATATGAGCATGCAAAGCGGCGCGGCGCTAAAATCTATGCCGAAGTGATCGGCTATGGCCTGTCGGGCGACGCCTATCATGTCACGGCGCCGCATCCCGAAGGTTCCGGCGCCTTCCGTTCGATGCAGATGGCGCTGCGCAAGGCCGGGCTGAACCCCGAAGACATTGATTATATCAATGCGCACGGCACCTCGACGCCGCTGGGCGATGAACTGGAACTGGGGGCGGTGCGCCGCCTGTTCGGCTCTGCCATCGAAGGCCTGTCGATGTCGTCGACCAAATCGGCGATCGGCCATCTGCTCGGCGGTGCCGGCGCGGTGGAATCGATCTTCTGCATCCTTGCGCTGCGGGACCAGACCGTGCCGCCGACACTTAACCTCGACAACCCCAGCGAAAGCTGTCTTGGCGTCGACCTTGTGCCGCACGTCGCCAAGAAGCGGCAGGTGAGGGCGGTGCTGAACAACAGCTTCGGCTTTGGCGGCACCAACGCCTCGCTTGTCCTGAAGAGCGTTTGAGGATCGCTTGCGCAAGGTCCTGATCGGGGGCGTCGCCGCACTGCTGTTGCTGGCGGCTGCGTCCCCGTTCATCCTCTGGCATGTGCCTGGCCCGCTGACGCGCGAGACAAGCGTGCAAATCCCCGAAGGGGTCAGCGTGGCCGGCGCCGCGCGGCTGCTGAAAAAGGCCGGGGCCATCCGCAACCCGGTGCTGTTCCGCCGCTTTTCCCGCTATTTCGGTTCGGGTGACCCGATAAAGGCTGGCGAATTCGCACTGCCGCGCCACGCCAGCGCTGCGACCATTCTGGACATGTTGCAGCATGGCAAGCCGATACAGCGGCTGATTACCGTGCCTGAAGGCATGCCATCAATCATGGTTCATGAGCGGCTGATGGCCGAACCGTTGCTGACCGGGCCAGTCGATGTGCCGGCCGAAGGCAGCATATTGCCCGACAGCTACAGCTTTGAACGGGGTGAAACACGCGCCGCCGTGGTGAAACGGATGCAGTCGGCAATGGCCAGGACACTGGCCAAACTGTGGGCGGCGCGCAAGCCGACGGCAGTGGTGAAAAGCCCGCAGGACGCGATCATTCTTGCCTCCATCGTCGAAAAGGAAACCGGAAAGCCGGCTGAACGACGCATGGTGGCCGGGGTCTACGGCAACCGGCTGCGGATCGGCATGGCATTGCAGGCCGATCCGACGGTGATCTATCCGATCACCAAGGGCAAGCCGCTGGGACGGCGCATATTGAAATCCGAACTGCTGGCGGACAATGGCTATAACACTTATGTCCGCCCCGGCCTGCCGGACGGGCCGATCGCCAACCCCGGCCGGGCATCGATTGCGGCAGTGCTGGACCCTGCGCCAACCAAGGCGCTGTATTTCGTGGCGGATGGCACAGGCGGCCATGTTTTTGCCGACACGCTGGCCCAGCATCAGGCCAATGTCTTCAAATGGTATGAAATCCGCCGCAAGCGTGGGGAAATGTAGTTGGAATCGGGGTTCCGGGGCTGTGATGCCTTGCCGATCTAAAGCCGTTTGACGGCAAGCACCGGCTGCTGGTGATTGCCGGCCAGCCGCGCCACCACATCGGCAAGAGGCTCTATCGTGACAGCCATCCACCAGGCATTGGCATGGATGATCCGGCTATCATCGACCATCATGCCGACATGGCCGGGAAAGAAAACCAGATCGCCGCGCTGCAACGCCGCATCATCGATGCGCTGCCCCAGTGCCTCGCGCTGCTGGTCGCTGTCGCGCGGGGCATCCCTGCCGCACAGCCCAAGGCAAAGCTGGACAAGGCCGGAACAATCAATGCCGTCACCACTGCGTCCACCCCAGAGATAGGGTGTCCCCACCAGCCGCATCGCGACTGAGACCGGATCATCGAACAGTCCATCGACTGGCGCGAGATGACGCATATGGAGCCAGCCGGATGCGGTTTCGACGAAATCGCCCTCCATCGACAGAGCGGTGACTTTCGCGCCCATCGCCAGCCGGTCGACCAGCGGAGATTTGATGTCCGCGCGGCTGAAAACCAGCGCCACCGCGGTCGTGACGACATGGGTGGCGGGCGCTGTCCCGGCGATCAATGTCGTAGCGGGCAGATAGCCGACATAATGATCGTGCAGGCAATATCCCCAAGCCCAGCCGCCTGAAATGTCGACCACGGCAAAGCCTTCGCCATGCAGAAGCTGGGAAATGGCGGCAGCGCCTTCATCGGGCGTGCCGCGCACCATCACACTGGCAATGGTGCAATAGCGGATTTCCGGCCGTGCATAATGGGAGGCGAAGATGCTGCTGGCCAGCCCGATGTCGGCAACATCGGGACGATAGGCGTGGATGCGCGGGTCCAGCCTTGCCGACGGGCCCTCAAGCCGGAACCGATTTCCGTGCAGTATCGCTGTTTCTGGCTCTTCCGCTGGCGCTCGGCTCATCCGCATGCTCGATCAGTTCGGCAAAGACCTTCAGGAATGATTGTCCGGTCGGCGTATGTTCGACCAGTACATTCCGTAGATCCGCCTCGTCCCTCTTGCGTTTGAGATAGCCGAGTGCGCTCAACGTATTCAAGGCGCGCGTGATGACGGGCTTTGAAACGCCAAGCCGGGCGGCAAGCCCACGCACTGTGTGCGGCCCCGGGTTGAGATAGACGATCAGCATCAACGCCAATTGCCGGTTCGTCAGATCCGGCTGATTTGACTGCACATAGCGGATGAGCGACTGCATCCATGAGCGAAGATGCTCGTCGGTCGCACGCGGCTGATTTGCATATGTTGCCATTGGCTTCCCACAATCGACGGGCCTTCATCGCTAGGGGAACGCACATCTTGTCACATCGTTGCAGTGGCGAACCGCAATGCACCATCATTCAGCCGAAACGCTGCCGGAGCATCTGCCACGATGCGCGCAGGCCAAGCGCGTCGCCGCCCTTGGGCCGGCCGGGGCGCGACGACGGCATCCATGCGAAAGTGTCGAAATGCGCCCATGCAATATCGGCCTCGACGAACTTTTGCAGGAACAGCGCGGCGGTGATGGATCCGGCCATGCCGCCTTCACCGGCGTTGTTGACATCGGCGATTTCCGATTTCAGCATGTCGGCATAGGGTTGCCACAGCGGCAGCCGCCACAGCGGGTCGGCAACCGCGCTGCCCGCCGCCACAAGATCTTCGGCAAGCGCATCGTCATTGGCGAACAGCGCCGGCAATTCCGGGCCAAGGGCAACGCGCGCGGCCCCGGTAAGCGTCGCGAAATCCAGCATCAATTCGGGCTTGCGTTCGCAGGCAAGGGCAAGCGCATCGGCAAGGATCAATCGCCCTTCGGCATCGGTATTGCCGATTTCAACCGAAATGCCCTTGCGGCTGCGCAACACATCGCCCGGCCGAAAGGCATCGCCGGCAACGCTGTTTTCGACAATGGGGATGAGGAGATGCAGGCGCACCGGCAGGGCTGATCGCATCACCAGCCGGGCAAGCGCAAGCGCATGGGCAGCGCCGCCCATGTCCTTTTTCATCAAAAGCATTGCCGATGATGGCTTGATGTCCAGCCCACCCGTGTCGAAGCACACGCCCTTGCCGATGATGGCGATGCGCGGATGGTTCTCATCGCCCCATTCCACCTCCACCAGCCGTGGTTCCCGACCCTTTGCAGCAGCGCGGCCAACCGCAGCGACACAGGGAAAATCCTGCTCCAGCGCGTCTCCATGATGGATGGCGATACGCGCGCCATGGCCGCGGGCTTCCTCCTCGATCGCGGCGGCGAGCTGCGCCGGCCCCATATCTGCCGCCGGCGTGTTGACCAGATCGCGCACCAGCGCCACCGCTTCGGCAAGTGCGACCGTTGCATCGACATGGGCGACATCGGCGGTCAGCAGCACACGTTCGGCCATTGGTTCAGGTGACGAAAGATAGCGGGTGTAGCGGTAATGGGCGAGCAGCCAGCCAAGCGCCGCATCGGCCTGCGTCGGCTGGGCAAGGCGATAGGTGCCAGCAGGCAGTTTCTGCGCGGCACCGGCCAGATCCCATGGCGTCGGCTTTGCCGGCATGCCAACGGCAACCGACCAGTCGTCTGCATCATCGCCGGGCAGGATGACCATCTCGCCCGGCTTTGCCGCAAACCGGCCGGCGTCGACGGCCGCACGCTGGCGTGCGTTGAGTGTCGCGCGCCACTGGTCCGGATCCGCCTGTGCGACCATGTGAACGAGATGCGCGGCCTGACCGCGATCGGGCTGAATCAGCGATGAAAAACCTGCCATCGCAGGATCATGCAGCCAGCACTGCGCGAAGTCGAGACGTGATCGGCAGTGCCCGAAGGCTGATCAGGCACGATCCGCCGGTACGCCGAACAGATCATGTTCGTCCGCATCTTCGATCAGCACGGGAATAATATCGCCCTGCGCATGGCCCTGCGTGTCGCGCAGCAGCACGGCCCCGTCGATTTCGGGCGCATCGGCCTTTGAACGACCCGTGGCACCACCTTCGTCATCGACGGCATCAAGGATGACGTCGATGGTGCGGCCGACCTTGGCCTGAAGCTTGTCGGCAGAAATCTGCGCGCATTTGTCCATGATGCGGGCGAAGCGTTCTTCCTTCACCGTTTCGGGTACCGGATCGGCAAGGCTGTTGGCGGCAGCGCCTTCCACTGGTTCGAACCGGAAGGCACCGACCCGGTCGAGCTGCGCTTCATCCAGCCAGTCGAGCAGATATTGGAAATCCGCGTCCGTCTCCCCCGGAAAGCCGACGACGAAGGACGACCGAATGGCAATGTCAGGACAGATTGCGCGCCATGCCTTCAACCGTTCAAGCACCTTCGCTTCATTGGCCGGGCGCTTCATCGCCTTCAGCACATTGGGTGCGGCGTGCTGGAACGGTATGTCGAGATAGGGAAGCACCAACCCCTCGGCCATCAGCGGAATGACCTGATCGACATGCGGATAGGGATAGACATAGTGCAGCCGCACCCACGCACCCAGGCGGCCAAGCTCGCGCGCCAGGTCGGTCATATGGGCACGCACTTCTCCACCCTTCCACGGCCATGGCTTGTGCCGCAGATCGACGCCATAGGCCGATGTGTCCTGACTGATCACCAGCAGTTCGCGCGTGCCGGCGGCAATCAGCTTTTCCGCCTCACGCAGAATGGCGTCTGGCCGCCGGCTGACCAGATCACCCCGGATGGACGGGATGATGCAGAAGGAACAGCGATGATTGCAGCCTTCGGAAATCTTCAGATAGCTGTAATGGCGCGGCGTGAGCTTCAGCCCCGATTCCGGCACCAGATCGACAAAGGGTGAAGGAATGGGTGGTGCCGCCTCGTGCACCGCGCCAACCACCGCTTCATATTGATGCGGGCCGGTAACGGCGAGCACCTGCGGAAAACGTTCCCGAATGACATCGGCTTCATTGCCCATGCAGCCGGTGACGATGACCCGGCCATTTTCGGCAATCGCCTCCCCAATGGCTTCGAGTGATTCCGCCTTGGCCGAATCGAGAAAGCCGCAGGTGTTTACCAGAACGACATCGGCGTCCTGATATTCCGCCGACAGCGCATAGCCGTCGGACCGGAGCTTGGTGAGAATCCGTTCGGAATCGACAAGGGCCTTGGGGCAGCCGAGCGAAACCATGCCGACTTTCGGCGGGGTGGGGAGTTGCTTTGCCATGATGCTGCCCGCCAGATAGTCGTTCCCGCCGCATTTGGCGAGGGGGGAAGCTATTTGCCGTCGCTGGCGGTGTTGCCCGTACCGGTGCCGCGCACGATTTCAAGGATGATGTCACCGGGCTGAAGCGATTGTGTCTCCCCCTCCCAATAGCCATGGCTGCGGCCATTGCGATAGAGGCGCATGCCAACACCGGTGGTGATAGCGGACAGCGGACGACCGATCTCTGCCGCAGTGACAGGCCGTTCTACCAACGCGACCTTGCCTTCTGCGGTTGCCAGATCGCGCAGATATTCGGGGATATGGCTGCCATGGGTGGCGCCGGCGACGAGCAGACCGGCAAGGCTGACCGGATTGACGACGCTGTTCGCCCCGGCCTGGCGTGCCAGATCTTCGTTTTCGACCGAACGGATGACGACGGTTATCAAGGCATTAGGCGCAAGCTGGCGAGCGGTGAGGACGATGAGAATGGACGTATCGTCGCGCCCGGCGGAGATGATGACCGCGCGGGCGCGGGCGATGGCCGCCGCCTCCAGCACGGCATTGCGGCTCGCGTCCCCTTGTAGATGGTTGACGCCGGCTTCCTCCGCCTCCTCAATCGCTGAGGCGCGGGGATCTATCACCACAATCGCTTCGGGGGGAGTGCCGCGCCGTATCAGTTCGGCAACCGCTTCGGTGCCGCTGGTGCCATAGCCGGCGACGACGATATGACTGTGCAGCCTGCTTTGTATCAGCTTCATCCGCCAACGGTCCCATGCACGCCTGAAGATGAAATCATAAGCCGTTCCCAGAAAGATCAACCAGACGAAAAGCCGGATGGGCGTGACGAGGAAAGTGTCGAACAGCCGCGCGCGTGCGGTGACGGGCACAATGTCGCCATAGCCCACGGTCGTCACCGTGATCATGGTAAAATAAAGCACGTCGCCAAGGCTGACCTGCCCATCGACCAGATCATGCAGGCCCTTGCGGTCCACCCAGTGAACAGTGACGATGATCGCCAGCAGGACGACGACGAGAACGCCGCGAAGAGCGAGCGAAGCCAGCGGCGACAGCCGTGATTTGCGCCGGAGGGCAGGGCGCAGTTCACGCTGCTGGCGGCGCCGGACAAGCATGATCAGGACGGCAGGCGCGACAGCGGATCAACCGGGCGGCGGCCCTGCCTTATTTCAAAATGGACCTGAGGTTCATCCACCGCCCCGGTCTGGCCGGCACGCGCAATGACCTGACCTTTTTTAACCGTCTGCCCGCGCGAGACCAGCAGCGCCTGCGCATGGGCATAGGCCGTCACCCAATTGTCGCCATGCTTGATGAGGATGAGCTGCCCGAAGCCGGGGATGGTATCGCCCGCGAAGGCGACGACACCATCGGCAGCGGCGTGAACCGGCTCTCCCAGATCGGCCTTGATGTTGATGCCGTCGTTGAAGCGTCCGCCTGATTTCGCCCCGAAAGTGGACAGGACCTTGCCCTTGACCGGCCAGACGAAGCCGCCGCTGAACGTGCTGGGCGCCACTACCGGCTTGCCTGCCGCGGCCGATGCCTGCTGTCCGGCGGGAGATTTTGCCGGATGCCGAACAGGCGTTTCATCTTCAGCCGGCTCGCCACCGCTGATGAGATCGGCGATATCGATGCGGAACGCCTTGGCCCGATCCTCCATCGACATGGCGGCGACTTCACGTGCGGTGGGCAGCAGCAGCTTTTGCCCGGCACGCAAAATATAGGGCTCGTCCAGCTGGTTGGCATCGATGATGCGCGACCATTGCACGCCATAGGCCCGGGCAATGGCGATGCCGGTTTCACCCTGTTTGACACGGTGATAGCGCCCGCCGGGGATTTTCAGCCTTTCGCCGATGCGGATCAGGAAAGGCGGCTGGATATTGTTTGCGCGGGCAATGGCTTCCGACGACGCGCCGGTGCGATCGGAAATGCGCCGCAATGTGTCGCCGGGTTTGACGACATAGGCTTGGGCGGGAACCTCTGTCGCATCGGCGACGACCGGACGCGGCACCCATTGGCTGGCCGGTGGGGCCGGTGCGCGGGTCTTTGCGGGAGGGGCCTGCGCCTGCGGCAATTTCTGTATCCGCATGCTTTCGGGCCAGTTTGCCGCGGCCCTTGGCATCCGTTCATGCCTCGGCGCACAGGCGGCGACCGCAAGCGTCAGCAAAAGAAATACAGCCCCCGTGCGCATCGGCGGCATCTTTAACCGCCTTTCCGTGCATTTCCACCCCCCGCGCGACGGAATGAAGCGATCGACCCGTTCAGCGATAGCGCGTCGCCAGCGTTGAGAGTGACGCACGATGCGTCATATCCAGGTGAAGCGGCGTGACGCTGATGTAGCCATCGGCAATCGCTTCCAGATCGCTTTCGCGTTCCGGTGTGGAATCGATATGGCCAAGACCGAACCAGTAATAATCATAGCCGCGCGGATCCTTGCCATTGACGATCCGCAGCCGGCCATAGTCCCGCAGGCCCTGGGCAGCGACGCGGATTCCGCGGACCTGATCAGCGGCAAGCGGCGGAAAATTGACGTTGACGAGGGTGCGCGGCGCCCATTCCATATCGAGGAGCGGACGAAGCACCTTTTCGCCCCACGCTCCGGCAGCGGCAAAGGAAACGCGGTCACCCACCGCCTCGCCAGGATAGACCTGGCTGAGCGCGACGGAGCGCACACCGGCAAGCGCGCCTTCCATGGCGGCGGAAACCGTGCCGGAATAGGTGACGTCCTCCGCCAGATTGGCGCCGCGATTGACGCCGGACAGGATCAGATCGGGCGGGTTGTCCTTCAGCAGATGCGCGATCGCCATCATCACCGCGTCGGTGGGCGTGCCGCTGACCGAAAAGCGCCTGTCGTCATAACGCCGCAGCCGGACGGGCGCGGTGATCGTCAGCGAATGGCCGGTGGCCGATTGTTCATCATGCGGCGCGACGATCCATATGTCGTCCGACAGGGTGCGGGCAATCGCTTCCAGCACCTCCAGCCCACGGGCATGGATGCCATCGTCGTTGGTCAGCAGGATACGCATCAGGCCGGGATCAGCCGGTCAAGCCTGCCCATATAAGGCTGCAGCGCATCGGGCACGCGCACCGAACCGTCGGCCTGCTGATAATTTTCCAGCACCGCGACGAGGGTGCGGCCGACCGCGAGGCCGGACCCGTTGAGCGTGTGGACGAACACGCTGCCCTGTTCGCCACGAAAGCGGGCATTCATCCGCCGCGCCTGGAAATCCCCGCAATTGGAGACGGAGCTGATTTCGCGATAACGGCCCTGGCCGGGCAGCCAGACTTCAAGATCATAGGTCTTGCGCGCGCTGAAACCCATGTCGCCGGCGCAAAGCAGCATCCGGCGATAGGCGAGGCCAAGCCGGTCGAGAATTGCCTCGGCACAGCCCGTCATCCGCTCATGCTCCTCCGCCGACTGTTCGGGCGTGGTGATCGCCACCATTTCGACCTTTTCGAACTGGTGCTGGCGGATCATGCCGCGCGTGTCGCGCCCGGCAGCCCCCGCTTCGGAACGGAAACAGGGGGTCAGTGCCGCAAAGCGCAGCGGCAGGGCCGCGGAATCGAGTATCTGTTCGCGCACGAGATTGGTGAGCGACACCTCGGCAGTGGGAATCAGCCAGCGCCCGTCGGTGGTGCGGAACATGTCTTCAGCCGCCTTGGGGAGTTGGCCGGTGCCAAAGACCGCCTCGTCACGGACGAGCAGTGGGGGATTGACCTCGGTAAAGCCGTTCTCGCCAGTCTGCACATCCAGCATGAACTGAGCGATGGCCCGATGCAGCCGCGCCATCTGCCCCTTCATCACCGCAAAGCGCGCACCGGAAATGGCGGCAGCCGATTCGAAATCGAGCCCAAGGCGCAGGCCGAGCTGATCATGTTCCAGCGGCGTGAAACCGAAATCCGGCCGGGCGCCGCGTTCATGCACCAGCACATTGTCGTTTTCGTCGCGGCCGGCAGGCACATCATCGGCCGGAAGGTTGGGAATGGCGGAAAGCCGGGCGTCCAGTGCCTCCACAGCTTCCTTCTCGCGCGCTTCGATCACGGGCAGTTGCGCCTTGAGATCGGCTACCTCCGCCATCAGCGAAGCGGCAAGCGCCTCGTCCTTGCGGGCCTTGGCCTGGCCGATGGCCTTTGAAGCCTCGTTGCGGCGGGCAAGGGCAGCCTGCGCCTCTGTCTGCAAGGCACGGCGGGCTGCATCGGCTTCGATCAGCGACTGGGCCAGCGGCGCGCTGCCGCGCTTTGCAATCGCATTGTCGAACGCATCGGGATTTGAACGGATGGCGCGGATATCATGCATGTCGCAGCCTATGACCCGATCGGCGCGCAAGACGCAAGCTGCAACCAATTCAGGCGCCGGTCATTGAAGAATAAACCCTTCGGAAAAAGGAGAAGGCGATGCGTGTGCCCAATGGCGCGAAGGTGATCGTGATCGACGGTAACAAGATGCTGTTGATGGAAAATCGCGGCGAGGCATTCGAACCCCGGCTGGAGGTGCTGGACGAACAGCGCCAGGACAACCCCGCAGACCGTGAACAGGCCACAGACCGGCCGGGCCGCGCGTTTTCAAGCGTGGGCAGCGGAAGAAGCGCGTATCAGGAAACCGATTTCCATGAACAGGCGGAGGATAATTTCGCTGCCGAAGCCGCGGAGCAGATCAACCGGCTGAGCCGTGACGGCGGGCAGGGCGGCATTGTGGTGGTGGCATCGCCACGCACATTGGGCAGACTGCGCCAGCATTATGCGCCGGACGTGTCGCGCTGCCTGCTGGCTGAAATCAACAAGGATCTGACCGGACACCCGGTGCCCGAAATCGAACGCTGCCTGATGCAGTATGAGAAATGACAAACAGCGATAATGGCTGAACATGGAAAAGCCCCGACGGATGTCGGGGCTTTTCCTTAGACATTGCACCGCCCCGAAAAGGGAGGTGCCGCCGCTGATCAGGACGGATTGCCCGGAGCAGCAGTGGTGGCATTGGTATCGGCAGCGCCGGGGGCCGTGCCAGCAGGGGCGCCGCCGCCGGTTGCAGCACCACCAGCCGGAGCGGAGGCCGCAGCCGCCGCAGCGTCGATCTGTGCCGCAGTCATTGCGATCAGCGCATTTTTCTCGGTCCGCGCAAGGCTGGTCGCCGGAATCATCACTTCGCTCTTGTCCGTCTTCAGCACGACATTGGTCGGCTGGCCATCCGGACCCTTGTCGACACGGGTGAGCGTACCGACGCGGCCGCCCTGCGTGTCAAAAACCTCGGTCCCTTCGGCAAGCATAATCTTACCGTCCGGGCCGAGCTGGACAGTACCGGCAGGCGCAGCGCCCGGAGCAGGCGTCGCAGCGCCTGGCGTGGCGGCGCCCGGGGCAGTGGCGGGAGCAGTGGTGGTTGCCGGTGCATTCGCGCTCGCCGGGTTCGCTGGCGCGGTTTGTGCGAACGCAGCGATGGGCGCCGCCGCCGTCATCAACGTAGCCGTGAGAACAGAATACATCACTCGCATTAATAATCTCCCGATGGAATAGATCGAATGTCCTTATAATAGTTCGATGGCTGTGGGACTGACTGCAAGGCCAGTTGAGCATTTAGGGGGATGAACCATGGCATATCAGCGATGAGCTGCCCCTGAAGGCGGTGGGAAGCTCATGCAGAACTGCCATGTCGCGGCCGCCAACAATATCATTTGGGAAATTGGTTGTGATCACAACAAGTAGTTCATCGCCCGAGATGAACGCCAGATCGTTCTGATTTGCCGTCATGTCACCGGTTACCGAAAGTTTCATGGACGTGACGAATGGCGGAATCGGCCATTTGTCGCCATCAGCACACCGGCACCGATATGCCCCGAAGCACATGATTTTTCGTTGGCTGACCTAGGTGCTTGTGGATCAATGCGACGATAGCTATTAGGCCGCCACGGACGGGTGCGCTGAAGGTCTGGCAGGCGGCTTGCCTGACCATGGACCGGCGAGGCGCGGCCGCAAGACGGAGATGCGAATGGCGGATTCTGGCTCAGCGACCACCAATACCCTGGACGAAGGCAATGCCGGCCCGCTGGACGGCGTTATATTGCCCGAAGGATACCGGCCTTCATCCGATGAGCCGTTCATGAACGAGCGCCAACGCGCCTATTTCCGTGCAAAGCTGCTTGCCTGGAAAGACAGCATTCTGAAGGAGGCCAAAGAAACGCTGGCCACGCTTCAGAATGAATCGCTTCGTGAACCCGATGTCACGGACCGGGCATCCAATGAGACGGACTGGTCCATCGAATTGCGTACCCGCGACCGGCAGCGCAAGCTTGTCTCCAAGATCGAGGCGGCGCTGCGCCGGATCGACGAAGGGGAATATGGCTATTGCGAAGTGACTGGGGAGCCGATTTCACTGGGACGGCTGGAAGCCCGGCCGATCGCCACCATGACGCTGGAGGCGCAGGAAAGGCATGAACGGCAGGAAAAGGTTTCGCGTGACGAATAACACGTAAGCCGGGGGAACAGGAAAACTGACGGGCGAGGAAGCAATGGCGCGCCGACCAACCGAAAGAGCCGCCCGGCGCGCATCGGCTTCACTCAGAGCCCGGTGATTTCCTCCTTCAATCGGAGTTTTTCGCGTTTGAGCCGTCTGATCAGTTCATCATTGGGGAGCGGCCGGCGCGATTCGAAGCTGATGCGTTCATCAAGCGCGGCATGTTTGGCAGAAAGCGCAGAATAATGCGCAGTTTCCATGGTCTTGCCTCCTGTGGACTGACAACAGGACCTATGAGTAGATCACAGCTTCCCGATATTGTCGCCAGTGAATCGATGAATGACCACGGACATGCTGCCGAACGATTATCGACAGCCCGGCCGATGTGATATGCCGCCAGACGAATCGGAGATGCGCGCGGTGGATGAAAGCGAAATCAAGGGGCAACTGGAACTGTTGCAGCAGGAACACCGCGATCTGGACAGTGCGATAGAAGCGTTGGCGGCAGCCACCGGATCGGACCAGTTGCAACTCGCGCGGCTGAAAAAACGCAAATTGCGCCTGAAGGACGAGATCAGCCAACTGACTGACCAGCTTATTCCCGACATTATCGCCTGACACTGCCTGAAACGGGGCGGATCGCCTGTAGCGGGCAGGAAAAATAAAACCGCCGCCGGACAGGTTCCGACGGCGGTGACTGTGCCATGCCGCCAGTCATGGCGGCGGGCGTTCGGCCTTTTGCGATGGATCAGGCGTTCTGCACCTCTGCATCGACAATGGCCGGGCCGCTGGAGCCGATTTCGATCCGGCGGGGTTTTTTATGTTCAGGCACCTCGCGCACAAGGTCGATGTTCAGCAGGCCGTTTTCATAGCTGGCTGACGTCACCTTGATCGTATCGGCAAGCTGGAAGCGCCGCTCGAAAGCGCGCTTGGCAATACCGCGATGAAGGAAGTGGCGGTTGGAAATCTCTTCGCCTTCCTGCGCGCGCCCGGATATGACGAGCGTGTTTTCCTGAACGGTGAGATCAAGCTCTTCCCGGTCGAAGCCGGCCACCGCCATTGAAATGCGATAGGCGCCATCATCCAGCTTTTCGATGTTATAGGGCGGATAGGCATCCCCCTCACCGCGGGCGGCGAAATCGACAAGCCGGTTGAGGTTTTCAAAACCGACGGAAGAACGAAGCAGTGGTGAAAAATCAAAAGCCCTCATGTCCAATCCTTTCTAAAAAGCGACTGACAAGGCCCGCATCATGCCGGGCCGAAACCGGGACTCCTGAGCAGGCAATCCCGGCCCGATGCGATCTGGGAAGGGAATGGAAATTTTCAAGATCGCCTTAATGGTGCAAATAAAGCCTGGGTATCATGACGCCGGGGCAGACAGGACGAGATGGACGGCAAGCAGATCTTCAACCGGCAAAAGGCGATGCTGAACCTGATCGACGGGCTGTACATGGAAGCCGTGGTGCTGTGCGACGAGGCGCGCAGCTATTTCGATTCGGCCGCGGCCGCGAACGATCAGCGGGGGACGGAGGGCACCGATCGTGCTGCCTTTTCCCATGCGGCATTGGTGGCTGTGACAAGGCTGAATCAGTCGATCGCGGAGCTGCTGAACCTGCGTATGGCCATGGAAAGGCCAGCCGCCGTGACCCCGCGCGACATGGGGCGGGAGCAGGAGCCGTCGCCCGCACTTCCTCCCTTGCCGGTGCGCGCGGCGCTGATCGTGGAAGCAAGTTTGGACGTCCACGCGCGGACACGCCGGTTGACGGCAGAAATGGCGGATGACGACGATACCGGCTTCAGGGTTGCGGAGCCGCTGGCCCCGCCATCCTTCACCGCCTAGAGCGCGCGCACCAGAGTGACGGCAACGCCGATCCATGGTGGATCGGCAACCACCATCTGCCGGGCACCGACCGTATGGGGCAGGAGGTGAAGCTTGCCATCTTCACGTCCGATGAGGCGCGCGAACAGGAAGCGCCCGGCGGGGCGGGGCACCAGCACGTCACGGTTCAGCGCGGTTGAAAAGGCATCGGGTGAACGCCGGTCCAGCCAGATGACGTCACCGGCACGATAATCCCCCACGCTCGCCTGGACCGGCATCGCCACCGAACCGGACAGCGGGCGCGGCGGCACCACGGTCGCGTCCTGCCGGGGGGCATGAGGTCCTCCCGCACCAAGCAGCGCCACCACCGGCAGATCCTGCCGATCGGGATGGGTGACGAGTTCTGATGGATCGACACCAAGCGCGGCGGCAATGCGGTTCAACCAATCGACCGAAACGGTGCGCGTGCCGGTTTCAAGCCGCCCGACAGTTTGCGGCGTGGTTTCGGGAACGCAGCGGCTTGCCACATCCTGCAGCGTCAACCCCTTGGCCTTGCGCACTTCCCGGATACAGGTGATCATCAGCCGCACTCCATCAAGGATGAACCAATAAGGTTTCTTTCTGTCCTACACCGGGGCGATCATGGCAAGCCTGTATTTCATCGATGATGAAAGGGATGCCGAATGGCGGATGCGAAGGGTACAAAGACCAGAAGAGGCGGCAAGGCGATCGCGGCAGCCGACAAGGCGCCGCGGCGTAATGTCGCGGAATCGCCGCTGAGCTGGCTGATGGCACATGGGCGCATTTCCACGCGCCAGTTCGACGCCGGCGAGCAACTGCGACGCGACTGGACGTTGGCCGGGCTTTCCCCACGTGTCACCATGCAGTGGAATTGTTTGCCACGGGCGGGACGTATGGCGTCTGCCACTGCGACAGATATTCTGGATGGGCAAATTGCCGCCAAGCAGCGGTTTCAACAGGCCATCGATGCCGCCGGGCCGGGATTGAGCGATATTTTGTGGCGCGTCGTCTGCGCCGGTGAAGGACTGGAAAAAGCCGAAAAGGCAATGGGCTGGCCGTTGCGGGCGGGCAAGGTCGTGCTCGGCATCGCGCTGGAGAGACTGGCGGATCATTATCGACTAAAATAACCTATATGGATAAAATAGATTGACATCGAAACGCTGTTACGGTACATAGAACCCACGCTTGAGAAATCTATCCGGAGACGGCAAGCGATGGCGAAAACCGAAGGGGCGGCTGGAAAAGCCGCCAAGCGGCGTGCTGCTCCAATAACGGCAGCGCGCCGCAAAGCGTTTCTGGACATGCTGGCGGAAACGGCGAACATCGCCAAAGCGGCACAGGCGGCAGGGGTTGAGCGTTCCGCGCTCTACCGCCTGCGGCAATCGTCCGAAAGCTTTCACGCCGCATGGCAGAGCGCAATGGACCAGGCATTGGACACGCTGGAGGCGACGATGCTGGAACGCGCGGCCAATGGTACTGAAAAGGCGCTGTTCTATGGCGGTAAGCCATGTGGGACGGTGCGCCAATATTCCGACGCGCTGGGTATGTTCATGCTGCGTGCGCATCGACCCGATATCTATGGCGCGGCGCAGGGCGCATCGACCAATGGCGAAAAGGACGAACGGGATGCACAGGCAGATGAACGCGAAGCCATCCACGCCAGGTTGAACAGAATGGCCGATCGTCTGCTGGCCGGTGACGGCGCAAGCGACACGGGTGACGAGGTGATGGCGCACAGCGCAACGGACGGCAGTGGCATGGTGGCTGGATCGGCAGACAGGGGGAAAGCGTGAATGCGCAGATGCTGGCGCGCCGGCTTTCCGCCATGGACGGACATGGTCGCCGCGCGCTGATCGACAGGTTGATCGACGAGGTGCCGGGCCTGGCAGGTGACTGGCCATTCTGGGCGAGGCCGGAACAGCTGCCGCCGCAAGGCGACTGGCGCATATGGCTGATGCTGGCCGGGCGCGGCTTTGGCAAGACACGCGCGGGTGCGGAATGGGTTCGATCCGTCGCGGAACGCAACGGCCAATGCCGGATCGCCCTGATCGGCGCGAATGTCCGCGATGCACGGTCCGTCATGGTGGAAGGTGAAAGCGGGCTATTGGCTGTCGCTCCGCATAATCGACGGCCGTTGTGGGAGCCATCGCTGCGGCGGCTGACATGGAAGAGCGGGGCGCAGGCATTCGTCTATTCGGCGGAGGAGCCGGGCCAGTTGCGCGGGCCGCAGCATCATCTGGCATGGTGTGACGAGCTGGCGAAATGGCCGGATGCAGAGGAATGCTGGTCGAACCTGCAGCTTGGCCTGCGGCTGGGCGAACGCCCAAGGGCATTGGTGACGACGACGCCGCGCCCGGTCGCACTGATCCGGCGATTGCTTGCTGATCCGTCGGCAACTGTGACGCGCGGCAGCACCATGGCGAACCGGGATAATCTGCCGCCAGCGTTTCTGGATTATGTACGCACCACCTATGGCGGCACGCGGCTGGGGCGGCAGGAGCTGGACGGCGAGCTGATCGAAGAGGTGGAAGGCGCACTGTGGACCCATGCCATGGTCGACGCCGGACGCAGGCGCGAACAGCCGATGTTGCGCCGGATAGTGGTTGGCGTGGATCCGCCGGCCGGAGTGGGCGGTGACGCCTGTGGAATTGTGGTGGCCGGGCTGGGCGAGGACGGCCGTGGCTATGTGCTGGCCGATGCCAGCGTCCATGGCCTTCATCCCGAAGGCTGGGCGCGTGCGGTGGCAACGGCAGCCGGCCGCTGGCACGCTGACCGGGTGATCGCCGAAGTGAACAACGGCGGCGCGATGGTGGCAAGCGTGTTGACTGCGGTGGACCCGTTGCTGACGGTGAAATCCGTCCGCGCGAGCCACGGCAAGAGCGCAAGGGCAGAGCCGGTTGCCTCGCTTTATTCTACCGGGCGGATCAGCCATGTCGGCTGTTTTCAGGCGCTGGAGGATGAGATGTGCGGCCTGATCGCCGGTGGCGGTTATGTGGGGCCGGGCCGGTCACCCGACCGGGCAGATGCGCTGGTCTGGGCGCTGAGTGAATTGATGCTCGGGCGGCGCAACACCGACCCAGCGATCAGGATAGTCTGACACGCATTGCCATGGGCGGCCGCGATCCCGCGGACTGCCATGGCGCAACCCGAAAACTGGAGATGCAGGATGCGATGGTTTGGACGCAAGGCCATGCCGGCGCCGACGCGTGCGCCGCTGGCACGGGCAGCAATCGGCTGGATGGGTATCGCGAACGGCGGGACGAGAGGCGGATATGAGGCGCAGGTTCGCGAAGGTTACGAACATAATGCCTATGCCCAGCGGGCGGTGCGGATCGTCGCGGAAAGTGCGGGATCGGCGCCTGTTGTCGCACGGCCTGCAGGGCATGAGGCGCTGGCGCTGATCGGCAGGGGGGCGGGTGGCCGTTCACTGATCGAGAGCATCGCCACCTATCTGCTGCTGCACGGCAATGCTTACGTCCAGACGGTGACAGACGGGGCGGGGCGGCCCGCCGAACTGATGGTGCTGCGGCCGGAGCGGGTGACGGTGGAGCTGGACGCCAATGGCTGGCCCGTCGCCTATCGCTATAAGGTGGGAGAGCGGGTGACGCGCATCCCGGCTGATGGTGGGGATGAGCAGCCCGGCCTGTTGCACCTGAAGGCGATGAACCCGCTGGACGATCATTACGGGCTGGGCAGCCTGGGTGCAGCGACCCAGGCGATTGCGGTTCACAATGCAGCCGGGCGCTGGCATCGGGCGCTGCTGGACAATGCCGCCCGGCCATCGGGTGCGCTGGTTTATGACCCGGGGGAGCCGGGCGCATCGCTTTCACCCGAACAGTTCGACCGGCTGAAGGAGGAGATGGTCCAGAGTTTTCAGGGCGCAGCCAATGCGGGACGGCCGATGCTGCTGGAAGGCGGGCTGAAATGGCAGTCTCTTTCACTGAGCCCGGCTGATCTGGATTTCACTGAAACGCGGGCAGCCGCCGCGCGGGAGATTGCCCTGTCATTCGGCGTGCCGCCAATGCTGCTGGGCCTGCCGGGTGACAATACCTATGCCAATTATCAGGAAGCCAACCGGGCCTTGTGGCGACTGACCGTGCTGCCGTTGCTGGACCGACTGATGTGGGGGCTGGAGGCGTATCTGCGCTTCTGGTGGCCGGCATTGAGCCTCGAGATCGACAGGGACGCAATTCCCGCGCTTGCCGCCGACAGGGCGGCGCTGTGGGCGCAGGTGTCGGCCGCCGATTTCCTGAGCCGGGAAGAAAAGCGCACATTGCTGGGGCTGGACCATGGCTATTGATAATGAGCCGATGCTGGCCGGGCTGATCGCCCAGGCGGAAAGGGCCGGCGCCGACATGCCGACATTGCGCGCCGTGATCGAGGAAGCCTGTGAAATGGGTGCGGAGCGCGCGCTGGCGCGGCTGGGCCTTTCGGACGGCGACGCCGGCCGGGATATCGATGAACTGCGCGAACTGCTGCAGGCATGGCGCGACGCAAAGAAAACGGCACGGGCCGCGATCATCGGCTGGGTGGTGCGGGGCCTGCTGGCATTGCTGCTGCTGGCGCTGGCGATGAAGCTGGGCGTATCGATCAAGCCCGGCATTGCCGCCTTCGCGCAAGGCTGAACCAGACGCAGCGCCCGACAGTGCGCATTTTGTGACAGCGGAGAATGGCGATGAGCATGGAGATGCCGGGCGCATTGCGCTTTGCCGGCTATGCCAGTGTGTTCGACAAAATCGACCATGGCGGGGACATTGTAAGGCGCGGTGCATTCAGCCGCGCGATTTCCGCCGGAGGCGGCGGGCTGCCGCTGCTGTGGCAGCATGACGAGAAACAGCCGATCGGCCGGATCGAGAAGATCGAGGAAGATGCACGTGGACTGCGTGTGATTGGCAGGATCACGCGAGCGAGCCATGGCGGACAGGATGCAGCGGCGCTGGTGGGGGAAGGCGCCGTTTCCGGCCTGTCTATCGGTTATCGGCCGGTGCGCGCGGCAAGACGGCGCAACGGCGCAAGAGAGCTGACCGATCTGGACCTGATCGAAATCTCCCTCGTCACCTTTCCGATGCAGCCGCTGGCCCGGGTTCATGCCGTGGCGGAGGGCTGAGCAAGGCTGTACCGGTGATGTGCGGCAGCGACGATTTTTCTGCGAGGAGCATAATATGTACGAGACAAAGGCGGATGCGCTGGAGGCAAGCTTTGACGGCGTTACGCAGGGCAATGACGCCGTGCAGTCGGAAATCACCGCGCTTCGTGATGATATTGCCGCAATGAAGCGGTCGCTGGACCGAAAGGCGATCAGCCAAGGTCGCCCGATGCTGGGCGAAGCGAAATCCACCACGGCAAATGTGCCGTCCTTCACCAATGACTATCTGCGCAAGGGCATGACCGGTGGCGTGGAAATGAAGGCGCTGGCGGCGACCAGCGGCGCGGAAGGCGGCTATGCCGTGCCGCAGGAAATCGATGCGACCATCGACAGCGTGCTGAAACAGGCATCACCCATTCGTACCATCGCCAATGTGGTGCGGGTGGGCAGTGCCGGATACCGCAAGCTGGTGACGATGGGCGGTGTCGCATCCGGCTGGGCGGCCGAGGATGGCGCGCGTGACGAAAGCGACACGCCGGTTTTTGCCGAGATCATGCCGCCTATGGGCGATCTTTACGCCAACCCCGCCGCCAGCCAGGCGATGCGGCGTGAACCTGGCTGCACTCACCATGGAAGCCATTGTAGTGGAAGCGGCCGGCCCACAGAAACTGCGCCTCAACATGACGGAGGCGGTGGCCGACAGCCATGCCGGTGGCCGACTGAGGTTTCGCGATGGCGCCAATTCGGGCCTTGATGTCGTGATCGTGCAATCGGCCGGTGATCTCTTCACCCTTGCTGAAGGCCCGCCCTTTGCAGTGGAGGCGGGCACAGGCGTGGAAGTGCGGCAGGGCTGCGACAAGCGTTTTTCCACCTGCTGCACACGCTTTGCCAATGCCGTCAATTTTCAGGGAGAGCCACATGTGCCCGGCAATGATCTGCTGATGCAGTATCCCGGCTTATGAGTGGGTCAGAGATGGCAATCGTGCGGGCAGCGCGGGCCTGCATCGGCACGCCTTTCCGCCCACAGGGGCGCAGGCCCGGCGAGGGGCTGGACTGTGTCGGTGTCGTGACGGCGGCGCTTGCCGGTGCCGGGATCGTCGTCGACCCGCCCCGCGACTATGCGCTTTCAGATACGCGGGACAGGGACATTGATGCGCCTTTCATCATGGCAGGGCTGGTGCGGGTGCCGGACACCCAATGCACCGCAGGTGACATCATCGTGTTTCATGTCAGCTGCCGGCAACGCCATCTGGCGGTGATGACCGGCAGCGGTATCGTCCACGCCCATATCGGGCTGAGACGAGTGGTGGAAACACCGTTGCCGCTGCCATGGCCGCCGGCCGCGGTATGGCATCTTTTTCCCGGAGAATAGAAGATGGCTACGCTGGTTCTGACGGCGGTGGGCACCGTGGTCGGCAGCCCGATATTCGGGCTGGCGGCTGCAGGGCTGGGGCTTGGCCAGGCACTTTTCGGCAGCAGCGGCCGGCGCGAGGGTACGCGGCTGAGCGACCTTGCAGTCCAAAGCTCTGCCTATGGTGCTGTCCTGCCGCGCATCTATGGGCGGATGCGGGTGGCCGGGTCCGTCATCTGGGCGACCGACATTCAAGAAAGTTCGCAGAACGGCGGCGGGGGCAAGGGTAAGCCGAAGACCACCACCTACAGCTATTCGGTTTCGCTCGCCATTGCGCTATCGGCACGGCCGATCCGGGCTATCGGCAGAGTCTGGGCGGATGGCAAGCTGATCCGCAATGCCGACGGCGACTGGCTGGTGCCCGCAGCGATGCGCCTGCACGACGGTAGCGATAATCGCGCCCCGGACCCGCTGATCGCCTCTGCCGAGGGTGGGGCGACGACGCCTGCCTATCGCGGCATCGCCTATGTGGTGTTTGATGACCTGGATCTGACATCCTTTGCCAATCACATTCCATCCTTCAGTTTTGAAGTGGATGCCGATGCAGGGCCGGCCAGCGCCGGCCTTGTGCTGGACGACCTTTGCGCCGGAATGGGCTTTTCCCCTGCGACAAACGCGGAGGTGGCGATGCCGATGACGGGCTTTGCCATTTCATCATCTTCGACGATCCGCGATGTCGCATCGACATTGCTGACCATCGACGATTTCGTCCTGCTGGATGATGGCAACCGCGCCGGCTTCTCATTCGATGTGGATAGCCCGACGCTGTTGATAGACGAGGCGGATATCGGCGCCAGCGGTGGCACGGCGCTGGATGGCGATGCCCTGCGCATGACAATCGAACGTTTTGCCAGCGATACGCTGCCGGGGGAAGTCGATGTCAGCTATTGCGACATCGACCGCGATTACCAGTCCGGTCTGCAGCGGGTGCTGATGGATGGCGGCGGCGCAACGCAGCGGCTGGATCTGCCAGCGGCACTTGCTGCTGTCGACGCGAAATCGCTTGCCCGGCGCCGGCTGTTGCGCGCCCGTGCCGGACGAACGACAGCGACATTATCCCTGCCGTACCGCAATGTGACGACAAGACCCGGCGACAGAGTGCGCGATCCCGTCCATGGCCTGGACTGGCGGGTGCGGGAATGGACGGTGGAAAATCATGCCGTTCAATTGATGCTGGAGCGTGAAGGCGGCGTGATGATGCCGGTGACGGCAGCCGATGGCGGCCGCTCCGCTGCGCAATTGTCGCTGCCGAACGGGCCGACGGTGCTAGACGTTCTCGATCTGCCGCCATTGTTCGATGAACTGCCAGTTGCGCCCCGGCTGTGGGTGGCAGCAGCGGGGGCGACCGAAGGATGGCGCCGTGCCGATGTGGCGTGGAGCGCCGACGATGGCGCAAGTTGGCAAAGCCTTTTCACTGCAACCGGCGCAAGCGTGATTGGCAGGGCCGTCACCCTGTTGCCAGCGGGCAGTGCAGCGCTTTGGGATGATGCCCATGGTGTCGACGTGGAACTGATGCACGACGGCATGTGGCTGGAAGGGCGGAGTGACGAAAGCCTGCTTGCCGGTGGTAATCTGGCACTGCTGGGAACTGAACTCGTGCAATTCGGCGCTGTGCAATCCCTTGGCAACCGCCGCTTTCGACTATCGCATCTGCTGAGGGGGCGAAGGGGAACGGAAACAGCAATGCCGAGGCATGAGGTCGGCGAACGGTTCATCCTGATCGACCCCGCCCTTCTCGGCAGTTTCGATGCGCCGGTCAGCCTTTTGGGTGGGCGTCTGCTCTTCCGCGCCACCGGGCCGGGCGAGGCGCCCGATGCCGTTTCGCCTGTGGCACTCACATTGTCAGCTGTTGCATTAAAGCCACTATCACCTGTTCATATGCACGCCGCGCGACAAGGTGACGGATCGATCCTGATACGCTGGATCAGGCGAAGCAGACAGGGCTGGGCCTGGCTGGATGGGGTGGACGCGCCTTTGGGCGAGGAGGGTGAAAACTATCGCCTCTCACTCAGGCTCGATGGGGCTGCCGAACGTATCGCCACGGTCACGTCGCCGACCTTTATCTACTCCGTTATGGATCAGGAAGCGGACGGCGGTGGCGGTTCGAAGATGATTGAGATGCGTGTCAGCCAGATCAGCGCGCTGGTTGGCCCAGGGGAGGAAAACGTCCGAAAACTGCCAGTTTGAGCATCAGGTAAACAGCCGGAGAGACAGTCCCGATGACCATCGTTACACCGCGATTGCGCATGCCGTTGCTGGATATGGGTCAGGCGCAGAAAGAACTCACCCATAACGAGGCGCTGACCCTCGTCGATTTTTTTGTCCAGCCCCGTGTCGAGGCCATGGATGCAACGGTACCCCCGGCCGACCCGTCGAACGGGCAGGCATGGATCGTTGGCAACGGCGCGCAGGGGATTTGGGCAGGGCATGAAAATAGCCTTGCACTATGGACAGATGGCGGCTGGAGATTTGTGCAACCATTTCGCGCATTGTGTGTTTGGATAGGCGGCGGCGACATGTTTGCCCGCTGGGACGGACTGAACTGGACACTCGGGATCTGGCATGTGCGATCCATTATGATCGACGGCATGCAAATTATCGGACCTCGGGAACCACCGATTTCCGACCCTTCGGGAGGACAGGTCATCGACGCCGAGGCTCGTTCGGCAATTGATGAGATACTGGTTGCGATGCGTAACCATGGTCTGATTGATAGTTGAGAAGGGTAACAAACTGAAAGCGTTCAGGGCGCACACGGAAAGGGGTTGATGGATTACTTGGAATAGTATCCATCTTCGTGCGAAATCTTCTCCAAGCGTCTTTTATGCAACAGTTTCAGTTCGCTACCTTCTTGCGTGGCCGGAATGAGTTGGTTAGGATGACAACTTGGGTCCCTGGTGGACCCTGTTTGGATAAGGGGATTGGGTTATGCGGAATCTCGCCATTGTAATGGCGTTCGCATCAACTGCTCTCGCCACCACTCCGGCGCTGGCCAAGGATGGCGCATGGTATGTTGGTGTTGAAGGCGGTGGTTTGCTCGTCGAGGACGTGAAGTACGATCTCGGTGGCGTCAGCAATGCAGTCAAGGTCGACCATGAAAAGGGTTATGACGTCGATGGTCTCATCGGCTATGACTTTGGCGGCTTCCGGGCGGAATTCGAAGTCGGCTACAAGGATGCCAACCTTGACAGCGTGACCCTCAATGGCGCTGGTGCTCCCGGTGTTCCGGGCGGCGGCGGCTCGGGCCTTCCCGCTGGCAACTACACGAACGGCACCTTTGATGCGGCCGATGGTAACACCCGCATTCTCAGCTTCATGCTGAATGGCCTCATCGATTTCGGCAATGAAAACGGCTGGAACGGCTATATCGGCGGTGGTGCTGGTGCAGCGCGCGTGAAGCAGTCCGAATATCAGCTGGCAAAATATGGCTCGGCCTTCGCCGATGATTCCGACACGCGTTTTGCGTGGCAGGTCATCGCCGGCGTGCGCTATGCCGTATCGTCGAACGTCGACGTCGGCCTGAAGTATCGCTTCTTCAACGTCGAGAATGTTCGCACCACGGCTGTGACCGGCGCGCCGCTGAAGGGCGACATCCGTTCGCACAGCTTGCTGGCGAGCTTGATCTTCAACTTCGGCGAACCGGCTGCTCCGCCGCCCCCGCCGCCTCCGCCGCCCCCGCCGCCGCCGCCTGAGCCGGCTCCGCCGCCGCCTCCGCCGCCGCCGGCTGTCACCCCGGGGCCGTTCATTGTCTTCTTTGATTGGGACAAGTCGGACATCACCCCCGAGGCTGCAAGCATCCTCGACAATGCGGCTGCTGCTTATCAGCAGAATGGTCAGGCAAGCGTGATGCTTGCAGGCCACGCCGACAAGTCGGGCTCGGACAAGTACAACCTTGGCCTGTCTCAGCGTCGCGCTGACTCGGTGAAGGCTTATCTTGCCGGCAAGGGTGTTCCGGAAGCAGCCCTGTCGACCGAAGCCTTCGGTGAAAGCCGTCCGCTGGTTGAAACCGCCGATGGTGTGCGTGAACCGCAGAACCGTCGCGTGGAAATCACCTTCGGCCCGGGTTCCGGTCAGTAAGCGAATAAATTTCGCTGAAAAAAAGGAGCGGGTCACCTTCGGGTGGCCCGCTTTTTTATGCATCAAACAAAAGCATTTTTGGCTGGATCGATATTCAGGAATCTCAAGCGAGTGACTGCTGAATATGGTCGTATTCGCTGGCTTCGTTCGCCACGGCAACCTGGTGGCTTTGACGACTATCGATACTATCTGGCATCCAGCACCACGAGGCTGACAAGGTGGAGCAAGGCCGCTTTCATTGCCGATAAAAGCAAAAGGTGCCCAGTCTGTGACTGAACACCTTTTGTCGATCATTCCTTGGCTGGACAGTATCCTCGAGCATTTATCGAGCTGCAGGAGCGTCGATTCATATCACATCAGCATTTCTTGATGCGCCGCCCCTTCTTGTCGATGCACGGATCAGACAATTGGGGAAATGGCGGAATATATGATGGGCGGAAGGCAAAGATCATGTCGCCTGCCGGTTGAAGACTGTTGCGCAGTTCACGCAGGCGTTGTGAAGCAAGCACATGAAGCTGTCCCTTGGGCATTCCCAATGAGGCGCGGCCGATCCTGGCGGCAGTGTCACAAAAGCCCAACTGCCCATAAAGGGTGGAAAATCCATTATAGGTGCGGGTGGTATAAAGATCGAAGCTGCGCGGCCCGGTCTTGCCATTCTTGCGCTTGAAATAATTTTCCAGCTTTTGCCGGGCGTCTTCCAGCTCGGCAGACTGATGGATCAGGAGTTGGTTATAGTTCCTGACCGTCCCCAACATAGGGGAGAACTGGCACTGGAGCGCCGCGACATTGAGCGCCGCCCGCAAGTTCCAGATCAGCCCGGCCTGCATTTCGCCGGCAGTGGCATCGGGCAGAGGCTGGGCAAGGCCGGGTTCATCGCCACGAACAGGCGCGCCTGAAAAATCCGGGGGTGAGATGAACGTCTGCGCGGTGGCGTTGGTCCCCAGACCGAGCAGAACAGCGGTGGCAACCAGACGGACCGAACCTCTCAAGCCTTTTTTCATCGCACTTGGCCCTTCAAACACATGTACTGATACCATGGCCGCCCCCTACCGGATGGGAAGGAGCGGCCAGCTGGTTCAAATCATCGGGCTGCCGGTCATCACCCCGGCAAGACCTGATCGGGATTACTGAGCAGAGCTGTTGCTGGTTGCATCGATGCTGTTGCTGTCGATTGCAATGTCATTATTGACGCCGGCGGCTGCATCGAGCGAAGATGCATCATTGGTAGTGCCGTCCAGCGAAGTTTCGGTGCTCACCATATCGGTGGTGGTCACGTTATCGGCGCCTGCATTGTTGTTGTCACTGCCACAGGCGGCAACCAGCAGCCCCAATGAAGACGCAGCCGTAACAATCAACAGTTTTTGTGACGAAATCCCCATTCAGATTCTCCTGTTCGCTTACGATCATTATCGATGATCCGGTGCTGGATAGTATCCTAGCTTCAACAAACCATGGGCTCAACCAGCTGAAGACATAGCAATGAAGTTTTCGATGGCTGCCCGCATTTATATCTGTGCACGGTTCAGCCCAAATATTTTAGAAAATCGAGAAAGCACGATTTCAGTGCGGCATCGACATCGTCGGTCGATACAGCGATGCCCAATGCCTCAAGACTGGTGACGTCATATTCAGGCAGCCCGCAGGGCACGATTCCGCTGAAATGTTCCAGATCAGGTGCGATGTTGATAGAAAAGCCGTGAAAGCTGACCCAGCGACGCACGCGAATGCCGATTGCAGCAATCTTGGCTTCACCTTTCGGAGTATTCACCCACAGCCCCACGCGGCCGTCCACTGCAAAGGCAGACAGGCCGAAATGCGCCAGGGCATCGGCGATCCACTGCTCCATGCCATGCACGAAGCGGCGGATGTCACGGCCATGTCGTTCCAGATCCAGCATGACATAGCCAACCCGTTGCCCCGGGCCGTGATAGGTATATTGCCCCCCTCTGCCGGCCTCCACCACCGGGAAGCGATCGGGCGTAAGCAGATCCGACGGGTTGGCGCTGGTGCCGGCGGTATAGACGGCCGGATGCTCGACAAGCCATATCTGCTCCCCGGCTTCACCGGTACGAATGGCCTGAACGCGGGCCTCCATGGTGGCGAGCGCGGTGCGATAGTCGACCAGCCCGGGTTCGATGCGCCATTCCACTGATGCTGAGTGATTCTGCCCAGCGGCAATGGGGGAGGGGGCGTTCATCTATTTCCTGATCCATGTGGTAACGTCCGGCGTCAAGCGGAATAGATGCGATTTCCCCTTGGCATTGGGGCATTTCATCGCCACATCGCCGCCATGGCGGGTGAAGAATCCACAGATTACGGCCGTGTTGCGCATATCGTGCCTGGTGTGCGGCGGATTACCGCACCCAATCCCGGCCCCTTCACCTATCATGGTACCGGTACCTATATATTGGGTGTGGGGACGGTGGCGGTGTTCGATCCCGGTCCCGACGATGAAGCGCATGTGGCTGCAGTCCTGAATGCGCTGTCGGGGGAGCGGATCAGCCACATCTTCATCACTCATAATCACAGGGATCATTCACCGGGCGCATTGCCGCTTGCCCATGCCACGGGCGCAAAGATCGTGGGTTGCGCGCCGATCGATATGGCTGACGATGGGCCACGCGCCGATGCGGCTTTCGACGCTGAATATCGTCCCGATCATGTGCTCTGCGATGGCGAGCATGTCGAAGGTGATGGCTGGACGGTGGAAGCGGTCGCCACGCCGGGCCATACATCCAACCATCTTTGCTTTGCCTGGGTGCAGCAACGCATATTGTTCACCGGTGATCATGTCATGGGCTGGTCCACCACCGTGGTGTCGCCGCCGGATGGAGACATGGCCGCCTATATGGCCAGCCTGGAAAAGCTGATCGGGCGCGATGACCGCCTTTACCTGCCCACGCATGGCGCTCCTGTGACCAACCCCATCAGGCTGACGCGAGGCCTTTTGGCGCATCGCCGTCAGCGGGAACGGCAGATACTCTCCATCCTCGGCAATGGCCCATCGACTATCGCAGTAATGGTGGAGCGCATGTATGCCTCCGTCGATAAAAGGCTGCACGCCGCCGCCGGGCGTTCTGTGCTGGCGCATCTCCTGCATCTGCGGGAGCGCCGACTGGTTGCCGAAGATGATGGAGAATGGAGACTTTCTGCATGAAGCGCCTGCTGATGATTGTCCTGGGCATGGCCATCGGGCTGGCGCTTGCCGCGACTTTTGGCCTTACGATGTTCGACCGTGTGGCAAAGTGGCTGGGCGAGGGGCCTGATCCGCAGACCATTGCCGCCGCCAGCCTTGAATCGGTGCGTGAGCAGCAGAAGATGACAGTATTCGCCGCGCGCTTTATCGCGGTGGTGACGTCTGAGCAGAGCCGGTTCGGCCTGTCTGCCAAAAAGACGCTGATCCTGCCGGGGCTGGTGCGTTATGACGTCGACCTGTCGAAAATGACACCCCGGGATCTGAATTGGAACGGTGCTACACGCACGCTGACCGTTGCCTTGCCGCCGGTGAGCATTTCCGGGCCTGAAATCACCCTGTCCGACATGCGTGAATATGACAGCGGCGGCTTGCTGATGGCATTGACCAATGCAGAAACCCGCCTTGATGCCGCCAATCGCCGTGCCGCCAACGCATCCCTCTTGCGTCAGGCGCGTGAAACGTTACCGATGCGGCTGGCGAATGAAGCCGCGCAACATGCAATAGAGCGCAGCTTTGCGATGCCGCTTCATGCGGCCGGGGTCGATGCCCGGGTCGTGGTGCGGTTCAGACAAATATAAACAGGCAAGGACGGATCATGAACGCACGGCTGGAAATGGCTGGGCAATCGCTCAAGGGACTGGATATCCGCGCGGAGATCGAACGGCTGCGCAAGGAACGCAATGCCGTGATCCTGGCACATTATTATCAGGACCCGGTGATTCAGGACCTTGCCGATTTCGTCGGCGACAGCCTTGATCTTTCACGCAAGGCCTCGGCCACCGACGCCGATGTCATCGCCTTTTGCGGCGTGCGGTTCATGGCGGAGGTTGCCAAGATCCTCAGCCCCGGCAAGACGGTGGTTCTGCCGGACATGGCGGCCGGATGCAGCCTTGAAGACAGTTGTCCGCCAGACCAGTTTGCGAAGTTCCGCGAGCAGCACCCCGATCATATCGCTCTGAGCTATATCAACTGTTCGGCTGCGGTGAAGGCGCTGTCGGATATTATCGTCACCAGCTCTTCTGCCGAAGCGATCATCAACCAGCTGCCGCGTGACCAGAAGATCATTTTCGGGCCTGACCGGCATCTGGGCGCTTATCTCAACCGCATTACCGGCCGCGATATGCTGTTGTGGCCGGGCGCCTGCATCGTGCATGAGGCGTTTTCCGAAACGGAATTGCTGAAGCTGAGCGCGCAATATCCCGACGCCCCCATCGCCGCGCATCCGGAATGTCCCGGCTACATTCTGGATCATGCCGATCATGTCGGCTCCACGTCGGCGATCCTCGCCTTTGCACTGGCGAGTCCGGCCGACACCATCATCGTGGCGACTGAGCCGCACATCATTCACCAGATGGAAAAGGCGGCACCGCACAAACGGTTCATCGGTGCGCCGGGGGCTGACGGTAACTGCAACTGCAACATGTGCCCCTATATGGGCCTGAATACACTGGAAAAGCTCTATCTATGCCTGCGCGACCTGAAGCCTGAAATCAGGCTGGAGGAGCCAACACGGCTTGCCGCGCTGAAGCCGCTCCAGCGTATGCTGGAAATGTCGTCCGCAAGTGTGGGCAAGGGCGATCTCGGCGGCATGCAGGTGAATAATGGCTGAGTTCGCACTCGACGGTTTCGATCTTCACGCCTTTGTCCAGTCCACCCTTGCGGAGGATCTGGGCAGCGGCGGGGACATTACATCGGCCGCTGTCATTCCGGCCGACGCGCGTTTCATCGGAGTGATGAACAGCCGGGATGCCATCGTCGTCGCAGGCCTGCCGGTGGCGGAATCGTTTTTCCGCGCGCTCGATCCCGATGTTGTCATCGAGCGGCTGGTGGACGATGGGGAGAAGGTGGAACCAGGCACCGGCTTGATGCGGCTGACCGGCAGGGCGCGGGCGATGCTGACGGCGGAGCGTTCCGCACTCAACACCGTGCAGCATCTTTCGGGCATTGCCACCATGACGCGCAGCTATGTCGATCGCATCGCCGGCACGGGCGCAATATTGCTCGACACACGCAAGACCATTCCCGGCCTGCGGGTGATCGAGAAATATTCCACACGCATGGGCGGCGCGCAGAACCACCGCATGCGGCTGGACGATGCGGCAATGATCAAGGACAACCATGTCGCGGTTGCCGGCGGCGTGGACGAAGCAGTGCGCCGCGCATTGTCCGCCGGCATTGCCCAGGTGATCGTGGAGGTGGATGCGATCGAACAGATCGAGCCGGCACTCGCCGCCGGTGCGACGCGGCTGCTGCTGGACAATATGGACCCGCCCACGCTTGCCCACGCTGTGGCACTGGTGAACGGTCGTGTCCCGACTGAGGCATCGGGCGGTGTCCGGTTGGATACGATCCGCGCCATTGCCGAAACCGGCGTGACTTATATTTCGGTCGGCCGGCTCACCCAATCTGCCCCGGCGGCGGACATCGGGCTGGATTTTTCATCGATCTGATATTGGCGGGGAACGGGGGTTATTCAGCGTTGACGGTGCTGGACAACTTCCCCCTCTATTGTCGCGCTGGACGGATGGTGCCGGTCCAGATGGCGGCGGATGATCTTCAGATTATAGCTGTTGGAACGAAAGGCGAAATCGAACAGATCGCCAATCACCGGAATGGCACCCAGCGCGGTATCGACCGCGACATTGGCGCCCATGCGGGCCAACTGCCATTTGGACATGCCGAGCTTACGTGCTTCCCAGATCAGATAGGCGGACATCAGCGCGGAAAGCACATCGCCCACGACCGGCACCACGCCGACAATCGCATCCAGGCCGATGGGCCGGTTGATGCCGGGGATGATGAAGGCCCGCTCCAGAATCGCTTCCAGCGCTTCTATGCGCCGACGGATGGCGGCCGGGTCGCTGCGAATGCTGCCGCCCATCATCCGGGCGATTTCATCGACATCTTCCGGTCTGATCCTTTTCATTACGCCCTCCAACCGTCTATCTGCCTCTGCTGAACGCATTGTCGATCCGCCAGTTCGATAATTACAATGGGCATATGGCGCGGCCGGGGAAGAAGTGAAGAAGGTGATCCGCATAATCCTGGGCTTTGCCGTTGCCATTGCCGCCATTGCGGCGTTCGCAGCCGCCGCCGTGATCGAGGCTGAACCAGTGGTCCCTCCAGCCACATTGCCGGTGGCGGAGGATGTGCGCGGCGCGCTGCTGCTGGGGCAAACCGCACTTGCCATGTCGCAGATCGATCAGCCGGCCGATTACACGATCAGCAGCCAGTGGCTGGAAGGGGCGCACAGGCTGGTCGCCCATGCCAAGCGCACGGTGCGTGCCGATGGCGTGTTGCGCGATCATGCCGCCGCCTTTCGCCTTTCGCGCAGGATCGCAACCCATGGCTGGCTCAATCTGGAACTGCGCCTCGTCGCACGGCCGGATGGCGGCGCACCGCGTGTCGAACTGGTGGCCGGGCCATGGCGTGCGCCAGATGTGCTGCCGCCGCTGATCTTTCGCCTTGGTATGAGGTTGGCCCATAGCGACGGGCCGCTGGTGCGAGAGGTGGGGGAGATCATTCCCCATTTTGCGGTGACGCCCGACGCCATTCACATGCAGGCACGTCTGCCGCGCGCAATTGCCGGGGCAGTGCAGAAACTGGCCAGTTCCGGCGGCGGCCCTGATGTGGATTCCGGCGAAGTGCGTGCTGTCTATGGCACGCTGCTTGCTTATCAGGTCCTGCACCCAAAGGCTGATTTCCCATCCTATCTGCGGGTCGGCGCGCGGGAGGTGGACGGTGAGCGGGGCCTGCGTTCACTGGTCGTCGCAGTGACGATGCTGGTGGATGGGCCGCGCATCCGCCGGGCAATAGGGGAACGGTCAGAAACGCCACCCTGCATCATCCCCGCACAGTTGGTATTCATCCATGGGCGCAATGATTCACCAAAGCATTGGTCACTTTCGGCGGCTATCGCGCTGCTGGCGGGACCACGGACCGCCCGCGCCGTCGGATATTGGAAGGAACTGGACGACAGCCTGCCCGGTGGCGATGGCGTACCGGGGGGCAGCGGCTTTTCCTTTGTCGATCTTGGTACCGATCTGGGCGGCGTGATGGTGGGGCAGGTGGCGCGCAGCGGCGATGGAGCGGACAGGCTGTTGGCGCTTTTGCGTCAGGTCAACGCCGATATGCTGTTGCCGCCAGCCATTCTGAGGTTGCCGGAAGGCGTTTACACCCACGCCTTTCGCCATCGCTATGGCGGCCTTGAACAGCCGCCGCTGCTGCGCACCGAACAGCGGATCAGGCAGATGCTGGCGGCATCACCACTTTATCGCGACAGTGCGGCGGCGGGGGCCGAAGGCTGACCGCTGATCCGTGACAGAGCCCATAGAGGGTGCTGGCCGGTTGGATTGTCTGTCCAGCCGAGCACTGCCGCGTCGACCATCGACCAGCGGATCGGTGTGATCAGCGGGATGAACGCCTGATCGACCGTCAGAAACTGGTCCAGCCTTGCCAGCATCGCGCGCCTTGTCGGCAGGTCGCGGGCAGTGCGGGCTTCGTTCAGCAGCTCAAGCGCCGGCTTGCTGCAATAGCCCTTGTCGGTGCAGCTCAGCTGGTCGAACAGCCATGAAATCGTGTCGCCGGGCGTTATCGTGTCCATCACGCCAAGATCGGCGCTGTCGTCATTGGCGCGCACAGCCTGCAATATGATGCCCAGTGGCCGCCATGCCGCTGAAACCTGCGCCAATATCGCCACATGCGTCGGCCCGTTCGGAAGCGCGATCTTCAGCGTTAGCGGCTGGGCGGCATCCTTGCCGCGTGCTTCTGCCATCAATGCGGTTGCCGCCTGCAGCCTTTCCGCGGGGGATTGCGATGCCCATTCAGGCATGGTCGGCTGTTCCAGTTCGGAAAGGCCATGCGGCAGCATGGTAACCAGCGGCTGCGCAGTGGCAGCGCCCGTCGATGCGGCAATGCCATCCCTATCGATCACCATCGCCAGCGCACGACGAATACGGACGTCACCCAACGGCCCATCCATCCGCAGCGGCCGGTAACCATAAACGCCGTGCACCGGGTCCAGCCGCAGAAAGCGATCCAGCCCTGCGGCGCGCGCCAGCTGGAAATCGCCCGTTGTGCCGCCCATAAGCACATCGGCCCGGTCCACGCGGAATCGTTGCAGCGCCATTGCCGCATCCTGCTGCGCCTGCATGTCTATCCTGCCGAAGGGGATGGAGCCGGGATCGCTGAAATCCGGATTGGGCAGCAGGGTGATGTGATTGTTCGCGTTGCGCGTCAGGCGAAAGGGGCCAAGCGCCACTTTGGACATGTTGCGGTCCGAAAGGCCAAGGCCCGGCTGTGCGATCAGCTGCAGGAAATCGGGCCGCGGCGCGTCCAGCCGGATTTCCACTGCGTCGTCGATCGGTGATGAAACGCCAAGCGCGCTGGCCGGCTTGCGTCCGGCGGCAATATCCGCGCCATTTTCGATCACCTTCAGCATGTTCTTGAATGGATGGCGGCTGGACGGGGCAAGGGCGGCGCGAAACATGCGTACGAAATCTTCCCCCTTTACTGCCCGTCCGTCCGACCAGGCGGCCTCGCGCAGGCGGAAGATGATGGACCGGCCGTCATCGCTCACCCGCCAGGACGTCGCCATGTCGGGCACCACCTGTCCGGCGCCGTCCAGCTTCACCAGCCCGCGCGATACCGATGCGGCAATCACTTCCGGTTGCAGCGGCGTCGATCCCAGCAGAGGTTGATAAACCATAGAATCCGGACTGATGGTGACGAGGGAAAGTGTCGGGCGCGGTCCCTCGTCTTCCGATGCGCCGCCACAGGCCGCTGTCGCTATCGCCAGTGCAAGGCTGAAAAGGCGCTTCATCGGTCAATCAACCTCAGGGTTCGCGATGGATGCACATTGGCCAGATTGTCCACCCAGCCGGCCACGCGCATGCTTACCAGCGCCTTGCTTACGTAAAAATGTACCGGCAGCACCGGCGCATCGCCAATCAATATCTCCTCCGCCTGTCGCATCGCGTTTTGCCGCCGTGCCGGATCGTCAATCGCCATCGCCTTTGAAAGCGCATGGTCGAACAATGGGTTGCAATATCCGGAATAATTGATCGGCCCGGCATCACAGCGGTAAATGGCCAGGAAATTCTCAGGGGCCGAAAGATCGCCGATCCATCCCGACCGGGCAAGCTGAAAGTCGCCGCGCCTCATGCTGGCGAAATGCAGTGTTGCTTCGGTGTTCAGCAGCCTTGGATGAACCGGCAGCTCGCGCCAATTGTCGATCATCGCCAATATGATGCGGCGATTTTCCGTGCTGCTGTTGAAGCGTATTTCAAAATCGAGCGGGTGATCCTCGTCATATCCCGCATCAGCCAACAGTTGCCGGGCTGCCGATAGACGGCGTTGGCGCGGCCAGTCCGCCCAGCCGGGCCTGTCGTCGATGGCATCGGACCAGAGGCGCGGCGGCACCACCGCCCATGCCGGTTTTTCCCCTGCACCGACGATGCGGCTCGCAATCAGCCGCCGTTCCAGCGCAAGGTTCAGCGCCTTGCGCACGCGCTTGTCGGCAAAGGGCGCCCGGCGGGTATTGAACACGAAATAATAGCTGCCGCGATAGGGGGCGACATGGGCCTGCCCCGCCCGGTGCCGGTTCAGCCATTCAAGCCGTTCGGTGGGGAAATCGCTGGCCGTGTCGGCTTCCCCGCCAAGGAACTGGCGCAATGCCGATTGCCGGTCCTGTGCAGGGCGCCATTCGACATGGGCAATCGGTGCCGGCCGGTCATGCCAATTGGGATTGCGAACCAGCAGGACATGGTCGTTCAACCGCCATTCGGCCAGCTGATAGGGGCCGGACGTGACGAGCGGGCGATCCTTTGTCCAGTCGGCGCCCATCCGTGCGATCCGGTGCATCGGCAGTGCTGCTATTGCCGGGTGGGCAAGCAATTCAGCCAGTGCGGGAAAGGGCGTCTTCAACTGCACGACCACTTCATCCGGGGCGGGGGCAGTGATGCTGCTTATCCCGGCAAACAGTGCCGCATTGGGCGATGCCGTGGCGGGTGCGCGCAGCCGGGCGAAAACTTGCGCGAAGCTACGGGCGGTGATCGGTGTCCCGTCGGAAAAGCGAAGCCCCGGCCGCAGGTGAAAACGCCAGCGCAGGCCATTGTCCTCCACCTGCCAGATGGAAGCGAGGCCAGCCTCTGCCGATCCATCGGCGGCATGGCGGGTCAGCCCCTCGAACTGGTCGGATGCGATGCGCAGCGATGTCAGGTCCGACGCCTTTTGCGGATCCAGGCTCTTGGCGTCGTCATCCGCCAGCCTGACCAGCATGCCGCTACCGTCCGCATGGGGCTTGCCCGCACCGCATCCCTGCAGGATGGCGGCCAGGAACAGGATGAACAACGCGCGAAACATTACATAATCGATCCGCAAGAACGGCGGGGGCGTCAACCCGCTTGATTTCGACGGCGCGACATGGCCACAATCGGTGGTGCAACGCTCTTCAGGAATAATCGATCGCAAGGTCAAGACGATAAGGGCGCTCGATCGCGGGGTCGAGGTGTTGAGTCATATCCAGCAGGAGCGTGGCCTCAGCCTGTCGGAACTGCATAATCGCACCGGCCTGCCCAAGGCGACGTTGCTGCGTGTGCTGGTGACGCTGTCCCGGCACGGGTTGGTGTGGCAACGGCTGGCGGACGGCGCCTATCTTCCCGGCTTCGTCATGCGCGCCCGGCCGACGCCGGATGATGAGGTGGGGCGGCTGGTGGAAATCGCATCACCGATCATGGCGGAACTGGTCGAACGGGTGGCATGGCCGTCCGTGCTTGCCGTTCCCCGGCTGGATTATATGGAGGTGGTCGAGACGAACAGCCCCCGATCGTCGGTTGAGCATCTGATCGGCCGTTCGCTTGGCTATCGTATCGATTACGTCCACTCCGCCACCGGCAGGGCCTATCTCGCCTTTTGTGAGGAGCGGGAGCGGCAGTCGATTCTCGGGCGCCTTCAAATCACAATCGATCAGCCCGGCGATGGTGAACGGCTGGCACATGCGCTTCGCGATGCGCGGGAGCGCGGCTTTGGTTCAAGAGAGCCATTGCTGGCCGGCAGGGCAGGGGCACCGCCATTCGATGGGCGCCATTCCATTGGCTGCCCGGTGATGATCCATGGCCGCCCCATGGCCGTGGTCAATCTCACCTGGCCGTCACGCATGGGCAGTGTTGCCACTGTTGCCGGCCGCACGCTGCCTTATCTTCAGGCAGCGACCAGGCAGATGGCGGAACGTTTCATGGCAACCGAACCGCAGGATTGATCCTGAAAGTCCTGCCGCCATGCGCTCATTGTTGCGGATAACTGTTCCGGCAGACGCGTTCCGGCAGGCGATGGCTTTCACGAAAAAAAACCGTCCTTCAGGGTGAAGGACGGCCTGACAGTGGACTTAGGGGCTGCCGCCTGTGTTTTGCCTCAAAAGCGCGGCGGCAGCCGATCGGGTATCGGATCAGAACTTCACACCAAGCCGCGCATACCATTCGGTTGGACGGTTGTAGGTGCCATAGATTTCACCGCCGGCAGCCTGATATTGGCCGGTGACGAGATAGCGCTTGTTGGTCAGGTTGGTGCCGCCGACCGTCAGTTCCCAATGGTCTCCCGGTTCACGATAGGTGAAGCTGGCATTGACGATGTCGGTAGCGCCGCGGTTCAGCAGATATGTACCTTCGGTATCGTTCTTCAGCCTGGTCGTATGGGTGTAATCGGCAAGCACGACCACCGATCCGCCATTGTCCAGCGGCACTTCATAACGCGGGCTGAAGTTGATCTTCCATTTCGGGGTCTTGGGCAGTGTGGCGCCCTTGTAGACACCGATCTGGTCCGCCGACGGCGCGACCGCTGCTTCCGGTGCGACGCTGGTGTAATAGGCATCGATATAGCCGATGGAGGAATTGATGGTCAGGCGGCTGGTCGGCGCGGCCACCATTTCCACTTCAAAGCCCTTGATCCGGGCATCGCCGGCATTCTGCACCACCGGCGACACGCCCTGCTGGAAGTTCAGCTGGATGCCCTTGTAATCGGTGGTGAAGGCCGCTGCGTTAAGCTGCAGGTGCCGGTCGAGCAAAGTGGTCTTCACGCCCACTTCCCAGGTCGTTGCCTTTTCCTCGTCGAAATCGGGGGCATAGGGCAGCGGGTTTGAAAGCCGGGTTGTCCAGCCGCCGGTCTTGTAACCCTTGGACCAGGAGCCATAGGCCATCACATCGTCGCTGGGGTGCAGCTGAATGCCGATCTTGGGGGAGAAGTTGTTGAATTTCTTGTGGTTGATACCTGGGATATAATAGCGCAACGGATTGTTCGGATCAGGGAATCCAAGCGCCACACGGCAGGCTTCCGTCACCGGATAGCAGCCTGCCATCTTGTAGTTCAGCGCGTCCCGATCACCCTGAAAGCCTTCGAACCGCTTCTTTTCATGCGTATATCGGCCGCCCGCGGTAAGGCCGATCAGGTCGTTCAGGCGCCAGTCGACCTGGCCGAAGAAGGCATAGTTCTTCGTCCATAGATTGTTCGGGCCGTCGACCTGCAAAAATCCGGCGGGGAAAGTCACATAATCGTGAAGATCGCCGGACTCGTTGAAATAATAGGCACCCAGAACATATTTCAGATTATTGTCCAGCGCATTGCCGAGCAGCTGCAGTTCCTGGCTGAACTGCTTCTGGTTCATGCTGAAGCTGGTGTGCAGCATATCCAGCGGCGAACCATCAAGGTCCATACCCGCGCGCCAGTGAAGCTCGCGATAGGCCGTGATCGATTTCAATGCCAGCTGATCATTCACATCGAAGTCGATCGTACCGGAACCGCCATAATTTTTCAGCTTTGAAAAGCTGTTGCCGGTCGCATAGCTACGGTCGGGATCGTTGGTGACGAACCTGTCGTCATAGGGCAGGCGGTTGTTGGTCGGATCACCATCGACATTGGCGCCAAGCAGCGGCGGCAGCGCCTCATTGCCGCTCACGCCATCACGCGGCAGCGAACAGACGTTCAGCAGTTCGGCCGGGATGGTCGATGCATCATTGCTGATGCAGGCATTGTAGAAGCCGGCGAACACATCGGTGCGCGTGGCAAGCAGGCTGTTCGCCGTCGCCGACTGATCGCTGTTGCTATAGTCGCCGGCCAGGGTGATCTTCACCGGGCCGCCATTGTCCCATACCCATTTGGTGCGGCCGTTCCAGACGTTGTCGCCACCCTCGCGGGAGCTGGTGTCATATCCTGAGGCGACGAAATTCTGATAGCCATCGGTCACATAGGGGCCGGTGGCCGGATAGGGGATGCGCTTCTGATAGCCCTTGCGGTCCTTCATGCCGAAGGTCCAGGAGGTCCTGAGGCTGTCGGTCAGCGGCACATCCGCCGTGCCGCGCACCTGGAACAGGTCATAGCTGCCGGTGGTGATGTCGCCCTTGAAACGGAACTGGTCGCCCGGTTCTCGCGTGACGATGGAAATGGCGCCGCCAATGGTGTTGCGCCCGAACAATGTGCCCTGCGGGCCTTTCAGCACTTCGATCCGGTCGACATCCAGCAGATCCTGGTTCGCGCCGACGGTGCGGGCAAGATAGACGCCATCGACATAGACGCCGACACCCGGATCGATGTTGAACGCAAAGTCGTTGGAGCCGATGCCCCGCACATAGGCTGCGAGCACCGAACTGGAGCCGGAGAAGGGCGCACCCGCGTCGAGCGTGACGTTGGGGGTCAGGTTGGATAGCGCACTGACATCGGCCACGGCCCGTTCCTGCAAGGCCGATGATGTGAACGCCGAAATGGCGATCGGCACGTCCTGCACATTCTCCGCCCGCTTCTGCGCGGTGACGACGATTTCGGCGATGCCCCCGGCCGATGGCGCAGCGCTCGCTGGTGCCGCCGGCGCTTCCTGGGCCATTGCCGTCAGCGGCGTGGCAAGAGCCGCCGCCATAGCGAGCGCAACAAGGCTGATGCCGCTCCTGTAATCTTTCATCTGACACCTCCCTCAAGGTAACGGCCGAACGGCGAAGGGTTCGGCCATATTGTTGGGAAGGAGTATCAACGTCACAGGCGTTGAAATCTTGTATCAGCGCGAAACCGCTTGGACTTGGGCGAAACGATGGCGATCGCAAATATCATGTTGCCTTTTTGCAATAGTAGGCGCGCCGTTGCTTGTTATCTGTTACGGAACTCGCGAGGGGAAAGGCCGAACTGATGGCGGAAGCATCTGGTAAAATAGGCTGAATCATTGAAGCCGCAATCAAAGGCAATTTCAGTGATGCTGGCGGGCCTTTCCGTGTTGGCCAGCAGTCTTGCAGCACGCTCCAGCCGCAATTTCTGAATATGCCCCGATGGCGTGGTGCGCATCGTGGCAAACACGTTCTGCACGGTGCGGGCGCTTACCCCCATTGCATCGGCGATGCTCGACGTCTTCAGCAAGGGATCCGTCAGCTGCGCGTCGATGAAGGCCATGATGCGCTGTGCCAGACGCGATTGGTCCTGCCCCTCGCCGGGGCGGCCGCCGGTGCGCAATGCCACCGCCAGCAGGTCCACGAAAATATCGGCAATCTGCTGCTGCCACAGCGGGTCGGCGTGGCTCTGGTCGCCCTGACGCCACAGCGAATCGAGGAAATCATGCAACAGCCTGGCGCTGATGTCCTTGCCTGAATAGCGGTGGGAAAGCTTGTCGTTCAGCCCCGGCACGCGGGCAGCAAGCATGGCACGCGGCATTTCCACCACCAGCAGTTCATGTTCGGCTGGCAATTGCATCACATAGGGTTCGCCCCCATGGCAGATTTCGAAATCGCCCGCGCGCAATTCGGTCGTGCGGTCGTTCTGCGTATTCCGGCTGTGGCCGCTGCGCTGCATGTGAAGCAGCAGCACATCCGCATCGCAGGGCGGGGCGATTTCCTGCCAGCGCCTTATCGTGCCCATCTGGGCGTGTGGCCGCACCAGCGTAAGGCTGGCCAGCGGCCATCGCCATAATTCCGCATTGAACTGCTCCGCGGCGGAATCGACGACCATGCCGCCAAAGGTTTCCCCGGCGATGCGGTTCCAGAAATCCAGCCGTGACTGTGGAGCGACCGAGCGTGTCGTGAAGTGTTCAATCACCGACATCTGTTACCCCCCTTTGTCATGTGATCCACCTGCCGCCATGCCGGGGGAGGGTGCATGCCCCTCCCGTCCCCCCGGCGATCAGGCGATGGCGAGCATGGCCCGCCGGCGCGGTGCCGTTTCGCGCAGGCCAATGGCAAGAACGCCGCCGATCAGGCACAGGCCGCACAGAATCCACAACACCGCCGAAAGGCCGAAGCGGTCCCCGAAATAGCCCGCCACCGTGGGGGACACGACGCCGCCCACCACTTCGCCAAGGCCCATCACCAGCCCCATGACCGTCGCCGAATGAAGCGGATCGACCGATTCGGACGGAATGGTTGCCATGAACAGCGGGAAGATGCCGTTCAGCGACCAGCCGAAGAAGAAGATGACGGCAAGCAGCCAGGGCGATCCGTCGAAATACATGGCGCCCAGCGGCAGGATCACGCCCAGCATCGGCGCGCCGATCATCAACGGCTTGCGGCCGATCCTGTCCGACAGGCCGGAAACGAGGAAGCTGTTCACCGTTGCCGAAATGCCCAGCGTGCCGATCAGCCAGCCCATGGTGTTGGCATCGAAACCGCGCACCTTGGTGAGAAAGATGGGCATGAACGCCAATGTGGTGATGAAATAGGACACCAGCACCACCGCGATGAGCGAGCAGAGCAGCACATTGCGTTCGGCGAAAGCCTCGCGGATCGACATGCGCGGCCCCTGTTCTTCGCGCATATGGCGCGGCGCGGCCGGCTCCTCCCTGATATACCACCACAGCAGCGCTGCGGTCATCAGGCCGGGAATGCCTGCCAGATAGAAGGAAGTGCGCCAGCCAAAGGCTTCTGCAAAGGCGACCAGAGCCACCGGCGCGACGAAGGAACCCAGCAGGTTGGAACCGAAGTTCTGGGTGACGCCCATTGCCAGTCCGCGATGACGCGGATCGATGGTGGTGGCGACCATCGCCTGGCTGATCGGCATGATCCCGCCTTCGGCCACGCCCATCAGCAGGCGCACGCCAAGCAGCAGCGCAAAGGACGATGCGATGCCCGAAAGAAAGGAGCACAGCGAAAAGCACAATGTCGACGCGATCAGCAGTCCCTTGCGGCTGCCCAGATAGTCCGACAGCCGGCCGACGCCGAAGGCCGCCAGCGCCCAGGTCAATGCAAGAGCGCTGGAAAGCATGCCGATTTGCGTATTGCTCAGTCCCAGATCGGGCTGGACGAATGGCATTAGAAAATTAAGTGCGTTCCTGTCAAAAAAGACGATGCCGAAATTAATGCTCAGCAACGCAACCAGCCAGAACTGATAGCCGGCCTTTCTGTCCTTTTGCATCCTCTCCGCCCCTTATCTTATATCTATATTGTGCAAGGAGCTGTCTTTTCGCCTTGCTAAAGGCCGATCAGAACCTTGCATTGATGTGTTCGCTTTTTCAGCGATTCAAACGTTGTCGGCACTTCTTCCAGATCGATCGTCTGCGTCACCAGCATCCTTGGTTCCGCCGCGCCGGCGTCGAGCATGTCGAGCGAGGCTTCATATTCCTGCCGGGTGAAGAAGGCCGACGTCTGAATCCGTACTTCCTTGGAAAGTGCCACGAACGGAACAAAGCTGTCGGGCCGTGTGCAAAGGCCAAGCACCACCACCGTGCCCTTCACCCGCACATGGTCCACCGCCTGCGCGATCAGTCCAGGCACGCCGACACATTCGAAAACAATATCCGCTTTGCCACCGAGAGCGCGGTCGGCCTGGCCCACCGGGTCGTCGCCCGAAATGACGAAATCGGTCGCGCCCATGCCGAGCGCGCGGTCCTTCTGAAAGTCGTTGAGATCGACCACCACCACCCTGGTCGCGCCATGGCGCCGTGCCCAGAAGGCGACGGCAAGGCCGATGGGGCCGGCGCCCAGAATGACGACACGGTCCGCCGGTTTCAGCCCGGACAGCATCACCCCGTGAAGCGCGACGGCCAGCGGCTCTATAATGGCGCCATCGGCAAGGCTTGCCGATTGCGGCAGGCGCACGCATTGCCGTTCCGCCGTGCGGGCATATTCGCCATAGCCGCCGCCCTGCAGCGCCATGTGTGCACACCATGCCGGTTCGCCGGCAAGGCAGGATGGGCAATGGCCGCAGCTTGCCAGCGGCACCACCGATACAAGATCGCCGGTGCGCAGCCGCTCCACCCCCTTGCCGATCGCCACCACTTCGCCCGCGAATTCATGGCCCAGCACATCCCCGGCCTTGATGCCGAAGGCGGGGTCTTCCGTCATGTGAAGGTCGGACCCGCAGATGCCGCAACGACCGACCCTGACGATCACATCGCCTTCACCCGGTGTCGGATCGGCCAAGGTCTCGATGGCCAGCGGCTGGTGCAGCCCCTTGAAAACAGCGGCGCGCATCAGCCGAACTTCCCCAACGCCATGCCGCCATCGATGACGATCTGCGCGCCGGTGACATAGGATGACGCGTCGGACGCGAGATAGAGCGCCAGCGGCTTGATCTGTTCGGTTTCGGCAATGCGGCCCAGCGGCACCTGTCCGTCCCACGCCTGGCGGACGACTGGATCGCGCAGCCAGCCGCCGCCGATGTTGGTGACGAACGGGCCGGGCGCGATGGCATTGGCGCGAATGCGATATTCGGCCAGCTCCAGCGCGACATGGCGGATGAAATGGGCGACACCGGCCTTTGCCGGCATATAGGGCACGCCGACGATCGCTTCATTGACGATGGCGGCATTGGACGATGTGGCCACGATGGAGCCGCCACGGCCGCCGGCCTTCATCAGCCGCGCGGCTTCGCGCACCGTATTATAGACGCCGGTCAGGTTGATGGCGATCGTCCGGTCCCAGCGTGCCGGGTCCATGGTGTCGATCTGGCCATTTTCATTGCGGTAGCCGGCAGGGTTCCAGAAGCCTTCGCCCGGATCGACGCCGGCATTGGCAAAGGCGATGTCCAGCCCGCCATGGGCGCCGGCATGTCCGTCGAACACCGCGCGTGTCTGTTCGCGGTCCACCACGTCCAGCCTTGCCGCGCGGGCATCCTGCCCCAATCCACGCAGCCTTTCGGCTTCCCGTTCCGCAGCGTCGCCATCAATGTCGGTCAACGTCACTTTCGCGCCGGCTTCGGCCAGCACTTCGGCATAGGCAAGGCCGATGCCCGATGCGGCGCCGGTGACGATTGCGCTGCGGCCGCGAACATCGAACTGATCAAAAACGCCCAACGATCATCCTCTCGAAAAATGAACGGCAGACCAGGTCATCCGGCAGGAAGGGCGGCCCGATACGCCCCACGGGTCTTTGCCCGTTGCGGAACGCATTGCCCATGGCATTGGGCCGCCAGCCGGATGCCGGTTGTCAGATGTAAAGATTCTTGTTGATCGGGATGTTGTTCGCTTCGCAATAGCTTTCATAGTGGTTGATGAACCAGAACACGTCGAGCGTTTCGATGTGGTTGCCCTGGTCGTCATAGAATTCGCTGGCGCCCTGCATCCAGAAGATCGCCTTCATGCCGGTGGGGCAATCGGTGACCAGCGTATGCGCCTGGCCGGGCATTTCAGTGAAGAAATCACCGACATTGGCAACCCAGGGATATTCGAGATAGCGCATGGAGCCTTCCAGCGTCAGCGCCGACACTGCACCGCGGTGCTTGTGCGTGCCGATGATGCCAGCCGACTTGATCCACAAAATATTGCAATAGCTGTTGGCACGCACATCGAACGCCAGATGGCGGATGGCGGCATTGTCGCCATAAGGCACCCAGGGGCTTTCCGCCTCCGACGCACCGATATAGCCGCCTTCAAGCCCATGGCGGCGCATGGTTTCAGGATAGGCTTCGGCAATCGGATTGATCTTGTAAACGGGCGCAGTCGCCATGTTCTTTTCCTCTCAACGCCCCGGCGCACGGCCGGTCTTGCATAACTCTTGCAGCTGCGGCTTTCCGCAGCCGTCCGGCCCCTGATGCGATGTACCAACGCCACGCCGCACATGGGGCTCTTGCTGTCAGACTGATCCTATCAACAGTCGAAAGCGAGTGTGACACGGAACAAAGTTATTGCACAATGTGAAATGCTGATGGCGGCCTGGTTGCTGACTGCCGGCATCGCCGCTTTGCTGCCCTTGGGTGTCAGCATCCTTCCCAACGGGAAAGCTGGCCGGGGTGAGGGGGAGATGCCTGGACATGGCGACGTTTCTTCTGGTGCATGGCGCATGGCACGGCGGCTGGTGTTTCGATGCGCTGGCGGCTGAACTGGTCAGGCGCGGTCATCGTGCGATCGCTCCCGATCTGCCCGGCATGGGCGGTGATACAACTCCCCGCACGGACGTCACCCTTGCCGGCTGGGGTACCTTCATTGCCGATATGGCACGCGCGCAGAATGAAAAGGTCATCCTGCTTGGCCACAGCCGCGGCGGGATTGTCATCAGTGAAGCGGCGGAACGCGCGCCGGACGCCATTGCCGCGCTGGTCTATCTCAGCGCCTTTCTTGTGCCCTCCGGCCGTTCGATGAACGATCTGGTGACGCAGGCGCCGCGTTCCGACATATTTGACAACGGCCTGTCGCTTCACGCCGACGGGGCTTCGCTGGTACTGGACGCGCAGGCGGCGGTGCCGGTCTTCTATCATCTCTGCGATGCGGCAGCCGCCGCACGGGCGGCGGCGCGGCTGGTGCCCGAACCTCTCGCCCCGCTTTCCACGCCATTGCAGTTGAGCGAGGAGTGTTATGGCCGGGTGCCACGCCATTACATCGAATGCGCGCAGGATCAGGCGATTCCGCTATCGCAGCAGCGGGAAATGCAGCGGGCGCTGCCCTGTGTCAGCAGCGTCACGCTGGAATCGGATCATTCGCCGTTCATCGGCTGCCCCGGGCGCGTGGCGGACGCGCTCGGGGACATTGCATCGCGTTACCGGATTTAGCGGAACAGCGTGTCCACATAATCCGCACCAATACCGTTCGACGCATAATGCGCGCGGGCGGCGGCGATGTAGTCGTGCACGTCATAATGCGCCACGCCATTGCCATTTTCATCAAGCCAGATCAGCGGACCCTGCACCACGAAGAAGACCTTCATCGGTTCTTCGGTTTCATAGCAGATGAGGGTGTGGCCTTCGCCCGGCGTTTCATAGACGAAATCGCCCTTGGTCGCCGTCCAGTCATGCTCCAGATAGCCCCATTTGCCCTGGATGGTATAGGCGAAGATCTGGTGCGGATGGTAATGGCGGTTCACCAGACCGGCCTTTTTCGACATCAGAATATCGGCCCACATATTGCGCTGGGGCGAAATCCAGATCGGGCGTGAAGATACGGTTTCGCTGACCGGCACGAAATAGCGTTCATCGCTGTTCGCCGGGTCATGCATATAGACTTCCGGCAGGACACCCGGCTTGAACGAGTTTTCGATCGGCTTGATGTCATGCCAGAATTCGGTGGTTGCTGCCTCGGGCATTCCTCTGTCCTTTGCGGGTTGTGCGCCCTTGCGGGCGTCATGTGTGGATTGTGCTGACCTGGCGTTCGTTGCGCCAGTGTTCGCCTGCACCGGTTTACACGGTGAAACGCATTTTGCCAGTGGAGGAGCGACGGCGTCACCGTTAAAGTGTGTGCCCGCCCTCGCAATCGCAGTGCCGCGAACCTAGATTGTGGCGATGGCTGCACATTCCATTCCGTTGAGCGTCCTTGACCAGTCACCGATTGCGCGTGGCGATACGGCGGTGGACGCGCTTGCCAACACCATCGATCTTGCCCGTCATTGCGAGGCGCTGGGCTATCAGCGCTATTGGGTGGCGGAACATCATGCGTCTCCCGGGCTTGCCGGCAATGCGCCCGAGGCGTTGATCGCTGCGCTTGCAATGAAGACCGACCGGATCAGGCTGGGGTCCGGCGGCGTGATGCTGCCGCATTACAGCCCATTCAAGGTGGCGGAGACGTTCTCGATGCTGGCGGCGCTTGCGCCGGGACGGATCGATCTGGGCATCGGCCGCGCCCCCGGTTCCGACCAGCGCACCGCCTTCGCCTTGCAACGGGACAGGCGGCAGCGTGCGCCGGATGATTTCACCCAGTCATTGGCCGAACTGCTTGCCTATCTTGAAGATGCGATGCCGGCCGATCATCCCTTTGCTTCATTGGCAAAGACCTTGCCCGGCGGCGGCGGGCCGGTGGTGCCATGGCTGCTGGGATCCTCGCCCGACAGCGCCTATTGGGCGGCGGAAGCGGGCCTGCCCTATTGCATCGCCGATTTCATCAACCCCGATGCCGCCGGGCTTGCCGATCTCTATCGCCGCAATTTCCGTCCCAATGTCAGGCTGGAAGCGCCAAGGGTGATGGCCGCGGTCTGGACTATCGCCGCACCGACGCAGGAGGAGGCTGAACAGCTTGCCCTGCCGTCGCGCATGATGTTCGCGCATCTGGTGCGGGGGGAGTTGATCCCCGTCCCGACGGTGGCGGAGGCGGTGGAATGGGTGAAGGCCAATCCCGATCCGGCGCGGCGCAGGCGCACCGTGCTTGGCACACCGTCAGGCGTCCGTGAGAAGCTGCTGTCGGTGGCGAATGAATATGACGCGGATGAACTGATGCTGGTCAACATCATGTCCGATCATCAGGCAAGGCGGCGCAGCTATGAACTCGTCGCAGGGGAATTTGGGCTGGCGTCGGACGCGAACGCCGCCTAAGCGACAATCTGTGCAATCTGGAGATTTATCGTGTCTGATCCCGAAAACACGCTGATCCTGTCGCTTGACACTGGCGATGTGACGATCCGGCTTCGGCCCGATCTGGCGCCCGGCCATGTCGAGCGGATCAAGCAGCTGACGCGCGACGGCTTTTATGACGGCGTGGTCTTCCACCGCGTCATCCCCGGTTTCATGGCGCAGGGTGGCGACCCAACCGGCACCGGTATGGGCGGCTCCGACAAGCCGGACCTGAAGGCTGAGTTTTCGGCCGAACCGCATGTGCGTGGCGTCTGCTCCATGGCGCGTGCGTCCAATCCCAATTCGGCCAACAGCCAGTTCTTCATCTGCTTTGACGATGCCACCTTCCTCGACCGGCAATATACCGTGTGGGGCGAAGTGACCGAAGGCATGGATCATGTCGATGCGCTGCCCAAGGGTGAGCCGCCGGCAAAGCCGGGCCGCATCAAAAAGGCACGGATCGCGGCGGACAGCTGATCGATCCTGCCTTGCCGGCAGATTATGGGCCGAAGGTACGCTGTGCCTTCGGCCTATTCATTTGTGGCGAATTCGCTGAACAGCCAGTTATGGAAAATCCGCACCGCCTTTGACGACAGCGCCGCCTGACGGCAGACGAACCAATATTCATAGGGGCTGTCCACCGCGTCGTCGAAAATCTTCACCAGCCGTGGATCATTGTCGACCAGCGTGTCGAGCATGAAGGCAATGCCCATGCCATTGGCAGTCGCCTCAAGGATCAGCTGACCGCTGTCGAACTGGATGGTGTTTGCAGGTTTTACATGTGCCAGATCATGCGCTTCCATCCAATAGGCATAGGTGTGCGGCATGTCGCGGTGCACAAGAACCGTGTGTCTTTTCAGCTCTTCGGGCGTCGTGGGCGCCTTGCCGCTTTCAACCAGCTGGCGCGAGCCGATCACGACGATGCGGTTATGGCCCACCTTTCTGGCATAGAAACGCGGATCAATGTCCTGTGCCAGCCAGATGGCCGCATCCAGCCCTTCACCAAGACGTGAAATCGCCCCGGGCGAAGTATCCAGATCCAGCACAAGTTCGGGGTGGCTTTCGCGCAGCCGGGGCAGGCGCGGCATCAGCACATGCGACGCGAACAGCGGCATCACACCAAGGCGCAACCGCACTTCTCCGGGCCCGCTGAGCTTTTCGAACACGCTGCCCAGATCGTCGATGATCGGGCCGACCGCCTCCAGCAGCCGTTCCCCTTCAGGGGTCAGCACCAGCGCCTGATGCCGTCGTTCGAACAGCGCATCACCCATGCGCATTTCCAGTGTCTGCACCCGGCGGCTGAGTGCCGATGGCGACAGTGCAAGCGTGTCGGCCGCGGCCTTGATCGACCCAAGACGCGCAACAGTGACAAAGGCCTCTATCGAACCAAGGGGGGGGAGACGCAGCATGGAGTTTTCCCTAGCGGAAGAATGTTGCAACGCAAAATGAAAACACCCGTTGGCAACGGCTGAAAGCCCCTTCCACCGTCCTTTCCATGGATGCATTTTTTGCAACCACCGTCAACCTATTTGCAGTTGCTAAGACAACTACGAGGCCGCAGAAGGGTCGGGCCTTTCAGGCATCCTCTCCTAAAAACTTTCAGGCCGGCCTTCGGGTCGGCCTTTCTTTTTTCGCCCGGGTGCATCGCATTCGGCGATTTGTGCATTATCTCGTTCTGACAGCAGAATGAGGTTCGGGATGGCTGACGAAGAAATCCAGGGACGCAAGCTTCAGGTCGCAAGCGCACGGGCGGAAGATGCGGGGCGCGGCCTTGCCCGCATGTCGCTGGCGGCAATGGATTATCTTGGCCTGTCCGAAGGCGATGTGGTGGAAATCCTTGGCCGCCGCAGCACGCCGGCGCGGGCGGTGCGCTCCTATGACGAGGATGAAGGGCTGGAGATCCTTCGGCTCGACGGGTTGCAGCGCGCCAATGCCGGTGCCGGATCGGGTGATTTCGTGGAAGTGCGCCGGGCAGAGGCGCGGCCGGCCACCCGCGTCGTCTTTGCGCCTGCCCAGCAGAACCTGCGGCTGCAGGGGTCGGGCGAGGCATTGCGCCGCACCTTCGGGATGCGGCCGGTGGTTGCCGGCGATGTCGTCTCCACCTCTGGCCAGCAGCGCATAGAACGGTCTGACCTGCCGCCGCAATTGCGCCAGATGCTGAATGCGCCCGCCTATTCATTGCAGGAAATCAGGCTTTCGGTGGTGTCCACCGTGCCCAAGGGCATTGTCCAGATCACCAGCGATACCGAGATCGAGCTTCGCCCTGAATATGAGGAGCCGAAGGAAGCGCGGCGCGCCGATGTCACCTATGACGATCTTGGCGGGCTTGGCGGCACCATCGACCAGATCCGCGAAATGGTGGAACTGCCGCTGCGTTATCCCGAATTGTTCCAGCGGCTTGGGGTGGAGCCGCCCAAGGGCGTGCTTCTCCATGGACCGCCCGGCACCGGCAAGACCCGGCTTGCCCGTGCCGTCGCCAATGAATCGGAGGCGCAGTTCTTTCACATCGCCGGTCCGGAAATCATGGGCTCCGCCTATGGCGAGAGCGAGCGTCGCCTGCGTGAAGTGTTCGAGGAGGCGACGGCCAATGCGCCGTCCATCCTGTTCATCGATGAGGTCGATTCGATCGCGCCCAAGCGGTCGCAGGTGACGGGTGAGGCGGAAAGGCGGCTTGTCGCGCAGTTGCTCACCCTGATGGATGGGCTGGAGCCGCGCACCAATCTGGTCGTCATCGCCGCCACCAATCGTCCCGATGCGATTGACGAGGCGTTGCGGCGACCGGGCCGGTTCGACCGTGAAATCGTCATCGGCGTGCCCGATCAGGCCGGTCGGCGCGAGATATTAGGTATCCACACGCGCGCCATGCCGGTGGCGGAGGATGTGGATCTCGATGAAATCGCCCGCATCACCTATGGCTTCGTGGGGGCCGATCTGGCCGCCATCACGCGCGAGGCGGGGATAGAGGCGGTGCGCCGCATCATGCCGCAGCTTGATCTGGAAGCAGGGACCATTCCTGCCGAAGTGCTCGACAATCTCGCTGTCCGCCGCGCCGATTTTCTGGAGGCGCTGAAGCGTGTCCAGCCGTCCGCGATGCGCGAGATCATGATCCAGGCGCCCGATGTGCGGTGGGACGATATCGGCGGTGTCGACGAAGCCCGCGAACGGCTGCGCGAGGGCGTGGAACTGCCGCTGAAGCATCCGGAGGCTTTTCGCCGCCTTGGCATCCGCCCGGCCAAGGGCTTTCTGCTCTTTGGCCCGCCCGGCACTGGTAAGACATTGCTTGCAAAGGCGGTCGCACGGGAGGCGGAGGCCAATTTCATCGCCACGAAGTCCAGCGATCTTCTGTCCAAATGGTATGGCGAAAGCGAACAGCAGATTGCCCGGCTGTTCAGTCGCGCACGGCAGGTGGCGCCGACGGTGATCTTCATCGACGAGATCGACAGCCTCGTGCCGGCGCGTGGCGGTGGTTTTGGCGAACCGCAGGTGACGGAAAGGGTGGTGAACACCATTCTTGCCGAAATGGATGGGTTGGAGGAGCTTCAGTCGATCGTCGTCATCGGTGCGACCAACCGGCCGAACCTTGTCGATCCGGCGCTGCTTCGTCCCGGCCGCTTCGATGAGATCGTCTATGTGCCGCTGCCTGATGAAAAGGGCCGCCGGCAGATATTGGGCATTCACACCGAAAAGATGCCGCTGGCCGATGATGTCGATCTGGACTGGCTGGCGCGCGAGACGCCGCGCTTCACCGGCGCGGATCTTGAGGATCTGACCCGCCGTGCCGGGCTTTTCGCCCTGCGCGACAATCTGGACGTCGCACAGGTGCGTGCCAGCGATTTCGAAAAGGCGCTTGCCGAAACGCGCGCCAGCGTCACGCCCGAGATGGAGGAAGAATATCTGGCGCTGTCGTCCACCATCAAGCAGGATGCGATGAAGGTGCCGATCGGGTTCATCTCTCCGGGTATGCTCACGACGGGGCATTGACCGGCAATCGGGATAAGCTGGATCGTTTCGGTCAGCCGTGCCCTATGTGCGAGGAAATGCGCATATGGCACGGCTTCGTGATTCGGGCGCTTGCCTTTGCGGCATTCTTGCTTCAACGGCTGCGTCTTCGCCATTCGGGCGCGTATAGAAGGAGCAGCTATGTCGGCTTCCAAGGCAGGCGGGACGGAGCGCAAGATGGTTGCCAATGGGCGCCGACCTGGTCCGCTTACCATGTTCGCACGCGGTTTTCTGAAGCATCCGGTGATGGTGGGGTCGGTCATTCCTTCCTCCCGCTTCCTCATCCAGAAAATGCTTGCGCCGGTCGACTGGTCGCGCGCCGATGTGTTCGTGGAATATGGCCCCGGCGTCGGCACCATCACCCGCCCTATCCTGAAGCGGATGAAGCCCGATGCAAAGCTGATCGCCATCGATACCAACCCGGATTTCTGTGAATATCTGCGCCATGAAATCAATGATCCGCGCCTGATCATCGCCAATCGATCGGCGGCGGAACTGGGTGCGATCCTTGCCGAACATGGCTGTGACGGCGCCGATTACGTGATTTCCGGCCTGCCCTTTTCCACCCTGCCGCCCGGCGTCGGCCCTGCGATCGTCACTGAAACGCGCAAGGCATTGAAGCGCGGCGGCATTTTCCTCGTCTATCAATTCTCGCCCAAGGTCGGTGACTTTCTGCGGCCGGAGTTTCCGCGCATCGATCGCGCGTTCGAGGCATTGAACGTGCCGCCGGCGCAGCTGTTCTACGCCCATTCCCCGGCCTGACGACGGAAGCCGGGCGGCGGTGCGGGTTCAGCCTCCGTCGAGGTTGAGCCTGCGGGCGACTTCGAAATCGAGCACCGCCACCAGGAAATAGCCGATCGACCAGCGCAGCCGGGCGAACCAGCCTGCCATTTGCCCATAGCGTTGGCGGTCGATCGGTTCGGAAACGCCGATATCCGATTCGATGCGGCTGCGGATTTCGCGAGCGAAGGCCGCATCCTTTATCCGCAGCATCACTTCCATGTTGAGATAAAGGCTGCGCATGTCGAAATTGGCGGAGCCGACATAGGTGATGTCGTCGATGACGATCAGCTTGGCGTGCAGGCGCCGCTCCTGATATTCGAAAATCTCTACGCCGGCGCGCAACAATCGCCGGTAACAGTGGCGTGTCGCATCGATGGTGACATGATTGTCCGAATGGGCGGCGGTGACGATCCGCGCCCTTCCACGCCGCGCCAGCCGGCCCAGCCGTCGCAGAAAACCGGGGTTCGGGGCGAAATAGGCCATCATCATCATCAGGTCGCGGCCGGCCTCGAAATCTGCCTTCAGCGACCGCACCAGCCTGCTTGGTCGCAGCGTCGGTCCGCCGATCAACCATTGCACGGGGCCGTGCGAATCGCTCGATCGCTTGATGAGCGTGCGGATACCGCGCAGCGTCGATGATTTGCTGACTGACCATTTGAACAGCCGCTCATGATATCGGGCGAGGTGTTCCACGCTCGGCCCTTCCACCTGCACACCATAATCGTGCCAGCTTTCCGGCTGGCGCTGATCGAAATATTTCAGTTCGATGTTGAATCCGCCAACAATGGCGGCGCGCCTGTCGGCGATCACCATCTTCTGATGGTTGCGCAGCAGATAGCGCCGGCCGAAGCGCGGATGGAAACGGCATAATTCCGCCCCGGCGTCGCGCAGTGGATCGAGGAAGCTGTCCGGCAGGTCGTCGCTGCCGAAATCGTCGATCATCATCCACACCTTCACGCCGCGGCGAAGGGCACGGATCACGGCTGCGCGCGTCTTTTCCCCGGCCTCATCCGCCGCGAAGATATAGAATTGGATGCGAATCTCGGTTTTCGCCCGATCGATCAGCCGACATAATCTATCCAGCGCGGACATGCTGCTGGAAACAAAGGTCAGTTCATGGTCGGCAACGGTAAAGCGGTGCGATTCTGCATTTGTTTCGGCCATGGCATGACAACGCTTATGACGATGGAATTATCCCGGGCGGCGCGCCGACAATGATGATGAAGCGCGCTCCTGCCAATATCGGCCAATATCGGCCAATGCCAGCCGCCCGGTTTCCTCCCGTCAGTTCAGCCCGCAACACCCATCTGGGTGAGGATGAAGGCATAGGCCTGCGCTTCTTCCACCAGCGCGTTCCAGCGGCCCGATTTGCCGCCATGGCCGGCGCCCATGTTGATCTTCAGCAGCAACAGATTGTCGTCGCTTTTGGTAGCGCGCAGCCGGGCCGCCCATTTGGCCGGTTCCCAATAGGTCACACGCGGATCGTTCAACCCGCCCGTGATCAGCATCGGCGGATAATCCTGCGATTTTACATTATCATAGGGGCTATAGCTCAGGATCAGTTCGAAGGCATCAGCGTCGGTGATCGGATTGCCCCATTCCGGCCATTCGCCGGGCGTCAGCGGCAGGCTTTCATCCTGCATGGTGTTGAGCACATCGACGAACGGCACGTCCGCCACCACCGCGCCCCACAGATCGGGATCGGTATTCGCAACCACGCCCATCAGCTCGCCGCCTGCGGACCCGCCGTTGATCGCGATGCGGCCCTTGCTGGTGAACCCAGCGCCGATCAGCCCTTTGGCTGCATCGACGAAATCGTGAAAGGTGTTCCAGCGGTTCTTCGCCTTGCCATCGAGATACCAGTGATAGCCCAGATCATCGCCGCCACGGATGTGGGCGATGGCAAAGGCATAACCACGATCCAGCAGGCTGAGCCGGTTGGTGGCAAAACGCGGCGGATAGGCAAAGCCATAGGCACCATAGGCATAAAGGAACAGCCGGCCATTGCCGTCCTTTACGAAGTCCTTGCGATAAACCACCGAAACAGGAAGGCTTTTCCCGTCACGTGTGGGTATCGATAGCCGTTCGGTGACATAATCGGCCGGGTCATAGCCCGAAGGCACCTCACGCACCTTCAGCGTATGGAGCAGGCGCGTGTCGGGATCATAATCCTGCACCGTGTCTGGCGTGACCAGCGATGAATAGGCGATGCGATAGGCGGCCGGGTCATATTCGGGATTGCCGGCCAGCGATGCGGTATAGCTGGCCTCCGCAAAGGGGATGTGATGCGCTTGCCCCGTATAATCGCGCAGCAATATCTGGTCCAGACCGTCGATCCGCTGGCTGATCGCCAGATGTCGGGCAAAGGCGGTGATGCCGGTCAGATAGACCCGGTCCGAACCTTCGATCACCGTTTCCCATATATCGGGCCGCGCGGCGTCGGCCTGCGCCAGCCGGAAATTGACATGCTCGTCGTTGGTCAGGATCCACAGCCGTTCATGTCCGGAATCGACTGAATAGATGCGCCCCTCGCTGCGGGGGGAAATCAGCAGCAATTCCCCTTCGCCACTGGCCGGCAGCAGGCGGATTTCGGTGGTGGCATGATCGCCGGTCGAAATGACGATCCATCGTCTGTCCTGCGTCCTGCCGACGCCGACGTTGAAGCCGATGTTCTCGCTTTCCTCATATAGCGTGCGGTCATCTGTCGCGGGCGTGCCGAGCCGGTGAATGCGGGCACGATAGGTGCGCCAGTTATCATTCACTTCCGAATAGACAACGGCCGCTGAATCGCCGGTCCATTCCACGCCGCCATTGACGATGGTGCTGACCGTCTCGACATCCTTGCCGGTGGCAAGATCGCGGATGCGTAACGTGAACCGTTCCGCCCCGTCGCTGTCCGATGTCCATGCAAGCAACCGCCCATTCGGGCTGACCGCCATTGCGCCCAGGCGGAAATAGTCATGGCCGGCCGCTTCTGCGGTTTCATCCAGAATGATCCGTGCATCGCCGCCCGCCGCCGGACGCCGCCACCATTGCCGATATTGCGCGCCGGGTTGGAACGCCCACCAGTAAAGCCAGTCGCCATCCTTTTGCGGCACGCTGGAATCATCTTCCCTGATGCGGCCCTTCATCTCTTCGAAAAGCGTGTCGACCAGCGCCTTGTGCGGCTCCATCATCGCTTCGAAATAGGCGTTCTCCTCGTTCAGATAAGCGAGGATTTCTCCATTTTCGACCTTAGGATAGCCTTCGTCCTTCAGCCAGGCATAAGGGTCTTCGATCACATGGCCGTGGCGGCTGTAACTGTGCGCGTGGCGCTGTGCGACGGGCGGGCGGGGCGTCTGGCTGGCGTCGGCTGTCATCGCTCTCTCTGGACTTTGGCCCTGAAATCGGCGGGCAGGGGGTGTGGCGTATCGGTGGACATGCGCTATCTATCTAACTGTGCACGGCATTCAACGAAGGCAAGGCCCCATGTCCACATATGAAGCGCGGCTGTCGGCGCTGCGTGAAGAACTCCGCTCCCGCAAGCTGGATGGCTTTGTCGTGCCGCTCACCGATGAGCATATGAGCGAATATGTCGGCGCCTATGCGCAGCGGCTGGCATGGCTGACGGGCTTTGAAGGATCGGCTGGCACCGCCGTGGTCCTGCCGGGCGAAGCGGCAATCTTCGTCGACGGGCGCTATACGCTGCAGGTGCGCGATCAGGTCGATGGCCGGTTGTGGAGCTATGAATCGGTGCCGGCCACCAGCGTTGCCGCATGGCTGCGCGACCATGCCGGTGCTGGCGCGCGTATCGGCTATGATCCATGGCTGCACAGCAGCGGTTGGGTGAAATCGGTGAAGGCGGCCCTCGCACATCACGACGGGGCATTGGTGCCGCTGGCCGATAATCCCGTCGACAGCGTGTGGCAGGATCGGCCCTTGCCTTCGCAGGAACGGCTGGTGGTTCATCCGGAACATTATGCGGGCAGGTCTTCGGCTGAAAAACGGGCGGAAGTCGCAGAATGGCTGAAGGCGCGGCGGGCTGATGCGGTGGTGCTCAGCGCGCTGGATTCGATTGCATGGCTGTTCAACATTCGTGGACGCGACGTGTCCCGCACGCCGGTGGCGCTTGCCTTTGCCGTGGTTCACCAGAATGGCGAGGCGGATCTTTATGTCGATCCCGAAAAGGTCGATGCCGATGTTCGCGCCCATCTGGGCAATGCGGTGCGCCTCCACCCGCGGGACGCCTTTGCCATCGGCCTGGACGATCTTGCGGGCAAGGCCGTTGCCGTCGATCCGGCGACAGCGGTTGCCGCCATTTCCGACCGGTTGAAAAAGGCCGGCGCCACCATTGTCGAGGCGCGCGACCCGGTGGTGCTGCCCAAGGCGATCAAGAACCAGGTGGAAATCGCCGGCAGCCGCGCTGCCCATCTGCGGGATGGCGCCGCGCTCAGCCAATTCCTGCACTGGCTGTCGGTCGAGGCGCCCGCCGGCCGTGTGACGGAGATGGACGCAGCCGACCGGCTGGAAGCCTTTCGCAAGGAAACCGGCCTGCTCAGGGATTTGTCTTTCGACACGATCTCCGGCGCAGGGCCGAATGGCGCCATCGTCCATTATCGGGTTTCACAAAAGACCAATCGGCCGATCGAGGACGGCCAGCTTTATCTGGTCGATTCCGGCGCGCAATATCTGGACGGCACCACCGATGTCACCCGCACCGTCGCCATTGGGCAGCCGGATGCTGAAATGTGTGACCGCTTCACCCGTGTGCTGAAGGGGCATATTGCCATAGCGCGCGCGATTTTCCCCAAGGGCACGCGCGGCGGCCAGCTTGATGTGCTGGCAAGGCAATATCTCTGGTCGGCGGGGCTGGATTATGCCCATGGCACCGGCCATGGCGTCGGCAGCTATCTTTCGGTGCATGAAGGGCCGCAGCGAATCGCCACTTTCGGCGGTGGAGACGAACCGCTGGCGACCGGCATGATCCTTTCCAACGAGCCGGGTTATTACAAGACCGGCAGCTATGGCATTCGCATCGAAAATCTGGTGCTGGTGCGCGAAATCGCCGTCGAGGGGGCGGAGCGTGAGATGCTGGGGTTCGAAACGCTTACCCTTGCGCCGATCGATCTTTCGCTGGTCGATCCATCAATGCTGGACGCCGGCGAAAAGAAGTGGCTGAATGACTATCACGCCCGCGTTGCCAGCGCCCTGTCACCATTGGTGGACGATGCGACAATGGCCTGGCTTCAGCAAGCGACGCGCGCGATTTGAGAGAGGGCAGGCGATGAAGCGCAGGATGATTGGCGGCATGGTGATGCTCGCCGCGCTGGTCGGCGGCGGCTGGGCGCTTGCCCAGGCATCGCAGGGTGGCAAGGGCAAGACGCTCTATGACTTCAACCTTACGGCCATCGACGGCGCGCCGCTGCCGCTGTCGAAGTTCCACGGCAAGGTGGTGCTTCTGGTTAACACGGCCAGCTTCTGCGGTTTTACTCCCCAATATGAAGGGCTTGAAAAGCTTCAGGAAAGCTATGGCCCGCGCGGTTTCACCGTGCTGGGCGTGCCGTCCGGCGATTTCATGGGGCAGGAATATAAGTCTAACAAGGAGATTTCGACCTTCTGCCAGACCAAGTTCGGCATTCGTTTCCCGCTTTCGGAAAAATCCCATGTCGTCGGCCCCAACGCGATCGGTGTCTACAAATGGGCGGCGGCCGAACTGGGGATGGCGAACATCCCCAAATGGAATTTTCACAAATATCTGATTGGCCGTGACGGCAGGCTGATCACCGCTTTCGGCACGCGAATCACACCAGAAGACAAGCAGGTGAAATCCGCGATCGAAAGCGCATTGGCAGCACCTGCCGCATAGTTCATCACATTTCCCGCCCATCCGTGCTCGCTGCCGGTCCAGCCTTGGTGTCGCCGGTCTCTTCCCGCTCCGCATCGCCGGCCGGCGCAGTGGGAGGGGTGGCGACGGCGCGGGCCTGCGCCTTGCGTCGCCGCAGATTGGCGCGCAATGCCTCCGTCAACCGGGCCTGCCTGTCATCCTGTCTGCTGCTCATCTTTTTTCCCTTTTTGACCGCCGACCGGCAGATTTTCCAACTTGTCCACGAATAATAAACACATCGTGCCTTGACAAAGCCTGCCTGCTTTGGACATAGCGCGGCCTCCGATCGGGGATCACGCTGCCGTAGCTCAGTGGTAGAGCGCATCCTTGGTAAGGCTGAGGTCGCGAGTTCAATCCTCGCCGGCAGCACCATCCCCGATCGGCAATCCCTCCCCAGTGTTAAGATGGTTGCACGCCGGCTGCTATCGGATTAGCGCCATGACCATGCGCTTCTTTTCCGACAATGCCGCCCCGGTGTGCGATGCCGTCATGGCGGCGCTGGCCAAAGCCAATCATGCCGATGACGCCTATGATGGCGATGCGCTTTCCACTGGTCTCAACCATCTGTTTTCAGAGCTGTTCGAAAAAGAGGTGGAGGCGCTATGGGTGACGACCGGCACTGCCGCCAATGCGCTGGCGCTGGCTGCCATCTGCCCGTCCCATAACGCCATCGTCTGCCACCGCGATGCGCATATCCAGAATGATGAATGCGGCGCGCCGGAGTTCTTCACCGCGGGCGCCAAGCTGCTGCTGGCGGAAGGGGAGGGGGCAAAGCTTTCCCCCACCACGGTCAATGCGCTGCTGGATGCCACACGCACCGATGTGCACATGACGCAGCCTGCCGCCCTGTCGATCACCCAGGCCAGCGAATATGGCTGCGTCTATACCGCTGATGAAGTGGCGGCGCTCGGCGCGCTGTGCCGTGAACGCGGCCTGCGTTTCCACATGGACGGCGCACGCTTTGCCAATGCCGTGGTGCATCTTGGCTGTCGTCCAGCCGATATCAGCTGGCGCGCCGGTGTCGATGTGCTGAGCTTCGGCTTCGTTAAAAATGGCGGGTTGTCAGCGGAAGCCCTGATCTTCTTCGATCCGGCGCTGGCCGTCGCCACCCGCTATCGCCGCAAGCGGTCCGGCCATCTGATGTCCAAGGGCCGTTATCAGGCCGCGCAGCTCGTCGCGATGGTGGAAGACGATCTGTGGCTGAAAAATGCCGCTGCGGCCAATGACGGCGCGGCACGGCTGGGGCAGGCGGCAGCATCGCGGCTGTTGCATCCGGTGGAGGCGAATGAAGTGTTCCTGCGCCTTTCAGCGGCAGAGGCGAAGGCACTGCGCGACCAGGGTTTTCTGTTCCATGACTGGGGCATCGGCGAAGCACGATTCGTGGTGTCGTGGAATCAGCCAGAGGCGGAGATCGCGGCGCTGGCGGAGGCGTTCACCCGGCTTTGATGCCGTTCACAGGTGCCGCCTGTTCGGCAAGGATCGCGCAAAGACCCCGTCGATAGTCACGATATTGTGGCCGCCAGCCAAGCAGCCTTTTGGCCTTGCCATTGGCGACCCGCCGGTTTTCGGCATAAAAGGCAGCGGCCTGTGGCGAAAGCCCGGCCTGCTCCAGCGTCAGCAGCGGCACAAGAGGGCGGTTGGTGAGGCGACATGCCTCCTCGATCACCTGATTCTGGCTGCACGGCAGATCATCGGCAAGATTATAGACGCCCGCCGGTCCCCGGTCGATGGATGCCATGACGCCCGAAACAATATCGTCGACATGAACACGGCTGAAGACCTGTTCCGCCATGTCGATGCGTCGGGCGCGGCCATCGGCCAGCCGGTCGAATGCCGATCGCCCGGGCCCATAAATACCGGGCAGGCGGAAGATCCGCACATCGCCGCGAAGCGCCTGCCATGCCAGATCGGCGCTGGCGCGTGCGATGCGTCTGCCGCCGCCTATGACCGCGCTTTCATCTACAAAGGCGCCGTCGCAATCGCCATAGACGCCGGTGGAGGAAAGATAGCCGGTCCATTGCGCCGGCGCCCGGGCAAGATCGGCGCCATAGGCGGCAAGCACCGGGTCTTCATCCCCTTCCGGCGGGATGGAGGACAAGATGTGCGTAGCGGCCGCAATTGCCGCACATACTCCCGCACCATCGTTGAAGGCCGGACCATAAGCGGAGGCGTTGCGGCCGATCAGGCTGGTGCGCCACCCCTTTTCACGCAACCGCTCGGCAAGGCGCGTTGCGGTATAGCCGGGGCCGAAGACAAGAAGATGCGTCATTGCGCCAGTCTAGCGCGTTTATGCCGAACAGCGTAGAGGCAAGCCATGGATTCAGTGTCACAAACCCCCGCCGCCATCCACCGCCAGGACTATCGCCAGCCCGACTGGCTGGTGCCGGACATCGCACTCGATTTCGATCTTGATCCGCGCGCCAGCCGGGTGCGGTCCGTCCTGTCCGTGCGCCGCAATGGCGATCATGCCCGGCCGCTGGTACTCGACGGCGATGATCTGTCGCCGCTGTCGGTGCAGGTGAATGGCAAGGCGGTGGCGCAGGGGCAGTGGCTGCTCGATCAAGGGCGGCTTGTCCTGCCCATTGAAGGCGACATGGCCGAAGTGGCGATAGAGGTGGAAATCGCACCAGCGGCGAACACCCAGCTCATGGGGCTTTACGCGTCGGGTGGGCTGCTGTGCACACAGTGTGAGGCGGAAGGCTTTCGCCGCATCACCTTCTTCCCTGACCGGCCTGACGTGCTCAGCCGCTATCGGGTGCGTCTGACGGCGAACAGGGCGCAATTCCCGGTATTGCTGTCGAACGGCAACCGCATCGACGGCGGCGATGCGCCCGGCGGGCGCCATTGGGCCTTGTGGGAGGATCCGTTCCCGAAACCCTGCTATCTGTTCGCGCTTGTCGCCGGCGATCTTGTCGCCAATCGCGACAGCTTCACCACCATGTCGGGTCGCAGGGTCGATCTTGCCATCTGGGTGCGCGAGGCAGACCTGCCACGCACCGCACATGCCATGGGTGCGCTGAAGGCGGCGATGGCGTGGGACGAGCGGGTCTATGGCCGCGAATATGATCTGGACCAGTTCAACATCGTCGCCGTCAGCGATTTCAATTTCGGCGCGATGGAGAACAAAAGCCTCAACATCTTCAATGCGCGCTATGTGCTGGCCGATGCCGACACTGCCACCGATGCGGACTTTGATGCCGTGGCGGCGGTGGTCGCGCATGAATATTTCCACAACTGGTCGGGCAATCGCGTCACCTGCCGCGACTGGTTCCAGCTTTCGCTGAAGGAAGGCTTCACCGTCTTTCGCGACCAAAGCTTTTCGGCGGACGAAGGATCGGCCGCAGTGAAGCGGATAGAGGATGTCCGTTCGTTGCGCGCCGTGCAATTCCCGGAGGATGCAAGCCCGCTGGCGCATCCGGTGCGGCCGGAAAGCTATGTGGAGATTTCCAATTTCTACACGGCCACTGTCTATAACAAGGGTGCCGAGCTGATCCGCATGATGCACACGCTGTTGGGAGCAGCGGCATTTCGCAAGGGTGCGGACCTTTATTTCGAGCGGAACGACGGGCAGGCGGTGACATGCGAGGATTTCGTCCGCGCGATGGAGGATGCGAGCGGCGTCGATCTGCATCAGTTCCGCCTCTGGTATGCGCAGGCGGGCACGCCGCGCCTTGCCGTGCGCCAAAATCATGATGCCGCCACTGGCACCGCCACGCTGGATATTGCGCAGCTGGTGCCGCCAACACCGGGCCAGCCTGAAAAACAGCCGATGCACATACCATTGCGCATTTCGCTGTTCGACCGCGACAGTGGCGCATCGTTGGGTGAGGAGCGGCTGGTGGAGCTTCACGCCGCCGAAGAGCAGGTGACGTTCGACAATGTCGCCGCGCCGCCCGTGGTATCGATCAATCGCGGTTTTTCCGCCCCGGTGATTATCGACATGGCTCGCCAGCCGGGCGATCTTGCCTTTTTGTCACGCAATGACGACGATCCCTTTGCACGTTACGAGGCATTGCAGCAGCTTATGCTCGATACGCTCACTGGCGTCATCGGTGGGCGGGCGGCCGATTTTGCCGCCGTGATCGATGCGGTGGGTGCGACACTTGCCGATCCGTCGCTCGACCGCGCCTTTGTGGGAGAGGCAGTGCTGCTGCCGTCGGAGGCATTCATCGGCGACCGCATGGCACAGGTGGACCCGGACGCTATCCATCAGGCGCGGGAAGCATTGCGCAAGGCGCTTGGCCATGCGCTCGATGGTCAGTGGCGCGCTCATTATGCGGCGACTGCGGCCAATGGCTTTTCGCTGTCGGCCGCGGCCAAGGGTGCGCGCCGCCTGCGGTCCATCGCATTGGGCTATATCGCAGCGACCGACGCGCCGGATGCCCCGCAGATCGCATGGGAACAGTTCAGCACGGCCGATAACATGACCGACAGGCAGGGTGCGCTTGGCGTGCTTGCCAATGGTTACGCGCCGCGGCGTGAAGAGGCGCTGCGTGCCTTCCACGACCGTTATGCCGATGATGCGCTGGTGCTTGACAAATGGTTCGCCACACAGGCGCTTTCAACACGGGATGACACGCTGGAGGCGGTGATCGCATTGTCGCGCCACCCGGCTTTCACCATCGCCAATCCGAACCGGCTGCGTTCGCTGGTCGGCTGTCTGGCCGCCAATCAGCGCGCCTTCCATAAAAAGGGCGGTGATGGCTATGTCTTCCTTGGCAATATGATCGAGACGGTGGATCGCATCAATCCACAGGCGGCCGCAAGGCTTGTCGCACCACTGGGCCGCTGGCGGCGTTATGCACCCGATCGCGCCGAACTGATGAAGGATCAGCTGCGCCGCATCGTCGGCATCGGCGGCGTTTCCCGGGATGTCTACGAACAGGCATCGAAAAGCCTCGCCCAGGATTGAGCGGGGCTGTCTGTCAGGGCGCTAGCGGCAGGCCGGGGAGGGTGATCGCCCCGGCCCTTCTGCGCGGTCGGTGCCTCAGCCCTCAGCCTATGGCGCTGCCGGTGCAGTGCCGGCCAGTGGAAGGCTGGCAAGCCATTGTGCCACCTGCACCGCAACCTGATTGGCGGCATCGTTCAACGCGCGTGAAACGCTATGTTCGTCCTGTGCGGCCACTGGCAGCGTCACTTCGAACCGGCGGGTGTTCACGCCGCCGTCGCCGGCAAGGGTGAGCGCAGCGTCATAGCGCACATGCACATGCGGGTTGGCCCGATCCGTCATGTCCAGGTCGAAGGCCAGCAACTGTCCGGTCAGGCGATGGCCGGGATCATGCGTCGTCTGTCGCGGATCGAGCACCACCATGTTGGTGCGTGTGCTGACCGTGTCCGAAAGCAGTCGGGCAAACAGCTGGTTCGGCGTTTCCATCCATTGCCCATGCTTCAGATAGGCGAATTCGGTCGCGCTGGTCTGCACCGGGATGCGCACCGTTTGCAGCGTTGCCGGGACAGTGGGCACGGCAATCGTCACCGCATTGCCGGCTGCGGCACGGCGCGCGGGCAGCGAGGCGGGCTGGGGCGCGGTGAGCGTGAACAGCGTTGCCGGCGGCTTCGGCGGTTTCAGCCCCAGACAGGCGGACAGCGGCAGCGCCAGCACCGCTGCCAGCAGCAGGTGCTTATTTCGCATGATCGGGTTCATAATCCGGAAGTCTCCTGCCGCCGAACAGCAAATTGTTGGGGTTCTGGTTGATGCGGTTGGCGACATTGCTGAGTGCGGCCGACATGTCGCGCAGTTCACCGATCAACTGGCCGATCTGCGGAATCGTCTGCTTGGAAAAGGCCTGCACGCCCGGCTGGGCATCGCCCACTGTCTGGTCGATGCGCGTCAGCGTATCATTCGCGCTTCTCACCGTCTGGCGCAGGTCGGTCAGCAATGGCCGGCCCTGTTCGTTCAGCAGCTCATTGGTCGTTCCCGCCAGCTTGCCCATTTGTTCGGCCGCGTCGCCCGCCTGGCGGATGGCGATGCGCGCCTGCGCCAGCGTGTCCGCGATTTCGGGGGAGCGATTGGCCAGTTCACGGCTGATCCTGTCGGTATTTTCCAAAATCCCGGCGATCGATGCCTGATTGCGGTCGCCCAGCAGCTTGCCGAGCCTTTCGGTCAACGTCGTCAGCCGGTCCAGCAATTGCGGTGCATTGCTGAGCAGTTCACCCAGGGCGCCGCGCTTTGCAGGAATGACCGGCACACCGCCGGGCCCCGGCTCGGTAATCGGCGGAGCACCCCGAATGGCGCCGTCCAGCGCGATCTGTGACACGCCCGTGAAGCCCACGCCCTGGATGGTGGCGGTGGTGCCCTGCAATATCGGCACATCATCATTCACACTGATCCGCACGCGAACGAATTCGGGCGTCTTCGGCATCAGCGAAATCGTTTTTACCTCCCCGACCGGTACGCCGGAGAATGTGACGGCCGATCCGCGTGCGACACCGCTGACCGACTGGCCGAAAAACACGTCATATTCCTTCTTGTCGGAACCGCCGATGCGCGCCATCCAGGCGATGAAGATCACCGTGGCAAGCAGCAGGGCGAGTACGGTGCTGCCCACAAGGAAATAATTGCTCTTGTTTTCCATCAGTGTGCAGGCCCCTCATTCGCTTCGGCGGATGCTGCCGCCGCGCGTCCTCGCGGTCCCCGGAAATATTCCTGAATCCACGGATGATCAAACGCCAGCAGTTCCGGGATCGTTCCGACAGCCAGCACCTTGCGGTCGGCAAGCACCGCAACCCTGTCGCAAATGGCATAAAGCGTGTCGAGATCATGGGTGATCAGGAACACTGTCAGGTCCAGCGTGTCGCGCAGGGAGCGGATCAGTTCGTCGAACGCTGCCGCGCCGATCGGGTCCAGCCCGGCGGTCGGCTCGTCAAGGAACAGCAGGCGCGGGTCCAGCGCCAATGCGCGGGCCAGCCCGGCGCGCTTGCGCATCCCGCCGGAAAGTTCGGATGGATATTTCGGCCCTGCGTCCGGCGGCAGGCCGGTCAATGCGATCTTGTAGGCTGCGATCTCGTTCAGCAACTCATCGTCCAGCTTGTAATATTCACGCAGCGGCACCTGCACATTTTCAGCAACGGTCAGCGTGGAAAACAGCGCGCCATTCTGGAACATCACGCCCCAGTGGCTGCGCAGCTTCAGCGCTTCCGTCTCGCTCAGATCGCCGATGGTGTCGCCGAAAACCTCTATCCGTCCCGCCTGCGGCCGTTGCAGCCCGACGATGGAGCGCATCAGCACCGATTTGCCGGTGCCCGACCCGCCGACCACGCCCAGAATCTCTCCCTTGCGCAATTCAAGATCCAGATCCTCGTGAATAACCTGGTCGCCAAAAGCGTTGTACAGCCCTTCGACGCGAATGACGGGGCTCTCGTCATCCTCTTGCAGCCCCGGTACGGGCTGGCCGGCATGTTCTGCTTGCGCCATATCGGTCATACCCATCCCAATTGGGTAAAGAATACGGCGAAAAAGGCATCGAGAACGATGACAAGGAAAATCGCCTGCACCACCGCGGCGGTGGTTTTCAGGCCCACTTCCTCCGCATCGCCCTTCACCTGCATGCCCTGGTAACAGCCGGTGATGGCGATCAGCACGCCGAACACCGGCGCCTTCAGCAAGCCTACCCATAGATCGGTTATCGGCACCACTTCATGCACGCGCTGGACGAATGTCGTTGGCGGAATACCCAGCGACAGCCAGCAGAATATGCCGCCGCCGATCATGGCGATCAGCGACGAATAAAAGCCCAGTATCGGCATCAGCACGGTGGCGGCGATCACGCGCGGCACCACCAGCGCCTCCATCGGCGAGACACCGATGGTGCGCATCGCGTCCACTTCCTCGCCAAGCTTCATCGACCCGATCTGCGCCGCAAATGCCGATCCGGACCGGCCGGCGACCATGATCGCCGTCATCAGCACGCCAAGCTCGCGCACGGTGATGCGGCCGATCAGGTTGATGGCAAACACCTCCGCACCGAACTGGCGAAGCTGCACCGCGCCCTGCTGGGCAATGACGATGCCGATCAGGAAGCTCATCAGCCCGACGATGCCGAGTGCGTTGACGCCGACCACCTCGAACTGGCGGACCACCGCGTTGAAACGGAAACGGCGCGGGTTGCGCACCAGCCCCCATGAAGTGACCAGCACATGGCCGAAAAATTCGATGAACGCACCCAGGGTGGAAAAAGCATCCACCGTCGCGCGGCCGATGTCCGTCAACACGCGAACCAGCGGCGGGCGGGTGTCTGGCCTGATCTTGATCGGCTTGTCGCTTTCGCCGATCTGCTTCATCAGCCGCGTCATCTCCGGGGTGGCGCCGGTGATCTCCGCCGCGCCTTCGCGGTCGCGTTTCAGCTTGTAGAGCAGCCAGGCGCCCACCGTATCCATGCGGCTGACGTCGTCCAGCTCAAGCCGCAGCGGGTGCCCCTCTTCTATCGTGGCCAGCCGTTGCGGCAGGTCATCGATGCAGGGAAGGGTGAGCGCCCCCGAAAAATGGAGAACGATGACATCGTCTTGCGCAGTCTGTTCGAAATTGGCGGCGTTGCTCATGCGGTCGGCAAAGTGGCTGAAAGCGGCGACGGGGGCAAGGCTTCAACACGCGACACGTGCATCCTTCGACTTATACCATAATCCTGCCACAAGATTTGCTGTAAAGCGCAGGCCATGGATTTGCCGTTTGTTCTCATTGGCGACAACGCCACCCCCGTCTTCGGTCTTTCCCCGGCCGAACGCGCAGCAAGGCTCGCGCGCAAGGCGGGGCTTTCGCCCATTGCCGTCATTCCGGCGCATGGCGCCTTCATGGTTGCTGGCAGCGGATACGCATGGGATCCGACATGGTTGCATTATGTTGCCGCGCGGCCCGGCCTTGTTCTCACCCTGGGCGGGGTGCCGGCACTTGCCCATCTGGTGGCGGACACGCCAGGCACACAGGCGGTGCTGGACGCGATAAAGGCCGGCCGGCCACTTGCCGCAATGACTGGTGCGGTGGATGTGCAGGCGGTTGAAGCGATCGGTGAAATTGAAAATCATGCGCTTCGCAAGCGGGAAAAGCCCTATTTCCTGCCGCTCAGTCGCGCGACGCGCCAGCAGGTGGAAAAGGCCAGCTATGACGGCGCCTATAAGGGCGTTACCGATGTGCTGACGCTCTATCTCTGGCGGGGCCTTGCCTTTCACCTCACCCGCTGGGCGGCGGCGGTGAAGATGACGCCCAATATGGTGACCAGCATCGGCGCGGTGCTGTGCGTGATCGCGACACTGCTGTTCCTGAAGGGCGAATATTGGTGGGGTATCGCCGCCGGTTTCGGTTTCATGGTGCTCGACACGGTGGACGGAAAGCTCGCCCGCTGCACCGGCACTTCATCGGCATGGGGCAATATTTTCGATCATGGGCTGGATCTTGTCCATCCGCCCTTCTGGTGGTGGGCATGGGGTGTCGGCCTTGCCGCCTATGGAACGCCGCTGCCGTCGGGCTGGATGTGGAATGCCTTGTGGGTGATTTTCATCGGTTATGTCGTCCAGCGCCTCATCGAAGGCGCGTTCATGAGGCTGTACGACATGCACATCCATGTCTGGGAAAAGTTCGATTCCCGGTTCCGCCTGATCACTGCGCGTCGTAATCCGAACATGATCCTGCTGATCGGCGCGCTGCTGTTCGGTCGTCCCGATATTGGCCTGCTGCTCGTTGCGTTGTGGACCGCGCTTTCATGCCTTGTCCATCTGGTCAGGCTGTTGCAAGCGATGCTGGTGTCGGGCCGCCGCCCGATCCGTTCCTGGCTGAAATAAATGGCGGGCTGGCACGTCATCCTGCTGGCCGGGCAGCGTCCCGGCGTGGATCCCCTTGCCAGCCATTTCGGTGAAGAATGGAAGGCGTTGGTGCCGGTCGCTGGCCGGCCGATGCTTGCGCGCTGTCTCGGCACGCTGCTGGCCACGCCCGGCGTTGGTGCCGTCACCATATTGACCCAGCAGCCAGAGGTGTTGCTTGCCAATGCACAGGTCAGCCGGGCGGCTGGCGACCCGCGCGTGCGCTGGTGCCGGTCGCAGAGCGGCATTGCCGCTTCGGTCGCGGCACTTGCCGGCACTGATGCGGCACCCTGGCCGGTGCTGGTGACGACGGCTGACCATCCGCTGCTGCGGCCGGAAACGGTGGCGGATTTCCTGTCTTGCGCGCAGGGCTGCGATCTGGCGGTGGGTGTGGTGGAACGGCAGGTGGTCCACCGCGCCTTTCCGGAAAACCGGCGTACATGGCTGCACTTCCGTCATGGCAGCTGGACTGGTGCCAATCTCTTTGCGCTGAACGGCCCGGCGGTGTTGGACGTTCTGCACCTGTGGGCAGAAATCGAACAGCATCGCAAAAAGGGCTGGCGGTTGATTGCGCGCTTCGGCCCTGTGCTGCTGATACGGGCGTTGACGCGCACAATCACGCTTGCCGGCGCGCTGGATCAGGCGGGCAGGCGGCTTGGCGCAAGGGTGAAGCCGGTGGCGCTGGACGATCCCTTGGCCGCCGTCGATGTCGACAAGCCGGGCGATCACGCGTTGGCCGAAACAATTCTGGGGCATAATGGATGATCAGGCTCGCCATTTATGACATGGACCGCACGATCACCAAACGTGGCACCTATACACCATTTCTGATCTATGCGGCGATGCGTCTGGCGCCCTGGCGGCTGGTGTTCATGCCCGTCGCCCTGATTTTCATGCTGGTTTACGCGGCAAAGCTCATCTCCCGCGCGACGCTGAAGGAATGGAACCAGCGGCTGCTGCTGGGCCGTGCACTGCATCGCGAACGGCTGGCGCCCGTGGCAAGGGGGTTTGCCCAGCGTACCATGCGCACCAATGTTCTTGCGGGTGCAGTGGACAGGATCGCCGCCGACAAGGCCGCCGGCTGGCGTGTAGTGCTGGCGACGGCGAGCTACCGCCTCTATGTCGAAGCGATCGCCGCTGCGCTTGGCGTCGATGACGTCATCGCCACCAACAGCATCATCGGCCTCGACAGCCGTATCATGGCGCGCATCGACGGGGAAAACTGCTATGGCCCGGCCAAGCTGCGCATGGTGCAGACCTGGATGGCCGAACAGGGGATTGACAGGGCCGACGCCGAAATCCGCTTCTATTCGGACCATGCGTCCGATGCGCCGGTGCTGGAATGGGCGGATGAGCCTTTCGCCGTAAACCCGCACGACCGGCTGCGCAGGCTTGCCGGCACGCGCGGCTGGACCATCATCGACTGGTGGTGAGGGAAGGGGGTGCCTTTGCCTTCCCGATCCAAAGACATCTTCATGGTGAGGTGATGGCGGCATGGTTGGATAACGCCGTGTCCGTCTCGTCCATGTAACCGGCGGGATCTTCCATGAAAAAGGGCGCCCGGATCAGATCCGGACGCCCCTTTCAATCCACTAATCGAACAGATCAGGCGGCAAGCTTGCGCAGCACATAGTGCAGGATGCCGCCATTGTAGAAATATTCCAGCTCGTTGACGGTATCGATCCGGCAACGGGTCTGGAAGGTTTCGGTGCTGCCATCCGCACGGGTCAGCTTCACCGTCACATCCTGGCGCGGACGCAGATCGGCAATGCCTTCGATGGTGAAGGTTTCGCTGCCATCCAGTTTCAGCGTCTTGCGATCCACGCCTTCAGCGAACTGCAGCGGCAGCACGCCCATGCCAACGAGGTTGGAGCGGTGAATACGCTCGAAGCTTTCGGTGATGACCGCGCGGACACCCAGAAGATTGGTGCCCTTTGCCGCCCAGTCGCGCGAGGAGCCGGTGCCATATTCCTTGCCGGCGACGATGACCAGCTGGGTGCCTTCCGCCTTGTATTTCATGGCGGCATCGTAAATGGCCATTTGTTCGCCGGTCGGCACATGGCGCGTCATGCCGCCTTCGACACCCGGCACCATTTCGTTGCGGATGCGGATGTTGGCAAAGGTGCCGCGCATCATCACTTCATGGTTGCCGCGACGTGCGCCATAGCTGTTGAAATCGGCGCGGGCGACCTGATGTTCGGAAAGATAGCGGCCGGCCGGGCTGTCCGCCTTGATCGATCCGGCGGGCGAGATGTGATCGGTGGTGATCGAATCGCCCAGGATCGCCAGCGGACGCGCGTCGATGATGTCGCTGACCGCTTCCGGCGTCATCGACATGCCTTCGAAATAAGGCGGGTTCTGGACATAGGTGGACGATGCATTCCAGCCATAGGTGTCCGAACCTGTGACCTGAATGCCCTGCCATTTGTCATCGCCAAGGAAGACATTGTCATAGCGGTTGCGGAACATCGCTGAATCAATGACCGAACCGATCAGGTCATGCACTTCCTGATTGGTCGGCCAGATGTCCTTCAGATAGACGGGCTTGCCGTCCGACGAAGTGCCGATCGGCTCCTTGGTGATGTCGCGCGCGGTGGTACCGAACAACGCATAGGCGACCACCAGCGGCGGCGAGGCGAGGTAATTGGCCCGCACGTCCGGCGACACGCGGCCTTCGAAATTGCGGTTGCCCGACAACACGGCCGAGGCGACCAGATCATTTTCGTTGATCGCCTTGGAAATGGGTTCCGGCAGCGGACCGGAATTGCCGATGCAGGTGGTGCAGCCATAGCCGACGAGGTTGAAGCCCAGCGCATTCAAATCTTCGGTCAGCCCGGCCTTGTCCAGATAGTCGGTGACGACCTGGCTTCCCGGCGCGAGCGAGGATTTGACCCAGGGCTTGCGCTGCAGGCCAAGCTTGCGTGCCTTGCGGGCGACAAGGCCGGCGGCGATCAGCACCGACGGGTTCGATGTGTTGGTGCAGCTGGTGATGGCGGCAATCACGACATCGCCATGGCCGATGTCGAAATCTTCGCCGGCCACCGGCACGCGGCGGGCGGCTTCATCGCCCTTTTTGTAGCCGGTCGACAATTCGGTGCCGAACGCTTCATCGACATCGCTCAGCAGCACGCGGTCCTGCGGGCGGCGCGGGCCGGCGAGCGAGGGCTGCACTGAGGAAATGTCCAGCGACAGCGTATCGGTGAATACCGGATCGGGGGTGGAGCTGTCGCGCCACATGCCCTGCGCCTTGGCATAGGCCTCGACCAGCGCGATGCGATCATCGTCACGGCCGGTGAGGCGCAGATAGTTGAGCGTCGCCTGATCGACCGGGAAGAAGCCGCAGGTCGCGCCATATTCCGGCGCCATATTGGCGATGGTTGCACGATCCGCGAGCGACAGCGCATCGAGGCCGGGGCCATAGAATTCGACAAACCGGCCGACGACGCCCTTGGCGCGAAGCATCTGGGTGACGGTCAACACCAGATCGGTCGCGGTCACGCCTTCGGGGAGCGTGCCCGACAGCTTGAAGCCGACGACTTCGGGGATCAGCATCGATACCGGCTGGCCAAGCATCGCGGCTTCCGCCTCGATCCCGCCAACGCCCCAGCCAAGCACGCCAAGGCCGTTGACCATGGTGGTGTGGCTGTCGGTGCCGACCAGCGTGTCGGGATAGGCAATGGTCTGGCCCTGCACGTCCTTCGACGTCCAGACGGTCTGCGCCAGATTTTCAAGGTTCACCTGATGGCAGATGCCGGTGCCCGGCGGCACGACGGAAAAGCCGTCGAGCGCCTTGGACCCCCAGCGCAGGAACTCGTAACGCTCGATGTTGCGCTCATATTCCAGATCGACGTTTTCGGCGAAGGCCTTGGGCGAACCAAAGGCGTCGACCATCACCGAATGGTCGATGACCAGATGGACAGGAACCAGCGGGTTGATCTTCTGCGCGTCGCCGCCAAGCGATTTCATCGCATCGCGCATCGCTGCAAGGTCCACCACCGCGGGCACGCCGGTGAAATCCTGCATCAGCACGCGTGCGGGACGATATTGGATTTCGCGGTCCGAACGGCGTTCCTTCTGCCAGTCGGCCAGTGCCTGCACGTCCTCCACAGTGACGGTGGTGCCGTCTTCAAAGCGCAGCAGATTTTCCAGCAGCACCTTCATCGAGTAGGGCAGGCGGGAAACATCGCCCACCTTTTCGGCGGCCGCTTCGAGGCTGTAATAGGCGATAGTCTGGCCGCCGGCTTCCAGCGTGCGGCGGGTTTTCAGCTTATCCTGTCCGACGGCGGTCATGCCTGTCTCCTCTGGTTCCTTGCAATCTCTGCTCATCCGCCGGACAGGCCGTTTCCCGGCTGGCCGTCTGGCGTCATTTTTTGAGTCGCGGGCGCTTTAGCAAGGGGGGGCGGCAAGGGGAAGAGCATGGCCCGCCCGCCCGCGACGGCATGCTCAGCTTTCCGTGGGTTCGTCGCGCAGATAAGGCTCGACCGGGCCGGCAAGCTTGATCGTCATCGGATTGCCCTTGCGGTCGCGGCTGTTGCCCACGCTGACGCGGATCCAGCCTTCGCTGACGCAATATTCCTCGACATTGGTCTTTTCCACGCCCTTGAAACGAATGCCGACGCCACGCTGAAGCAGATCGCCATTGAAATAGGGGCTTTGCGGATTGACCGAAAGACGATCTGGAAGGGCGGTCTGGCCCTGATTGCTTTCCTCGCTCATCGTCTATGTTCCCGGCTGCCAAAAATGGGGCTGATAGCCGTCCTTGCAGCCGATGCCAACCGGAGGGCGCGGTGATTTTTGAAACGGATTCGACTGTCGGCGGGCGGCTGGGACGGACACTGTGACATATATCGGCTTTCCAGCCCGTCACCGGCGCATGATCATGAAAAAGGCGATGTCATCCCCCACAGATGACATCGCCCCGACAGCTGGGTATGGGATTGGTGGTGCCGCTGGCGGGCACCAAGGCCGTGCGATCAGCGAGCGCTGGCGACCTGGGCCAGCTTTTCCTTCTGGCCGACCACGAAATCGACGCGGCTGCCTTCGAAAGTGCCGGTGGTGCGGCCCGAGGCAGACACGACCACGTCGAAGGTCTTGCCGCTGGCCGGCTGGACGCCGGTGAGATAGAGACGCGAGCCAAAGCGCTTGCCGGTGACTTCATAGCCCGACGCCTTGTCCGTGAAGGAGAAGCGCGAGGACAGCATATCGGCCTGGGCAGCGGTGGCGGTGAAAGCGGTAAAGGCAGCAACGGCTGCGAGTGCAAATTTCTTCATCATTCGGCTCCAATTCAAAAGTGGTCTGCGTGGACCTCTCCAGAGCCAGTTATGTTCTCGTTGTGCTGTGCAGCATGCGTTGACATGACAACCAGCGCAATTGCATTAAACGCAATCTTCGTTGAATTTATTGCGACGCAACATTTTTGCCTGACGAGCATGGCGCGCCAGCCGTGCAACCATTTTCAGTGCGGACTGTTTCCCCTCCGTATCGGAGGACCATGGAATGAAGTTCAAACCCCTGATCGCGGCATTGCTGATGGCGGCATCTGTCGGCCCCGTGGCCGCGTTGGCAGCTCCGCCGCATCATGACCGTGATCGTCACGACTGGCGCGACAATCGGCATGACCGCTATGGACGCCATGACAATGGCAATTGGCGCGATGGGCGCCGTTATGATTACAATCGGCCGGATCCGCGCTTTGGCCGTTATGACGCCTCCCATTATTATCGCGATGGGCGCTATTACCGCGAGCGTCGCCTTGGCGCCGGGGACCGCATCTACAGGGGTGGTGACGGACGTTATTATTGCCGGCGCGACGATGGCACCACCGGGTTGCTGATCGGCGCGCTTGGCGGCGGTGTGCTGGGCAATGTTCTGGCGCCGGGTGACTCCTCCACCCTTGGCACGATCATTGGCGGCGGTCTGGGCGCGGTGCTTGGCCGGTCCATCGACAGATCGGATGCACGCTGCCGTTGATCTGAACGGCACTGGCTTTTCCTGGGGTTTTCCCAACCTTCCCCGGGAATGCGGGGTGCGGGCCAGGCTCGCGCCCCGCTACTTCTGTTCACGGTCCGTTCAATCCCGCCGTGCTATTGCTCGCTTCAATGAAGGAGAATCGGCAATGACTGGCGGCAGGAACGTTACAGGACGTCATCTGGCCATGGGCCTGATGCTGTTGTCGGGACTGGCGCTTTCCGGCTGCGTCAGCGACGATTACGGCTATGGCGGCGTGTCGGCTGGTGTGGGTTATCCCTATTACGGGCCTTATGACGGCTATCCCGGCTATTATGACGGTTATTATTATGACCGCTATTACCGTGGAGGCTATTATCGCGGTCGTCCGGACCGACGTCAGCCGCACTGGCGCGGCCGCCCCGGTGAGCCGCATGGCAGGCCGGGCCGTCCAGATCATCCCGGTGGCCCTCCTCATGCCGGAAGGCCAGGCCATCCCGGCGGACAAGGCCGTCCATCCGGTGGCGATCATCATCCCGGGCCGGGGCGTGGCCCTGGGCATTTCGGCGGGCAAGGGCGGCCATCCGGACCCCGTGCCGCACCGCCGCCGTCGGTCCGTACCCAATCGGGACTGCGGTCTCCATCCAACGGCCAGCGCAGCGGCGCTTATCACCCCTCCCGATCTTCTCACCGGCGCTAGGACCGCGCTGGAGGACAGTGCGGCAAAAGAGGCCGTCCGATGCTGATCGACATTGCCTAAGCGGGCCTTGGCCCTGTAGTCGGTGGGCATGGCCGGGGAAGAGCTGATCCGTTTCAATGACGTCGCCTGCATGAGAGGCGGGCGATTGTTGTTTGAAGGCCTGTGCCTGTCGGTTTGCGCTGGCGAGGCGCTGGTCCTGACCGGACCGAACGGGATCGGCAAATCCAGTCTCATCAGGATCGCGGCGGGCCTGCTGCCGCCGGCGGCCGGCAAGGTTTTTCGCCCGCAATCCGCCGCGCTGCTTGGCCATGACCTTGCATTGGACGAGGCGATGCCGCTGGCCGCTGCGCTTCGTTTCTGGGCGCGGCTGGACGGGGTGGAAGAAGCAGCGGTGGAACGGGCGATGCAGGCCTATGCGCTGACGCAACTGGCGCCGGCGCCGGTGCGCTATCTTTCGTCGGGGCAGCGCCGCCGTGCCGGGCTGGCCAGGGTCGTGGCAAGCGGGGCGCGGCTGTGGCTGCTGGATGAGCCCGGCGTCGGGCTGGATGATGCGTCACTTGCGCTGCTGGCAGCTGCAATGGCCGATCATCGGGCGGCCGGCGGCGCTGTGCTTGCTGCCACGCACATGGACCTTGGTCTTGAGGCGTCACGCCTGCTCGATCTTGGTCGACTTTCCGGACAGAATCGATGAACGCGCTCTGGCATATCGCCGGGCGTGAAGTGGCCCGGGCATGGCGTGGTGGCGGATTGTGGCCGCCCATCGCCTTTTTCCTGCTGGTCGCCATCCTCTTTCCCTTTGCGACAGGACCTGACGGGCCATTGCTTGCCCGCATTGGCGGCGGCGTCGCCTGGGTATCAGCGCTGCTTGCCGCACTGCTGCCGATCGATCGGTTGGTGGAGCCGGACAGGGCGGACGGCACGCTGGACCAGTTCGCCGTGCGCGGTGTCAGCGAGGAAGTGATCGCCGCTGGAAAGACATTGGGTCACTGGCTGGGTTTTGCACCGGCGCTGCTGCTGGCTGCCCTTCCTGCCGCCGCCCTGTTCCAGATGAACGGCCCGGCAACGCTTTCCATGCTGCTCGCCCTGTTGATCGGCACGCCGGCGCTGGCCGCATTGGGCGTGGCGGCGGCCGCGCTGACCGCCGGGCTGCGCGGTGCCGCTGCAATCGCGGGGTTGATCGTGCTGCCCATCGCCGTTCCGGTGCTTATTTTCGGCGCTGCCGCGGCAGGCACGGGCGGCGGCGGTGCGTTGCGCCTGCTTGCTGCCGTCAGCCTTGTCATCACCGCAGTTTCGCCCTTTGCGGCAGGCGCGGCAATTCGTGGGACGCGCGGCTGAATTACAGGGAACATGTCGCCTTCTGAAGCGTCAGACAGTCGAGAGCATGGAGACTGTCATGAGTAACGACGGCAGAACGGAAAAAGGCGAACACCCCATTCCCAAAACGCGTGAAGCGATAGACGCAGAGAATGTCGGCATCCTGAAGAAGGACCCCGGCAATGAGGATGCCAAGCTTGATGTCGCGCTGGACGAAACCTTCCCCACGTCCGATCCGCCTTCCAACACCCAGCCCGGCAAGGGCAAGGACCCTGCACCTTCTTCGGGCTATGATGAAAAGGCGGAAGCGGAAATCAGCCGCATGAAGGAAGAGGGGGCGGTTTCAAGATAAGGACGGCGGGCGTCATCCCCGTCTGGCCAGCAGCACGCCCGACAAGGCAAGCACAAAGCCGGCGATCTGGATGGCGCTCAACGTCTCCCCGAACAGCAGATAGGCTTCAACGGCCGATAGCGGCGGTGACAGCAGCAGCAATGTGGTGGCGCGCGTCGCCTCGCCGTGGCGCACCATCCACACCAACAGGTTGATGCCGATCACCGACACGATGATGACGGACCAGCCCAGCGCTGCCACCAATATGGGATCGGGCCGTACGTGCCATGTGCCCAGGACGGCGATGAAGCAGGCAGCGACAAGCGCACCGCCGATGTTCTGAATGGCGCCCACGGCACGGATATCACCCCCGGCATGGGCCGATTTCTGCATCATCGTTCCCACCGTGATGGAAATGATGCTGACCAACGCGGCGATCACCGCAATGGGCGGCAGTGCATTGGCGTCGTTTGCCAGCAGCCGGGGCAATAGTACGAAGCACACGCCGACAAGACCGACGGCAAGCCCTGCCCAGGTCTGGCGGCCCAACCTGTTTCCCAAAAGGGTGGAGGCAAGCGCGGTGAACAGCGGCTGCAACGCCCCCAGCAGCGCCATCACACCCGCGGCAAGCCCGTGCACGATCGCCCAATAGCTGGCGCACAGATATATGCCCTGCATCAATATGCCCGCGAGCAGGTGATGGCGCATTTCCCGCCCGCGCGGCCATCGCACCTTGGCCAGCATTGCCGCCACGCCCAATATCGCCGCCGTCGCTGTGAACCGCAGCAGCAGGAACATGTCCAGATCGGCATGGGGAGAAGCGGCGCGCGCCACGATGAAGCCGGTGGACCAGATGAGGACGAAGATAAAAGGGACGATCGAACGCAAAACCATACTCCTGCCGCATCCCCCCGGAAGGCGGAAAGGCGCATCGGCTTTTGCGCTGCACAATTCAACCCTAAAGCTGCCCTGCATTGCGCGAACTGTGCCGAATGGCCGTGAAACCGCGTTCCATTTCGCGTCCAAAATGCTTTAAGCCACGGCCATGGATGAAAGGCCGGTTTTGTTTTTCGATTCGGGCGTGGGTGGATTGTCGGTGATGGCGCCGACACGAGCGCTGCTGCCATTTGCGCCGCTGGTCTATGTCGCCGACAACGCGGGCTTTCCTTATGGCACGAAGAGCGAGGCGGAAATCGCCGCGCGTGTGCCGGCACTGCTTGGCCGGCTGGTGGAACGTTATCGACCGCGTCTGGTCGTCATTGCCTGCAACACCGCATCGACCATCGCATTGGCGGCGGTGCGGCAGGCGCTCGACCTGCCGATCGTCGGGACGGTCCCGGCGATCAGGCCAGCGGCACTGCTTTCGAAAAACCGGGTGTTCGGCGTTCTCGGCACTGATGCGACGGTGCGGCAGCCCTATGTCGACCGGTTGAGCAGTGAATTCGCTGCCGATTGCCGCGTGCTGCGCCACGGTTCTGCCCGGCTTGTGGAGTTGGCGGAGGCGCGGCTGCGGGGGGAGGCAACCGACATTGCCGATTATCGGCAGGTGTTGTCGGGGCTTTTCGATCAGCCGGGCGGCGATCTGATCGATGTGATCGTGCTTGCCTGCACCCATTTCCCGCTGGTGGAAAGGGAACTGGCGCTTGCCTGTCCGCGGCCGTTGCAATTCGTCCATGGTGGCGATGGCATCGCCCGGCGGGTGCAGGCGCTGACGCAGGGGCAGCAATGGCCTGAACAGCCACCGCCGGGCGTGGCGGTGTTTACGCAAAGGCAGCCATTGTCAGCGGCTCTGGCTGATACGCTGAAGGTCATGGGGCTGGAAAAGGTGGACTATCTTTAACTGGCATTACCAGGGGGCGGCTGGCAGACGGCAAAGGCGGCTGATCGACCAGGTCGATCATCGCCACAGGTAAAAGCTGTTTTACCCGATGTTCACGACCAGTTAGGAACATATCCGGCATAACGGACGTCAATCATGCATGGCGGCTGTGCTGCGATGCTTGTTGAGAACCGTTCGCGCTGGCTTATGGGCCGAAATAGGGTTAAACGCGCCGCCGAACGAGACGAGGACGTTCGCCCAGTGGATTACACCAAGGTATTCGACGACGCGATCCGGCGGCTTCATGCCGAAGGGCGTTATCGCGTTTTCATTGACATCCTGCGGAACAAGGGCGCTTTTCCCAATGCGCGCTGCTTCGCCGGCCACAATGGATCACGGCCGATCACCGTCTGGTGCTCCAATGATTATCTGTCCATGGGTCAGCATCCCGACGTCATCGGTGCGATGGAAGAATGCCTGCATGACGTGGGCGCCGGTTCGGGCGGTACGCGCAACATTGGCGGCAATACCCATTACCATCTCGATCTCGAAACGGAGCTGGCCGATCTTCACGGCAAGGAAGCGGCGCTGCTGTTCACCTCCGGCTATGTGTCGAACGAGGCGACGCTGTCCACGCTGGCACGCATCCTGCCGGGCTGCATCATATTTTCCGATGAACTCAATCATGCGTCGATGATTGCGGGCATCCGCAATTCCGGCTGTGAAAAGCGCATCTGGCGGCACAATGACGTCGCCCATCTGGAAGAACTGCTGAAGGCGGCGCCGGCAGATGCGCCAAAGCTTATCGCCTTTGAAAGCGTCTATTCCATGGATGGCGATGTCGCCCCCATTCATGACATCTGCGATCTGGCGGATCGCTACAATGCGCTGACCTATCTGGATGAAGTCCACGCCGTCGGCATGTATGGCCCGCGCGGTGGCGGCATTTCCGAACGCGATGCGGCCGCACATCGGCTGACGATGATCGAAGGCACGCTTGGCAAGGCGTTCGGCGTGATGGGCGGCTATATCGCGGCGGACCGCAATATCGTCGACGTCATCCGCTCCTATGCGCCGGGCTTCATTTTCACCACCTCGCTGTCGCCGGTGCTGGTGGCGGGGGCGCTGGCCAGTGTGCGTCACCTCAAATCCTCCTCGCAGGAGCGCGAGGCGCAACAGGCCGCCGCTGCCCGGCTGAAGGCGATGTTCGCCGATGCCGGACTGCCGGTGATGGACACCACCACCCATATCGTTCCGCTGCTTGTCGGGGATCCGGTGAAGGCCAAGAAGATCAGCGATATATTGCTGATCGAATATGGCGTTTACGTTCAGCCCATCAATTATCCTACCGTGCCGCGCGGGACCGAACGGCTGCGCTTCACGCCGGGGCCGAGCCATGATCTGGAAATGATGGAAGCGCTGACCCGCGCGCTGGTGGAAATATGGGACCGGCTGGAAATGAAGTTGGCAGCCTGACCATTTTCCGCTGATCTGGCGCCGCCGTCGGCGTCGCCAGCGCAACCATCCCTGTCACCGCGCATCATATCATGGTCGCCAACGCCCTGGCGTGAGCGATTGCCGGCATTGCCGATATTGCAGTGCTAGGGAAACCACCAGCTTGTCTGGAAATACCGCCCGGTTCATGCAAGACATTGTTGCCGTTCCGTTTCAGAACGGACAGCGAATGTCCACTCTGGTTCGATAGCGGCTGCAATGATAAACAAAAATCTGCGTATCAGCTGTAAACGGACCAACACTATCGACAAGGTCGACGCATTTTGTGCTGCCAGTCGAAGCTTTTGCTGACCCTGCGATCGGTGGTTCCGATTCCTGTCCGGATTCAGACCGGATGATGACGATGCCGGCCACCAGCCGCGCAACCAGGGTCGCATGGACGACGATCGCCATTTCGGTCGTGCTGCTGGTCGTCGTTGCCTATGTCGGCTTCTCCATAAACCATGCCTCCGTCCGAATGGAACGGATGCTGATAGAGCGCGTGCTCAACCGCGTGATCAGCGATGTGCTCGTGGAACAACAGGGCATCAATTCGTGGAAAGAGGCGCTGGGTCGTGCCCAGGCCGGTGACGCGTCATGGCTTGATAAGGCCATCGGCAGGCGGCTGGGACATGATCTGATCTATATTCTCGATCAAAATGACATCCCTCTTTATACCTATCGGCGGCGCAATGAAACTATTGCCGCCCCGGTGATTTCGGCCGCGCTGCTGCCGATGCTTGATGAGGTGCGCGGGCGAGCAAGCGGCCTGTCGACAAAGGGCGCACCGCTGTCGCTTCATGTCCGCGACGTGCGTTTCCTGGCGCCATTCGAAGGGCAGGGTAGCCACCGCTGGGCAGCGCACCTGCTCTCCATCGCGGGCAGGCCGGCGATCATCAGCATGATCACCCTCGGTGCGGCTTCTCCCGGCAGGGCGCCGGTGGCGGTATCCGTCGTCTTTGTCGATCAGCAGATGCTGGCGCGCATCGGTCGCCGCGCAATGGTCGATCAGCTGCGCCTTGCCGAACCGGACAGCCGCGGCGTGTTCGATAATGCCCATGCCCGGCTTTCATCTGACGACGGCACGACGATCGGCATATTGCGGTGGCGCCAGTCGCACACTGGCCATGACGTATTGTTCATCGTCCTGCCGCTGGTCCTGGTTGTGGTGCTGTGGGTGGTCGGTGCCAGCATCCAGATGTTGCGGCGGCTGGGGCAGGCGCAGGAAGAGCTGGCGGAAAGTCACCGCATTGCGGAGGAGCGTGCCAGCACCGATGCACTGACGGGCCTGCCCAACCGTCCCAGCTTTGCACGTATTGTGGATGATCGGCTGCGGCAATGGCTTAAGGAAGGCGGGGTACGGCCGCTGATCGCCTATCTGGACCTTGATCGGTTCAAGGATGTGAACGATACGCTGGGGCATGAGGCAGGCGATGTACTGCTGTGCGCGGCAACGGCGCGGCTGGTGGAGTTTTTGCCGCAGTCGGTTATCATCGCGCGGCTGGGCGGCGATGAATTTGCCCTGATCTGCGATGCAGCGGAGCCGCTGGCCGGGTGGAATCTGGGACGCACCATCTGTGCGGCCTTTTCCTCCCCCATTCAGGTTGGCGAACAGGAAATCGCCATATCCGTGTCGGTGGGCATAGCGGTGCCTGATGAGGCAGGCGAAGTGTCCGCCACCCTGCTTGGCCGTCAGGCCGACATCGCACTCAATCGCGCCAAGGATGAAGGGCGTCAGCGCGCCATAAACTTCCGCCCAGAAATGGCAGCGGAGGTGGAACGGCGGCGGCAGCTGGAGATCGATCTGCGCACCGCGCTGTCCAGTCCTAAAGGGACCAGCCAGCTTCGCCTCGTTTATCAGCCGGTGCTGACGATCGAAGGCCATCCGCGTTTCGAAAGCGTGGAGGCGCTGCTGCGCTGGGATCATCCGCAACATGGCCTGATTGCGCCCGACATCTTCATTCCCCTGGCCGAAAGTTCAGGCCAGATGCCGGCGCTCGGCGAATGGGTTCTGGCCCAGTCATTGAAGGATAGCGCCCGCTGGCCGGGCCTGAAGGTCGCCGTCAATCTTTCGCCGGTGCAGCTGAAAGCGGAAGGCTTCGTCCGCAGGGCCAGCCGCCTGGCGCTCAACGCCAATGTTCAACCTTCCCGTATCATCCTTGAAGTCACCGAAAGCGTGATGATGGATGCCAGCGGCCAGGCCGGTCAGTCGCTCAGGGACTTGCGCGAACTGGGCTTCAAGGTGGCGCTGGACGATTTCGGTACCGGCTATTCATCGCTTTCCTATCTGCGCCGCTACAAGTTCGATCGCCTGAAAATGGACCGGCTGTTCACCGAAGGGGTGGGCGAGGATGAAGAGGCGATGGCGGTCATCGAAATGGTCGTGGCGCTCGGACGGCGGCTCGGCCTCGAAATCGTCGCTGAAGGGATAGAAAACGGCCTTCAGGCGCGATTGATGAAACAGGCCGGCTGCACCCATCTTCAAGGCTGGTTCATCGCACGCCCGCTGGAGGTGGCGGAGATCGACGCCATTGATCAGACTGGTCCGTCGATCGAACCGATCGTGCAGGCGTTGCGCGGTGCCGCCACGTCAAGCTGATGTTTCCGCTTTTGAAGATTATCGATCGGCCATAGCCGCCGCAGACTGGCTATGGTGCATTGCGATTTTGCCGGTGCGGACCTAGATGGAGCCACAATTTCCCCGACTCGGACTGCAACGGAGATTTCATGTCCGACACTGTCGCCATCGCATCGGATCATGCCGCCATCGAAATGAAAGCCGCATTGCGCGACTGGCTTGCCGAAGGCGGCTATGAAGTGATCGACCTTGGTCCCGATACGGCTGAATCCGTCGATTATCCTGATTATGGCTATAAGCTGGCGGAAACCATTGCATCCGGCCGCGCACGCTGGGGCGTTGCGCTTTGCGGGTCGGGCATCGGCATTTCCATTGCGGTCAATCGCAATCCGGCGGCACGCTGCGCATTGGTGTCCGACAATCTTTCCGCGCGGCTTTCGCGGGCGCACAATGACGCCAATATCATTGCCATGGGCGCCCGGCTGATCGGCATTGAAACCGCGAAGGATTGCCTTGCCGCATTTCTTTCCACGCCCTTTGGCGGCGATCGCCACCAGCGCAGGGTCGACAAGCTGTCGCGTCCGCCGGTTTTCACCGGCGCTTCCGTTTGAAAGGACGAGCCATCATGAGCACACAACCGGCTGTAGCCGCCAATAACGAGGTCCGCTCAGAAGGCTTCTTCACCCAGGGTCTGGCGCAGGCCGATCCGGAAGTGTTTGCCGCCATTCGCGGTGAGCTCAAGCGGCAGCAGGACAAGATCGAGCTGATCGCGTCGGAAAACATCACGTCGCGCGCGGTGCTTGAGGCGCAGGGCTCCATCCTCACCAACAAATATGCCGAAGGCTATCCGGGCAAGCGCTATTATGGCGGCTGCGAATGGGCGGATGTCGTCGAAACGCTGGCGATAGAGCGCGCCAAGCAGCTGTTCGGCTGCGCTTTTGCCAATGTGCAGCCCAATTCGGGCAGTCAGATGAACCAGGCGGTGTTCCTGGCGCTGCTCAACCCCGGCGACAGCTTCATGGGGCTTGATCTGGCAGCGGGCGGGCATCTTACCCATGGTTCGCCGGTCAACATGTCAGGCAAATGGTTCAAGCCGATCTCCTATGGTGTACGGCGTGAAGACCAGCGGCTGGACATGGACGAGATTGCCCGGCTTGCACGGGAAAACCGCCCCAAGCTGATCATCGCTGGCGGCACCGCTTATTCGCGCCACTGGGATTTCGCCCGCTTCCGCGAAATCGCCGATGAAGTGGGCGCGTTGCTGCTGGTCGACATGTCGCACTTCTCCGGCCTTGTCGCTGGTGGCGCGCATCCCAGCCCATTCCCTCATGCGCATGTGGTGACCACCACCACGCACAAATCGCTGCGCGGGCCGCGTTCGGGCATCATTCTGACCAATGACGAAGCACTGGCGAAAAAGCTGAACAGCGCGGTCTTCCCCGGTCTTCAGGGCGGGCCGCTGGTGCACATCATCGCGGCCAAGGCGGTCGCCTTTGCCGAAGCGATGCAGCCGGAGTTCCGCACCTATGCACACAGCGTCGTCGCCAATGCCAAGGCGCTGGCCGAAACGCTGAAGGATGCGGGGCTGGAAATCGTTTCCGGCGGCACCGACAACCATCTGATGCTGGTTGATCTGCGGCCGAAGAACGCCACCGGCAAGGCGAGCGAAATCGCGCTCGATCGCGCTTACATCACCTGCAACAAGAATGCGGTGCCCTATGACACTGCTAAGCCGTTCATCACATCGGGCATCAGGCTGGGCACGCCGGCCGGCACGACGCGCGGCTTTGGCGTTGCGGAGTTCCGCCAGATCGGCCAGTTGATCGCCGAAGTGGTGGATGGACTGCGCACCAATGGCGATGCCGGCGACGGGCAGGTGGAAGCGCGGGTGCGTGAACGGGTTATGGAACTCACCGCCCGTTTCCCCATCTATCCGGAACTCTGAACATTGCGTTGCCCCTTTTGCGGCCATGATGACAGCCAGGTGAAGGACAGCCGTCCCAGCGAGGACGGCGCGTCCATCCGCCGACGGCGGCAGTGCGAAGGGTGCGGCGCACGCTTCACCACTTTCGAGCGGATACAGCTTCGGGAGCTGACCGTGGCGAAAAAGGGCGGACGGCGGGAGCCGTTCGCGCGTGAAAAGCTGGAACGCTCGGTCAGCATTGCCTGCCGCAAGCGGCCGATCGAGCCGGTGCGCATCGAACGGCTTATTTCGGGCATTCAGCGCCAATTGGAAACACAGGGTGAAAACGAAGTGAGCGCCGACACCATCGGCCAGATGGTGATGGATGGGCTGAAAGCGCTCGATCCGGTGGCCTATATCCGTTTCGCCAGTGTCTACAAGGACTTCACCGAGGCCAAGGATTTCGAGGATTTTGCCGGTGCGGTCGGTGGAACCGGCGAGGTCGGGGAGCGATGACGGCAGCAGCGCCCCAGCCGGTCGTCGTGCTCGTGCGGCCGCAGCTTGGCGAGAATATCGGCAAGGCGGCGCGTGCCATGCTCAATTTCGGGCTGGAGGATATGCGCCTCGTCAGCCCGCGGGATGGCTGGCCCAATCCTGATGCCGGTCCCGCGGCAAGCGGCGCGGATGTCGTGCTTGCCAGGGCGCAGCTGTTCGACAGCGTGGCCGATGCGATTGCCGATTGCCATTATGTCTATGCAACGACGGTACGCAAGCGCGGGCTGACCAAACCGGTTGTCACGCCCGAGGTGGCGGCACGGGAAATGCGCGCGCGGCCGGGCCGTTCGGCATGGCTGTTCGGGCCGGAACGCTCCGGGCTGGAAACCGATGACGTCGCCTGTGCGCAGGCCATTCTCACCGTGCCTGTCAACCCGCAATTCGGTTCGCTCAACCTTGCTCAGGCAGTGATCCTTGCGGCCTATGAATGGTCGAAATCGGCGGACCGAACCGTGTCGATCATCGACAATTATGAAGGCCCGGCATCCCAGGCGTCGCTGGAAGGGCTGATCGATCAGGTCGATGGCGCGCTTGATGCGGCTGGCTATTATCATGTGCCGTCGCGTGTCGCCTCGTCAAAGCGGACGCTGCGCAACCTGCTCACCCGCCCGGCGTGGAGCGAAAAGGAAGTGCGAACGCTGCGCGGCATCGTGCATGCGCTGGTCGAAGGGCGAAGGGGTAGCCGTCCCATGCCGGAATAGGGCTGCAATTGGCCATTCCTCGCCAGAAAAGCGGTGGGTGTGCTTGACTCTGTGACCGGTTTCGGCCATCTGCGCCCTTCGCAATTGGCCCCGCACTTCCGGTGAAGCGGTGGCCCTGCCGGTTTTCCCGATGCAGAGCGATACCGGAACGCAGCGCCGGCCCTGCCGGCATTGGTTGTCGCAATTGAGGATGGACATATGTCAAAGCGCAGCAGCGCCAAGTACAAGCTCGACCGCCGGATGGGCGAAAACATCTGGGGTCGTCCGAAGAGCCCGGTCAACAAGCGTGAATACGGCCCCGGCCAGCACGGTCAGCGTCGCAAGGGCAAGCTGAGCGATTATGGCATTCAGCTGAAGGCCAAGCAGAAGCTGAAGGGCTATTACGGCGACATCACCGAAAAGCAGTTCAAGAAGAACTATGTCGAGGCGAGCCGCATGAAGGGCGACACCTCGCAGAATCTGATCGGCCTGCTGGAACAGCGTCTGGACATGGTCGTCTATCGCGCCAAGTTCGCGCCGACGATCTTCGCCGCGCGCCAGATCGTCAGCCACGGCCATATCTATCTGAACGGCAAGAAGACCAACATCGCATCGGCGCGCGTTCGCCCGGGCGATGTGGTGGAACTTGGCAAGAAGGCGCAGGAAATGGCGCTGGTGCTTGAGGCGCAGAGCCTCGCCGAGCGTGACGTTCCCGAATATATCGCACCCGATGGTGCGGCCAAGATCAGCTTCGTCCGCGTTCCGACGCTTGATGAAGTGCCCTATCCGGTGAAGATGGAACCGAATCTGGTCGTCGAATTCTATTCGCGCTGATCCGGTCCATATCCTTCGGGATCATGGTTCAGAAAAGGGGCCTCGCCAGCAATGGCGGGGCCTTTTCTCATGGGCTTTGCTGCCGCTCATGACCGCGGTGAAAGCATGGGCGTAATACCCTTCGTAGCGAAGCGCGGCGATCGAGGAGTGGGCGAGACCATTCGGATGCTCTGAGACAGCGTTGCGGCCGGCATGACAGCCAGATCGCCGGCAGGCATGTGTCCCGACAATGAAACCGTCAAGCAATCGAAGCGGAGGGGAGCGGTGTTCTCAGCCCCGCTGGGGAGGAAGCGTTCTCAACTCCGCCGTGCTTCGCGGGCCTTGGCGATGGCGTCCTTCAACACCTGATAGCCAACCGCCCCATTCAATATCTGGTCGCCGATGACATAGGAGGGCGTGCCCGTCAGTCCAAGCGCACGGCCAAGCTCCAGATTCTTCTGGATCTCGTTCTTGAACTCCTGCGAGTCCATGTCGCCGGCTGTCTGCATCTCGTTCATCTTTGCGACGCGCACCGCCCGGATCACCTGCGCCCGATCGGGCCGACCAGTTTCGAACATGGTGTCATAATAGGTGCGGAAATGATTCTGGCGGGCCGCGGAAAGGCTGGCCATCGCCGCCTGTTCGCTGTCAGGCCCCAGCACCGGGAAATCGCGCCACACCACCTTCAGCTTCGGGTCTTCAGCCAACAGGCGCTTCACGTCATTGTTGCTGGCCCGGCAATAGGGGCAGGCATAATCAAAAAACTCGACCAGCGTGACATCGCCGTTCTTCGCCCCGGCCCATGCCCCGGCGAATGGCGTTTCGATATCCTGTCGGTTCGCCTGCACCAGCTCGGCCACCTGCCGGTCCTGAAGGCGCTTTACCGCTTCGGGGATGATTTCGGGATGGCTGAGCAGATAGTCATGCACCACTTGCTCCATCCGTGCGCGTTCGCCTGCCGGAATCGCCGATGCATAATGGTTGCCGCTGTCGGCCGCCCGGCGCGACTGGTGAATGGTGCCCACGGCAATGGCGATCACCAGCAACAGCGCCAGCGTCACCCACATCAGCCGGCCATGGCGGTCGCGCGTCAGGGCTGAAAGTCTTTGCCGCAGCGGCGATGGTATGGATTGGGTCATTACCGCTTTTTCTTGTCCCTGACGTCGTTGCGCGACACCATGGCGATGTCCTGCGCGCGAATCCAGTCCGGCGTGCCGGTGGGCAGGCCACGCAGCGCCAGTTCGGCGTTAGCCAGCGCGCCCATGCTGTTGCCCTGCATGTTCATCCGTTCAGCGGTGGCCAGTGCGGCGCGCGGCTGGTCCCCCTCGCGGTCATAGATGACACCAAGCTGATACCAGGCAAAGGGGTTGTCCGGGTCCCGCGCCACGGCGGTGCGCAACAGGCCCTTCGCCTCGTCGAAATAGGATTTATCTTCCGTTGCGATCAGCGCATGGCCCAGCAATGCCGCGATCATCGGTTCATTGCCCGATCTCTGCACCGCCTCGCGCAATGGTGGAATGGCATCCTTCGGCTTGCCCGATTCCAGCAGGATCTGACCCTTCAGCTCCAGAAAATAGGGATCATGCGGATCGGTGGCGAGAAGCGCATCCGCCTCCTGTACCGCTTTGTCGGGATATGCGCCGCGATGATAGGCATAGGCGCGGGCATAATGCGCCGGCACGCTCTGGTCCGTCTCAGGATAGATCTGCAAGGTGCGTGGCGGCTCTTCGACAAAGCCGGTCAGCTTCGCCTTGACGCGCTGGAACCGCGCCTCAAGCGCTGGGTCGGTTGGTGTGTCCCACCAGGGCGATGAGCGATAGAGCTTTTCCAGCACCTGTATGCGGTCGGCGCTGAGCGGATGCGTGCTGGCAAAGCCATCGTCCCGCGTGATGCCGATGCGATATTCTTCCTGTTCAAGCTTCTTGAAGAAATCGAGCGTGCCCTTGCCGGAAATATGCGCACCGGCAAGGAAACGGGCGCCTGCCTGGTCGGCTGCACTTTCCTGGTTGCGGCTGAACGCAAGGAACTTGCCCATGGCCGCCTGCTGGCCGCCGGCCATGATCGCGGCGCCTGCCTCGCCCGCACCCACCGCCATTGCCGCCGCACCCAGCAGCAGCGACATGATGGTGATGCCGGTGGCAGGCTTGGTTCCTTCGGTGAAGCGGATGGCGTGGCCGCCGGCGACATGGCCCAGTTCATGCGCGACAACGCCCTGCACCTGATTGATATTGTCAGCCGCCCGGATCAGCCCGGAATGGATATAGACGGTCTGCCCCTGCATGACGAAGGCGTTGATCGAAGGATCGTTGACCAGCACGATCCGCACCGATCGCGGATCCAGCCCTGCCGCCTTGATGATCGGGCGGGCCATGTCATCGAAAAGTTTTTCGGTTTCGGTGTCACGCAACAGAGATTGCGCCGCCGCCGGACGCGCGGCGAGGGATGCGATCAGAACCGCTGCAAGCAACAGGCGGCAAAAGGCCCCGATACGATGAATCATCGCGTTCAGGGATGCCGCCAATCGGCTGAACCGTCAATGAAGCAGAGCTTCATCGGCGTCATCCAGGAATGAAAACGGCCGGGCCGCCTTTCCGTCATCCGGGGGGATGGACAGAAAGGAGAACCCGGCCGCTCCAATGGGTTGGGCGTTATTGGCCGAAGGTGCGCTGCCACCAGCCACGGCGCACCGGGCGATTGCCCTCTGCGTCTTCGCCATCCGCCTGTGCCGCATCGCTGCTGGCGTCGGCACCGGCTTCGGCCAATGCCTTGTCCGGTTCTGCTGCCGCTGGCGTTTCCACCTCTGGCGCGGCTTCAGTCGCTGCGGTCTGTTCCGCTTCGACATCGGCTTTTTTCCGGCGGGTGCGGCGGGGCTTGGGCTTTTCGGCCGGCTGCTCCTCCACCACTTCTCCGGCAGGTGCGGTCACGGGATCGGCGGTTGCGGCCTGTTCCGCTTCGACATCGGCCTTTTTCCGGCGGGTGCGGCGCGGCTTGGGCTTTTCAGCCGGCTGTTCCTCCACCACTTCCGCGGCAGGCGCGGTTACGGGATCGGCGGTCGCTCCAGCCGTATCGGCCTTTGCGCCTTCCGCCGTGGGTGCGGCTTCAGCTTCAGCCTTGCGGGCACGCGGGCGGCGGCGCGTGGTGCGCTTGGCCGGCTTTTCGTCCGCATCATCCACAACGGCCCCAGCCGTCTCAGCAGCTTTGGTGCCGGCTTCGGCAACCGCTACGCCCGGGGCTTCTTCGGCAGTCGGGGCTTCCTCGATCACCGCGGCGATGCCGGTTTCGGCTTCGGCAACCATTTCGGCGGCCTCCTGCGGCTGCGGAACACCGCCTTCCTCGCGATTGCGGCGCCCGCCACGACGGCCGCGCCGGCGGCGGCGGCGGCCATTGCCTTCGCCCTGCTGTTCCGATCCGGCATGATCGGCCTGCGCGCCTGCATCCTCGCCGGCCTCGTCGAGATCGGCATCGGTTTCCTCGGCTGTCTCCTCGCCCTCGTCATGCGCGGTTTCGGCCTGATCGGCAGAGCGGGGCTGATCCTCGTCATGACCGTCACGCCGGCCACGGCGGCGGCGGCGGCGACGGCGACCACGCCCGCGTTCGCCTTCCTCGGCCTCCTCACGGGCTTCTGCCTCTGCCGCTTCCTCGTCGGCCAGTTCCTCGTCCGCGATCAGATCATCGTCGAAATCATCTTCAATGACGGGCGGGGGCGGGGCGGGCATACGCACCGGCGGCGGGCCTGCCGCATCGATGGCGAATTGCGGCAGGCGCATCGCTTCGTCGGGAATGACATCGATCGAAACACCATAGCGCTCTTCAAGCCCGACAATGTCGTCGCGCTTGCGATTGAGGATATAGATGGCGATGTCGGCGGCACAGCGCAGCGTCAGTTCGCTGGCACGGCCGCGCACGGCCTCTTCCTCGATCCCGCGTAGCGCGGCAAGCGCTGCAGAGGGGGTGGTGCGCACGAGGCCGGTGCCATCACATAGCGGGCAGGTGTGCGTCGATGCTTCCAGCATGCCGGTGCGCAGGCGCTGCCGGCTCATTTCCAGAAGGCCGAAGGTGGAGATGCGGCCCACCTGGATGCGGGCGCGGTCGTTCTTCAGCGCTTCCTTCATGGCGCGTTCGACCTTGCGGACGTTGCCGCTCGATTCCATGTCGATGAAGTCGATCACGACAAGCCCGGCCATGTCGCGCAGCCGCAGCTGGCGGGCGATTTCGTCTGCCGCTTCAAGATTGGTCTTGAGGGCGGTTTCCTCGATATTATGCTCGCGTGTCGAACGGCCGGAGTTGATGTCGATCGACACCAGTGCCTCGGTCGGGTTGATGACGATATAGCCGCCGGACCTCAGCTGCACGACCGGCTGATACATTTGCGCCAGCTGGCCTTCCACGCTCCAGCGCTGGAACAGCGGCACCGGATCGGCATAGAGCTGCACCTTCCTGGCGTGGCTGGGCATCAGCAGCCGCATGAAGGACTTGGCGGCGCGATAGCCGTCCTCGCCTTCCACCAGCACATCGTCGATCTCGCGGCTGTAGATGTCACGGATCGCGCGCTTGATGAGGTTGGAATCCTCGTGGATCAGCGCCGGAGCCGAGGAAGTGAGCGTATTGTCGCGGATCTCGTCCCACAGGCGGGTGAGATAATCGAAGTCGCGCTTGATCTCGGTCTTGGTGCGTTCAAGCCCGGCGGTGCGCACGATGCAGCCCATGGAGGGGGGCAGCGCCAGATCGGCCATGATCTGCTTCAGCCGCTTGCGGTCCGCCTGGTTGGAAATCTTGCGCGAAATGCCGCCGCCATGGGTGGTGTTGGGCATCAGCACGCAATAGCGCCCGGCCAGCGACAGATAGGTGGTGAGTGCGGCGCCCTTGTTGCCGCGTTCTTCCTTCACGACCTGGACGAGCAGCACCTGCCGGCGGCGGATGACGTCCTGGATCTTGTAGCGGCGGCGCAGTGCCATGCGGCGCTGGCGCAGCGCATCGGCGGCGCTTTCGTCATGCCCGCCAACGGCATGGACGCCTTCGCCTTCATGATCCTCGCCATGATCTTCATCGTCATGGTGGTCGACGTCGTCATCGTCATGGCCGGCGGTGTCTTCTTCGTGCCGGCGGTGGCGCAGCGCCTCTTCCTCGGCGGCGTGCTCCGCCTCCTCGCGCAGCAACGCGTCCCGATCCTCCTTGGGAATCTGGTAATAATCGGGGTGGATTTCCGAAAAGGCGAGGAAGCCGTGGCGGTTGCCGCCATAATCAACAAAGGCAGCCTGCAGTGACGGTTCAACCCGCGTCACCTTCGCCAGATAGATATTGCCTTTCAGCTGCCGCTTGTCGGCGGCTTCGAAATCAAACTCCTCGATACGATTTCCGTCGACCACCGCGACCCGCGTCTCTTCCGGGTGGCGGGCGTCGATCAGCATGCGCTTGACCATCTAGGATTCTCCAGGGGCGCCGCATGGCAGAACGGTCGGAGCCGTCCCTGCCGGGCGCACAACAACTAAGGGGCGCAGCGGGCAAAGGCCCTTCTGCTGCTCGGTGGATAGAAATTTGCGTGAAAGCCGATGATTCGCCGTCCACCCGTCCCGCGCGGCGTGGCGCGAAGATCGGTGAAACGGATACGGCGCAAATCATTCGGCGATAACCTCGATACCGCGCCACAATGTGGCGTGCGGCGTGAAACCCTGCTGGGCACCGGCTCGACAGATAATGGCGTCTTGCCATGCCCCAACCAGGCAGTCTGCAGATGCGTGTGAAACGCGCTTGCACTTTCCCGGACCAAGCGTGACTAGCATTGCTTCCGCCAAGGGGCAAGAACTGCATCCTTGCATCGTGAAAAGGGCAGCGGCCGACCGGCGTGGGCGTGCGCGCCGCTGCAATCTTTTCCATCCTGTCATCGGCCGGGTGCCATCCTCTCTTGTCCACACGGCATCAGGCCGTTAGGTCTTGCTGCAACAGCCGTCACGGGCGGGGGAGTGGTGCCGAAACTGAAGATGGCCATGCGCGCAAGAGCTATTCTTGCCTTCGTTTTCATGAGTTTGCTGCCGGTCCTTTCCGGGGGGAGCCCCGTTCATGCCGGAACGGTGCAATCGGTCGATGTTTCCATTGCAGGGCAGAATGCGACGGTCAGGGTGACGATCCCCCAGGGTTTCGATGCCGCGTCCAGCTTTGCGCTCGCCTCGCCCGACCGCATCGTCATCGACCTGGAAGGAGCGGCCAGTGCGCCGCGCACGTTCAATGGCGCCGATGGCGTGATGAAGGTGCGCCTCGCCCAGTTCAGTCGCGACACGGCGCGCATGGTAATCGACCTTTCCCGGCCGATGGCGATCGGCTCGGTCGTGGCGTCGCCGGAGCGGGACAGCCTTGTCGTCAGTCTGAACGATGCCAGTGCCGCCACCTTTGCGAAGATGGTGCGGACCGGGCGTGAACAGCATGTCAGGCCGGCCAAAGGCGATGAGGCGGCTTCTTCGCCCGCGTCGACAACCGACAAGGACAGCCCGAAAAAGGGCGCGCCTGCCAGAGCCGAGCCGCGCCGCCCGCCCCCGCTGGTGGTGATCGACGCCGGCCATGGCGGGCATGACACCGGCGCGATCTCCGTCTGGGGCGGCCGTCGTGAAAAGGATGTGACGCTGGCCATCGCACTGGCGATCCGCAAGGCGATAGAGGCATCGGGCAAGGTCAGGGTGGCGCTGACCAGAAGCGACGACCGTTTTCTTGCGCTTGGGGAGCGGGTCGAGGTTGCCCGCCGCCTGGGGGCGGACCTGTTCATTTCCATCCATGCCGATAGCGCACCTGGAACCGATGCGACGGGCGCCACCGTCTATACGCTTTCCGAAGTCTCGTCCGACCGGGAAGCAGCAAGGCTGGCGGCAAAGGAAAACAAGTCCGACATCATCAACGGCGTCGATCTGGGCAAGGAATCGGCCGATGTCTCCTCCATCCTCATCGATCTCAGCCGCCGCAGCACGATGAATGTGTCGTCCAGCTTTGCAGCGCTTTTGCAGCGGGAACTGGGCGGCCGCATGAAGTTCAAGAGCCAGTTTCACCGCTTTGCCGGCTTTCGCGTGCTGAAGGCGCCGGATACGCCGTCCGTCCTGCTGGAAACCGGCTATCTCAGCAATATGGACGATGCCCGTTTCCTTTATTCGGATGCCGGGCAGAAGGCGATTGCGCAAGGCATCAAGGATGCGGTGGAGGCGCATTTCGCCCGCCGGTTGCGCGGGCGGTGAGCGGGTGGCGGACCACCGGCCCGGCAGGCGGATGCGGTCGGGCGAATGATCGACCGGCTTTCCCCATGCCGGTTGCGCGGTTATAGGCGGCAACATGGCGAATCTTGAGTTCGGGGAAATACGGCAACGGCTTGGGCGGATGATGTCCGACATTGCACGGACACCGCTTTGGCAGAAGCGCTGGCTGCGGCGGCTGGCAGTGGCGGGTGTCGTGCTGCTGATTGCCTTTGGCGCCTTCTGGTTCGCCTTTGCGCGCGATCTGCCGTCAACCGAAAAGCTGCTGGCCTATGAACCGCCGCTGCCCACCCATGTGCGGGCGATCAATGGATCGCCTATCCATGAATTCGCCCGCGAACGGCGCGTCTATCTGACCTATGAGGAGTTTCCGCCGCAGCTTGTCCATGCCTTCATCTCGGCTGAGGACAAGACCTTCTTCACCCATGGCGGGCTGGATTATCCGGGGATCATCTCGGCCATCGTCGGTAATATCACGTCGGACAAGCGACCGCGCGGCGCATCCACCATTACCCAACAGGTGGCCAAGAACCTGCTGCTCAACAACGAGTTGAGCTATAGCCGCAAAATCCGTGAGGCCATTCTGGCAAAGCGGATCGAGCATGCCTTCACCAAGCAGCAGATCCTTGAGCTTTACCTCAACCAGATATTCCTCGGCCGCAATGCCTATGGCGTGCAGGCGGCGTCACGCGCCTATTTCGGCAAGGATGTCGGTGGGCTGAGCGTTGCGCAAATGGCCTTTCTGGCTGCATTGCCCAAGGCGCCCAATAATTACAATCCTTCGACGCATCACCAGCGCGCGGTGGACCGGCGCAACTGGATTCTGGGGCAGATGGCCTCCAACGGCTATATCACCGCCGCACAGCGCGATACGGCCATTGCCGAACCCCTGGATACGGTGCGCGGCTATGAAGCCAGGGTGGATCGCATGGGTTCCTGGTTCATCGAGGATGTCCGCCGCGAGCTGATCGAACGCTTTGGCGAAGATGAAAAGGACGGGCAGAACAGCGTCTATGCAGGCGGGCTATGGGTGCGCACATCCATCGATCCCACCATCCAGAAGGCTGCCGAAAAGGCGCTGCGGGACGGGCTTGTCCGCTATGACCGTCCGCGCGGATGGCGCGGTGCGCCCGATCACATCGATCTGGGCGACGGCTGGCCGGCCCGGCTTGCCCGGCTGAACCTGCCGGTGGGCTATGATGAATGGCGGGCGGCGGTGGTGCTGTCCAAAAAGGGCAATGTCGCGCGGCTTGGTTTCGAGGACGGCAGCGAAGGGAATATGCCCGCGGCATCGGCCAACTGGCCAAAGGCCGGTGTCGGCGGCCGGGCGTTCGATTTCCTGAAACCCGGCGATGTCATTCCCGTGCAGGCCGAAGGCGGCGTTTATGCCCTGCGCCAGATCCCGCAGGTATCGGGCGGCATGTTGGTTGAAGATCCGCACACCGGCCGGGTGCTGGCCATGGTCGGCGGATTCGACAACCGCCGTTCGCAGTTCAACCGCGCCACCCAGGCGCTGCGCCAGCCCGGCTCCTCGTTCAAGCCGTTCGTCTATGCGGCGGCGCTTGAAAACGGCATGACGCCGGCCTCCATCGTCGTCGACGGGCCGTTCTGCGTCTATCAGTCGGCCAGGCTGGGGCGCAAATGCTTCCGCAACTTCAGCGGCGGCTATGCAGGCGCGCAGACGATGCGCTGGGGCGTCGAACAGTCGCGCAACCTGATGACGGTGCGTGTCGCAGCGCAGACCGGGATGGACAAGGTGGTGAAGGTCGCCCGGGCCATGGGCATTGGCGATTATCCGTCGGTGCTTGCCATTTCGCTGGGCGCCGGTGAAACCACGGTCGAACGCATGGTCAACGGCTTTTCGATGCTCGTCAACGGCGGCAAGGCGCTGAAACCCAGTCTGATCGACATGGTTCAGGACAGGCATGGCAGGCTGATCTATCGTGCCGACACGCGGCCCTGCGAAAATTGTAACCTGGCGGACTGGAACGGCAAGGCGATGCCGCGCCCGCCCGAACGCCGCAAGCAGGCGATGGACCCGCTAACAGCCTATCAGGTGACGCATATCCTTGAAGGCGTGGTCCAGCGCGGCACGGCGGTGCGGCTGCGCGCGCTTGACCGGCCGCTGTTCGGCAAGACCGGCACCACCTCCGGCCCTACCAATGTGTGGTTTGTCGGCGGTTCGCCCGATCTCGTCGCCGGTGTCTATATCGGTTATGACAAGCCGCGATCGCTTGGTAATTATGCGCAGGGCGGCAATACGGCGGTGCCGGTGTTCAAGCAATGGGCCGAAACGGTGATGGCGGACAGGCCGAAGCTGCCCTTCCTCGCTCCCGCCGGCATTCATATGGTGCGGATCGAACGGCGCACCGGCCGCCGCGTGTTTGGCGCATGGCCGTCGGACGATCCGAAAAGCGCCGTGATTTGGGAAGCTTTCAAGCCTGAGAGCGAGCCGCGGCGTGTGATCCGGCGTGATGAATTGAAACGCGAGATGCAGAAGGCTCAGGCGGCGCCGGTGCGTTCCGACAGCGACTTCTTGCGCAGCACCGGCGGTATCTACTAACTGCGGCTTTCGTCATGCGCGGACAGTCACGCATGGCGGGATTCGCCTGTCTGTCGATCATGCGTGCGCCGGCCATATCGGCCTCGCCACGGCGACTATCTGAGGAGTGAATGATGCGCGCAGAAGCGCAGGCCCATGTCGATCGGATCAAGGAGGCTGTCGCGCTCGTTCGCCGTTTCCTCGATTGGGAGACGGCGCTTCGCCGTCTGGACGAACTGAATGCCCGTGTCGAGGATCCGACGCTGTGGGACAGCCCGAAGGTTGCGCAGGAAGTCATGCGCGAACGCCGGCGGCTGGAGGAATCGATCGGCGCGGTCCGCGCGATCGAGGGCGAGCTGAACGATACGTGCGAACTGATCGAGCTTGCCGAGGCCGAAGGCGATGAGGCGCTGGAAAATGACGGGGTGGAGGCGCTGGCCGCCCTTGCCGCGCGCGCCGAACGCGACAAGGTGGCGGCACTGCTGGCGGGCGAGGCGGACGCCAACGACACCTATGTCGAAATCAATGCGGGCGCCGGCGGCACCGAAAGCCAGGACTGGGCCGAAATGCTTCAGCGCATGTACTCGCGCTGGGCCGAAAGGCGCGGTTTCAAGGTGGAACTGGTCGATTACCATGCCGGCGAACAGGCAGGCATCAAATCGGCCACGCTGCTGCTCAAGGGTGAAAACGCCTATGGCTATGCCAAGACCGAAAGCGGCGTCCATCGGCTCGTGCGCATTTCGCCCTATGACAGCTCGGCACGACGGCACACCAGCTTTTCGTCGGTCTGGGTCTATCCGGTGATTGATGACGACATCGACATCACGGTGGAAGACAAGGATCTGCGCATCGACACCTATCGCGCTTCGGGCGCGGGTGGGCAGCACATCAACACCACCGATTCCGCCGTGCGCATCACCCATCTGCCCACTGGCATCGTCGTTTCTTGTCAGAACCAGCGTTCGCAGCACAAGAACCGGGCCGAGGCGATGAAGCAGCTGAAGGCACGGCTTTACGAGCTGGAACTTCAGAAGCGCGAGGCCGAGGCCAATGCCGTCAACGCCACCAAGACCGAAATCGGCTGGGGCCACCAGATTCGTTCCTATGTCCTCCAGCCCTATCAGCTGGTGAAGGATCTGCGCACCGGCATGACATCGACCAGCCCGTCCGATGTGCTGGACGGTGAACTGGACGAGTTCATGGCGGCTGCGCTTTCGCAGCGCGTGACCGGCGAAAAGGTTGATGTGGAGGATGTCGATTAAGGCGCAGCCAGCAACAGAAGGGCGGGTCGGGGGTGCAAGGTGCGCTCCCGGCGTTCTGCTGCTTCTGGCGCCGCTGTTCCTCATTGCCTGCCATCGCCAGCCGGCGGCCCCGTCCGCGGCGGACTTTCCTGCGGCCCAGCGCCCCGTGGCGCCCTTGTCGCAAAGCAGCGTAAGCGAGGAACAGTCACGCGATCTTGCCGGCGAGGCGGAGGCCGTGATGGCCTTTTCCGATGTGGGGCCGGGCATGACAGTGGCCGATATCGGCGCCGGCGAGGGTTATTACACGATCCGTCTGGCCAGGAAGGTGGGCGCCAAGGGCCGCGTTCTTGCCGAAGACATTGTCGCCGCGGCGCGCGATGCGCTGGCGCAACGGGTGGAGCGTGAACAGCTCGACAATGTCAGCGTCAAGCTGGGGGAAGAGGATAATCCGGAACTTCCGGTCAATTCCTTCAACCGGGTGTTCATGGTCAACATGTACCATGAAATACGCCAGCCTTATGCCTTTCTGTGGCATTTGCGGCCATCGCTGGTGCAGGGCGGGCAGGTCGTCGTTGTCGATGCGGAACGCCCGGTTTCGGAACATGGCATTCCCCCGCGGCTGCTGATCTGCGAATTTGCCGCCGTGGGATACCGGCGCACGCTGTTTCGCGAGCTGCCGGAATCGGACGCCTATATGGTGATGTTCCAGCCGGTGGGCGAACGGCCCGCCCCGCAGCAGATCAGCCCCTGTCGGGAGCGTACGCCGGGCGGCACGCTATAGGCCTGTGCCATCCCCGTTATCGTCCCGCGTGACCAATTCCGACGGGACCAGCTCCGGCGGGATGGAGCGGATATGAATATCGCGCTGCGGATAGGGCAGGCCGATGCCGTTTTCGCGGAACATATCCCAGATGCGGGTGAGTATTTCTGATCGGACGTTGCCCACCCCGGCTTCGGGGTCTGAAATCCACACGCGAATATCATATTCGACCGATCGTTCGCCGAATTGCTGAAGCCATGCCACCGGCGCCGGCGATTTCAACACGCGCGGGCAGGCGGCTGCTGCTTCCAGCATCAGCTTCTGGGCAAGGTGGATGTCTGCTTCATAAGACACGCCAACCGGCACGTGGATGCGCACGTCACGACTGGAAAAGCTCCAGTTCTCAACCTGCTGCGTCATCAGATTCTCATTGGGAATCAGATGTTCCTTGCCGTCGCGGGTGATGACGGAGACAGCACGGATACCGATTTTGTTGACCCAGCCGAAAGTGTCGCCAACCGCGATGATGTCTCCCGGCTTGATCGACCGGTCCATCAGCAGGATCAGCCCGGCGATGAGGTTGCCGAAGGTCTTTTGCAGGCCGAAGCCGATGGCAAGGCCAAGCGCACCCGAAAATACCGCAAGGCTGGTCAGGTCGATGCCCAGCAGGTCGACACCGAAGATCACCGCGATGACGACGATGGCGATGCCGACCAGCTTCTGGATCAGCACGCGCTGGAGCGGATCGAGCGAGGATGTGCGCTGGATGGAACGGTTGACGACGCGGATCGTCAGCCGCACCAGCACGAACAAAATGGCGGCAACCAATGCGGTGGTGACGATGTCCAGCGCAGACAGGCTGTGACGCCCGACGGTGAAGCGGCTGATGTCCAGCGTTTCCAACACCGGCTGCAGTCCGCCCAGCGTGCCCGCCACGACGGCGACGAACAATGCGCAGGACAGCAGCAACGATACCGGCCGCGCGATCATCAACAGCCGTTCTATCCGGTAGAAGGCCATGGCGCAGGCGCAGCCAAGGGCAATGGCCAGAAGCAGCAGCGGTGGGGTGGACCAGGGCCGCATATGCACGCCGATGAAATAGATCAGCAGCACGGCAATGGCACGCAACGTCTGGCACAGATGCTGGCGGGTTCTGGCGCCTGCCGGTGCTTCCGCGACGATGCGGAGCCTGTCGACAAGCGGCAGCGCCAGCCGCGCCAGCGCGACGGCGGCGGCCCATCCCAGCAGGATCAGCAGCCCGGCGCCGATCAATTCCATCAGATCGGCGCGAATGGCGAAGCTTGCATAATTTTCGGCCGCGCCAAGATCGATCACGAAAGCCGGTCCTCGAAACGCTTCAACCCGGCGGCAAGATCGGCAATCAGATCGTCCGGATCTTCCAGCCCGATGTGCAGCCGGATGGTCGGCCCGTCCGCCTGCCAGCGCGTCGCGGTGCGCAGCGATGCCGGGTCCACCGGCAGCGCCAGGCTTTCGAAACCGCCCCAGGAATATCCAATGCCGAACAGGTCCAGCCCGTCGATCAGCGCGGCTGCGGCTGCCCGGTCGCCACCCTTCAGCGTGAAGGAGAACAGGCCGGTCGCGCCGCTGAAATCGCGCTGCCACAGATCATGTCCGGGGCAGGATGGCAGGGCGGGGTGCAGGACCCGCGCCACCTGTGGCTGTTCTGAAAGCCATTGAGCGATACGCCGTGCGCTTTGGTCATGCTGGGCAAGGCGCACCGACAGCGTGCGCAGCCCGCGCGCGGCAAGCCATGCGTCATCGGGCGATATGCATTGGCCGAACGCCGTGGTGGCCGCGCGCACCGCGCCCCAAAGCGCTTCATTGGCGGTTATCGATCCGATCATCACATCGGAATGGCCGACGATATATTTGGTTGCGGCAAGGATCGAAATATCCGCCCCGGCGGACAGCGCCTGAAAATAAAGCGGGGTCGCCCATGTATTGTCGATCAGCGTCACCACATTGTGCGCGCGCGCGGCGGCGGTGATTGCCGGCACGTCCTGCACCTCAAAGCTGAGCGAGCCCGGCGATTCCATGAAGATCGCACGCGTGGCGGGGCCGATCAGTTCGGCAATGCCGCCGCCGATCATCGGGTCGTAAAAGCGGATGGTGATGCCGAAGGGCTTCAATATGGTGCGGCAAAAGGCGCGCGTCGGCTCATAGGCGCTGTCCACCATCAGCAGCTCGTCGCCCGGGCGCAGCACGGCCATCAACGCAGTGCTGACGGCGGCAACGCCTGATGGAAACAGCCGCGTTCCCGCCGCGCCGGGTTCAAGCGTGGTCAAAGCCTCCGCCAGCGACCATTGTGTCGGTGTGCCGCGTCTGCCGTAATAAAGCTGGGCATCGGGGTTGCGGGTTGCCGCATCCAGCGCTGCCACATCGTCATAAAGAATGGTGGAGGCGCGCCACACCGCCGGGTTGACGATGCCGGCGGTCCATTCCTTTCGCCGCCCGGCCGTAACGACGGTGGTTGCCGGGCGCCGGCGCTTGTGTTCGTCCGTCATGCCGGGCCGACAGCCTTTGGCGTGGCGGGATCTGCGCCCCATTCTGTCCATGATCCATCGTAGAGCGCGGTGTCATGCTTGCCCAGCAACGCCGCACCGAAGATCAATGCCGATGCGGTGATGCCCGATCCGCAACTCGTCACCATCGGCCGGTCAAGATCGACCTGCGCGGCGGTGAAAGCCTCCCGCAGCGCATCGCCCTGTTTCCATGTGCCATCGGCATTGAACAGCCGGTCGTAGGGCAGGTTGCAAGAGCCGGGAATATGGCCGGATGCAAGGCCGGGGCGGGTTTCCTGCTCCTCCCCCGAAAATCGCGCCGGGCCGCGCGCATCGACAATCTGTTCGCGGCCGCTGTCGATATTGGCGCGGACATCGGCGAGCGTGCGGATGTCGGGCCGTTCCAGAAGCATATTGATATGCCCTTCGCGCGGGGTGGTGAAGCCGGTTTCCAGCGGACGGCCTTCCTCGCGCCACCGCGCCAGTCCGCCATCGAGAACGGATACATCGTCAAAGCCGAAATGGCGCAGCATTACCCAGGCCCGCGCCGATGTGTGATGGGGCGCGTCATCGTAAAGGACGATGCGGCCGGTGTTTCGCAACCCCAGCGCCTGGGCATGGGCGCGGAACTGGTCGCAATCGGGCATCATCGCCGGCAAGGGGTTCGAATCATCCTTCAACCGCGCCAGATCCATGAACACCGCGCCGGGGATATGGCCTGCCGCATGTTCCGCGCGTGCATCGCGGCCCGCATCGGGCAGGAAATAGCTGGCGTCGAGGATCAGCAGATCATCGTCGGCAAGATGGGCGGCAAGCCATGATGTGGAAACAAGCATCGTCATGGGCAGAGATTAGGCTGAAGATCGCCCGCCGTCGAGAATGTCGCGCGCAGCTTTGGGAACAGTGGCAAAACCGCGCGTCATCGCCTATCTGGGCGGCATGACACCCAAGCATCTTGGCAAGCAGAGCGCCATGCCCGCATCGCCCGAACAGGCGGTGCTGGATTATGTGCCCAATCCGCGCCCCGGCGCACGCTATCTGGTGCGTTTCGCGGCACCGGAATTCACATCGCTGTGCCCGGTCACCGGCCAACCTGATTTCGCGCATCTGGTGATCGATTATGTGCCGGGCGAAACCATCGTCGAATCGAAATCGCTGAAGCTGTTCCTCGCCTCTTTCCGCAATCATGCGGCCTTTCACGAGGACTGCACCGTTGGCATCGGCCAGCGGCTGTTCGATGAAATGCAGCCGCAGTGGCTCAGGATCGGCGGCTATTGGTATCCGCGCGGCGGCATGCCCATTGACGTATTCTGGCAATCCGCCCGCCCGCCCGAAGATATATGGGTGCCGGATCAGGGCGTCGCGTCCTATCGCGGGCGCGGCTGAGCGGCTGCCGAACCTTCAGCGCAGGCCCAGCAGCTTGTGCGTCTGAAGTGTCAGCCGCCATTGCGGATGGTCCATCGTATAGGCGATGGCGGCACGGGTATTTTCATCCCGCGCGGGTGAATCCATCGGTTGCAGGAAGAAATGGGTGAAATCCATGGCGGCAAAGCGTGCCGGGTCCACCCCCGCCTGTGGATAGACCAGCTTCAGTTCGTCGCCACGGGTCTGGACGATGGCGGTATCCGCCTTGGGGCTGATGCAGATCCAGTCGATCCCGTCGGGCGCGAGCAGGGTGCCGTTCGATTCAATGGCGATTTCAAATCCCCGGTCATGCAGCGCTTCGACAAGCAGCGCATCGACCTGCAACAAGGGTTCACCACCCGTCAGCACCACATAGCGGCGGTCTTGCCCCGGCCCCCATGCAGCGGCGGCGGTATCGGCCAGCGCGGCGGCGGTCCGGAACTTGCCGCCATCCGGTCCAATGCCCACAAAATCCGTATCGCAGAAGGTGCATTGTGCACCCGCCCGGTCTTCTTCCCGCCCGGACCAGAGATTGCAGCCGGCAAAGCGGATGAACACCGCGCGCCGTCCAGCCTGCGCGCCCTCGCCCTGCAGGGTGAGGAACAATTCCCTGACGCTGTAGGTCATCGCCGCTTATCGGGCATAGCGGGTGGGATCGGCAATGCCGGCTTCCGCAAACCCCTTTTTGCGCAGGCGGCAGCTGTCGCATTCCCCGCAATGCAGATTGTCGGGCGTCGGATCGTAGCACGACCATGACTGGCCGGCATCCAACCCCAGCCGCACCGTTTCGCGAACGATGTCGGCCTTGCTCATGTGCAGCAGCGGGGCGTGGATCTTGAACCTGTCTCCCTCCACCCCGGCCTTGGTCGCCAGATTGGCCATTTTTTCGAAGGCGGAGGTGAAGGCCGGACGGCAATCGGGGTAGCCGGAATAATCCAGCGCGTTGACGCCCAGAAACAGGTCGCGGCTGTTCGCCGCCTCTGCCCAGCCGAGCGCGATCGACAGGAATATCGTGTTGCGCGCCGGCACATAGGTGATGGGAATGCCCGGTTGCACACCGTCTTTAGGTACATCGACGTCATCGGTCAGCGCCGATCCGCCAAAGCTGCGCAGGTCCAGCGGCAGGACAATGTGGCGCTCCGCACCCAGATCGGCGGCGATGCGCCGTGCGGCGTCGATTTCTATCGAATGGCGCTGATTGTAATCCACCGTCAGCGCCAGCAGGCGAAAACCCTGCTCGCGCGCGATGGCGGCCGATGTCATCGAATCGAGGCCGCCCGACAGAAGGACGACGGCATAGGCTGGGCTGGACATGGTGATGGACTATGCTGCACTGCGATGCGGCGCAAGAGCCATAAGCTGCAAGCCCGGACAGTCGCCACAAAGAAAAGACCGCCCGAAGGCGGTCCAGGGAGGCTTTTCAGCCTTAAGGGGGGAGGAAGATGACCCGATCAGGGGCTTCCGACGACCCTTTTAACCGCTGTTGGTAAACCTGCGATGAACAATGGCTTCATATTGGGCCCGGAACAGCGAAATCGCTGCATTCAAACGCGAAACGCCACATGATATGAACATCATTCATATGGTGTATGAAATATATGGGGTTGCGATCCGTGCCGCGTCATGGCCTGTTCGGTGGGAGAATGGGTTTCGCGGATGTGCGGCGCCTTGTGCGCGTGCCATGAAGAAATGGAGAGAGCGATGTCGAACGACGAACAGGTGCGCAAACTGGAAGCGACGGTAGCCGCACTGGAACAGCGGCTGGGCATGGTGGAAGATGTCAATGCCGTGCGTTCGCTCCAGTATAAATATGGCTATTACATCGATAAATGCCTTTATGACGAAGCGGTGGAGCTGTTTTCGGACAAGGCCCGCATCCGCTTCCTGAACGGCATCTATATCGGCCGCGCCGGCGCGCGCCGCCTTTATTGCGACTGGTTCCGTGAACATTTCACCAAGGGGCATAATGGTCCGGGCTATGGCTTCCTGCTCGACCATCTGATGTCGCAGGACATCATCGATGTCGCGCCCGACCGGCAGAGCGCCAAGGGCCGTTTCCGCGTGCTGATGCAGGGCGGCTATCATGAAAGCCGCGCGCCGATCCCCAATTTCCCGTCGGCCAATTGGGAAGGCGGCATCTATGAAAATACCTATGTGAAGGAAGACGGCGTCTGGAAGATCGGCGACTTCAACTACAACATGTTGTGGCAGGCCGATTATCACAAGGGCTGGGACAAGGACACCGCGCACCTCGTGCCGCTGGAAAAGACCTATCCCGAAGATCCCAATGGTCCGGACGAGTTGACGGACGTGCCACCGCCGGTGTGGCCGCACACGCGCGTGGTGCCCTTCCACTATCCCCACCCGGTAACGGGCAAGATGTGGGATGGCGAAGCCGTGGGCGTGAAGGCCTGATCGAAACCGCCATCCGGTTCGGCAACCGGCGTCGCCTTCTGGCGGCGCCGGTTTTGCCATGTGCGGGCAGGGCATGCGCCAACGTCCGCTGCCTGCGGGATGATCCATGTCTGCCGATCGTATTCACCAGCTGGACCTGAACCTGCTGTTCGTCATGGATGCGCTGCTGAAACATGGCAGCGCGTCGCAGGCCGCAGTGCAGCTGGGGGTGACGCAAAGTGCGGTCAGCCATGCGCTGAAGCGGCTGCGGCGGTTCTTTGGCGATCCGCTGTTCGTGCGCGGGCGGCATGGCATGGTGCCGACGGCGCGGGCGCAATCGCTGGCGGCGGCGGTTTCGCAGATCACTACGCTGGCGCACGACCAGCTGCTGAACCAGGCGGCGTTCGACCCCACGAACAGCCGGCGCATCATTCGCATCGGCGTGAACGACATGGGCGAGTTCGCCACGCTGCCGCAACTGGTGCGGCTGGTGCGTTCGCAGGCGCCGGGCTGTTCGATACGGACGGAGCCGGTGGAGCGCCGCCGGGTGGAAAGCTGCCTTGAAAATGGCGAGGTGGACATCGTCCTTGCCGGTCCGCTCGCCCTGTCAGACGATATTGTGCAGCAACGGCTGTACATGGCCCGTTTTGCAGTGATCGCCGGCACCGGCGCGCGGCTTGCCGAGCCATTGAGCCTGGCTGATTATGCAGCGACGGATCAGGTGGTGGTGCATCCGGGGGATGCAGACCGGCTGCCGCTGGACCCGGCGCTGAAGGCGCTTGGCATGCAGCGCCGCCCCTATGTCGAAACGCCGCACAGCCTGACCATTCCCGCAGTGATCGAGGAGGATGAGACGCTGATCAGCACCGTGCCGCTGCATCTGGCGAATTATTTCGTTCGCAAGGGTGGCGTGCGGATCGTCGAAACCGCCTTCGACCTGCCCAGCTTTCCCGTCTATCAATATTGGCACCGCCGGTTCCACGGCGACCTGTTCAGCCTGTGGCTGCGGTCTGCGTTGCGGTCCCTTTCCGCCGAAAGGCAGGAACGGCCCGAATAGCCGCTTCTGCCCAGGCCCCATCATCAATGGGCGGCGCTCGTATCCACCGGCCCCTGTGGCCGCGGAATCAGCCAGACGAGTGCGGCTGCGCCGAAGCACATCACCGCTGAAATGGCGAATACATGATCGACGGCAATGGTGCTGCCCTGCACCTCCACCAGCCGTTCCAGCGTCGCCCGCGCCTGGAGGAGCGGCATCCCCATGGCCTGCAACTGGTCCAGCAGCGCATTGCCGCCGTTCATCACGCCGACGAGCTGACTTCGGGACGACTGGGTGCTGTTTTCCCATATCGTCGTCGCTGCCGATGTCGCCATTGCGCTGGCCAGCGTGCGCAGGAACGCCATCAGTCCGGCCGCCGACGCGGTTTCCCTGGGCGGCACCGCGCCCAGCGCCAGCACCATCAGCCCGATCATGAAGAAGGGCGTGCCGATACCCTGTATCAACTGGGGAAAGGCAAGGGTGAAGAAGGGGGCGTCGGCATTCCACCGCATCCGCAGGATGGAGATGAAACCCAGCCATGCAATGCCGAAGCATACAGTATAGCGGGCGTCGATCTTTTGCGTCACCTGCCCGGCGACAGGGGCAAGCAGCATGGCGAACACGCCCATCGCCGCCATGGTATAGCCGGCCCATGTGGCGGTATAGCCAAGCACGCTCTGCATCCACAGCGGCGCGATCACCACCGATACATACATGGATGCAAAGGCCGCCGACAATGCAATGGCGCCGGCGGTGAAGCCGCGATGGCGCAACACCTTCAGATCGACGATGGGGTTGTCGTCGGTCAGTTCCCAGATGATGAAGGCGGCAAAGCCGATGGCGGCGATGACCGCCAGCGTGACGATGAAGGTGGAGGAGAACCAGTCCCGTTCCCGCCCAAGGTCGAGCATAAGCTGGAAAGCGCCCACCCAGACGATCAGCAGCACCAGCCCGACAACGTCGATACGCGACGACAATGTGGGTGTTTCAAAAGGCTTCAGCAGCCGTGCCGCCGCCGCCACGCAGACGAGGGCGACCGGCAGGTTGATGTAGAAAATCCAGGGCCATGACCAGTTGTCGCTGATCATGCCGCCCAGAATGGGGCCGAGGATCGGCGCGATGATCGTCGTCATCGCGGCAACCGACATTGCAGTGCCGGCCTTGGCCTTGGGGAAGATGCGCAGGAGCAGGGTCTGTGACAGCGGCATCAGCGGACCGCCGCAAATTCCCTGGCAGACGCGAAACACCACCAATGTGGCCAGCGTCGGGGAAAGGCCGCACAGCGCCGAACAGATGCTGAAGCCGATCAATGCATAGATGAACGCGCGGACCGTGCCGAAACGCTGGGCGAACCATCCGGTCAGCGGTACGCAGATCGCCTCTGCCACTGCATAGGAGGTGATGACCCAAGTGCCTTGGGTGGCAGAGACGCCAAGGCTGCCGGCGATATGCGGCACGGACACATTGGCAATGGTCGTGTCCAGCATGACGACGAAATTGGCAAGGCCAAGGACAATGGCCGCCGCCGCCAGTTTCGCACCGGAAAGCGGGGGCGGGGTATTGCCCGCCGCTGCTGGTGTTGCCGGTCCGGCCATGGCTGTTTACCTGCCCGAAGTGTCGATGGACGCATCCATCGACAGGCCGACGCGCAGGGGATGTTGCGCCAGTTCCTTCGGGTCCAGGCTGATCCGCACCGGCAGACGCTGCACCACCTTGATCCAGTTGCCGGTGGCATTCTGTGCCGGGATCAGTGCAAATGCCGCGCCGGTGCCACCAGAAAGGCCGATGACGCGGCCATGATAGACGACATCGCCGCCATAAAGGTCGGATTCCATTTCAACCGGCTGGCCGGGGCGCACATGGTCCAGCTGGCCTTCCTTGAAATTGGCATCGACATAAAGCTGGCCAACCGGAACGATCGTCATCAACTGCGTGCCCGGCGCGACGCGCTGGCCCACCTGCACCTGACGGCGGGTGACGATGCCATCCACCGGCGCGCGAATGACGGTACGCTCCAGGTCGAGCCGTGCCTTGTCCAGCCTGGCCTGTGCCGCCGCCACTTCGGGATTGTCCTGTTCATCGGTGCCGTGCACCAATGCTTCGTTCGCGGCATATTGCCCTTTGGCCGAAAGGCTGGAGGATTGTGCCTGGGTGATGCCGGCGCGGGCAAGGGCAAGATTGGCCTTGGCGGCGGCAAAGGCATTGGTCGCCGCCGTCAGTTCATCGCCTGAAACGGCGCCGGTCTTCGCCAATATCGTGCGTCGTTCGAAATCGACCCTGGCGCGATCATAATTGGCCTGCGCCACGCGCAGCTGGGCCTGTGCGCTGCCGATGTCTGCCTCGCTTGCCCTGAAGCGTGCCTGAAGCGATTCACTGGTGGCCGACGTCTGCCGGAAGCGGCGCTGCGCCTGCGCCAGATCAGCCTGTGCCTGAGCAACGGCGATGCGTGCATCGGCATCATCCAGCCGGACCAGCACATCGCCCTTGTGCACCGTTTGCGTGTCACTGACGTCCACCGACGCCACCGGCCCGCCGACAAGCGGCGTCACCTGCGCCAGATCCGCCCCGACATAGGCATTGTCGGTCGAGGCATAGCGTGAACCGATGAACAGATACCAAAGGCCATAGCCGACGCCGGCCACCGCCACCACGATCGCCAGAATCAGGAACAGCCGCTTGCGCTTGCCGTTTGCCGGCTTCCTGCCTTCGCCCTGCGTATCCTGGTTCGGCCCGGCTTCTTCATGCTGTGCCGGTTTGGGATCATCTTTCGCCATCGGATCGGTCCTGAATATGCGTATTTCGGTTGGTGCAGCTGTTTGCCGCCTGCGGCGGAAGCGGGGGCGTTATGTCACGGAAAAGCCACCACCCAGCGCCCGCACCAACATGACGTTGAGCGTATAGGCGCGTGAATCCAGATCGGCCATGGCGCGGCGGCTGGCAAGCAGCGCGTCTTCCGAGACCAGCACGTCCAGATAGGTGGAAAGGCCGCCCCGGTAGCGTTGCTCGGCAAGGGCATAGGCCTGTTCCGCCGCAGCCAGTGCATGGCTGGCCTCCCGCCGCCGCACTTCAAGCGCGCGCAGCGACGTGGCGCTATCGGCGACTTCATTCAGTGCATGAAGCAGGGTGGCATCGTAATTCGCCACCGCCTCGTCATATTCGGCGCGTGCCTGTCGGAATTGCCCGCTCAGCCGTCCCCCCTGAAAGATCGGCAGGCTGATCGCCGGGCCGATATTACCCATGGTCGATCCGCTTTCGACAAGGTTCGACAGGCCAAGCGATTGCAGGCCGATCAACGCGCCAAGGCTGATATTGGGGTAAAAGGCGGCACGGGCGGCTTTGGTGCGGCTGGCCGCCGCCTGTGCGCGCAGCCGTGCGGCGGCAATGTCCGGCCGGCGGCCGATGATGTCGATGCCGGTGCGACCGGGAAGAGTGAAGGCGGCAGGTGCATCAAGCTGGGGGCGAGTGATGCTCTGGCCGAAATCCGGCCCCTGTCCGGCAAGAGCGGCAATACGGTTGCGGGCAATGCCGATCGTCTCATCAATGGCTGCCAGATCCGCCCTTGCGCTGGCAAGGCGGGATTCGGCCTGTTTATATTCGGCCTGATTGTCCAGTCCATTGGTGGCGCGCTGGCCAACCAGCCGGAAACTGTCCTGACGAACGGCAACCGCCCGCTCCGCCACGTCGCGGTCGGCATAAAGACCGGCAAGATCGACATAAGCGCCGGTAATGCCGGTGGCGAGCAGTAGCCGTGCCTGTGCAACCTCGATCCCCGCAGCTTTGGTATCCGATGTCGCTGCTGCAAGCGCGGCGCGGTTACGACCCCAGAAATCAAGGCTCCAGTTCAGCGAAATCTGTGCCTGGCCGATATCCTGCCAGCCATGCGGCACGAATTCGGGGGGAATGCCGTTGTTATAGCTCTGCTTTGCCAATCCCGCACTGGCATCTGCCCCCACGGCGGGACGCAATGCTGCGCCCGCCTGTTCGGCGATGCCCTGCGCGGCGCGCATCCGCGCCTGTGCAACGGCAAGGTCGGGCGCATCGTGCTCCGCCATGGCGATCAGCCGGCCCAGTTGCGGATCGTTCCATTGCCGCCACCATTCATCCGCCGGCCAACCGCCTTCAGGCGCGGAAAGGCTGGTGGCAGAAGCAAGGCTTCGCGATGTTCGCAACTGCGATAAAGGGCCCAAATCGGGTGCGACTGCGCAGCCGCTGAGCAAGCCTGACAGCAGGGCTATCGAGATGACAGAAGGAGAGCGCCTGGAATTGTGCATTGCCGCAACCGTACTGAGTGGTACGGCGATATATCTGGTCTTTCACTCGTCTCTTGTCAACTGAAAACAGTACCGCTTAGTATTGCAAAAAGCGAAAGAGGCGGATGTCGTGATCGAAAAGCCATCATCAGCAAAGCCGCCGGCCGGCGGCCAGCGTAGCGAACGCTGGCGCAAGCGGCACGATACGATCATCGACATTGCCCGGTCGTCATTTTTCGAAAAAGGCTATGCCGGCACATCCATGTCCACCATTGCTGCGCAGCTTGGTGGGTCGAAGACGACGCTGTGGAGCCATTTTCCATGCAAGGACGAACTGTTCACCGCCGTTCTTGAAGACTTGATCACTCGTTTCGGGCCACGCGATCGGCTGGACCCCACAGGCGACATGCGTGCCGAACTCACCCGCTATTGCGCGGGTTTCCTCAACATATTGCTGTCGCCCCAGATATTGGCGCTGCACCGGCTGATCATCGCCGAAGCGCCGCGTTTTCCTGAACTGGGACGCATATTCTATGAACGTGCCCCGCGCAGGCGATATCTTCATCTTGGCGATTATTTTCAGCTCAAGATGAACGAGGGGGTGTTGCGCCCGGCCGATTCCTTCGTTGCGGCCCGGCATCTGTTGCATCTTTGCCAGTCTGGCGTGTTTTTCCTGCGGCTGTGGGAAATGGTGCCCGATCCATCGCCCGAGGAAGTGATGGCCGATGTCGAAACCGGCGTTGAAGCTTTTTTGAACGGCTATTGCCACGAAAGAGCGTGAGCCGGCTTCAACTGCCTCCGGCATCATATGTATCGGGCAGGTCCAGTTCGATCCGATAGCGCGTGCCCGGCCCCGGCAGGCGACGCACGCGGGTGCGGGCCTGTTTCGCCATCATTTCCACCAGCCTTGTGCCAATGCCTTTCCTGTCGCTGATTTCCGGCGCGCCGCGGCCATTATCGGAAATGGTCAGCACATAGATCTGCTGATCGACAATGGCATGGATGTGAATCTGACCCGCACCATAGGGAAAGGCGTGTTTCAGCGAATTGGTGATCAGTTCGTTGGTGATCAGACCGATCTGAAGCGCGCGTTCCCGCTCCACCTCTGCCGGGGCGAGATCGGTGACAATCTCTATCCCGTCGGCAAGGCCCTGACGCACGCGATTGCATATGTCGTTGAGATAGGGCTGAAGATCGATGCGTGAGATGTCGGTCGCGCTCAATGCCAGATTCTGGTGCGCGGCGGCGATGGAATCGATCCGCCCGGCAGCGGTTTCCAGTTCCATCCGCACTATCGGGTCCTGATGGCGCGAGGCATGCAGGCGAAGCAGATTGGCGGCGATCTGGAAGTTGTTCTTGGTGCGGTGGTCCATCTCCCCCAGGGCAAGCGAAAGCGCCTCTGCCCGCTCGGCCCCTCTTTCCGACGCGAAATGCGCTGCCTTGCGATAAGCCGTCGCTGTCCACAGCACGAAAAGATGTGCTGCCGTGGACAGTAGCAGGTTCAGCAAATCGCCTGTGGTGGCCAATGCAAAACTGTGTCTGACCGGCAGCAGGAAGTACCAGGAAAGTATCTGACAGGCGATGACGGTGATCAGGCCCGCACGGCCGCCGGCAAGCAGCGCGGTGCAGACGATGGCGGGGGCGGCAAGCAGGAAAGGCGCCACCTGTGGGACAAAGAAATCGATCAGCAGCCGTAGCGATACGGTGATGACGATGATGACGATGGCTACCAATAGCTCAATGACAAGAGGCGGCGCATAGCGGGAGAAGCGCCGCGGCAGGTCAAATTCGTCCCGCCACCTCATCTGCTTTCCGCACAAGGCAGGAAAGGGCGGGCATTGAAGCGCACGCACTGCATATGGAACGGCCCCTGTTTGCAGAGCGGCGGCCTAGCCCGTGGCGCTCTGCACTACAGGAACAGAACAGAAAAAGTTTACAACGTCAATAAATTACCGGCGAATGAAAATGGTCAGGCAGATGTGCTGCGGCCCTTTTGCCGCATCGCCTGTGCTTCGCCCTCTGCCGTGGGGTTGACGCCCGCCCCATTGCCGCCTTGGGGGTCGCCATCCGGGTCCGCGTCAGGCGCGCCGCTGCCGCGCACTGCGCCGTCCTGTGAAACAGGCGGCCGGCGGCCGGAATCCCGCTCCTCATTATCGATGCGGTCTGTGCCGGTACTGCCCGACCTGCCTGTCATGACGCTCTCTCTTTCCCGCTTGAAATATCCTGTTGTCCTGAACCGTCTGGCAGGCCGTTCGGTTGCAATGCGCGCCGTTGGGGGCGCGGCGGCAAGGCCAAAGATTAAAATATTGTCATGCCATGGCCCCGATGGTGCCGCTGGGCTAGGAAGGGCAGGATTTTCCTGAATGAGAGTGCCCGGTTGTGCAGAGAAAATCCAAAGGGTTCCGATGGACCCTTGTATCGATATTTGCGGCCCTTGGCGCAATGACGGCGCTGGTCGCCTATTCCCCGCAGCTCTACCAATGGTTCTGCAGCGCGACCGGCTATGGCGGTGCGGTGCGACGCGCGGTGGCACCGGTGGCGACGGCATCGGCCAGTGAAAGCAATGCCGATGAAATCACCGTCATCTTTGACAGTAACGTCTCGAAAGACCTGCCGTGGGAGTTCAAGCCGGAGCAGCGCCGGATAAAGGTGAAGTTCGGCGTGCCCACGCAAGTTTATTATGATGCAAAGAACCTGTCGGACCAGACCATCGTTGCAAGGGCGGTCTATAATGTCAGCCCCGACGAAATCGCGCCCTATTTCTTCAAGATCCAGTGCTTCTGCTTCACCAATGAAAAGCTGAAGCCGGGTGAAAGCGCGCGCATGCCGCTGGTGTTCTACATCGACCGCGAGGCGGAAAAGGACAAGGACGCAAAGACCGTCGATGAAGTGACGCTGTCCTACACCTTTTACCCGCAGAACGGCCTGACACCGCAGGAAGTGGCGCAGACGCGCGACCTTGGCACAGGATCGGCCGAGAAGGATGCGCAGATCAAGCGCGATGGATCGGCCGATTTTGAAAATGACGCACCCGGCACCGGCCGTTGACGAAGGAGATTGTAATCATGCCATCCCTGCACCCGCGTTCGCTGTTTCCGGCGGCATTGATCGGCATGGCGATGACGGCGGCAACGCCGGCGCTTGCGCATAGCTACAAGGTCGGCGCGATCGAGATCGGCCATATCTGGGCCAAGCCGCCGGTGCATGGTGCTTTGGCCATCTACGGGCCGCTGTTCAATTCTGGTGGAAAGCCCGACACGCTGGTTGGCGTGCAGTCTTCCGCCGCGCGCTCCGCCTATATCGCCCGCACGGTCAATGGCCATGAACAGCCGGTGCGCAGCATTGCGTTGCAGCCCGGCCGGCCGGTGTCGCTTGCATCCTGGACGCAGCACATCGTGCTCCAGGGGGTGAAGGGCAATGTCCACGCCAAATCCATGGTGCCGCTGACGCTGCGCTTTGCCCATGCCGGCACGGTGAAGGTGATGGCCATGGTGGAAAACGCTCCGTCCGATTGACGCGATAGGCCAGCGCCGGCCGGTCAGCCGCCTGGCCAGGCCACCAGTTCGACCGTCATTGCAAAGCGCCGCTGTTCGCCGGGCGAGATCAGGACGATGCCCGGTTTTTCGCGTAAATCGCCGTCGAACCCCGCCGGATCGGCGATGCCCTGCCACGGCTCTATGCAGATGAAGCTGCCGCCGCGCTTGTTCCACAGGCCAAGGAAAGGCAGGCCTTCAAAGCCGATGCGCAGCGACGGTCGTCCCGGTGCACCATAGACGAGGCTGCTGCTTGCCGGCTGATCGATGATCAGCGCATCGTCGTCGAACAATGCATCGCACAGCGCCAGTTCACGCCCGTCGATGGGGGAAGGGCGCGGCTGTGGCGACAACAGCCCGTCTTCGTCCAGCCGTCGCACCGCCGCGCATTCCGGTTGGGCAAAGGTGATGCGATGCTCCCCCCGTCGTGCGCCAAAGGGCAGCGGCCAGCGAAACGCGGGATGAAAGCCGATGCTTGCCGGCATGGGTTCAGCGCCTGGATTGGCAATCACCGCTGCCATTTCCAGTCCTTTACCGCTCAACGCAAAGCTGATGTCGAGCATGAAGGCAAAGGGGTAGACGGCGCGGCTTTCCGCATCATCCTCCAGCCGCAGGGTGACGCTGTCATCGCTCTGCCGGATGATGTGAAAGGCGCGGCGGCGGGCAAAGCCATGGCGGGGCAGGCTGAATTGCCGCCCGTCGAGGCGATAACTATTGTTCCGCAACGTGCCGACAATGGGAAAGAGGACAGGCGACCGCCCGGCCCATATCGCCGGTTCGCCATTCCACAACAGGTCATGGCCTTCCATATCGGCCAGCCTTTGCAGCTCTGCACCAAGCGGGCTGATTTCAGCGCAAAGCCCGCTGGAGGAAATCGCGATTCGGTCCATCACTCGTCCTTGCCAGCCGATGCCATGCGGCCATGTTCCGGGTTGAAACGTTCCTTGGGCGAATGCCCCCAACCCAGCGCCATCGGCTTCGTTCCGGCGCCGGGTGGAACTTCTCCCCCGACGGCCACGTTAGCAGCAACGGGATCTTCCAGTGAAGTAGAGGTGTGCGCCATGTCCGGAACCGTTGCCGATGTCCTGGTTGAAACACTTGGCCAGATTGGCGTGCGCCAGATCTTCGGCGTTGTCGGTGATGCATTGAATCCGTTGACCGATGCCATCCGCCGGCAGGACGTGATCGAATGGATCGGCGTGCGGCACGAGGAAGGCGCCGCCCAGGCCGCGGCCGGGCAAGCCAAACTCACCGGGCAACTGGGCGTATGTTGCGGCACCACCGGGCCGGGGGGCAATCATCTGGTTGCCGGGCTTTACGAAGCGCGCAAGGATCATGCGCCAGTGCTTGCCATATCAGGCGGCGTCCCGGCCATGAAGCGGGGCACCGATTATCTTCAGGAGGACACGCCCGATCTCCTTTTTCGTGATGTCGCCGCCTATACGCAGACGGTTACCGCACCGGAACAGGCAGCGGCGGTTTTTCATCAGGCCATCGCCTATGCCTATGGTGAAAGGGGTGTCGCACATCTGAACCTGCCGCCGGATGTGATAGGCGCGAAACTTTCCGATGAAGTGCCCAGCGTGCCGACACTGCGGCCAAGGCCCGAAGTGATGCCTGCCGAACAGGACATAGAGGCAGCGGCAGGGATGATCGGCGAGGCGGACTCGATCGCCATTCTTGCCGGCAATGGCTGCCGCGATGCGATTGCCGAACTGCTGGCGCTGGCCGACAGGCTGGAGGCGCCCATCGTCCACAGTTTTCGCGGCAAGGACATGCTTGCCTATGATCATCCCCGCTGGATCGGCGGGGTGGGGCTGATCGGCGGCGCGCCCGGCGTGGACGCGTTGAACAAGGCGGACCTGATGCTGATGCTTGGCTCCGATTATCCCTATTCCGAGTTTCTGCCGCAAAAGGGCAAGGTGGTACAGGTGGACGAACGGCCGTTCGTTCTTGGCCGCCGCGCGAAAGTATCGCTGGGTATCGTCGGTTCGGTTCGACCAACGCTGACAAGGCTGATCGAAAAGCTGCCTGTCAGCCGCGACACCGGCTTTTTCGACAAGATCACGCATGAACGCGAAAAATGGGACGCGATGCTGGACAAGCGGGCAGACCCCGGCCGCAGCGCCGACATCATCCATCCGCCGGCAGTCGGGCGGATGATCGGCGACATGGCGGCCCGCGATGCGGCCATCGTCATCGATACCGGGGAAGTGACATTGTGGTCCGCCAACTGGATCAGGCAAAGCGGGCAGCAGCGCATCATCGCATCGTTCAACAATGCAGCGGTGGGCACCGCGCTGGGCCAGGCCAATGGCATACAGGCGCTGGATCGCAACCGTCAGGTGATCGTCTGCTGTGGCGATGGCGGTTTCAACATGTTGCTGGGCGAGTTCATGACATCGGTGGAGCACCGTCTGCCGGTGAAGGTGGTGGTGTTCAACAATGGCGGCTGGGGCCTTGTCCATCTGGAAATGGAGGAAGCCGGACTGCCCGCCTTTGAAGGTTCCAATTTCCCCAACATGGATTTCGCCGCCTTTGCCCGCGCCTGCGGGGCTCAGGGTTTTTCAGCTGCAAAACCCGACGAGTTGCGCCCGGCGATGACCGCATGGTTGGAAAGCAGCGGCCCGGCGGTGCTGGATGTGCGCGTCGATCCAAAGGAGTTGCCGACGATGCCGCATATCGAGATCGGTCAGGTGTGGAAGTTCGGCATCGCCAAGGTGAAGGAAGCGTTGATCGGGCGATGAGCCGCGGCCCGCTGCTGCCGCGATGCGGAACCGCCTATCGGCTGATCGGTTGAGTAGCGATGCAAGGCAGGCAGCGCAGGCATGTCCGCCATCATCGAGGAGCAAGCGGATGAGCCAGCCAGCACCGATCGACAGGGAGGGTCTTGGCCGACGCGATATATTGCGAGGATCGATTGCAATGGCAGCTGCGGTGCCGATTGGCGGGGCAATGGCTGAAACGGCCCAGGCGCAGAATGGCGGTACGGCGCGGCAGGGCCAGCCGCCATCGGGTGATGTTTCGCTGAAGGTCAATGGCAAAAGCCATCGCCTTCACCTCGACAACCGGGTGACGCTGCTTGACGTGCTGCGTGATCATCTGGGTCTTACCGGCACGAAAAAGGGCTGCGATCATGGCCAGTGCGGTGCCTGCACCGTGCACGAGGGAGAGCGGCGCATCCTTTCGTGCCTGACGCTTGCCGCCATGGTGCGCGAGCCGGTGACGACGATCGAAGGCGTGGCCGATGCCGATGGCACATTGCACCCGATGCAGCAGGCGTTCATCGATCATGACGCCTTTCAATGCGGCTATTGCACACCGGGGCAGATCATGTCGGCCATCGCCTGTGTGCGCGAAGGCCATGCGGAAAATGATACGGACATTCGCGAATATATGAGCGGCAATTTGTGCCGCTGTGCTGCCTATCCCCATATCGTCGCGGCCATCGAACAGGCCCGGCCGCAGATGAAGAAGGGTTGATCATGCGTCCCTTTACCTATTTGCGCGCCAGCGACATTCCTTCCGCCGTCAAGGCCGGGGCGGGCGGCGGTGCGACCGGTGCCGCCAATCGCGGCGATGTCCAATTCATCGCCGGCGGCACGCTGCTGCTGGACCTGATGAAGCTGGACAATATGCGTCCGCTGACGCTGGTCGACATCAACGATCTGCAAGGGCGGATGCGTCAGGTTGAGGCAGGCGGCAACGGCCTGTGGCTTGGCGCCCTGGTGCATATGGCCGATGCGGCGGATCATCCCGCAATACTGCGCGATTACCCGATGATCGCACAGGCGCTGCAACTGGCGGCCAGCGCACAGCTTCGCAACATGGCGACCCTTGGCGGCAATGTGCTGCAACGGACGCGCTGCCAATATTTCCGCGATCCGAGCTGGAGCGCCTGCAACAAGCGCGATCCCGGCAGCGGCTGTGCAGCCATGGATGGCGTGAACCGCAAACATGCCGTGCTTGGCGTGGGGGATAAATGCATTGCCGAATATCCCGGTGACTTTGCACAGGCTTTGGTTGCCCTTGACGCGCGTGTTCACACCAGCGGGCCTGCCGGCAGCCGGGATTTTGCATTCGATCAACTGCATCTTGGCCCGGAACGGCCCGAGGTGGAGACGGTCCTCGCCCCCGGAGAATTGATCACCGGATTTACCGTGCCATCGGCGCCATGGGCGCGCCGCTCGCTCTATCTCAAGATCAGGGACCGCCAATCCTATGCCTTTGCCCTCGCATCGGCGGCGGTCGCGCTGGACATGGATGAAGACGTGGTGCGCGACGTGCGAATCGCGCTTGGCGGTGTCGCCTATCGGCCATGGCGGGCGCATGACGCGGAAGCGATGCTGAAAGGCCAGCCGCTCGATGAAGCCCGTGCAACCAGGGCTGCCCGCGCCGCCTTCGCCAATGCGCGGCCGCGTGGTGAAAATGCCTATAAACCCCGGCTTGGGGAACAGACGCTGGTGCGCGCATTGATGCAGTGCGCCGCGATGGAGGCCTGATCATGCCCACCACCACACAGGACAGGCCGGCACAAGCTGGCAGGACCGGCGGTATCGGCTCACCCGCGTCGCGCATCGATGGCCGGGTGAAGGTGACGGGTGAGGCGCGCTATGGCTCGGACTTCAGCGGCGGGCAGCATCCTGCCTATGCCCATCTTGCCACCAGTGAGATCGCGCGCGGGCGCATCACCCATATCGATGAGACGGAGGCACGCCGGGTGCCTGGTGTGCTGGACATCTTCACCTACCGCAATGTCGGAAACCGGATAAAGCCCGGCAAGACGTTCAGCGAAAAGGGCTATATGGGCACGTCCATCGCCCCGTTGGCGTCCGATCGCATCTGGCACGACGGGCAGATTGTCGCGCTGGTCGTTGCTGAAAGCCGGGAAGCCGCCCAGGAAGCGGCGCAGCGCCTGCGCGTGGATTATGCACGGGAGGAGCCGAGTGCCGGTTTCGGCAGCAAGGGCGTGACGGAAGGGCCGGTGAAATCATCCGGCGAGGAAAAGGAACAGCCCCGCGTCGGCAATGCCCGCAGCGCCTTTGATGCAGCACCGGTACGGATCGACCAGCATTACCAGACGCCGACGCAGCACCATAATCCGATCGAACTTTTCACCACCACCTGCGCCTGGGCCGATGACAGGCTGACGATCTGGGAATCGAGCCAGAACGTCTATGGATTCAGGGCCGGGTTGGCCGAACAGCTCGGCATCGATGCGGCCAATATACGGGTCATATCCCCCTATATCGGCGGAGCATTCGGTTCACGCGGATCGTTGACGCAGCGCACTGCCATCGTCGCCCTTGCGGCAAGGGCGCTTGGCCGCCCGGTCCGGCTGGAGGCAAGCCGCAGCCAGGGCTTCACCATCGCCACCTATCGGGCGGAAACGCGGCATCGCGTTCGGCTTGCCGCGACGCGTGAAGGGAAATTGCAGGCGCTGATCCATGAAGGCTGGGAAATCACATCGCGTCCCGATGATTACAAGGTGGCGGGAACCGACGCATCGACCCGGCTTTATGCCTGTCCCAATGTCGATTCCAATGTCACCATCGTCCATGCAGACAGGAATACGCCGGGCTTCATGCGATCCCCGCCGGAAGTGCCCTATCTGTTCGCATTGGAAAGCGCGATGGACGAGCTTGCCCATGCGCTGTCGATGGACCCGGTGGAACTGCGGCGGATCAACGATACGCAGAAGGAGCCGATCAAGGGCCTGCCTTATACCTCGCGCGCACTGATGCCCTGCTTCGATGCGGCGGCAAAGGCCTTTGGCTGGGCAGGGCGCAATCATCGCCCCGGCAGCATGGCCGATGGGGACTGGCTGATCGGCTGGGGCTGCGCATCGACCATGTATCCCACCCAGGTGGCGCCTGCCGCTGCACGCGTGACGCTTTCTGCCGATGGCCATGTCAAGGTGCAGACGGCCGGGCATGACATCGGCACCGGTGCCTATACGGTGGTCGCACAGACGGTCGTCGAAGGACTTGGCGTTCCGTTGGAGGATGTGGCGGTGGACATGGGCGATACCAGTCTGCCACCCGCGCCGGTGGCAGGCGGATCGAACAGTACCGCCAGCCTGTGCAATGTCGTCGCCAAGGCTTGCGGGGACATAAGCGGGCGCATCGCGCGTGCTGCTGTTTCGGCCAGCGACAGCCCCCTTCACGCCATGGATCCGGCATCACTGCGCTTTGCCGACGGCATGGTGCAGGGTCCGGATGGACGTGCCGAACCGTTGAAAAAGGCGATTGCCCGCATGTCCAATGGTGCGATCGAGGCTTATGCCGAAAATGTGCCGCATGGTGCGCCGCCCGACAGTGTGAAACAGCTTTATAAGGGCATGAGCACGCTGGTCGGCGGCGCACAGATGAAGGATCGTATCCAGTTCGCTTTCGGCGCACAGATGGTCGAGGTGCGCATCAACCGACTGACCCGCGAAATCCGCGTGCCGCGTATCACCGGCGCTTATGCAGCCGGGCGCATCGTCAACCCCACCACTGCGAGAAGCCAGCTCATGGGCGGGCAGATATGGGGGATCAGCGCCGCACTGCATGAAGCGACCGAAATCGATCGGCGGGCAGCGCGCTATTATAATGACGATCTGGCCGAATATCTCATCCCGGTGAACGCTGATATTGATCGGGTCGACACCATCTTCCTGCCCGAAGAAGACAGGCAGGTGAATGATCTTGGCATCAAGGGCGTTGGCGAACTCGGCAATGTCGGCCTCAACGCCGCGGTCGCCAATGCCGTTTTCCACGCCACCGGCATTCGCGTCCGTGAATTGCCGATCCGCATCGAAAAGCTGCTGGCGCCGGTCGCGTCATCACCGGCACCGACAGCCTGACCTTGGGAGAATGACTGAAATGCGCAACATCATCCTGCTGGCCACGTTTTCCGGCGCGCTTGCCCTGTCTGCCTGCAACAAACCGGCCAATGAGGAAACACGCGGCGGCCCGGGTGCCGGCATGGAAGGCGCGACCAGCAATGCGGCGGCTAGCGCGAACACCGCCGATCCAGAGCCGCTTGCCGATCGTGTGCCGCAGTCCGACGCTTCCTATATCGCGGCGGCGGCGCGTGGCGATCTGTTCGAGATAAAATCGGGTCAGCTTGCGCTCACCCGCTCCAAATCGCCAGAGGTGCAGGCATTGGCCGGGCGCCTGATCAGGGACCATGGCGATCTGTCGACCGCACTGTCCACCGCCGTCGATCAGGCGGGAATGACCAACAGTACGCCACAGGCGATGGATACGATGCACAATGACATGCTGGCCGATCTGCGTAAGGCAAGCGACAAGGATTTCGATGCCGCCTTCCTGAGCCAGCAGGTGCAGGCGCATCAGGAGGCATTGCGCCTGCATCAGGCCTATGCGCAGGGCGGCACAACTGCACAGCTGCGTGATTTCGCCAGCCATGCGGTGTCGGTGATCAGCGCCCATCTGGACGCCGTTCAAAAGCTGGCGAACGCGGGGAAGTAACCCCGGTTGAACGGAGCGCGCGCTATCTGTGGCCGGAAGCGCGCTTTCCCACCGCCTGCTGGCTGTCTGGTGCGGAGCGGCCACGCTTGACCATCAGCTTGTTCAGCGCATTCACATAGGCACGTACGGATGCAACCATGGTGTCGACATGCGCGCCGCGCCCGCGCACGGTGCGTCCATCTTCGGACAACAGCACCGATACCTCGGCCTGCGCATCGGTGCCGCCGGTAACGGCATGAACCTCATAGCGTTCCAGCACCGATTTATCATGTGGCACCAGATTGCGGATCGCGTTGAACAGCGCGTCGACCGGCCCATTGCCGCGCGCGGTGGTGGTCTGTGGCTCTCCATCCACCTCAAGCGTCAGGATCGCCCGCTGCGGGCCATTTGATCCGCAATAAACCTCCACTTCCTTCACCCGGATATGGTCGTGCCCGCGAAGCACTTCATCATCGACAAGCGCGATGATGTCTTCGTCATAGACATGCTTCTTTGCGTCGGCGAGCGCCTTGAACCGCTGGAACGCGTCCTGGAACTCGTTGTCGCCAAGGCGATAGCCCAGCTGTTCCAGCTTCTGCCGAAAGGCGGCGCGGCCGCTGTGCTTGCCCATGACAAGGCTGGATGCCGTAAGCCCCACGCTTTCCGGCGTCATGATCTCATAGGTGGATTTATCCTTGATCATGCCGTCCTGATGGATGCCGCTTTCATGCGCAAAGGCATTGGCGCCGACAATCGCCTTGTTCGGCTGCACCTGAAAGCCGGTGATGCCGGAAACAAGGCGGCTTGCGCGGGTGATTTCGGTGGAAACCACATTGGTGCGGTAGGGCATGACATCACCGCGTACCTTCAGCGCCATGGCAATTTCCTCCACCGCTGCATTGCCCGCGCGCTCACCAATGCCGTTGATGGTGGATTCCACCTGCCGCGCACCGGCCATCACCGCAGCCAGCGTATTGGCGACTGCAAGGCCCAGATCATTGTGGCAATGGGTCGAAAATACCGCCAGATCACTGTTCGGCACCCGTTCACGCATGTCGCGGAACATGGCGCCATAGGTTTCGGGCGTCGCATAGCCCACGGTATCGGGCAGGTTGATGGTGCGCGCGCCTGCCTTGATCGCCGTTTCAATGGCGCGAGCCAGAAATTCCGGTTCGGAACGGGTGGCATCTTCGGCTGACCATTCGACATCTGGCACCAGATTACGAGCCAGCGCGACGGATTTTTCAATCGCCTCCAGCACTTCGGATGGGCTCTTGTTCAACTTCACCCGCATGTGCAGCGGCGAGGTGGCGATGAAAGTGTGGATGCGCGGGTTCACTGCATGGCGCACGGCGGCAGCGGCGCGTTCGATGTCGGCCGTGGCGGCGCGGGCAAGGCTGGCGACGGTTGCGCTTTGGCACTGGCGCGCCACCTCGCTTACCGCTTCGAAATCGCCTTCGGAAGCGACGGCGAATCCTGCCTCGATGATGTCGACGCCAAGGCTTTCCAGCTGTGCGGCGACCTTCAGCTTTTCCTCAAGGTTCATCGAACAGCCGGGCGACTGCTCGCCGTCGCGCAGGGTGGTGTCGAAAATCAGGACGGTATCGGTCATCGCTTGCTCCTCCGGCAGTGCCGGCGGGTGGGAATTGGCGGCTTTGCGCTACAGTTTACGCGCGTAGGCGTCAAAGCTCAAACATCTGTCAGGTGGCTTGTCGCCAGCGCCGCGCCGATCCTGCCGGTCAGCCATTGTCCGACCGGGCCGGGCGGGGCGTCGGCCCGGTGCAGCGCCGAAAGCACATAGGGGCCGGCGGGACCAAGCTGTGCACCCAGATCGACCAGCCGGCGCTGCGCCAGATCTTCTGCCACCATCGCGGCGGGCATATTGCCCCAGCCAAGCCCGGCGAGGAGAAGGGCATGTTTGGCGCCAAGATCGCCGATGCGCCATGTCTCCAGCCCGAACACCGAAAAATCGCGCCCTTCGGTCAGGCGTGAACGATCGGTCAGCACGATCTGCACATGGCGCCGCGCCGCCGCTATCGTCCGTTCCGCCGGCGGCAGCAGGGCCAGCGGGTGGCGCGGGCTGGCCACCGGCACCATGTCCACCATGCCCAGCGGCTGGGAAATGATGGAATCGGGCAGGTTCGGCAGGGGGCCGGAAATGCCGATTGCGCATCTGCCGTTCAACACGTGTTCGGCAACCGCGCCCAGCGTTTCGACATGAATGATCAGCCCGACGCTGGGATAGCGCGTGTTCAGCGCGTGGAGACTGTCGGTCAACACATCCGACGGCAGCATCACGTCAACGGCGATGGACAATTCACCTTCAAGGCCACGCACCAGCCCCCGTGCCCTGGCGCGCAGGCCATCGACGGACAGTGCGATGTCCCGCGCATCGGCAAGCAGCACACGTCCTGCCGCTGTCAGGCCTGGCCGGCGTGTCGTCCTGTCAAACAGGGAAATGCCGCCCAATTGTTCCTCCAGCGCGGCAATGCCATAGCTGATGACCGATTGCGCGCGGTTGAGCCGGCGCCCGGCAGCGGAGAAGCTGCCTTCCTCGGCAACGGCAAGGAATATCCGCAACTGGTCGAACGTCGGATAGCCGATCATCTGGGCAAGTTATCTATTCAGTAGATAGTTGATAGCGAAAATATCCCTGTTTCATCGATGTGATGCAACTCTTATCCTTCTGCCAGATTGATGCAGGCTAAAGCCGGACATGCTGCTTGGGCCGTGATGTCCAGACCATTGACCAGGAGATGAAGACGATGACCAATATCCTGATCGCTTTTTATTCGCGCACCGGCACCACTGAGAAACTCGCCAATGCCGTGGCCGAAGGCGCCCGGTCTGCCGGTGCGGACGTGCGGTTGCGGCGTGCCCGTGAAGTGGTGGGCGAAGATGTGATGAAGCTGGCACCCGGCTGGCTCGAAAATGCAAAGCGGATGAATGAAGCCTATGAAGCGCCGACGGCTGCAGATGCCGAATGGGCCGATGGCGTCGTCTTTGGCACGCCCACCCGCTTTGGCACTGTCACGTCCGAACTCAAGGCATGGATCGACGGGCTCGGCGGGCTTTGGGCCAAGGGGGCTCTGAACGGCAAGGCGGGCAGCGTATTCTCCTCCACCTCCACCGCGCATGGCGGCAATGAAGCGACGATCCTCACCCTTTATCCGGCGCTCGCCCATCTGGGCTTCGTGATCGTGCCGACCGGCTATGCCGATGCTGCGCTCTACAAGGCGGGGACGCCCTATGGCGCGACCAGCATTTCCGGCCAGAATGCCACGCCGCCATCGCCCGAAGATCTGGAAGTTGCGAGGTTCCAGGGAAAGCGGGTCGCGCAAGTGGCGGAAGTGCTGGCTTCGTTGCGGCAATAGTTGACTTTGTCCATAAGGCTCTTGCCCGGATGGTGAAAGCCGCTAAGTTCCACTGCATCTGTTTCAGTGGAGGAGGATTATATGAAAAGGATGATCGCAGTGATGGCGAGCGCGGTCGCGCTTGCCGCCGCAGCCCCGGCGATGACTGCATCGGCACAGCAGGCGCCGGGCACCGCCAGCACCGTCGGCATCAAGGCCGGCACTTATCAGATCGATGCGTCGCACACCCAGGTGACGCTCAGCTGGATGCACATGGGCTTCAACCCCTATCATGCCATTGCCCAGGCATCGGAAGGCACGCTGGTGCTCGATCCGGCAAAGCCGGCGGCAAGTTCCGTGCAGATCACCGTGCCGGTCGCCAATATCAAGACCAACAGCGAACATCTGGATGCGCAGCTTGCCGGCGAAGGCTTTTTCGACGCGGCGAAGTTTCCCAACATCACCTTCAAATCCACCTCCGTCGTGGCTGACGGCAAGGGCGGCGCGAATGTCACCGGCAACCTCACCATCAAGGGCGTGACCAAGCCGGTGACGATCAAGGCGAAGTTCGTGGGACAGGGTACCAACCCCATGGCCAAAACCTACACCGTCGGCTTTGAAGGCTGGCTGACGATCAAGCGCAGCGATTTCGGTGTTGATGCCTATGTCCCCGTGGTGGGTGATGAGGTGAAGATGCAGATCTCCGCCGCTTTCGAAATGAAATAACGGCAGAGATCGTGATGGCCTAGATCCGGGCAAATGCCTGGGTCAGGTCTGCGATGATGTCGTCGGGATGTTCGATCCCGATCGACAGCCGCACCACATCCGGCCCCGCGCCAGCCAGCACCAGCGCTTCATCGCTGAGCTGGCTGTGCGTGGTGGACGCCGGATGAATGATCAGGCTGCGCGTGTCGCCGATATTGGCAAGATGGGAAAACAGCTTCACCGCGCCCACCAGCTTTGCACCCGCTTCACGCCCGCCTTTCAGCCCGAAGGTGAACACCGCACCCGCGCCCTTCGGCATGTAACGCTTCTGAAGCGCATTATAGCGGTCGTCCTCAAGTGCGGCATAGGACACCCATGAAACCTGCGGCTGTTTTTGCAGCCAACGCGCAACCGCAAGTGCATTGTCGCAATGACGCTGCATCCGCAGCGGCAGGGTTTCGATGCCGGTCAGGATCATGAAGGCGTTGAACGGCGACAGGGCCGGCCCGAGATCGCGCAGGCCCAATGTACGGCACGCCAGCACAAAGGCCAGCGGGCCGAATGCATCTGCAAATATCTTGCCATGATAGCTGGCGTTCGGCTCGCTCAGCGTCGGATAGCGGCCATTCTTCCAGTCGAAGCACCCGGCATCGATGATGGCGCCGCCAAGCGAATTGCCATGCCCGCCCAGGAATTTGGTGAGCGAATGGACGACAATATCGGCGCCGTGGTCGATCGGCCGGCAGAGATAGGGTGTCGCCAGCGTATTATCGACGATCAATGGAACGCCGGCTGCATGGGCGACGTCGGCGATCGCGGCAATGTCGGTGATGACGCCGCCGGGATTGGCAAGGGATTCGATGAACACGGCACGGGTGTTCCCATCGATCGCGGCGGCAAAGGCAGCGGGATCATCGGCATCGACGAACCTCGCCTCCCAGCCCATTTTGCGAAAGCTTTGGCCGAGCTGGTTGATCGACCCGCCATAAAGCTTGTTTGCGGCGACGATATTGCAGCCCGGTTCCATCAGCGTGTGAAAGGCAATGAACTGGGCTGCATGGCCGCTTGCCAGCGCCAGTGCGCCGACACCGCCTTCAAGTGCTGCCAGCCGTTCTTCCAGCACGCCCGTGGTGGGGTTCATCAACCGGGTGTAGATATTGCCGAACTGTTCCAGCCCGAACAGCGATGCGGCATGTTCCGGGCTGTCGAACACATAGGATGTCGTCTGGTAGATGGGCGTGGCGCGTGCACCTGTCACGGGGTCTGGCGCTGCCCCGGCGTGAACCGCCAGCGTTTCAAACCTTTGTCCGGCCTGTTCGGTCATTCATCCCTCCATCGGTTTCGATGACCTTTCTTACCGGTTGTGCCTGCCGGATAGAAGCCGGGGGGGGGCGGCTGCGAAGGGCAAAGTGCAAAGGGCAAAAAGAAAGGCGCGGCATTTGCTGCCGCGCCCGTCCTCTCTCTCCAAACCGGATGGGGTCAGTTCTTCGCCTTGTCGACGAGCTTGTTCTTGGAGATCCAGGGCATCATCGCGCGCAGCTCGGCACCGACCTTTTCGATCTGATGTTCGCCCTGCAGCTTGCGTGCCGCCTTGATTTCCGGGTTGCCTGCCTTGTTGTCCAGCATGAAGCGCTGGACGAAGCGGCCGGCCTGAATGTCCTTCAGCACGCGCTTCATTTCGGCCTTGGTCTCTTCCGTGATGACGCGCGGGCCGGTGTGATAATCGCCATATTCGGCGGTGTTGGAGATCGAATAACGCATGTTGGCGATACCGCCTTCATACATCAGGTCGACGATCAGCTTCACTTCGTGCAGGCATTCGAAATAGGCCATTTCCGGGGCATAGCCCGCCTCGACCAGCGTTTCGAAGCCGGCCATGATCAGATGGCTGAGGCCGCCACAAAGCACGGCCTGTTCGCCGAACAGATCGGTTTCGCACTCTTCCTTGAAGGTGGTTTCGATCACGCCCGAACGGCCGCCGCCGATGGCCGAGGCATAGGACAGCGCAACGTCATGCGCATTGCCCGAGGAATCCTGGGCAATCGCGATCAGGCAGGGCACGCCGCCGCCCTTCAGATATTCGCCGCGCACGGTGTGGCCGGGACCCTTGGGCGCGATCATGAACACGTCGATGTCGGCGCGCGGCTCGATCAGGCCGAAATGGACGTTGAGGCCATGGGCAAAGGCAAGTGCCGCCCCCGGCTTCATATTGTCCTTCAGATCGTTGTTCCAGATTTCGGCCTGATATTCATCGGGCGCCAGCACCATGATGACGTCGGCCCATTTGGCGGCTTCGGCGTTGGTCATCACCTTGAAGCCGGCGGCTTCCGCCTTCTGCGCGGTGGCAGAGCCGGGGCGAAGCGCAATGGCCACTTCCGAAACGCCCGAATCCTTCAGGTTCTGGGCATGGGCATGGCCCTGGCTGCCATAGCCGACGATGGCGATCTTCTTGCCCTTGATCAGGCTGACATCGGCGTCACGATCGTAATAGACACGCATTCGTTGTTCCTCAATCTGGTGCCGCCCCCGGATCGGGACGAACGAAGTTGATGATTTGGCGGCCGCTCTAGCCGGTCGGCGCGCGTCCGACAAGCTGGCGGCCTGGCGCTCAGGTCCGCTCGACGCCGCGATTGATCGCGACGACGCCGGTGCGGGCGATTTCGACCAGACCGACCTGACGCATCAGCTTGATGAAGGTGTCGACCTTTTCGGTCGATCCGGTCACTTCAAAGACGAAGCTGGAAATGGTCGAATCCACCACCCTGGCGCGATAGACATCGGCAAGGCGCAGTGCCTCTATCCGATGTTCGCCGGTGCCGGCCACCTTCACCAGCGCCATTTCGCGTTCCACATGCGGGCCGCGTGCGCTGAGATCCGTCACCGAATGAACCGGGATCAGCCGGTCGAGCTGATGGATGATCTGTTCGATCACCGCCGGGGTGCCGGACGTGACGATGGTGATGCGGCTGACGTCCTGCTTTTCCGTCACTTCGGCGACGGTCAGGCTTTCGATATTATAGCCGCGCGCGGTGAACAGGCCGGCGATGCGCGCCAGAATGCCTGCTTCATTGTCGACCAGAATGGACAGCGTGTGCCGTTCCGCCATTTCTTCCTTGATATGCATTGATCGTCCTTGCCCTTCATCACGCGGCGATGGTGCAAACGGGCATTGCCGCCCATGGCGGCATGGCCCGTCGCGCCGATCAGACCAGCGCCTTGGCCTCGTCGTCCAGTTCACCCGAAACCTCGGCCGCTTGCAGCAGCATTTCGGTATGGGCGGCACCGCTGGGGATCATCGGGAAGCAGTTCGCCAGCTTGGCGACGCGGCAGTCCACCATCACCGGGCCCGGCGTTTCGATCATCTGCCGGATGCCGGCCTCAAGCTCCTGCGGGCCTTCGATGCGGATACCGGTCCAGCCATAGGCGTCGGCCAGCTTCACGAAATCGGGCAATGCCTCCGAATAGCTCGACGAATAGCGGCTGGCATAGGTCAGTTCCTGCCACTGGCGGACCATGCCCATATATTCATTGTTGAGGATGAACACCTTCACCGGCAGGCGATATTGCGCGGCGGTGGACATTTCCTGAATGTTCATCAGGATCGATGCCTCACCCGCAATGTCGATCACCAGCGCATCGGGGTTGCCCATCTGTGCGCCGATCGCCGCCGGCAGGCCATAGCCCATGGTGCCCAGCCCGCCGCTGGTCAGCCATTTGTTCGGATCGTTGAAGTCGAAATGCTGGGCAGCCCACATCTGGTGCTGACCGACTTCAGTGGTGATGATCGGATTACGCGCATGGGTTGCCTTCCACAATTCGCGGATGGCGTGCTGCGGCAGGATTTCATCGCCCTTTTGTTCAAAGGCGAGCGATTGCTTCTGCCGCCAGCCATCGATCTGGCGCCACCAGCCGCCCAGGTCGCGCGCCTTGTGGCCATTGGCGCGCCACAGCGCCAGAATGTCGTCCATGACGGCGCCGACATCGCCGATGATCGGCAGATCGACACGCACCGTCTTGTTGACCGAAGACCGATCGATATCGACATGGATCTTCTTCGAATGGGGGGCAAAGGCATCCAGCCGCCCGGTCACGCGATCATCGAAGCGCGCGCCAAGGCACAGGATGACATCGGCCTGGTTCATCGCCCAGTTCGCTTCATAGGTACCGTGCATGCCCAGCATGCCCAGCCACTGCGGATCGGACGCCGGAAAGGCGCCAAGCCCCATCAGCGTGGAGGTGACGGGCGCACCCGTCGTCTTTGCCAGTTCACGCAGCAGCTGTGCCGCGTGCGGGCCGGAATTGATGACGCCGCCGCCGGTGTAAAGGATCGGCCGTTCGGCATTGGCCAGCATTTCGACTGCCTGCGCAATCGCTGCCTCATCGCCCTTGATCTGCGGCTTGTAGGTCTTGTGCTCGACCTTGCCCGGCGTCTGATAAGGGGCGGTGGCGACCTGAACATCCTTGGGCAGGTCGATCACCACCGGGCCGGGGCGGCCCGATGTGGCGATATGAAATGCCTCGGCAACCACGGCGCCAAGGCGCGCGGGGTCCTTCACCAGATAATTATGCTTGGAACAATGGCGGGTCAGGCCGACGGTGTCCGCCTCCTGAAAGGCGTCGGTGCCGATCAGATGGGTGGCGACCTGGCCGGTGATGACGACGATGGGGATCGAATCCATCAGCGCATCGGTGATGCCGGTGATCGCATTGGTCGCGCCGGGGCCGGAAGTGACCAGAACGACGCCCGGCTTGCCGGTGGACCGGGCATAGCCTTCCGCTGCATGGACGGCCGCCTGTTCATGACGGACGAGGACGTGCTTGATCCGGTCCTGCTTGAACAGTGCATCATAGATGGGCAGCACCGCGCCGCCGGGATATCCGAAGATCACATCGACGCCAAGATCGCTCAGCGTCCGGACGAGAATCTCCGCCCCGCCAATTTCTTGCGTCGTCATGATCGGCTCCCATTCATCTTGCCGCGTTGCAGAATGTTGCGCTGGCTAAAGCTATAAGGTTTCCCTGTCAACCGCAGTTTTGTTATTTTATTGCGCGTATTGCCGATAAATGCGTAATTTCTGATAAATCGGATGGTGCGGTGCGCCGAAAACACCGGTCTTGAAGGCTTAAAACCCATCCAGCCACGCTTGCGCATCCTCTATATCGCGCGCGCGCGGCCAGTCCGGGGGAGGCTGGTTGCGGAACCATGTCAACTGCCGCTTGGCATAGCGGCGGGTCGCCTGGCTGGCGCCGGCAATCGCTTCATCAAGCGTGCGCTCGCCATTCAGAAAGGCGATGAAATCGGGCACGCCGATTGCACGCATCACCGGCAGCTCAGGCGAAAGCCGGCGTCGGGCAAGCGCCTCTACCTCTGCCAGCGCGCCTTCCTCCACCATTTGCGCCAGACGCAGGTCGCATCGCGGATAAAGCCAGTCGCGGGGCGGGGTAAGGACCAGCGGGCGCAGATGCACCAGCGCACCGATGCCGCCGCTGGTCTGGCGGTGCCAATGGGTGATCGGCCGTCCCGTTGCGTGCATCACTTCCAGCGCACGGCGGACGCGCGTATCGTCGGAGGGGCGCAATGTCGTGGCGGCTTCGGAATCTTCGGCCAGCAGCATCTGCCATGCCTCACCCAGCGGCAGTGCGCGCACATGGTCGCGAATCGCATCGGGGATGTCGGGAACGGGGGCAATGCCGTCCAGCAGGGTGCGAATGTAAAGCCCGGTGCCGCCGACGAGGATGGGCAGCCGCCCCTCCTCATGGACCGCCGCGATTTCCCGCCGCGCATCGGCAGCCCAGCTTGCCGCCGACGCGGGCTGTGCGCCGTCGATATAGCCGAACAGCCGGTGTTCGGCGCTTTCCTCCTCCTCCTCCGAAGGGCGGGCGGACAATATCCTCAGATCACGATAGACCTGGCTAGCATCGGCATTGACGATCACGCCGCCTGTGCGCAGGGCAAGGCGAAGTGCAAGCGCCGACTTGCCGCTGGCGGTCGGTCCTGCGATGAGCGCCAGCGGCGGACGATCGTCTGGAAGGGATGCAATGCTCATAGCCACGCTGATAGCAGCGGAAAAGTTGAATGCCGGTGATATTTCTGCGGCGCGCGATGCGCTGGCGCAAGCCGGCGGCCATGCCGGCGAGCCATTATGGCTGGAACCCGGCCTTGCCGCCGATCTGGCCGTCGCCGGGATCGACCGGACCACGGCGCGCGCAGCACTGGAAGGGCTGATCAAAAAAACCGATGTGGTGGTGCAGCCTTCGGCAAAGCGCCGCAAGAAGCTGATCGTTGCCGACATGGATTCGACGATGATTACCATCGAATGCATCGATGAACTGGCCGATTATGCCGGCATCAAGGCGCAGGTCGCGGAAGTGACCGAGGCGGCCATGCGCGGCGAGCTTGATTTCGTCGGCGCGCTGGATGCCCGCGTCAACCTGTTGAAGGGGCTGGAAGAAGCAGTGATCGACCGCTGCCATGCCGAACGCGTGGTCATCATGCCCGGCGCCCGTGCATTGATCCGCACGATGAAGGAGTTTGGCGCGCGTGCGGTGCTGGTGTCCGGTGGGTTCACCGTTTTTGCGGACCGGGTGGCGGCCGAAATCGGTTTCGACCGGGCCTTGTCCAACACGCTTGGCATTGAACAGGGCATATTGACCGGAACAGTGGCGCGGCCGGTGATCGATTCGGCGGTGAAGCGCGAAACGCTGATCGCGGAAGCGGCAGGCGCCGGCCTGTCGCTGGAACAGACGCTGGCGGTGGGCGATGGCGCGAATGACGTGCCGATGATCGAGGCCGCAGGCCTTGGCATCGCCTATCACGCGAAACCCAAAACCGCCGCCGCCGCGGATGCGCGGATCGTGCATAATGACCTGACGGCGCTGCTTTATGCGCAGGGCTATCCGCGCGCGGCCTGGGCGACAGAGGGCTAATCCGTCAGCGGCGCACCGGGAAACAGCCACTGCCTGCGCCGGTGACGGCCGAACAAAGCTTGCCCGCCGCCGCCTTGCTGTCCAGCGGTTCCGTCTGAAGACGGACAACGGTGCCGCTGGCCATGTAATCGGGTTTCACGCCACGCAGGGCGGCCACCTTGCCGCTGATCTTTTCCCAGGCGGAAGCGGCCGCATCGCGGTTGGAATAGGCGCCCAGCTGCACCCGCCATTGCGGCCCGCCGGCGGTGGCGGCAGGGGCGGAGGTTGCTACTGCTGCGTCGGCCGCGTCGCCCTTTGCTGCCGGTTGCGGCGGAATGGGTGCGGGGGTGCTCGTTGAAACGGCGGTGGGTGTCTTGTCGGTGCTGGCCAGCGTCGCCATCGCCTTTTGCCTGTCTGCCAGCGGCACGCGCGCGTCCATTTCGGCAAGTGCGTTCTTTGCCTGCCGCAGCCCGCTGGATGCCGCCTGCGTCATCAGCGCATAGGCGCGCACCCAGTCGCGCTTCACCACATCTCCGTTGAAATGGGCAACGCCCAGCAGATACTGGCTGTGCGGATCACCACGCGCGGCGGCCTTTTCCAGCAGCGGCACCGCTTCCTCGCGATTGCCTTTCTGGAACAGCACCCATCCAAGATTGGCTTCTGCCGCTTCATGCCCCTTGGCCACGGCCTTGCGATAATATTCTATCGCCTTGTCGGTATCGACAGGCACGCCGCGGCCCAGCTTATAGGCCTGTCCCAGGTTGAACAGCGCATCGGCGTTGCCGGCGGCGGCAGGTCCTTTCCACTGGGCGACGGCACCGGCATAATCGCCGTTGCGCCATTTGGTGACCCCATCCTTCACCGATGCCAGCGATGGTGAACTCAGGCCCAACGCAAAAGCCAGCGCCACCATCGTCCAGCCTGATCCTGTCTTCACGCCGCGCCCTTTTTGCTGTTCCGCCATTTGCCTGCCCGTACGGGTCATCATCTTTTATTCATCCTTGCCGGCCGAGGAAAAGGGGGCAATGGCCAATTGCTTAATTTGGGCAAGTTTACTCTTTCTTAGCGCCCGTCGTGCCAATGTGGATTCACAGCCACTGGTCAGGACATTCGATGCGCGTACTTGCTTTGGCATCGCACAAGGGCGGTTCGGGCAAGACAACCCTGGCCGGCCATCTTGCCGTTCAGGCGGAGCGGGCCGGTTTCGGCCCGGCGGTTTTGATCGATATCGATCCGCAGGGGTCGCTTGCCGATTGGTGGAACGGCCGAAAGGCGGAAATGCCCGCCTTTGCGCAAACCACCGTCGCCCGTCTGCAGAACGATCTTGAGGCCTTGCGGGTGCAGGGTTTCCGCCTTGCCGTCATCGATACGCCGCCCGCGCTGGCGCTGGCGATCGAAAGTGCGATCGCCGTGGCGGAACTGGTGGCCGTTCCGGTGCGCCCCAGCCCGCATGACCTTGGTGCGGCAGGGGCGATGATCGACTTGTGCGAACGCACGGGAAAGCCGCTGATCTTCGTGATCAACGGGGCGACGCCGCGCATAGAGATCAACCAGCAGGTCGCCATGGCGCTGTCGCAATATGGCACGGTGGCGCCGGTCATCCTGCATCACAGCCATGAATTCGCGACGTCGATGGCCGATGGCCGCACCGTGATGGAAATCTGGCCCGAAGGTGATGGCGCGCGCGAGGTGGAAGAGCTTTGGCATCATATGTCCGACAGGCTGGAAAGGCATTTCCGCCGCGCGACCTTTGCTGCATCGGGTGGCGGGCCGATCGCCGCACAGCGCGGGGCGGCCGGCGGCTTTGGCCGCAAGGCCAGTGCAGGCCAGCCATGATCCTCGTTCGTCAACATAGCGTGGTAAGCGTAAAAAAGGCATTATCCGATGAAGAATGAAGCCCGGTTCGTCACGTCGTCGCATCGTCTGCTGGCCCGCAAGGGCGGCGCACGCCCGGCCCTGTTGCGCTGTGTGCGCAGCGATGGCGACCAGTCGGATGGTGAACACCATGTCGGTGGGGACGATGCATTGGTGACGACCGGTTATGCAGGCCGGCCGGCAACGCACCCCGTCGTCCGCGCGCATCGCGATATTGCCCGCGCGTTCGCGCCGCACGATGGTGAAAACCATGAGGCGGCGGCCGATGCTTCGATCCCGCCTGTCATTGCGGAAAAAAGCACATTGACCCTGACGCTCGATTCCGAACGGCGGATGCACTTGCGCATGGCCTGCGCCTTCACCGGCGGTTCGCCACAAAAACTGGTGACGCGGGCGCTGGACCAATATCTTGATACGCTGGACGACCAGCCCCTGCCGAAAGACGACACGACCAGCCGGAACTGATGGGGCGCACAATCTTGCCTTTAATGTTCAACGGCCGAACCCGCGCGATCGCCACGGGCAGCGCCGCAATCCTCTTGGCGTCGACGCTGCTTGCCGGATGCATCACCAATGGCGGCGGCCGTAATGCCGCACCCGAACATAACCTGTCGTCGGTGACTGCCCGGCTGGCATCACGGCTGGATGAACAGGCGATGCGCGCACTTGCCGCGGGTGATGCCGAGCGGGCGATCGATCTGCTGGAACGGGTGGTGGAGGCGACACCGGACGATGCCGGTTATCGCCTGCATCTGGCGCAGGCCTATTTGCGCGCCGGGCGTTTTCTGTCGGCCGATCAGAGCTATGGCGATGTCATCACCCTTATGCCCGATAATGACAAGGCGCGGGTGGCACAGGCGGTGGCGCGGCTTGGCCAGGGCGATGTTACTGGCGCGCGGACAGTGCTTGCCAATGCCAGCCGTGCCCCTGCCGAGGATCTGGGCCTTGCGCTTTCCCTTGCCGGAGATGACGAACGGGCGATCGCGGTGCTGGAGCGCGCCAGCGAAGGGATGCGGGGCACATCGCGCACGCGGCAGAATCTGGCCATGGCCTATGCGCTGGCCGGGCAGTGGGAAAAGGCGCGGGCGATGGCGGAGCGGGATCTGTCCGCCGCCGATACGGACCGGCGGATGGAGCAATGGGCCGGTTTCGCCAGGCCTGGCGGCAGGGCAGGGGCAGTAACGGCATTGCTGGGCGTCACTGCGGTGTCGGATGGCGGCCAGCCTGTCGTGCTGGCGCTTGTCAATGCCAAGTCGGCCGACACGCAAATGGCAGCCACGCAGCCGGCTGCTGCGCAGCCTGGCGTTGCATCACCGCCCGACACCGCGACATTGCCAGATGCCGGAACAATGGCCGACATGGCAACGCCAGACGCTAACCCCTCTGTTCCGGTAATGACGGCGACAGCGTCACAATCCGTACCGGTCGCAACTGTAGCGGCGATGGCCGGTCTTCCGCCATCGCAGCCTGCGCGAGGCTGGGCAGTGCAGCTTGGCGCCTATAGCAGCGATGCACTGCTGGACCATGGATGGAATGTGCTTGCCGCCCGTTTTCCGCAGCTTCGCGATTATGCGCGGGTTTCCAGCGATTATGTCGATGCGCGCGGTGACCGGCTGCAACGCCTGTCGGTAGCTGGATTTGCATCGCGCGGCGCGGCGCAATCGCTTTGCGCAAACCTGCGCAGCAGCGGCGGGCAGTGCTTCGTCCGTTTCATCGCGGATGGTGCCGTTCGGTCAGCATCGCTTTAGCTGAGGCGTGCCGCCACCACGGGCAGTGGCGGCCCCGTCAATCGCAAGCACCGGTCAGCTGTTCAGGCGGACGATCTCACCACCCTTGATGGTGGCCAGTACCTTGCCCTGAACGGGAAGCCCGTCGAACGGCGTATTGCCGGCCTGCCCCTCCATCTCCTCATCGTCGATCCGCCATGGCGCGCCGGGATCGAACAGCACCAGATCAGCCTCGTCGCCCACTGCAAGGCGGCCGCCGTGCACGCCGATCAACCGGGCGGGGGCAGCCGAAATCAGCTCTATCAACCGGTTCATGGTGACAACGCCGTCGCGCACAAGCGTAAGCGACAGCGGCAGCAGCGTTGTCGCCCCGGCCATGCCGGGTGCGGCGTCGGCATAAGGCAGGCGCTTGGCGTCCGTTCCGCGCGGGTCATGGCCCGATGCGATCACGTCCACTGTCCCATCCCGCACCGCATCTATCGTTGCCAGCCGGTCCTCTTCCGAACGGAGCGGCGGCGACAGCCTGGCATAGGTACGGAAGGCGCCAATGGCATTCTCCGAAAGCAGCAGATGCGCCGGCGTTACCCCGCAGGTGACGGCAACGCCGCGCTTCTTCGCCGCACGAACGAGATCGAACGCCGCCCGCGTCGATAATTTGCGGAAGTGGATGCGGGCGCCATATTCCTCTGCCAGCATCACGTCGCGTGCTACCGCCAGCGCCTCTGCGATTGCCGGGGCGGCAGGCAGGCCAAGCCGCGTCGCGGTATCGCCGGCGGTTGCCACGGCATTGTCGGCAAGGCTGCTGTCTTCGGCATGGGTAACGACCGGCAGGTTGAATGCACTGGCATAGGAGAGCACGCGGCTCATCACCGTGGCCGACGGAATCCACCGCCGCCCGGTGGCCACGCCAACCGCGCCGGCCGCCTTCATCAATCCCGCTTCCGCGAGTTCTTCGCCGGCAAGGCCACGCGTGGCGGCGGCAAAGGGGTGAATCCACAGATCGGGCTTGCCGCCAAGCATGGCGCGGGCGACCAGCGCCGGATCGTCCAGCACCGGCGATTGATCGGGCATCAGCGCGACGCGGGTGATGCCGCCGGCAGCACAGGCGCGCGCATCGGCGGCGACGACGCCCAGATCGACGAGGCCGGGAGCAAGGATCATGCCATTCGCGTCGATCTGGCGTGCTTCCGGTGGAATGGAAATATCACCGATCGCGGCGATCTTGCGGTCCACGCACAGGACATTGCCCTTCATGTCCACGCCGCTTGCCGGGTCGACGATATGGGCGTTGACGATTGCAAGTGCGGTCATGACCAGCCCTCTACGCCGCGGCGGCTTCTGGTCAATATATCGAGGCAGGCCATGCGCACTGCGACGCCCATTTCAACCTGTTCGGTAATTGCCGAATTGTTGATGTCATCGGCCACCTGGCTTTCGATTTCGACACCGCGATTCATCGGGCCGGGGTGCATTACCAGCACATCGGGCCGCGCACGCTTCATCCGTTCGCGCGTCAGCCCGTAAAAGGCCAGATATTCGCGGACCGACGGGACATAGGCACCGTCCATGCGTTCCCGCTGAAGGCGCAGCACCATGATGACATCGGCGCCTTCGATGCCCTGATCCATGTCGGTAAAGGCAGTGACGCCCAGCCGTTCCACGGCTGGCGGCATCAATGTCGGCGGGGCGACGACGCGCACCTGCGCGCCCAGCGCGGTGAGCGCGAGGATGTTCGACCGTGCAACACGGCTGTGCAGCACATCGCCGCAGATGGCGACGACCAGTCCTGCGATCCGGCCCTTGCGGCGCCTGATCGTCAGCGCATCCAGAAGCGCCTGTGTGGGATGTTCATGCCGCCCGTCGCCGGCGTTCAGCACCGGGCAATCCACCTTGTCCGCGATCAGCGCCACCGCGCCGCTTGCTTCATGGCGGATGACGATGACATCGGGATGCATGGCGTTGAGCGTCAACGCTGTGTCCAGCAGGGTTTCGCCCTTTTTCACGCTGGATGCCGCGACGGTCATGTTGACGACATCGGCGCCCAGCCGCTTGCCGGCGATTTCGAAAGACAGCAGCGTGCGCGTGGAATTTTCGAAAAAGGCGTTGATCTGCGTCAGCCCCTGCATCCGCCCGTCATGCTTGGTGGTACCGCGGTTAAGCGCGACCCATGCCTCCGCCTCGTCAAGCAGATAGGTGATCTCCCAAGGCTGAAGACCCTGGATGCCGAGCAGATGACGATGCGGAAAAGGATGGACGCCGGGAGAGGAGTGTTTTTGCCCAGGCGAGTTTTCGGTCATGAACGCAGGCTCTAGCCGCCTCTTGCGCGAGTCTCAAGCGTCCGTGTCGGCAAGGGGTGGCGGCATCATCGCCACTGCATCGATCGCGCCTTGCAGGATATAGCTTGCCGCCAGCTTGTCGACCAGTTCGGCACGGCGCGCGCGGCTGCGGTCCGCCTCGATCAGCGTGCGCGTCACCGCCTGGGTGGACCAGCGTTCGTCCCACATCAATATCGGCAGCGAAAGCGGTGCCAGATTACGGGCAAATGCACGGACGGATTGAGTGCGCGGGCTGTCGCTGCCGTCAAGGTTCAGCGGCAGGCCGACCACCAGCCCCCTGACCGACTGTGCCGTGATGAGGGCGGACAGCGCAGCCAGATCCTGCGTGAATTTGGTACGGCGAATCGTCTGGAAGGAGGAGGCGATGGACCAGCCGGCATCGCACAACGCGATACCGATGGTTTTCGTGCCGACGTCCAGCCCGGCCAGCCGGCCGCGACCGGGCAGGGCGGCGACGAAATCATGCGTCGACAGTGTAATCATCGCCGTGTCGCAAAGGCGCTGGCACGGCGTTCCACATCGGCCCGCAGATTGGCCCAGAACAGGGCGTAATCGTAGATGTGGAAATTATTGCCCGGCAATATGTAATGGCCAAAACCCATTGGCGGCTGGCCGATCAGCAACAGGCCATCGGCGCAGCGTGCGCCGATCCTGCCCGGCTCAAGCGTGACGTTGGTTAAATCATCGCTTGCGCGCAATGCGCCCAGATTGGCGCCGGCGGGGGCCGTGCTATGCTGCGTGCCGGTCAGCGGGTTGACGCACAGCATCTCCGTACCCTTGCGGGGAAGGCCGGAAAGCCCGGTGGAGGCATTGTAATTGTCCACCACGATGGACGGATCGGCCGGTTCGGCAAAGCTCTGCCATGCAAGGATGCAGCCCGGCTGGTCGGGCGCGGTGCAGGCGGGCAGGCCGAGTGCGGGCAGATCCGCCGTCACCGACACCGGCCAGCCGCCCAGATAGACGGCGACGATGCGCCGTGCCAGCGGCGTGCCGGCGATGCGGTCCTTCAGCAACCGCGTCAGCATCAGCGATCCCTGGCTATGCCCGGCAAGGATGATCGGCTGGCCGGGCTGCACATTGGCAAGAAAGGCATCGAACGCCGATGCGACATCGCGATAGGCGAGATCCAGCGCCTGTTGCGCGGCCAGCTTGTCGGTCAGGAAGGCCCCAAAGGTCGCCTGCCGGTAACGCGGCGCCCAGATCTGCGCCGTGCCGTTCAATATGCTGGCCTGCGTCTGGGTGAACAGGCGCAGCCGCTCATTCGCTTCATTGTCAGACAGCGGCGCATTCCACCTGTCGCGGCGCAGATAGGCAGTTGGCGCGACATAGAAGGCGGCGATTTCGGGATTGCCGGCAATGGCATGGCCGGGCGGCACCCAGCGTGCCGGATCATTCGCCATGCCGGGGCGCGACAGCCACATGGCCGCATCGCGATAATCCGGCGCCGGATCGAGCCGGCTATGTTCGAAATCGACAGTCGGAACGAGTGCCGCCTTGAGGATCTGCTCCCCAAAAAGGCGATATCCTACGGCAGCAGCAAACGCCAGCATGACAAGACCCACTATGACCCACAGGAAACGCCGTGCCAGCATGAATCCCAAATCCCTTTCCAGAGGCTAGGCCCGCCCACGCACTTTGCAAGTGCGAAAAACGCCTGTTGTGCGCCCGACGCTTGATGGCCGGGCAACCGCCGTGTAAGCGCGCGGCTTGTTTGATGAAAGCCCGGAAACAGCCGATGTCCATTGACGACGCGACCGTGAAGCGAATTGCGACGCTCGCCCGCATCGCGCTTTCACCCGATGAAGTGAGCGCGGTGGGCACCGAACTCAACAATATTCTGCATTGGGTGGAGCAGCTGCAACAGGTCGATACGACCGATGTCGCCCCGATGACGGCGGTGATCCCCAATCGGCTTCGCCTGCGCGAAGACATTGTGAACGACGGCAACATGCGCGACGATGTGCTTGCCAATGCACCACAGGCGGAACACGGGTTCTTCGCCGTGCCCAAGGTGATCGAATGACCAGCTTGACCGAAATGACCATCGCCGGGTTGCGCGACGGCTTCCGCAAGGGCGATTTTTCCGCCCGCGAGGTGGCCGAGGCCTATATCACCCGCATGGAAGGCGCGCGCGCGCTCAACGCCTTTGTCGTGGAAACGCCCGATCATGCCATTGCGGCGGCGGATGCGGCGGACCGGGCACGTTCCGACGGGCAGTTGCAGCCCCTTTCCGGCGTGCCGCTGGGCATCAAGGACCTGTTCGCAACGCGCGGCGTGCAGACCACTGCGGCTTCGAAAATCCTTGAAGGCTTCACCCCTGTTTATGAATCGACGGTGACGGCAAAGTTGTTCGCCGCCGGGGCGGGCATGCTGGGCAAGCTGAACCTTGACCAGTTCGCCATGGGTTCGTCCAACGAAACCAGCGCGTTCGGCAATGTCGTTTCACCATGGCGCCGCGCGAACGACGATGCGCCGCTGGCACCCGGCGGTTCGTCCGGCGGATCGTCTTCGGCGGTCGCGGCCGGGCTGGTGGCGGGCGCGACCGGCACCGACACCGGCGGTTCGATCCGCCAGCCGGCGGCCTTCACCGGTATTGCGGGGATCAAGCCCACCTATGGCCGTGCATCGCGCTGGGGCATCATCGCCTTTGCCTCCTCGCTCGACCAGGCGGGGCCGATGGCGCGCGACGTGCGTGACTGCGCAATCCTGCTCAAGGAAATGTGCGGTTTCGATCCGAAGGATTCGACCTCGCTCGATATTCCGGTGCCTGATTTCGAGGCGGCGCTGAGCGGCGACCTGCGCGGCAAGCGTGTCGGCATTCCGCGCGAATATCGCGTGGACGGCATGCCCGCCGAAATCGAAAAGCTGTGGGAGCAGGGCGCTGCATGGCTGAAGGCGGCGGGTGCGGAAATCGTCGATGTGTCACTGCCGCACACGCATCATGCGCTGCCCACCTATTATATCGTCGCCCCGGCGGAGGCTTCATCCAACCTCGCACGCTATGACGGCGTGCGCTACGGCCTGCGCGTGCTGCCCGACAATGGCGGCCTTGACGATATGTATGCGCAGACGCGTGCGGCCGGCTTTGGCTATGAAGTGAAGCGGCGCATCATGATCGGCACCTATGTGCTGTCCGCCGGCTATTATGATGCCTATTATCTCAAGGCGCAGAAGGTGCGGGCGCTGATCGCGCGCGATTTCGAACAGGCCTGGGAAAAATGCGACGTGCTGCTGGCGCCTACCGCGCCCTCGGCGGCCTTTGCGCTTGGCGAAAAGACGGCCGATCCGATTTCCATGTATCTGAACGACGTGTTCACCGTTCCGGCAAGCCTTGCGGGCCTGCCGGCGATGTCGGTGCCGGCCGGGCTTGATTCGGCGGGCCTGCCGTTGGGGCTTCAGATCATCGGCAAGCCGCTGGATGAGGAAGGCGTGCTCAACGCCTCCTATGCGCTGGAACGTGCCGCCGGCTTTACGGCGCGCCCGGAAAAATGGTGGTAAGATGAGCAGCTATCGTATTCAGGGCGCGACCGGCGAATGGGAAGTGGTGATCGGCCTGGAAGTCCATGCCCAGGTCATTTCCAACGCCAAGCTGTTTTCCGGCGCATCCACCGCATTCGGGGCGGAACCCAATGCGCAGGTCAGCCTCGTCGATGCGGCGATGCCGGGCATGTTGCCGGTGCTCAATGGCGAATGCGTTCGCCAGGCGGTACGCACCGGGCTTGCCATCGGCGCGGAAATCAACCGCTGGTCGCGGTTCGATCGCAAGAATTATTTCTATGCCGATCTGCCGCAGGGCTATCAGATCAGCCAGCTCTATCACCCCATCGTCGGTGAAGGCGGCATCGAGATAGAGATTGAGGATGAAGGTGGGCACGCCATAACGCGGCGCATCGGCGTGGAACGAATCCATCTGGAACAGGATGCGGGCAAGCTGATGCACGACCAGCATCCGACGCGCTCCTATGTCGATCTCAACCGGTCGGGCATTGCGCTGATGGAAATCGTTTCGCGGCCCGACATGCGTTCCCCTGCCGAAGCGGGCGCCTATCTGCGCAAGCTGCGGTCGATCGTGCGCTATGTCGGCAGTTGCGACGGCAATATGGAAGAAGGATCGATGCGGGCGGACGTCAACGTCTCCGTCCGCAAGCCGGGCGATGAGCTGGGCACGCGCTGCGAAATCAAGAACGTCAATTCGGTGCGCTTCGTCATGGCCGCCATCGAATATGAGGCAAGCCGTCAGGTCGACGTGATCGAGGGCGGCGGCAGGATCGTGCAGGAAACCCGGCTGTTCGATCCCGACAAGGTGGAAACCCGTTCGCTGCGTTCCAAGGAGGATGCGCAGGATTATCGCTATTTCCCCGATCCGGACCTGCTGCCGCTGGAATTGAGCGAGGATTTCGTCAGCGAATGTCTGGAAAGCCTGCCGGAACTGCCGGACGCCAAGCGCAGCCGCTATGTCGATGCGCTGGGCCTGTCGCCCTATAATGCGCAGGTGCTCACCGCCGAAAAGGAAACGGCACAGTGGTTCGAAGGGCTGCTTGCCGAATGCGCCAGGGTGCAGGGCAAGGCAGAGGCCGATGTTGCCAAGGCTGCGTCGAACTGGCTGACCTCCGACCTGTTCGGTGCGCTCAACCGCAGCGGCAAGACGGTGACGGAAAGCCCGATCTCGCAGAAGCAGGGGGCTGAACTGATCGGGCTGGTGGCCGATGGCACGCTTTCGGGCCGCCTTGCCAAGGAAGTGTTCGAAGTGATGCTGGAAACGGGCGACGATCCCATCCGCATCGTCGATGAACGCGGACTGCGCCAGACGTCGGATACTGGCGAGATCGAGAAGATCATCGCCGAAGTGCTTGCCGGCAACATGGACAAAGTGGAGCAGTATCGCAGCGGTAAGGACAAGCTGTTCGGCTTCTTCGTCGGCCAGACGATGCGCGCCACTGGCGGCAAGGCCAATCCGGCCGTCGTCAACGAATTGCTGAAAAAGGCGCTGGGCTGACCGTCGCGGGGGCGGGGGAATGTTCCGCCGCCCCGGCGATCCGACAATTATCTGTCGGGCATTTCGGTATCGCGGTCGCGCAGCGGCTCGTCTGTGTCGATCACCTGATCGCCAAGGCTGTGGTTGCCTTCCGAATCAAGGCCGGAGCGTAGATCCTCGTCATCCTGTTCGGTGGCGAGATCGGCGGTATTGCCTAGCCCGCCGATCTTTCCGGTCGATGTTTCCGCCGATCCATCCCTGTCGACGGCGTTGCCGCCAAGCGGCGTATCGCTGCTGCTGTCGCGCGGATCGATATCGCCATCGTCCAGCGGCACATGTTCTTTCCTGTCGGCCATTGTCCGAACTCCGTTCCATGTCGCAGAATATCACTGATCCTGTTCGCGCAGCGTGCCGCCGGTTCCCCCGGTGCCGCCGTCTTCACCCGGGTCGGCACCGGGTGGTGATTCGCGATCGTTGCCCGATGCATCATTCGGCCGCTGCCTCGCAGGCGGCGTGCTGTCTTCGGGCCGGTCGGGACGCGCGCCGGCGCGGGTGCCGTCAGCCATGGCATTTCTCCTCAAATCCTCATATCCGGGGAAACGCCCGGGCGGCTGCTTCGCTCCGACAGTGACGTGATGCCACAAAGCTTGTCTTGCGGGCGCACCCTGCTATAGACCCGGCCGATTGGTGAGCCCGGCGGGCGTGGCGGAACTGGTAGACGCGCTGGATTTAGGTTCCAGTATCGCAAGATGTGGGGGTTCGAGTCCCTTCGCCCGCACCAGACCGCCCCGCGTGGTTTCGGCGTTCCCACGGACGGAATGAGATTTCAGAGAAGGTTGCCCTGAGCATGCAGACTGCCGAAACGCTGAACGAGGGTTTGAAGCGCGCCTATAAGCTGACGATCCCGGCCAAGGACATCGCCACCCGGGTGGATGAGCAGCTGAACGCTGTCGCCCCGCAGGTGCGCATGCCCGGCTTCCGTCCCGGCAAGGTGCCGGCCAATCTGGTGCGCAAGATGCACGGCGAAGCGCTGGAGCGCGAGGCACTTGAAAAGGCGGTGCAGGACGGCGTTCAGCAGCTGCTCACCGAACAGAATCTGCGTCCGGCGATGCAGCCGTCGGTCGAACTCGACGGCGATTATGAAAGCGGCAAGGACGTCGCCTTTTCGGTCGAGCTGGAAATCCTGCCGCAGATCGACGCACCACAGCTGGAAGGCCTGAAGCTGGAACGGCTGATAGTCGACGTCAGCGATGCAGAGGTCGATGCGGCCGTCGATCGTCTCGCCAGCCAGCAGAAGAGCTTTGACGATGCCCCCGAAGGCCATGCCGCCGAAGAGGGCGATCTTGTCGTCATGGACTTCGAAGGCAAGGTCGATGGCGAACCGTTCGAAGGCGGCAAGGGCGAAGGCATGTCGATCGAGATCGGCTCCGGCCGTCTCATTCCCGGCTTCGAAGACCAGCTCGTCGGCGTCAAGGTCAACGACAGCAAAGTGCTGAACGTCAATTTCCCCGAAGATTACAATGTCGATTATCTGAAGGGCAAGCCGGCGACGTTCGACGTCACCATCACCTCGGTCCGCCGCCCGCGCGAAGCAAAGGCGGATGAGGATTTCGCCAAGTCGCTGGGGCTCGACAGCCTCGAAAAGCTGCGCGAAATTCTGAAGAGCCAGGTCGAACAGGAACTGAACAACCTCACCCGCACGCATCTGAAGCGCAAGCTGCTGGACCAGCTGGCCGCTTCGCATGACTTCGACGTGCCGCCGTCGATGGTGGAGGCAGAGTTCCAGCAGATCTGGCAGCAGCTTCAGCATGAAGCCGGCCATGAGGAAGACCCTGAAGCGGCCCGTGCGCAGCTTGAGGCGGAACGTGACGACTATCACGCCATCGCCGTGCGCCGTGTTCGCCTTGGATTGCTGCTTTCCGAAATCGGCCAGGCCAATGGCGTGCAGATCACCCAGGCGGAAATGAACCGCCTGATCGCACAGGCCGCCCAGCAATATGGCCCGCAGGATCGCGAACGCTTCCTGCAATACATCCAGCAGACACCGATGGCGCAGGCGCAGCTGCGCGCCCCGCTTTACGAGGAAAAGGTCGTCGACTTCCTTCTCGAAAAGGCAGAGATCACCGATCGCACGGTGAGCCGTGAGGAGCTGGAAACCGCGATCGAGGCGGATGACGAAGGCCATGTCCATGGCCCGGATTGCGATCATGACCATGATCACGCGCCGGCCAAGGCAAAAAAGCCTGCCAAGGCGAAGACTGCCGACGCCAAGACCGCCGACGCCAAGACCGAAAAGGGCAAGGCAGAAAAGGCCGGTGCCGACGAGGTGAAGGCAGAAGCCAAGCCGCGCAAGAAAAAGGCCGAGGCGGCCGAAGGTGCAGAGGCTGAAAAGCCCGCCAAGAAGCCTGCGCGCAAAAAGGCTGCTTCGTCGGAAGCCTGACACGCGGCATTGAATGATGGTTGCCCAAGGGCCCGGCTGTTCCTGAACGGGATGGTTGGGCCCTTGGCTTGTTTGTCGCTGACCGGCAAGGTGCTGGTCTTGCCCTTCGGCGCAGATCAGGGGGATGATTTTGTTGGAGACGCAAGTCGATGGCGATGCGCCGGCCGCGGGCGAGCAGGAGACGGTCATGCTTCGTCGTCCGCGAATCGCGGTGATCCTTCCCTGCTATAATGAGGAAGCGGCGATCGGACAGACGGTGCGCGGCTTTCGCGAGGCGCTGCCTACCGCCACAATCTATGTCTATGACAATAATTCGCGCGACCGCACGTGCGAGATGGCAGAGGCGGCCGGCGCTGTCGTGCGTACCGAACGAATGCAGGGCAAGGGCCATGTCGTGCGTCGTATGTTCGCCGATGTGGATGCCGACGTCTATGTGATGGCGGATGGCGATGCCACCTATGACGCATCGGCAGCACCGCTGATGGTGCGGCGGCTGGTGGAGGAAAAGCTGGACATGGTGGTTGGCGCGCGCGCGAACGAGGTGGACGCCGCCTATCGCCGTGGCCATCGTTTCGGCAACGCCATGCTCACCGGCATATTGGCGCGCATGTTCGGCCGCAGCTTCAGCGACATATTGTCGGGCTATCGCGTGTTTTCGCGCCGCTTCATCAAAAGCTTTCCGGTGCTCAGCGAAGGGTTCGAGATCGAAACCGAAATCAGCGTCCATGCACTTGAACTGAAGATGCCGGTGGCTGAACTGCGCACCGCCTATGGCGCGCGGCCGGAAGGGTCCGCCTCCAAGCTCAGCACCTATCGCGACGGCTGGCGCATCCTGAAGACGATGCTCAACCTCTATCGCATCGAACGGCCGATCGCCTTTTTCGGCGTGATCGGCGGGGCGCTGTTGGCGCTGGCGATACTGCTGGCAATTCCGTTGTTCCTCACCTTCATCCAGACAGGGCTGGTGCCGCGCATTCCCACTGCCATATTGTGTACCGGATTGGTGCTGCTGGCGTTCCTCAACGGCTTTTGCGGCCTCATCCTCGATACGGTGACGCGTGGGCGCAGGGAAATGAAGCGGCTTGCCTATCTTGCGCATGAAGCACCCGATACCGGCGATTTCTGATGCCCACTTTGGCGCGCGCCCCTTCTGGACGGCCGGCCATGTCCGCGTCTATTGAATCCCGAACACGCAGACCCGATCTATTGCGGGACAGAATGGAGAGCAATTTCTGATGATCGACATGCCGCAATCCGCGCTCGTCCCCATTGTTATCGAACAATCCAGCCGGGGTGAGCGTTCGTTTGACATTTTCTCGCGCCTGTTGCGGGAAAGAATCGTCTTCGTGACCGGGCCTGTCGAAGACAATATGGCGTCGCTGATCGTCGCCCAGCTGCTGTTCCTTGAATCGGAAAATCCGAAGAAGGACATCTACATGTACATCAACTCGCCGGGCGGCGTGGTGACGGCCGGCATGGCGATCTATGACACGATGCAGTATATCCGTCCGCGTGTCGGCACGGTTTGCGTCGGCCAGGCAGCATCCATGGGCGCATTCCTGCTCGGTGCGGGTGAGCCGGGCATGCGCGTTGCGCTGTCCAATGCGCGCATCATGGTGCACCAGCCGTCGGGCGGTGCCCAGGGCCAGGCGACAGACATCGAAATTCATGCGCGCGAGATTCTGCGTATTCGCCAGCGCATGAACGAGCTGATGGCCAAGCACACCGGCCAGCCGGTGGATGCAATCGAGCGCGCCGTGGAGCGCGACAAGTTCCTTTCCGCTGAAGAAGCGAAGGAATTCGGCCTGGTCGACGAGGTTTTCGAAAAGCGGCCGACCCCGGCGGAAGGAGATGCCCAGGCGGCGTGACCGGGTCGATCGCCCTGGGCCAATGCAACGAAGCGGGCAGGCGATCCGTTAAGGGATTGCCATGCCCGGCCCCGCCGGCCGACGGTTTTTGCCGCAAGGCGATTGCCCGCAACGTCGACCAGGGTCTAGGATGAAGACAATCGATCGCGTGCCGGCCGTGTCCGGCCGAAAGGAAATGAGATTATGACGAAGCTGAGCGGCGGGGACTCGAAGAACACGCTCTACTGCTCCTTCTGCGGCAAGAGCCAGCACGAGGTCCGCAAGCTGATTGCCGGGCCGACTGTGTTCATCTGTGATGAATGTGTCGAACTGTGCAACGACATCATCCGCGAGGAAACCAAGACCTCGCTGGTGAAGACCCGCGACGGCGTGCCCACCCCGCATGAAATCTGCCAGGTGCTGGATGATTATGTGATCGGCCAGCAGCATGCCAAGCGCGTGCTGTCTGTCGCGGTTCACAATCACTACAAGCGTCTGAACCACGGCGCCAAGGGGTCTGATGTCGAGCTTGCCAAGTCCAACATCCTGCTCGTCGGCCCCACGGGCTGCGGCAAGACGCTGCTGGCGCAGACGCTGGCGCGCATTCTTGACGTGCCGTTCACTATGGCCGATGCGACGACGCTGACCGAAGCGGGCTATGTCGGCGAGGATGTGGAGAACATCATCCTCAAGCTGTTGCAGGCGTCGGACTATAATGTCGAACGGGCGCAGCGCGGCATCGTCTATATCGACGAGATCGACAAGATCAGCCGCAAGGCGGACAATCCGTCGATCACGCGTGACGTGTCGGGCGAAGGCGTGCAGCAGGCGCTGCTGAAGATCATGGAAGGCACCACCGCCTCCGTGCCGCCGCAGGGTGGGCGCAAGCATCCGCAGCAGGAGTTCCTGCAGGTCGACACCACCAACATCCTGTTCATCTGCGGCGGCGCCTTTGCCGGTCTGGACCGGATCATCGCCGATCGCCTTCAGGGCAAGTCCATCGGCTTTGGTGCGCATGTCGCCGCGGCCGAGGAGCGGCGGACCGGCGAAGTGCTGCGCAAGTGCGAACCGGAAGATCTGCTGAAGTTCGGGCTGATTCCCGAGTTCATCGGCCGTCTGCCGGTGATCGCGACGCTGGAGGATCTGGATGAGGCTGCACTCATCAAGATCCTGACCGAGCCGAAGAATGCGCTGGTCAAGCAGTATCAGAAGTTGTTCGACATGGAAGGCGTGACGCTGAGCTTTTCGGCCGACGCACTTTCCGCAATTGCGCGGCGTGCGATCGAACGCAAGACCGGCGCACGCGGCCTGCGGTCGATCCTCGAGGGCATATTGCTCGACACCATGTTCGACCTGCCGTCCTTCGATGGTGTGGACGAAGTGATGATCGACAAGGATGTGGTCGAAGGCCGCAAGGAGCCGGTCCGCGTCTTTGCAAAGAAGGAAAAGGCCGAAGGCGCGGCCTGATGAAATCCGGAGAGGCGATACGGGGGCGGGGTGGCTGCATGGCTGCCCCGCTGCATGTGACAGGCCGCCATTGAACCGGCGGATGTGATGGGACGGACGCCGAATGCTGTATAATGCCTATGAACTTCAGCGGTGCTGGTTCGCCGGGGCCAGCGCCTGGGCGGAAGCATCGGCGGAATGGCTGAACAACCCCAGCAACCCGCTGTCCTACAGCGCCATGGGTCCGGTCGTCGGCTCTGCGCTTGAAGTCTTTGCTCATGCAGCGGCGCCACGCGGCAAGCCGAAGTTCGGCTTTACCCATGTCACTCTGGATGGCCGTGATTATCCGGTGGAGGAGGAGATCATCCTCCGCAAGCCCTTCGGCCAGCTGAAGCATTTCCGCCGCATCGGTGCGCCGGAAGGGGCGAAGGTGCTGATCATCGCGCCGATGTCGGGCCATTTCGCCACGCTGTTGCGCGGCACTGCCCAGCGGATGCTCGCCGGGGGCCATGACGTTTATATCACCGACTGGCGCGATGCGAAGAATGTGCCGCTGGAAGAAGGCGATTTCGATCTCGACGATTATATCGACTATCTGATCGATTTCGTCCAGGCGATCGGCCCCGGCGCAAACCTGATTGCCGTGTGCCAGCCATCCGTCCCCGCGTTGGCGGCGGTGGCGCTCATGTCCGCCGCAAAGCACCCGGCGCTGCCTGCGACACTGACGATGATGGGCGGGCCGATCGATACGCGTTGCGCGCCGACGGCGGTGAACGAACTGGCGACATCGCGCCCGCACACATGGTTCGAACAGAATGTCATCGCTACCGTGCCCTATCTCTATCCCGGTGCGGGGCGGCGAGTTTATCCCGGCTTCTTGCAGCTGGCCGGCTTCATGACAATGAACCTTGGCAATCACCTGATGAGCCATTGGGAGATGTTCAAGCATCTGGTGAAGGGCGACGGCGACAGCGCGGAGGCGAGCAAGAATTTCTATGAGGAGTATCGCTCGGTCTGCGACATGACGGCCGAATTCTATCTGCAGACGATTTCCACCGTGTTTCAGGATCATCTGCTGCCGCGCGGGCTGATGCGCCATCGCGATACCATCGTCGATCCGGCTGCAATCACCGACGTCGGCCTGATGGCGGTGGAAGGCGAGCGGGACGACATTTCCGGTATCGGCCAGACGCGCGCCGCGCTGGATCTTGCCGCCAAGCTGCCAGCGCAAAAGAAGCAATATTATCTGGCGCGTGGCGTCGGTCATTATGGCATTTTCAACGGCCGCCGCTGGCGGGAGCAGATCGCGCCGGAAGTCGAAAAGTTCATTCGCGCCAACAGCCGGGCATAATTTTTATCCGGGTGTAATTGACTCGGTATTTTAGCCCGGGTATTAATCCGTCGCACAATAGCGATGGATGAAGCAATGTTCACGAACGAACATAGGCGGGCGACTGCCTTTTCCGGCAACCGCTGTATCGCGGCGGGAGATATTGCCGATGTGGCAATGGCGGTGCGTTCTGCCATGGATGCAGGCGATGCGGGTCAGATTCTGATCTTTTCCGACCATGATGGGCAGCAGAGCGATGTCGATCTGCGCGGCAACCCGCAGGAGGTGCGGGCACGCTTTTCACCCAAGCCCGAACACGCGGATGACAAGGAAGCGGCAGAGGCGCCGCGCGGACGTGGCCGGCCGAAACTGGGTGTGGTTGCGCGTGAAGTGACGCTGTTGCCGCGCCATTGGGAATGGCTGAACGATCAGCCGGGCGGTGCCTCGGTCGCGTTGCGCAAGCTTGTCGATCAGGCGCGGCGCAGTGGAGAGGCGGAGGAGCTGCAGCGCAAGAGCCGGGATGCAGCCTATCGCGCCATGTCGGTCCTTGCCGGCAATGAGCAGGGCTTTGAGGAAGCGAGCAGGGCATTGTTCGCTGGCGACCATGCGCGTTTTTCCGTCATCACCAGCCATTGGTCGGGCGATGTTTCGGCCTATGTCCAGCGGTTGCTGCATGGCGCGGGACAGGATGCGTAACCGTCTGACTGTTGGGACAGGGCTGAACAGGCAGGTTGAGCCATATCAGCCCTGGCCATTGGGAACGAATGGGGGGCGCGGGATCGATGCCTGCGCCTCCCGCAGCTTGTCGCCCCAGCAACTGGACAGCTCCGCAAAATAGGCATCGTCCCGTTCTACCCGGAAATAACTGGGTTGCTGGCCGGCGCCGCTGCGCAGCATCACCAGATCGATCGGCAGACCCACGGCCAGATTGGAACGCATCGTCGAATCGAACGATACCAGCCCGATCTTCACCGCTTCGTTGAGCGGCGTGCCGAAATCCAGCGCGCGGTCGAGGATCGGCTTGCCATATTTGAACTCCCCTATTTGCAGATAGGGCGTGTCCGGGTGGCATTGGATGGCGTTGCCGGCGTCATAGACCATATAGAGCTTCAGTGATTCATTGCCGATGCGCCCGCCAAGCAGCATGGTGGCGCCAAAGGAGATGCCTTCCGCCTCCAGCCCATGGCTGACCTGCTCGCGCGTGTCATGCAGGATGGAGCCGACAAGCTGCACCGCACGAAACAGGCTGGGCACCGTCCATAATGTTTCCACCTCACCGCTTTCGGCGTTGGTGACGCCTTCTTCCAGTTTGGACAGCGTGGCCTGGGTGACGGACAGATTGCCGGCGGTGGCGATCGCGATGAAGCGATCCTCCCCACCGTCGAAGATATGGAGCTTGCGATAGGTGGAGATATTGTCGACGCCCGCATTGGTGCGGGTGTCGGCCATCATCACCAGCCCCGCTTCGATCAACATTCCAACGCAATAGGTCATTGTCAGGTCCGGCGTCCTTCGGGTCAGGATTGCGATTGCTCCTGAGACTGTCCTTGCCGCACATGCAGGCCGACAGACAAGGTCTCAGTACCCCCGCCATAACGCGCGCCGGATACAGGGGCTGCATCCCGATAATCCAGCCCCACGGCGACGCGGACATAATGTTCGTCGGTGCAGATGCCATTGGCCGGATCGAACGCGACCCAGCCAAGTCCTTCGACATGCGCCTCCGCCCAGGCATGGGCGGCTTCCTGAAGGTCCGCGCCGTCCTGCCGGAGGAGATGGCCCGATACATAGCGGGCAGGAATGCCCAGTGCGCGCGTCGCTGCAATGAAGATATGGGCAAGATCCTGGCACACGCCGCTGCGCTGGGCAAAGGCAGTGGCAGCATCGGTGAGAGTGGAGGTGGCAAGCGTATCGAACCGCACCGTCTTCCATATCGCGCCAAGCAGCAGGTGAAGCCTGTCCAGCACGGGCTTCTGCGCATCGCCGGCGATGTCCCTTGCGAAAGCCTCTATCGCGTGGTCCGCAAGGCTGAGCGGCGTCGGTTGCAGATAGACCAGCGGCGGCAACAGTTCGGTCGTGCCTTCGATGATGCCGCTGGAATCGGACACGTCCACCGTGCCGATGGTTTCGATGGATAATTGTTCGATCGAATGATCGATCGCCATCACATGACATAAATTGCCATGGGCATCGGTGGTCGGCGTCAGCCGGGCGTCGCGGTCGATATGGATGTGCCAGTCCCTCACCGTCTGGTGGGCATGGGGCCGTGGCGTCAACCGCAGGATCTGGATGATCGAACGGGCCGGCCGTGAATAATCATAGCGGGTGAGATGATCGATGCGAATGCGCATGGGGCCGCCCTAGAACAGGAACTGCTCGGCAATGGCATTGCCCAGCCTGTTGTTGTCGATGATGAAGGCGACAAGAAATTCATGCAGCCCCGACTGATAGATGGCGTCGATGTTCACATCGGAAAGACGCGCCTGCAACAGCCGTGCCTGCCGGTCTGCCGCGCCGGTGCGGCCGCTGGCGCTGCGCAACTGGGAGAGGAGGGCGTTCACCTCCTCCGCACAGGCAGCGAGCGAGCGCGGCATTTCCGGCCGCAGGATCATCAGATCGGCGATCAGCCATGGCTTCAGCCCTTCGCGATAGATCCAGCGATAGGCGGTGACGGCGGAAACGCTGCGTAACAGCGCCGTCCATTGCGCCTGATCCAGCGCACCGCCCACCTGTTCCCCCTTTGGCAGCAGAACATGATATTTGACGTCGAGCAGGCGGGCCGTATTGTCCCCCCGTTCTATCGCATTGCCAAGGCGGATGAACCAGCAAGGCTCGTTACGCAGCATGGTGCGGTGCAGGGCGCCTTCGAACAGCCGGGCCGTGGCCTTCACCCAATCCAGAAAAGGCTGGATGTCGCCGGTCTGCGCTTCCTGGGCATGGGCACGAAAGCCCAGCCAGGCTTCGTTCAATGTTTCAAAACATTCCCGCGTCAGCGCGGTGCGCACCGCACGCGCATCGTTTCGCGCTTTTTCAAGGCAGGAGCGGATGGAACTGGGGTTCGCCGGATCGAAGGCGAGGAACTGGACCACATCCTCCCGATTGGGCTGGCCGCCGCGCTCCGCAAACAGATCGCTGCCACCGGCGGCGGCGATGGCGCTGATCAGGTCGCTTTGCGGTTCGGCAAAGGGCAGCAACTCGAACTGGAGGGCGGCTTCGATCAGCCGTGCGACGAAATCGGCGCGTTCGATATGACGGCCTATCCAGTAAAGGCTCGATGCGGCGCGCGACAGCATCAGCGCGCCCCTTCTTCGGAAAGCACCCAGGTATCCTTGGTGCCGCCGCCCTGGCTGGAATTGACCACCAGCGAGCCTTCATTCAGTGCAACGCGGGTCAGCCCGCCAGGGGCGATGATCGTGCCATTCGCGCCGGTGAGGATGAAAGGCCGAAGATCGACATGGCGCGCTGCCGGGCCATTGGCCGTCAACGTGGGGCAGGTGGAAAGAGCAAGTGTCGGCTGTGCGATGAAGCGGTGCGGCGCTGCCTTTATCCGCTGCCGGAACGCTTCTATCTCCGCCTTTGTCGCGGCAGGGCCGACCAACATGCCATAACCGCCGGAACCGTCGACCAGCTTCACCACCATTTCCGGCAGATGATCCAGCACATAGGCCAGGGCATCCGGCTCCCGGCAGCGCCATGTTTCCACATTGGGCAGGATCGGCTCCTGCCCGGTGTAGAAGCGAACGATCTCAGGCATATAGCTGTATATCGCCTTGTCGTCGGCAATGCCCGTCCCCGGCGCGTTGACGATGGTGACATTGCCCGCGCCATACGCATCCATCAGCCCCGGCACGCCAAGCATGGTGTCCGGGCGGAACAACAGCGGGTCCAGAAAATCATCGTCGACGCGGCGATAGATCACATCCACACGGAGAGGCCCTTCGGTGGTGCGCATGAACACGCAGCGGTCACGCACGAACAGGTCATTGCCTTCCACCAGTTCGATGCCGATCCGATCGGCAAGGAAGCTGTGTTCGTAAAAGGCCGAATTAAATGGCCCCGGCGTCATCACCACGCAGCAGGGGTCGCCGCTGGCCGATTTCGGCGCAACCGATCGCAGCATGGCGAGCAGCGCATCGGGATATTCTTCCACCGGGCGCACTTTGTGACGGGCCAGCAGTGCGGGGAACAGGCGCTGCATCGCTTCCCGGTCTTCCAGCATATAGGAGACGCCTGACGGGGTGCGGGCATTGTCTTCCAGAACGAAGAACTGGTCAGGCCCGGTACGGACGAGGTCGGTTCCGCAGATATGCGCCCATATGTCATGTGGAGGCCTGATCCGCGTCATCGGCAGGCGGAATTGCGGATTTGCGAGGATGAGTTCGGGCGGCAGCAGCCCGGTCTTCAATATTTCACGCGGACCATAAATGTCGCGAAGGAAGGCGTTGATCGCCTGTGCCCGCTGGGTCAGCCCTTTTTCGACATGTGCCCATTCGCCGGCGGATATGACACGAGGCACAATATCAAAGGGGATGATGCGTTCTTCGGCATCGTCATTGCCATAGACGGCGAAGGTGATGCCCAGTTTTCGGAAGATGTTTTCAGCAGCATTCTGTCGGTGGAGCAGTTCCTCATAGGGCGTTTCGTGAAGCCAGTCGGCTATGTGGCGATAGCTTGAGCGAACCTGCCCACCGGTGCTTTCGCCCCACATTTCATCAAAGGCGCTGGCTCCCAATTGCTCCCCCTTTTCTGAATCGGCTGTTCAACCGGAATCGATGCTGCTTTATTTTGCTGCACCGCACAAGAGGGGCGTTAAAGCGGTGTCGGCTGATCCAGTTCGATCCGCGTGGTGGCAAGCTGGTCTACCTCGCGCTCGTCATGGGTGACATAGAGGATGGGCAGGCCGAGATCGTCGCGGATGCGCAGGATGACGTCGATGATGCCCTGGCGCCGCATGGTATCGAGCGAGGAAAGCGGTTCATCCATCAGCAGGAAATCAGGGCCGGACAGCAGCGCCCGGCCAATGGCGACACGTTGCGCTTCACCCCCCGAAAGCGTTGCGGGCTTGCGGTCCAGCAGATGGTCTATGCCCAGAAAGCCGGTGGCTTCCTCCAGTGTCATCAGATGCCGACCATCCTGCGCGCGCTTATGCCCGTAAAGCAGGTTCGATCGCACGTTCATGTGCGGAAACAGCCGGGCGTCCTGAAAGATATAACCGCAGCGGCGCTGTGCAGGCGGGACATCAATGCGGGCAGCGCTGTCGAACAACAGACGGCCGCCGACCCTGATCGACCCTTCATCGGGGCGCATCAGCCCGGCGACCATGTTCAGTAGGCTGGTCTTGCCGATGCCGGATGTGCCGATGATCGCTGTCAGTCCCGGCGCGCTGTCGACCCGTTGATCGAAGACGAGCTTGCCCAGCGTCTTGCGCAGCCGGATGTCAAAGGACATGGGTGCGCCCTCCGATCACCCGCCGGGCCAATATCTCCGACAGCACCAGCGCGCCCAGCGATACGGCAATGGACAGCAGCGTCAGCCGCATCACGCTCTGTTCCGCGCCCGGTATCTGCAATGCCGAATAGATGGCGATGGAAAGTGTGCGCGTTTCGCCGGGAATGTTGGAGACGAAGGTGATGGTCGCCCCGAATTCGCCAAGGGATTTGGCAAAGCCGACCACGGCGCCGGCAAGAATCCCCGAAAAGCTGAGTGGCACGGTGATGGTGAAAAAGGCGCGCAAAGGCGATGCGCCCAATGTTCGCGCCGCATCTTCCAGCCGTGGATCGACCGCCTCTATCGACAGGCGCATGGCACGCACCATCAGCGGCAGTGCCATCACCGCGGCGGCGATGGCGGCCCCGGTCCAGCGGAAGATCACGGTAATGCCGAACCAATGTTCCAGCCAGGCACCGATCGGCCCGTTGCGCCCGAACGCCAGCAGCAGCAGATAGCCTGTCACCACCGGCGGGACGACCAGCGGCAGGTGAACCAGCGCATCGACGAACATCTTGCCCGGAAAGCGCACCCTTGCCAGCAGCCATGCCAGGCAGAAGGCAATCGGCGTGGTAATGGCAATGGCCGCGCCTGAGACTTTCAGGCTGAGGGCAAGCGTTTCCAGCTCATCGGGCGTCAGCAGCGGCATTGCGGGTTCAGCGTGGCTTGAATCCGAAACGGGCGAAGATCGCCTTGCCCTGCCGGGAAATCAGGAAGCGGCGAAAACCCTCTGCCTCCGCATTGCTGCTGCCGGCCAGCCGGGCGATGGGATAGGTGATCGGCGGATGGCTGTTCTCCGGAAAGACGCCAACGATCCGCACCTTGCCGCTGGCCATGGCGTCGGTGGCATAGACGATGCCTGCCGCCGCTTCCCCCCGTTCAACCAGCGCGAGCGCGGTCCGCACATTTTCGCTGCTCACCACCTTGGGGTTGACCTGCTGCCAGATGCCGAGCGCGGTGAGCGCCGCCTTGCCATATTTTCCGGCGGGAACGGCATTGGGGTCCGCCATGGCCAGCCGGCCATTGCCCAGTTTCGCCGCCAGCGGAAAGCCGGTGCGGATGGACAGATTCAACCTGCTGGACGCCGGGGCGATCAACACCAGCTGATTGGCGAGGAAGGAAACACGGGTGCCTTTGACGACATGATTCTGCGCCTGAACCGCATCCATCCATGGCTCATCGGCGGAAATGAACAGATCGGCAGGTGCGCCGGCATTGATCTGCCGGGCAAGCGCCGATGATCCGGCAAAGGAAAGGATGGGGCGCTCATGCCCCTTGGCCGCCCAGGCATTGCCCGCAGCCGTCAGGCTTTCCTGCAGACTGGCGGCAGCAAGCACCAGCGGACCTGCCGCCAGTGCAGCGGGCGCGCCCATCATCAGTGCGGCACAGATCAGGATCAGGCGGGACAGCAGGCGCATGGCGGCTCTTTCAGGACGGAATGGCAAATCGCTATATTCTTTAATGCATATCGATATTCGGCGCCGCTGTCTCAGCCATTTTTGGTTGCCGGGCGTGGCTCTCGCGCCAGATCATCCGCCAAGGCGCTGAAATGTACCGCCGCTGCCGCATCAATGGCGGCCTGCATCGCGCGAAAACGCTCCAGCACCTTCCGGCCGAGCGGCGTCAGCGATGCGCCGCCGCCATGGCTGCCGCCGGTGGTGGTGGCAACCAGCGGATCGCGCCAGCAGCGGTTCATCGTATCGACCAGCAGCCATGTGCGCCTATAGCTCATCCCCAGCGCACGCCCGGCAGCGGAAATGGAGCCGGTGTCGGCGATGGCTTCCAGCAGATCGGCCTTGCCCGGGCCCATGGCGATTTCATCGGCAAGATGGCAACGCGGGCGGATGGAAAGGCGTGCGTTCATCGATCCACCTGTTCATTACCGGGCGACCAGCCCTGTGATGCCAGCTCGAATCCGGCGAATTCAAATGCGGGAGAGACGGTACAGCCAACCAGCGCCCAGCCATCGCGCGCTTCGGCGGCCTGCCAGTCCCCCTTGGCGATAACGATCTGCGGTAATTGGCCGGCAAGCACATCCGGCCCCAGCAGATGGCGGTCGATGGAGGCGCCCTGTTGTCCCGCGTTGCCCGGCGCAGTGCGCAACAGGAGCGGGGTGCCGGCATAGAAATGCCAGATTTCAGTCGCGTCCACCCGGTGCCAGTGGCTGCGCTGTCCCTGTTCCAGAAGATACCAGATGGCGGTGCCGCTGCCGCGTTCCCCGGGCGGCGCGTCAGCGCGCCAGCTTTCCAGATACCAGCCGCCTTCGGGATGGGAGGAAAGGCCCAGCTTTTCGATCAGCGCGGCTGCATGGGCCGGATCGCGTCCATCCATGATGTGCAATTCTCCCCCCTTTTCCCCGGCAGAAATGGCATTACATGCCCGTAACCGGTTTCAGCATAAAGGGATAAGGGATGGGGCAGAACAGCAAAATCGCGCTGGTGACGGGCGCATCTTCGGGCATTGGCGCCGCCTATGCCGACAGGCTGGCAAAGCGCGGCCATGATCTGGTGCTGGTGGCGCGCAGGGAGGACCGGCTGCGCGAAGTGGCTGCCCGCGCAAAGGAGATGCACGGCGCCGAATCCGAAATCATCACCGCCGATCTCGCCACCCCTGCGGGCATGGACAAGGTTGCCGCCCGGCTGGAACAGGGCGTGACCGGCATGGTCAACAACGCCGGCTTCGGCCTGATGGCGCCCTTTGCGGAACAGGATTGGGCACGGCTGAATGACATGATCCAGCTCAATGTCACTGCGCTGACCCGGCTCAGCCATGCCGCTGTCGGCCCGATGCTGGCGGCGGGCAGGGGCACGATCGTCAACATCGCCTCCATCGTCGCATTTGGCGGCGGGGCGGGGTCTGCCGTCTATGCAGCGACCAAGGCCTATGTTCTTGCGCTCAGCAATGCGCTGGCCGACGAGGTGGGCGGCAAGGGCATTCGCGTGCAATGCGTGCTGCCGGGGCTGACCGAAACCGAATTCGCCGAAACGGCCGGCTTCAGCTGGGATCGTTTCCCGGCCGACATGCGCATGTCGGTGGATGCGCTGGTCGATGCCGCGTTCAAGGGCCTTGGCCGTGGCGAGCGTGTCACCATCCCGTCGCTTGGTGATGCGGCGGATTATGACGCGCTGGAGGATGCGCGGATGAAGCTGTTCCGGCAGGGGTCGAAATCCGCCCCCGCCGGCCGCTATCTGGACTGACACCATATCGACGCGGGGAAGGGCGGCGGCGCTACTTCCCCGCGAACATGAAGGCGACGGCGCCCATAAGGCAGGCAAAGGCGCCTGCGTGCCGCCACGTCAGCGTGTCGCCCAGCCAGACGACGGAAAACACGCCGAACACCAGCAGGGCCAGCGCCTCCTGCGTGATCTTGAGTTGTCCCGCGCTCCATCCCGACTGATAGCCGATGCGATTGGCAGGAACGGCCAGCGAATATTCCACCAGCGCGATGCACCAGCTGATCAATATGATCTGGACCAGCGGCCGGCCGTGGGATTTCAGATGCCAATACCATGCCGTTGTCATGAACATGTTGGACAGGGCAAGCAGCGCGACGGTGGGCATCGCAGCTCCGTTTCAGCTGAGGATGCCGGTATACCGCCCGTCGACATAGACCAGCGGGTCGACATGGCCGTGGGAACGCACCTCTATCACCCGGCCGATGAAAATGCCGTGGGTGCCATAGGAAATGGTCAGTTCATTGTCGCACACCAGGCTGGCCTGCGCATCGGCCAGCACGGGAATGCCGTGCCTGCCCTCCACCCATTCGCCAAGGCCGAAACGCTCCTCCCCCCGCAGGCCGCCGCCACAGGCGCGGGAAATGTCTTCATGCGAACGGGCAAGAACGTTGATGCAGAAACCTGCACCGGCCGACAGCGGCGCGTGAAGGGCCGCATTGCGGTTGATCGACGCGATCATCGAAGGCGGGTCCATCGACAGCGCATCGACGGCAGTTGCCGCCATTGCGTAACGCTGGCCCTCATGCAGGCAGGTGATCACCGTTACCGACTTTGCCATGCGGCGAAGCGCCTGCCGCGCCTGCATGGCCAGTCCTTCATCGTCAAAAGGGGGCTGGTTGTCGGAATCGGTCATGAACGGCCTGTATCAGCAGCGGCGGAAACATCTGCCATATCATCCCTCATGTGATCCATTGCGCGCCAGCCTTCAACCTTGCGTCAAGCGAAATCACCCATGATTATCGCCCTGTGCCGCCGGCGCGATGTGGAAGGCGCGTTCGGCATTGCCATGGAAAAAGGCATGGGCAACCTCGTCCGTCAGGTCCAGCCCTTCGGCGAATGACACAGCCTCGGCTGATTTCTGATAGGGATAGTCGATCGCCCACAGCAGATTGTCCGGCCCCACCGCCTTTACCATATAATCCAGCACCAGCGGGTCGTTCATGCCGCTGGTGGTGAACAGGAAATTGCTGCGGATATAGTCCGAAGGCAGCCGCTTCAGCGTCGCGCCACGCCGCACGCTGATGTTCTGGTACATATAATCCAGCCGGTAGAGCCAATAGGGTAGGCCTTCGCCGGCATGACCCAGCACGATCTTCAGTCCGGGAAAACGATCGAACACGCCCGACAGGATCAGCCGCATCCCATGCAGGCCGGTTTCGGCCTGATAGCCCCAGAGCGCGGTTTCCAGATTATGATCGCGATAGGGCGCGGCCATTCCATCCGACGGGGAACGGGGGTGGATGTAGATCGGCCGGTCCAGCGCCTCTGCCGCTTCCAGGATCGGCCAGAACTGTTCTTCGTCCAGATAATGATTGTTGGTGTGGCTGTTGACGACAAAACCGTTGAGGCCAAGCGTGTTGACCGCGCGTTCCATCTCCCTTGCAGCGCGGTCTGGCGCCTGTGGCGCAAAGGCGGCAAGCCCGGCAAGGCGGGTGGGATGGCGGCGGATCGCCTCTGCCAGAATGTCGTTGGATTCACCGGCAATGGCGCAGCCTTCATCGGCGCTGAACATCTGCACGCCCGGTGAAGTGAGCATCAGCAGGTGCATGTCCACGCCGTGCGCATCCATATCGGCGATGCGGCCGTCGCCAATGTCGAACAGCGCGGCATAATGATTGCGCCCGCTGTCGCCGCTGGTGATGGCCTTCAGGAAAATGACGTCCAGATTGTCGCCGCCGCGATCCGCCACCTTGCGAAAGGCATCGAACTGGGCAGCCGTCGCCCATGCTTCCTCGGTCGCGATCCGGCGATAGCGGGGCTTTTCCTTCGTCATCCATTGTCTCCCTTCATGCGGCGCCACAGCAGCGGCGGGGCCTTTGCCGACGCATAGGGGAGAGGGCGGGCTTCATCCAGCCTCGTTTGCAAAAGTGTCGCACGCGGCGGGGTCTCCGCTGGAAAAACCGCGCTGGAACCAGCCCATCCGCTGCTGTGCGCTGCCGTGGGTGAAGCTGTCGGGCACCACCCTGCCGCCGGCCTGCTTCTGCAATGTGTCGTCACCCACCGCGCGCGCGGCCTGCAGCGCCTCCTCCACATCGCCTTCATCCAGCAGGTTGCGGTTGGCAGCACCCCAGACGCCGGCATAGCAATCCGCCTGCAATTCCATTTTCACCTGCAGCGCGTTGGACTGGCGTTCCGAAGCACGTGCCTGCGCGTCCCGCACCCGGTCTGCAATGCCGGTCAGCAATTGCACGTGATGGCCCACCTCATGCGCGATGACATAGGCCATGGCAAAATCGCCCGGCGCGCCGAAACGGCTGGAAAGTTCATCGAAAAAGCTGGTGTCGAGATAGATTTTGCGATCGGCCGGGCAGTAGAAGGGGCCTGCCGCCGCCTGTGCGACGCCGCAGCCGGATCGGCCGGTGCCTGAATAGAAGACCAGCGTCGGCGGCGTGTAACGGCGGCCCTGGGCTTCGAAGATGCGCGTCCAGCTGTCTTCGGTGGTGGCAAGCACCTGGGCCACGAAACGATCCGTGTCGCTGGAAAGCGGTGCAGGTGCCTGTTGTTGCTGCTGCTGGACAGGGGAAACGCCCGACATGTCGCCACCGCTCATCAGCCCCAGCAGTTGCAGCGGATTGATGCCAAGCACAAGGCCGGCAATGATGATGACGACCAGCATCCCGCAGCCGATGCGGCCGCCGCCAAAGGGCAGGATCGTGCCGCCGGGCAGGCCGAAGCCGCCGCGAGAGCTGCGCTGATCCTCGATGTTGGAACTTTCCCGCTCATTGTCCAGGCGCACTGCATTTCCCCTGTGATGCAACTGCATCCTAGAATGTGGGCGCGGTCCAAAGGTTGCATCCGGGCCGATGGGGCCAATATCCTCCTGCACATCTGTCAGCTGAAGGGAGAAGAGGCCATGGAGAGATCGACGATCGGCAAGGTGGCGGCGGTGGCCGCCATTGTGGCAGGCGCGGCTGCCGGCCTGTCCGCCGCTGCGCAGGCTTCTCCCGCATCGGACCGTGCGGCATTCGACCGGGCGCTGGCCACGCATATCTCGGCAATCAAGTCACGCGACATCAAGACGTTCGAATCGACACTGACCGATGGCGACACGCTGCTGTTCCTGCTGCCTGACGGGCGGCGCAGCGATACCAGAGCCGCCTTTCTGGCAGCGCATCGCCAGCTTTTCGCAATGCCGGGCTTTATTTTCGAGGATACGCCGATCAGTGAATATGTCGGCAGCAGCGTCGGCACTGCCACTGTCGGCGTGAAGGTGACGATGGCCGGCGCGGACGGTACGGCGACGGTAAACCGCAGCGTGATGACGCTAACCTTCCAACGGGAAATGGGGGACTGGCGGCTTGTGCAGGATCAGCACAGCCCAGTTGCGGCGGCACGACCGGAATAGCGGGCGACTGTGCGCAACCGCCAGGGCCGGCGATGGTTATCAACGGGCGGGGGCAGCGGAGAAGCGCCATGACTGCCCGAAACCCCAATATTTCGACCGAACATCAGGAAAAGGGCGATGCCCGTCGACCGATGGACCGGCTGAACAGCGATACGCCACCGGCACCGGGCAGTTCGCCCGCAATTGATCTCGGCGGTGAAGTGCCGCCGGAGGAGAAGGGACGCAGCGCCCGCACTGAAGAACAGGGGCGGGGGCGCTGAACCGTCCGACAGGCGCAAGCGCCGGCGTGCGGCGGCGGGCCTATTCCGCCGCCTGCCGCTGCCGCCCGCGTTCCAGCAGCGGCTTCAGATAGGCGCCGGTGAAGCTGCGCTCGTTCTTCGACACTTGTTCAGGCGTGCCGCTGGCAACGATTTCGCCGCCCTTGACGCCGCCATCCGGCCCCAGATCGACAATCCAGTCGGCCGTCTTGATGACGTCCAGATTATGTTCGATCACCACCACCGTATTGCCCTGTTCGACCAGCGCGTGCAGCACCTCCAGCAGCTTTCGCACATCCTCGAAATGCAGGCCGGTGGTCGGCTCGTCGAGGATGTAGAGGGTATTGCCGGTGGCGCGGCGCGACAGTTCCTTGGCCAGCTTCACCCGCTGCGCTTCGCCGCCGGAAAGTGTTGTCGCCTGCTGGCCGACCTTGACGTAGCCAAGACCGACTTCGGCAAGCATCGCCATCTTGTCGCGGATCGGCGGCACCGCCTTGAAGAACTCCACTGCGTCTTCCACGGTCATGTCCAGCACATCGGCAATGGATTTGCCCTTGAACTGAACCTCCAGCGTTTCGCGGTTATAGCGTTTGCCATGGCAGACGTCGCAGGTGACATAGACATCGGGCAGGAAGTGCATTTCGATCTTCAGCACGCCGTCGCCCTGGCAAGCCTCGCACCGCCCGCCCTTGACGTTGAAGCTGAACCGGCCGGGCTTGTATCCGCGCGCCTGCGCCTCCGGCAGCCCGGCAAACCAGTCGCGGATGTTGGTGAACGCGCCGGTATAGGTCGCCGGATTGGACCGCGGCGTGCGCCCGATGGGTGACTGGTCGATGTCGATCACCTTGTCGAGATGTTCCAGCCCTTCGATCGCATCATGCGCGCCAGCGATGACACGCGCACCGTTGAGGGTACGCGCGGCCGCGGCATAAAGCGTGTCGATGGTAAGGGTGGATTTGCCCGAACCGGAAACGCCGGTGATGCAGGTGAAGGTGCCAAGCGGGACCTTCATGCTGACATCGCGCAGATTATTGGCGCGCGCGCCCTTCACCTTCAGGAACTTGCCATTGCCCTTGCGTCGCCGCTCCGGCACCGCGACATCGCGCCGTCCGGCCAGATAATCGCCGGTGATGCTGGCCGGGTTGGCAAGGATCTGGTCCAGCGTCCCTTCGGCGACGACGCTGCCGCCATGGACGCCGGCGCCCGGCCCCATGTCGACGATGTAATCGGCAGTGCGGATCGCATCCTCGTCATGTTCGACGACGAGCACGGTGTTGCCCAGGTCGCGCAGCCGCTTCAGCGTTTCCAGCAGCCGGTCATTGTCGCGCTGGTGCAGGCCGATGGATGGCTCGTCCAGCACATAGAGCACGCCTGAAAGCCCGGATCCGATCTGAGAGGCAAGGCGGATGCGCTGGCTTTCACCGCCCGACAATGTGCCCGATGTACGGTCGAGGTTCAGATAATCGAGGCCGACGTTGTTGAGGAACCCCAGCCTTTCGATGATTTCCTTAAGAATCCGTTCGGCAATGGCGCGTTGCTGGTCGGTCAATTTTTCGGCAACGCCCATCGCCCATCGATAGGCTTCCCCCACCGGCCGGCGGGCGGCATCGGCAATGGTTTCCCCGGCCACCTTTACGGCCAGCGCCTCCGGTTTCAGTCGCGCGCCGTGGCAGACTTCACAGGGCGCGGCGGACTGGAAGCGCGACAGCTCCTCACGCATCCAGGCGCTTTCGGTCTGCAGCATCCGCCGTTCCAGATTGGCCAGCACGCCATCGAACGGCTTCATCACTTCATAGGATTTGCGGCCATCCTCGAAACGCAGGGCAATGGCCTTGCCGCCGGTGCCGTGCAATATGGCGTGGCGTTCCTCCTCCTTCAGCGCCTTCCATGGCGTCTTCAGGTCAAAGCCGTAGGCGCGGGCAAGGCTGCCCAGCACCTGCATGTAATAGGGGCTGGGCGGGTTTGATTTCGCCCATGGCACGACTGCCCCATCCTTGATCGACAGATTTTCATTGGGCACGACAAGCTGCGGATCGAAATAGAGTTTTTCGCCCAGCCCATCACAGGCCGGGCAGGCGCCCTGCGGCGCGTTGAAGCTGAACAGGCGCGGTTCGATCTCGGCAATGGTGAAGCCCGATACGGGGCAGGCGAATTTTTCGGAAAAGACGATGCGATTGGCCGGTACCGCCGCGCCCTTCAGCGTGCCGGCGCCGGTTTCCGCCGTTTCGGCGCCGGGCACGATGCCTTCGGCCAGATCGACATAGGCAAGCCCGTCGGCAAGTTTCAGTGCGGTTTCGAAACTGTCGGCAAGCCGGCTTTCAATGCCTTCGCGCACCACAAGCCGGTCCACCACCACTTCAATGTCGTGCTTGTATTTCTTGTCGAGCGCGGGGGCGTCCTCAATATCGTGGAACTCCCCGTCGATGCGAACGCGCTGAAAGCCCTGCTTGCGCCATTCGGCCAGTTCCTTGCGATATTCGCCCTTGCGGCCGCGCACCACCGGGGCGAGCAGATAAAGCCGCGTGCCTTCGGGCAGCGCCATTACCCGGTCGACCATCTGGCTGACGGTCTGCGCTGCGATCGGCAGGCCGGTGGCCGGGGAATAGGGTACGCCGACACGCGCCCACAACAGGCGCATGTAATCATAGATTTCGGTGACGGTGGCGACGGTGGAACGCGGGTTGCGGCTGGTCGTCTTCTGTTCGATCGAAATCGCGGGCGAAAGCCCTTCGATATGGTCGACATCCGGCTTCTGCATCAGTTCCAGAAACTGGCGCGCATAGGCAGACAGCGATTCGACATAGCGGCGCTGCCCTTCGGCGTAGATGGTGTCGAAGGCGAGGCTGGATTTGCCTGAACCGGAAAGCCCGGTAATCACCACCAGCCTGTCGCGCGGCAGATCGATGTCCACACCCTTGAGGTTGTGCTCGCGTGCGCCGCGGACGGAAATATGAGTCAGCATGAAGTGGTTTGTTCCATATTTGTTCGCCATCGGCAAGGGGCTGGCCAGAAAGCGCCCGTCCATCGCCTGTTGCCCATCGCTTTTCGCAATGGCGAAAATGGGTGCGGCGCTGCGGCAAGGCAAGGGGGCGGCAAATGTGCCGCCACTTGTGATTTAATCCCTACCGGATCAGTTGGTTTTTCTCGTTAAAGAAAATCCTCGTGGCGTCGCCAAGGGGCTTTGCGCGAAGGACATGGAAACAGATTTCGGAAATGATTGAACCCGTGTCGCTTACTCATCTCCAACGGCTGGAAGCCGAGAGCATCCATATCTTCCGCGAAGTCGTGGCCGAATGTCAGCGGCCGGTAATGCTCTATTCCGTCGGCAAGGATTCGGCGGTTATGCTGCATCTTGCCCGCAAGGCCTTCTACCCGGCACCGCCGCCGTTCCCGCTGCTGCATGTGGATACCACGTGGAAGTTCCGCGACATGTATGAAATGCGCGACCGGATGGCGCGTGAAAGCGGGATGGAACTGATTGTCCATCACAACCCCGAAGCACAGGCGCGGGGCATCAACCCGTTCGATCATGGATCGGCGCTGCACACCGACATGTGGAAGACCGAAGGGCTGAAGCAGGCGCTGGACAAATACGGCTTTGACGCGGCCTTTGGCGGCGCGCGGCGCGACGAGGAAAAGAGCCGCGCGAAGGAGCGGGTGTTCAGCTTCCGCTCCGCCCAGCACCGTTGGGACCCGAAGAACCAGCGGCCGGAATTGTGGAACCTCTACAACGCCCGTATCCATCAGGGCGAGAGCATTCGCGTCTTCCCCATCTCCAACTGGACCGAGCTGGACATCTGGCAATATATCCATCTGGAAAACATCCCGATCGTACCGCTTTATTATTCGGCGGTGCGCCCGGTGGTGGAGCGCAACGGCACGCTGATCATGGTGGATGACGACCGCTTCCGCTTCGCCGAGGGGGAGCAGCCGCAGATGAAGTCGGTGCGTTTCCGCACCCTGGGCTGCTATCCGCTGACCGGCGCGGTGGAGAGCGAGGCGGCGACGCTGCCCGAAATCATCCAGGAAATGCTGCTGACCACCACATCGGAACGGCAGGGGCGGATGATCGACCATGACCAGTCCGCCAGCATGGAGAAGAAGAAGCAGGAAGGCTATTTCTGATGGCTGCCGCACTGCTTCGGAAAACGGCCGCCAAGATGCGGCGAACGACTGATGCCTGCATGACCGGAAAGAAGACAGACGTGGCGATGGTGAGGGACGCGCGATAATGGCCCATCAATCAGAGCTGATCGCGGCGGACATCGACGCCTATCTGGAACAGCACCAGCACAAGTCGCTGTTGCGCTTCCTCACCTGCGGATCGGTGGACGACGGCAAGTCCACGCTCATCGGCCGCCTGCTTTATGACAGCAAGATGATCTTCGAGGATCAGCTTGCCGCACTGGAGGCGGATTCGAAGCGTGTCGGCACGCAGGGCGGCGACATCGATTTCGCGCTGCTGGTCGACGGGCTGGCGGCGGAGCGGGAGCAGGGCATCACCATCGACGTTGCCTATCGCTTCTTTTCGACCGACAAGCGCAAATTCATCGTCGCCGACACGCCCGGCCATGAACAATATACGCGCAACATGGTGACCGGCGCATCCACCGCCGATCTGGCCATCATCCTGATCGATGCGCGCAAGGGCGTGCTGACGCAGACGCGGCGGCACAGCTATCTGGTGCATCTGCTGGGCATTCGCCACATCGTGCTGGCGGTGAACAAGATGGATCTGGTCGATTACGATCAGGCGGTGTTCGACAGGATCGCGCTGGAATATCGCGCCTTTGCCACAGACATCGGCATCACCAGCTTTCTGCCCATTCCCATGTCCGGGCTGCGCGGCGACAATATCACCACGCGGTCGGATGCGACGCCCTGGTACGAAGGGCCGACGCTGCTTGAGCATCTGGAAGATGTGGAGATCGACGACGACCGTGTTTCACGCGCGCCTTTCCGTATGCCGGTGCAGTGGGTCAACCGCCCCAATCTGGACTTTCGCGGCTTTGCCGGGCTGATCGCCGGCGGCACGGTGCGGCCGGGCGACGAGATTCGTGTCGTCCCCGGCGGACGCACTGCAAAGGTGGAGCGCATCGTCAGCTATGATGGCGATCTGACGGAGGCGCGCGCCGGCCAGTCGGTCACGCTCACGCTGGACCAGGAAATCGACTGTTCGCGCGGGCAGGTGATTGCCGGTGCTGACAATCCGCCTGAAAGCGCCGAACAATTTGAAGCGACGATCGTCTGGATGGCGGATGAAGCGATGCTGCCCGGGCGCTCCTATCTGATGAAGATCGGCGCCAACACCGTGTCGGCAACCATTGGCCAGCCGAAATATCAGGTCAACGTCAACACCATGGAACAGCTTGCAGCGCGTACGCTGGAACTGAACGCCATTGGTGTCGCCGATATCAGCGTCAACCGGCCGATCGCCTTCGATCCCTATGACCAGAACCGCGAGACGGGCGGCTTCATCCTGATCGACCGGATGACCAATGCCACCGTCGGCGCCGGGATGATCCATTTTGCATTGCGTCGTGGCCAGAACATCCACTGGCAGGCGGTGGACGTCACGCGAGAGGCGCATGCGACGCTCAAAGGGCAGAAGCCGGCGGTGTTGTGGTTCACCGGTCTTTCGGGATCGGGCAAGTCCACCATCGCCAATCTGGTGGAAAAGAAGCTGCATGCGCTTGGCCGCCACACCTTCCTGCTGGACGGCGACAATGTGCGTCATGGCCTGAACAAGGATCTGGGCTTTACCGATGCCGACCGGGTGGAAAATATCCGCCGCGTGGGCGAGGTCGCCAAGCTGATGACCGATGCCGGGCTTATCGTGCTGACGGCGTTCATCTCCCCCTTCCGCGCGGAACGGCGGATGGTGCGCGACATGCTGCCCGATGGCGAGTTCATCGAGATTTTCGTCGATACGCCGCTTGAGGAAGCCGAGCGTCGCGATGTGAAGGGGCTGTATAAAAAAGCACGCAGCGGAGAAGTGAAGAACTTCACGGGCATCGACAGCCCCTATGAAGTGCCGGAAAATGCCGAAATCCGCATCGACACCACCAGCATTTCGCCGGAGGACGCGGCGGAGATGATCGTCGAGCGGCTCGTCGGCCCTTGGGTGCCGAGCCTGTGACCGACGCCGAACTTGCGGCTGAAATCGCCCATGTCGCGGGCGAGCGGCTGCTGGCGGTGCGGGCAGGGGGGCAGCTGACCGGCAAGGCGCTGGGCGACGCGGGCGATGCGGCGGCACAGGCTGTTATTCTGGAACTGCTGCGTGGCTACCGCCCCAATGATGCCCTGCTGTCGGAAGAAGGCGCATCGAGCACCGACCGGCTTTCGCATGACCGGGTGTGGATCGTCGATCCGCTGGACGGCACGCGCGAATATGCCGACGGACGGCCGGACTGGGCAGTGCATGTCGCGCTGGCGGTCGATGGCGCGCCGGTGATTGGCGCGGTGGCGCTGCCGGATCGCGGGCTGGTGCTGCGCAGCGATGTGCCGCCGGCGCTTGCGCCGCTGCCGCCGGGTGCGCCGCGTCTGCTGGTCAGCCGCACGCGCCCGCCTGCACAGGCAGAGCAGGTGGCGAAGGCATTGGGTGCGGAGCTCGTCCCCATGGGATCGGCCGGCGCCAAGGCGATGGCCGTGGTTCTGGGCGAAGGCGACATTTATCTGCACGCCGGTGGCCAATATGAATGGGATAATTGCGCCCCGGCCGCGGTGGCGCTGGCGACCGGGCTGGTCGCGACCCGGCTCGATGGATCGCCGCTTGTCTATAATCGTGCTGATCCGCTGCTACCCGATCTGCTGATCTGCCGGCCGGAATATGAAGCGCAGGTGCATGCCGCGCTGGCCGGTGCATTGCCCGCGAACGACTGAACCGCCCCCCGGGCATTTCCTTCCTTCAGCGGCGTTGTTGCGGACGTGCAACAGCGGTGGCCAATCTTGTCGTCAGTGCGGCGCCATATTTACCGCTTCACTGATTCATCATAACATTGGTTTAATTCGACCGTCAAAAGGCGGCGAGGCGGACTTCGGGAAAACGGAGCCGCTTTCAGGAGAGGACATGGCCGCGAATTCGCGGATAGCCGGCGCATGCCTCCCATAAACTCCACCGACAATCCTTTGGGAGGGATGATAATGACAGGCAAGATTTACCTGCATTCCAGATATGCCTTTGTCGCCGGCGCTTCGGCGCTGGCACTGTGCGCCACCGTGCCGGCGCTGGCCCAGACACAGACGACGCCAGCGACGCCTGCACCCGCTGCCAGCGATGCGGCACGCGGCGGTGTTGAAGAAATCGTCGTCACTGCACAGTTCCGCGAGCAGAACCTGCAGAAGACGCCGCTTGCCATCACCGCCGTTTCCGGCGCCATGCTGGAAGCGCGCAGCCAGACCAACATCGCCCAGGTCGCCAATGAAGCACCATCGGTGACGTTGAAGCCGCAGGGCGCGGCCTTTGGTCCGTCGCTTGGCGCATCGATCCGCGGCATCGGCCAGTTCGACTTCAACCCCGCGCTTGAACCCGGCGTCGGCGTTTATGTCGACGATGTCTATTATGCCACGCTCACCGGTTCGGTGTTCGATCTGCTCGACCTCGACCGCGTCGAAGTGCTGCGCGGCCCGCAGGGCACGCTGGCCGGGAAGAACTCGATCGGCGGCGCGATCAAGCTCTATTCGAAGAAGCCGGTCGGCGACAACACCGGCTATATTTCCGCCACCTATGGCAGCCGCGATCGCATGGATCTGCGCGGATCGGCCGATTTCGGCCTGACCGACAATCTGTTCGCGCGGCTTTCCGGCGTTGCCAAGAAGCAGGGCGGCTATATCAAGAGGCTTGATTTCGGCTGCGTCTATCCGGCCGGCACCAGCCCGCTCAACCCGGCGGGCGGCATCCCGGCCAAGAATACCAGCGGCGAAGGCTGCACGCTGGCCAAGGATGGCGACGTCGATTATCAGGCTGCCCGCGCCCAGTTGCGCTGGGAAGCAAGCGACACGCTGGAAATCAACCTGATCGGCGACTTCACCCATGAAGACCGCCACACCGCCGGTTCGGTGCTGACCTATGCCAATTACACCGGCACGGGTGACATCAATCCCTATGGTCCAGGCGTTGCCTATGACAGCCGCTTCCTGTGCGGCAGATATTGCAATTACGCCACTTTCCAGTCCGATGCGGACACCGGCTATGCCGCTGCCGATGCGGAAGACCGGGTGCGTTACAAGGGCTATGGTTTTTCCGGCACGATCGACTGGAAGCTTGGCGATAACGTCGCGCTGAAATCGATCACCGCCTATCGCCGCTACAGCACGCACTTCAACAATGACGATGATTTCTCGCCTTTGGCGCACAGCCTTGGCCGGAGTGCGGTGCGCTTCCATTCTTTCAGCCAGGAACTGCGACTGAACGGTGCGCTGGGCAGCGCAAATCAGTTCGAATATACCATTGGCGGTTTCTATCAGGATCAGCGCTCGGTCTATGCCAGCTATCAGGATCTGCGCTATGCAGGCCTGACGCCCTTCTATCAGGACGATCCCGTTCCGGCCGACACCAAGGCAGTGTTCGCGCAGGGCATTTATCACCTCACCGATCAGCTGACCCTGACCGGCGGCATCCGCTATACGAAGGAAAGCAAGGATTATACCTTCTCCCGTCGTAATCCGGATGGCACATTGCACCCGACACTGGGCGGCCTTGATGGCGTGACTGGCCATTATTCGGGTGATCGCGTCGATTACCGCGCCAATATCCAATATCAGTTCACGCCCGAACTGATGGGCTATGTGCAATATTCCACCGGCTTCAAGGGCGGCGGCATCAACCCGCGTCCATTTGCGGCGACGCAGGTGCAGAACTTCGGCCCTGAAACGCTCGAAACTTATGAAGGCGGCGTAAAGGCTGATCTGTTCGATCGGATGGTGCGTGTAAACGCGGCAGTATTCTACAGCAATTACAAGGATATTCAGCTCGCTGTGCTGTCCTGCCCGCAATATAATCCGTCGTTCATTCCGCCTGGCGCCAGCTTCCCCTGCGCGCTTCCTGTGAATGCGGGTGATGCACACATCAAGGGTGCCGAAGCCGAAATCAACCTGCGTCCGACCGAAGGGCTGAGCATCGACGGTTCGGTGAGCTACGTCGATTTCAATTATTACAATGTCGATCCGATCACTGGCGTGACCGAGGACATGACGACGCCCTATAACCCGAAATGGAAATGGAGCATTGGCGCGCAATATGAAATCCCGCTGGGTGATGCCGGCACGCTGATCCCGCGGATTGACGCCTCCTATCAGGCGATGGTCTATACCAATGCGGTGAACAGCAATTTCAACCGCCTCGACAGCTATACCATTGCCAATGCGCGGCTTACCTATCGCAACAGCGCAAACGATTGGGAAGCTTCGCTGGAAGTGACCAATTTGTTCGATAAATATTATTTCCTCACCAGCTTCGACCTGACCGGCGCCGGCGCCGGCCTGTCGAGCGCACAGCCTGGCCGCCCGCGCGAATGGGCGCTGACGGTGAAGAAGAAATTCTGATCTTGGTGAACAGGTGAATACCCCTTGGGGCGGCGCTGCCGCCCCTTTTCTTTTGGCACCGGATGGACAAGGCATCCGGGCAATGCCGCGGCAACCGGCATGACGAAGATGATGAAAGGATGGCAATGGGACAGGCGCCAGTGGACCAGCCGGGCGATGAAACCTTGAACGACGTGAGCGAACGTCTGGAACTGCTTATCAAATTGCTGAAATTCTCCAGCCTCGTCAGCCGCCCGATGCAGGACAATGTGGCAAGCCCCAATCAGATCGGCCTCAACGAACTGCGGGTGATGATGGGTCTTGGCGGCATGGGGGAGGCGGCGAGCCATGAACTGGCCGAAATCATGGCCATGCACCCCATGAACGTCAGCCGGGCAGCATCGGCGATGCGCGCCAATGACTGGCTGGAGGAACGGCGCGATCCCGACAATCGCCGCCGCAAACCGCTGCGCCTGACCGCTTCAGGCTGGTCGGCCTACCGCCATCTGCTGCCCGATGTGGAAGGGGTTGCAAATCTGTTGATGGCGGGCATCGATGAAAATGAACTGACGGTGCTTGCCCGGCTGGTCGACCAGATGCTGACGCAGCTGGACCAGTATCAGGGCAGCGCACGCAGCCGGGCCAGCCTTGAGGGGGAGGGGTGAACGAAAGCCGCCGCACCGGCCTGCCGGGCAGCAGCATTACCCCTTGGTGACGAAATTATCGGCGATCGAACAGGCTGCCGGGCCAAGGATGACGACGAACAGCGTCGGCAGGATGAACATGATCAGCGGCACCGTCATGATCGCTGGCAGGCGGGCAGCTTTTTCCTCTGCCGCCATCATGCGCTGGGCACGGAATTCGGCCGACAACACCCGCAGCGCAGAGGCAAGCGGCGTGCCATATTTTTCCGTCTGGATCATTGTGGTGACGACGCCGCGGATCGATTCCAGATCGGTTCGCCATGCGAGATTTTCAAAGGCGGCCCGCCGGTTGGTCAGAAAGCCCAGTTCGATCGCGGTAAGGGCGAATTCATCGCCCAGTTCGGGATAGGCGCCGCCCAGTTCCCGCGCCACGCGGCTGAAAGCGGCATCCACGGTCAATCCGGCTTCAGCGCAGATCACCAGCAAATCCAGCGCATCGGGCAGGCCCTTGCGAATGGCGGCGCTGCGCTTTGTCACCATATTCTGCACATAAAGGTCCGGCGCCTTGTAGCTGAGGATCAGCGCCGCCGCGGCGACCCCCGCGCGCTTGATGTCCGACCATGACGACAGCCAGCCGAAAACATAGATGGCCAGCACCACGCCGCCACCAATGATGATGGGCAGCATCAGCCGTCCGAAGATCACGGCCACGGCCGCATCCTTCGATCTGATCCCCGCCTGTGCCAGCTTGTGCTGCGCGGCCCGCATCTGTTCGTCCTGAAGGACGGAAAGCCGTTTCAGCACGGCACGCATCCAGTCCGTTCGCTGGGTGGATCTGGTCAGCTTGGTGCGGCGGCGCGAAGCGATGATACCGGCCTTCAGCTGTTCGCGGCGTTCCTGCAACGCCTTCACCCGGCCGCGCATCGGGTCGCGCACGGTGGTGGCCGCCCAGATGGCGACCATCGCCGCAAGCGTGGCGATGGCGGCAAGCAGCGTTGCAATGTCGATCGCGGTCAACCCGAGGAAGATCGCCGGCGCATCGGCATTCATCGCCGGGTGCCCCCGCTGCCGATATGGTCGGGCAGAGACATGCTCATATCTCGAAGCTCACCATGCGCGACATGATGAAGGCACCGATCATCATCCACACCAGCGCGCCGCCGCCAGCGATCATCAGCCGCGGATCGGCAAAGAACTTGGCCATATAGGGCGGATTGACGAACCAGATCATCGTGAACACCGCAAAGGGCAGCACGCCGACGATATAGGCCGACGCCTTGGATTCCGATGACATCGCCTTCACCTTCAGCCGCATCTGCGAACGCTGGCGCAGCACGTCCGACAGATTGGACAATGTTTCCGAAAGATTGCCGCCGGTTTCACGCTGGATGGATAAAGTGATGACGAAGAACTGGAACTCGGGACTGCCCAGCCTGTCCGCTGAATCCTGAAGTGCCTGCTCCATCGTCCGGCCGATGCGGATCTTGTCGGAAATGGTACGGAATTCGGTGCCCACCGGATCGGGCACTTCACGCGCGACGACGCCCAGCGTTTCCGAAATGGGCAGGCCGGAACGAAGGCCGCGCACCAGCAGATCGATGGCATCGGGAAAGACGTTGGTGAAGCGCGCACGCCGCCGGTTGATCAATATCGACAGCAGCTTGTGCGGAATGGCCAGCCCCAGCATGGTGCCCAGCAACAGGCTGAGCAATATCGGCAGGCCCCGCAACAGGCACAGCAGCATCACGGCCATGGCAATGCCGCTCGACGCCGCGCCATAGCCGCCCAGCGTCCATGATTTGCCGGTGCGCGACAGCCGCTGTCGAAGCAACGCCGGCTTGGGCAGGATGCGCACCATCATATTGTCCAGACGGCTGCTGCGCTGGGACAGGATGCGCTTCATCTGCACCTGCGTGCGGACCGTGTCGGACTGGCTGAACCTTTCGCGCAGGTTCTCCAGCCTTTGCCGTGCGCGCTTGCTGGTGCTTGGCCCGCGCAATGCCGCCGCCGCCATCAACAGGCACAGCAGCACGCCGCCCGCCAGCAACAGCAGCGGCACGGGGTTCATGCCCGTCCCTTTCGCGGGAAAGATGCGATGCAGGCCATCGGCATCATTGCGCCTGCCGCGACTTGCCGGCCAGCAGCGTGCGGAAATTACCGAGCAGCGACGGTGTGCGCCGGTCGTCCAGCGGGATGTCGGCCGTGCCGCCCAGGCTGGTGGCAAGTGCTGTAATCGGCGCTGTCAGTTTTGATCCGGCGGCCGCATCGGCCAGGCATTTGCCCTGCTTGGCGGCGTCCACCGCGGCCTTCGCATCGAAAGGCACGGCAAAATCGACCTGATGTTCGATCGATGCCTCGAAATCGCGCCGATTCACTTCAGGCGGCGGGCTGGCGGGAACGCGATTGGCAATCACCGTCGGCTGCGCGCCGGGGGCATTGGCCTTCAGCCATGACAGCAGGCGAATGGTGTCGCGCGTACCGGCAAGTGTCAGGTCGCTGACCACCACCACATGCTGAAGTTCGGCAAGCAATTGCGGATGCTGGATCGGAACCGAGCGTGGCATGTCGATGACCACAGCCTCGAAGGCGCCGCGCAATTCCTCCTGCAGGCGCAGCAACGCATCGCCGTTGATCGGTATCGGCTGGGTAATCGGCGCTTCGGCCGAAAGGATGGAAAGCCGCCCGGTGGCGCGCACCATCGCGCGTTCGATGAACAGCCCGTCGATGCGGTCAGGATTTTCCAGCGCGTCGGTCAGCCCGCGTCCCGGTTCAAGGTCGAAAGCCATCGCCGCCGTGCCGAAATGCACGTCAAGATCCAGCAGTGCGGTGGGCCGCTGTTCCCGCTCTGCAAGCAGCCAGGCAAGCGATGTCGCGATGGTCGATGCGCCCACGCCACCGCGCACGCCGATGACGGCGATGTTCAGGCTGGGCCTGCCCTCCGCTTCGGTCATCCGTGGTGCGGCAAGCGACGCCTGTGCGGCAAGCAGCGCCTCGCGCAACGTCAACGGGTCCAGCGGCTTCAGCAGATAGTCCTGGATACCGCTGGCAAGCAGGTCGCGGTAAAGCCGGACATCGTTGATGCGGCCGGTGGCGATGACGACGGTGCCGGGTTCGCACACTTCGGCCAGCGCGTTGATTTCGTTCAGGGGGTCCACCGCATCGGCAAGGTCGACGAACAGCACCAGCGGGCTTGCCGACAGCGACAGCGCCTGCACGGCATTGGCGATGCCGCCAAGGGAAACCGTATCTTCCGCCCAGCCCAGCTCAACCGCGACGGGCCGCAGCACTTCGGCCGTCATCTCGTCACAGACAAAGGCTGCGAAGGGCGTGCGCTGGCCGACACGCCGAAATGAGGGCGCGCTCATCAATGCGACCCCGACGAGCCGGAGGAGCTGCCGCCGCTCTTGATGTCGCCCTTGTTCAATCCGCGCGTGCCGGTGGGGGGCGCCTTGCGCCATGCCTCTATCGCCTTGGTGGCGGCGGCGGGATCGGTGCCGTCATAAGGTTTGCCCGAAACCAGATCATTGGGATCGGCGATCATCGCGGCAAGGTTGGATTTGGTGGCGCACCCAAAATTGGACGTTGTGGAGCCGGAAAGCTCCGGTTGGCTGGCGCGGCGCCAGTCTGGGCAATTGTCGACGCGGGCATGGGCGCGATCGACGATGACGCGCACCGTGCCGGGCGTGGCGGGTCTGCTATCCCCACCGCCAGTTTGAAGCAAAAGCCCATGGGCGGCCACTACCCGGCCGATGGTGTCGCGACGTCCGGCAACATCGCCATAAAGCGGATCGTCGATCGAAACCCTGTCGCCATAAGCGAGGCGGATGGCGGCGAACCACTGGTCCAGCCCGGCGGCATCGGCGGCATTTATGACGCCGCCGCGGACCGGCACATCATGGACGAGGCGCGCCTTCGTCACCACCGGAACATGCACGCTTTCATAGCTGCGGTTGAGCGGGCCACAACCGGCCAATGCAGCCAGCGCCAGCGAAAGGCCGGTCAGGCGCAGCACAGGGTTTTTGCCGATCAGCATGACGAACCTCAATTCAGTGAAAAGCCGGGCGCGGGTGCGGCTGGTGCCGCAGCGGTGCCGCCCGGTGCAACAGTTGCCGGCAAGGCAGGCGCCGGCTGCGTTCCTGCTTCCGGTGCATAATGGGGGGAGGGCGGCACTGTGCCGGTCCTTCCGGTAAAGCTTTGCCCACCCAGCACATTTTCGGCATCAGTGGGAGCCATCGCACCATCGGTGGGCAGCGCAATGCGGCCGGACACCGGCTTGACCAGATAGGGCGTGACCACGATCACCAATTCGCTTTCCTGCCGGCGGAACTGGGTGGAGCGGAACAGCGCGCCAATGATCGGCAGATCGCCAAGCCATGGCGTCTTGTCGATGGAATTATTGCCCACATTCTTCAGCAGCCCGCCGATCACGAAGCTTTGGCCGGAACCAAGCTCCACCGTGGTTTCGGCCCGGCGGGTGGCGATGGCGGGAATGGTATAGCCGCCGAACTTCACCGATCCGGCGTCGGTCAATTCCGATACTTCCGGCCGCACACGCATGGAAATGCGCCCGTCGCCAAGCACCGTAGGCGTAAAGGCCAGGCCAACGCCATATTGCTTGTATTCGATCGTGGTGGTGCCAAGGCTCTGCTGAATGGGGATGGGGAATTCGCCACCGGCAAGGAAGCTGGCTGTCTCGCCCGAAACGGCAGTCAGGCTGGGTTCGGCAAGGGTGGTGACGACGCCGTCGGTTTCCAGAAGGTCCAGCGCGGCGGTGAAGTTCAGGCCAAGGAACTTCTTGGCAAGAAAGGCAGTGGACGCTGTATCCGAATAGGTGATGGCACCGGTGTCGGTAATGAAATCGCGGCCCCGCGCAAAGCCGAAGCTGCCCGCGCCGTTGACGGACTGGAGGTTGACTCCCATCTGCTTCAGCAGGTCACGGCTGACCTCGGCAATGCGAACGGTCAGCATCACCTGCATCGGCGTTGCCGTTTGCAGACGGTTGATCACCGTCGTCTTGTCGCCGACGATGGCCTGGGTGATGCGGCCGGCCTCGGCGACATCATCGGGCGATTTGACGCTGCCGGTCAGCAGCACCAGCCCGTTCATCGCCCGCGCGGCGATGGTGGTGCCTGGCATCGCCTCGCGCAGCATCCCGTTCAACTGGTCGTAATTGTTGCCGACGCGGACATTGCTGGAATAGACGACACCGCCGGCGGCAGAAGTGGCAAAGACGCTCGTCTCCCCCGCTGCCTTGGCATAGATATAGATCTGCCGGTCGCTGCGCGCCTGCACATCGGCAATGGCCGGGTCGGCGACGAACACATCCTTGATCGGCTGCGACATCGTCACCATCGTCCCGCGCCCGATCGAAAGTGTAAGGCCCTGCGACGCCTGCCGCACCGTCTGCCCCATGGCTGGATGGGGCAGGGCGGCCGTGACGAACAGGGCGAGCGTCGTCATGGCCAGCGCGGTGGAAAGGCACATCGCGCGCATCGGCATATCCTTGTTGGGTTGGGCGCGGTGCATCATTGGCTCTTTGAATCGCCGCCGGACTGGCCGCCGCGCAGCACGGTGACGGGGGAGATGGTGCGCGCACGAAGGTTGCGCAGCGCGATGGCCGCGCTCAGCCGCTTTGCCTCCTCCTCTTCCGGCAGTTCGCTCTTGCCCGGCACAGTGCTGCGCTGGAAGCGGGACACTTCCGAACCCACCGTCACAGAAGAACGCCTGTCGTCGGGCACCGCGAGTGACGCAAGCATCGCCTTTTCCGCTGCCGGATCATTGCCGTTCACCGAAATTTCGCCATCAGCGATCGCGGCTTCGATATTGCCGCCGCTGTCGGCCAGCGACCGCAGCGAAAGCGACAGGGTGCCGATGGTCTGTGCGACGTTGATCCGCTCCACCATCTTGGGCGTCACTTCGATGGTGACGGTGGAGGCGGGCTTTGCCGCCGCATCGGGCTTTTCGTCCCCCTCCTTGGCCGCCGGGCGCGCCATTGACTGGTCAAGCGCAAGGACGCGAATGTTCCTGATGATCGTTTCCGACGCCTTGAGCGGCTGCCCATCGCCGCCGCCCATGACATTCTGGGTAAGCACCAGATCGACACGATCGCCCGGATAGATGAAACCGCCGACGCCTGTGGTGGTGGAAACCGGAATGGTTACTGCGCGCATTCCCGGCATCAGCGCAGCGGCAAGAAAGCCACGATCGCCGGGTTTTACCAGTGCGCTTTTCAGCACCGGTTGACCCGCCGCCACTGCATAGCGAACGACCGTGCCGACCAGCGATCGCATCGCGTCGCCCTTGTCCTTGCGGATATAGCCATCGTTCATCATGTCGTTCGGCCATGGCTGAAAACGCAATGATGTCTGATCGATGATCGTGCCAACGGGCAGCGATCTGGCGGCAACCAGCACTTCGGTGGTGACCGGCGCTGCAGCCACACTTTGCGCGGCACGCGGTGTCGCCGCCTGGGTAAACAGTCCACGCGCGGCAAGGGCGGTGACGCTGGCGATCAACAACGCGCCGATCAGCAGCCCTAGCTTCCTTATATCCATGGGTTCAATCGCATCCCGGCAATAGTGGGTTCGTCATGCGCCAAAATGGTTAAGGAACGGTTGGCCGAGCACCCAGAAGGCGGCAATGGCAATGGCCACGCCATAGGGAACCTCCGGCTGGCCGGGCAGCCGCCTTGCGCGATGATGCGCCAGGGTGATGACGGCAATCACGCCGCCGATCACCGCCATCAGCAGCAACAGACGCAGCAATGCGCCGGCTGGAAGCCATAGCGCCAGCGCCGCCAGCAGCTTGACGTCGCCGCCGCCGATCGCCCCCAGCGCGAACATTGCGGCAAAGACGGCAAGCACGCCCAGCGCCAGTGCAATCTGAATGGCCATTGCCGGCCATGGTGCCAGCCCCAGCCCGATCCAATAGGGCAGCACCAGCAGCGCCACCGAACCGTTCAGCCAATTGGGGATGATCCGAAAGCGGAGGTCGCTGACCGCCGCATAGACAAGCAGGATGGCCAGGAAAATCTGGCTCGCGATCAACATGAACTCTTTCATCGCAGCCAATGCTAGACGCGAGGCATTGCCAAAACGTAACCATGGCGCATGACCGAAGAGGGATTCGACCGCCGATGCCTGCCGGCGACGGCGATGATCGGCCAATGGACGGCACGGGACGGGGCGCGGCTGCGCACCATTGCCTTTGCGCCGGACGGGCCGGCACGCGGCGCGATTCTCTTCGCGTCCGGCAGGGGCGATTTTGCCGAAAAATATCTGGAAAGCCTGGTGCATTGGCGGCGGCACGGCTGGCATGTCACTGCGTTCGACTGGCGCGGCCAGGGCGGTTCCGGCCGTGGGGTCGCCGGTCCGCAGATCGGCCATGTCGATGATTTCGGACAATGGGTGGATGATCTGGCGGCGCTGATCGACGACTGGCGGGTGCAGACGCCCGGCCCCCATGTCGCGATCGGCCATTCGATGGGCGGGCATTTATTGATGCGCTGCCTTGCTGAACATCAGCCGCCGCTGGACGGGGCGGTGCTGTGTTCACCGATGTTCGGCATTGGTGGCCTGCCGCGCTGGATCATCTGCACATTGGCCATGGCAATGGTGAAGCTGGGCCGGGGGCGGCAGCTGGCACTGGGGCAGAAATTGCCGAAGGATCTGCCGCATGATCGCCGCGCCGCCAATCTGACCGGTAGCACGCAACGCTATGCCGATGAACGTTGGTGGGTCGAAAATCATCCCGAACTGGCGCTGGGCGGCGCAAGCTGGGGCTGGCTGGCGGCGGCGTGCCGGTCTTTCCGGCGGCTTGGTGACCGGCGGCTGATCGCACGTGTGCGCCTGCCGGTGCTGATCGTTGCCGCCGAACGGGATCATGTGGTGCAGACCAGCGCAACGATCGGACTTGCCCGCTCTTTGCCTGATCACGCGCTTGTGCTTTTACCCGGCGCGCATGAACTGCTGCGTGAGGCGGATGGCCCGCGCCTCGCTGCATGGGCAGCGATTGACGAGTTTCTGGAGGTGCGTACCCGATGACGGTTTATGATGTTGCGATCATCGGCGGGGGCATCGCAGGTGCCGGACTGGCTGCGATGATCGCGGGGGATGCGCGCACCATCGTGATGGAGATGGAGGACAGGCCCGGCTACCATACCACAGGCCGTTCCGCCGCCTTTTACGCCGAAACCTATGGCGGCCCCGCAGTGCAGCCGCTGACCACCGCATCAAAGCCGTTTTTCCAGTCGCCGCCGCCCGGCTTCAGCGATGTGCCGCTGTTCGGCCCGCGTGGCTGCCTGCACATCGCCGAGGCGGATACGCTGGATCATCTGGCGGCGATGGACCGGGATTTCGCTGCCAGCGGCGTGCGTCTCGACCCCGTCGATCGTGCAGGGATGGAGGCAGTGTTGCCGGCGCTTGGGCCGCAATGGGTGGAGGCCCGCAGCGAGCCGGATTGCCGCGACATGGATGTGGCGGCACTGCACCAGGGCTTTCTTCGGGTCGCCCGCCGCGCCGGTGCGGAAATATCATGCGGGGCAATGGTGAGGGGTGCCGAACGCAATGGCGGGCGCTGGCTGATCACCACCGGTGCGGGCGTGGTGAAGGCTGACATTGTGGTAATTGCGGCGGGTGCATGGGCGGATGAGGCTGCCATGCTGTTCGGCGCGGCCCCGGTGGGCATCCAGCCATTGCGGCGAACCATGGTGCAGGCGACAACATTGCCTGCAATGCGACCGGACCTGCCGCTGGTCGTCGATGCGGCGGGCCGATTTTATTTCCGGCCCGAAGGCGCCAGCCTGTGGGTTTCACCGCATGACGAAACCCCGGACAGCGCGCATGATGTGCAGCCGGAAGAGATGGACATCGCCGTCGCCGTCGACCGATTCGAGCAGGCAGGGCAATGGCGCGTTTCCCGCATCACCCGGGCATGGGCCGGGCTGCGCAGCTTCACGCCGGACCGTGCGCCGGTTTACGGCCATGACCCCAAGGTGCCGGGGCTGTTCTGGTGCGCAGGACAGGGCGGGTTCGGCATACAGACTGCACCCGCCGCTTCGGCCATGGCGGCGGCCATTCTGCTTGGCAGGCCCGGTCGATTCTGGAGCGTGGATGTCGATCCGGCACGATATGATCCGGCTCGCTTTGCGGAAATCCAGTAATTTCCCCAATAATTCCGGTCCTCTATCCCAGTTTGTTGCGGTGCAAGGACGAGCGAATCACCGCTGTTGAAAGCGACGGGTGGAGCCCGGAGTGCGGTGAACGCGCCCGCCATCCTGGTCAAGGCAATTTCGGAAACGAAAGAAAAGCGCTATTTGCCGCCCGGCATCTGTGTTGGCCGAAGAAAACGGCCAAATGCTTGTGCAGATATGGATTCTTCAGGGGGATGGGCAGTGGTTACACAAGTCGTTGCTGCCACGAACGTGGTTTTGTCAGCCATTGTTCAGCCAAGCTCCTTTAGGGTTTATGCGAATTGTTATGATTTGCTTGGTGGAACCGCATGGCGCGGACGTGATTGTGAATCGGTTTCGTTACGCCGTCGGATGAATATTCGGCCGTTGCGACGCAGCAGAATCATTGCCGGATCGAGACAAGATTTATGAAGTTGTTCTTCAATAATCCGCAAGGCGATCGTGGTCAGCCCATGGCCCCGCACGCAGGGCGGGATTTGCCGAATGAAGCGCCGCTGGCGATGCCCATCCAGGATTTCGCTGAATGTCCTGGCAAGCCGCTTCGCCCGGCAAGCGCGCCCTTTGGCGTCGATGAACGGCGGATGATCCTGTTGACCGCAACCTTCGCGATCACCTGTGTGTCGCTGGCTGAGATGCTGCGGATCAGCCTGCCGGGTGGCATCAGCGTGACGGAAGCGATGCTGATGCTGCTGTTCCTGCCGCTGTTCGCATGGATCGCGCTTTCCTTTTGCAGCGCCACGGCCGGCTTTGTGACGCTGGTGCGCAACCGGCGCGAAGCGACGCTGATTTCCGATAATCCGATGCTGCCGCGCGAACGCACCGCCGTGCTGATGCCAATCTATAATGAGGATACCGAAGCGGTCTTTCGTCGGCTGAAGGCGATTATCGCATCGATCGAGGCGGAAGGCGCGCGCGACTGTTTCGATCTGTTCGTGCTGAGCGACACCACCGATCTGGAAATCGCCGCCGCCGAGCGGGAGGCCTTTCTTCGTCTTCAGGCGCGCAGCGGCGTGACGGTCCATTATCGCCGCCGTCCGATGAACACGGAACGCAAGCCCGGCAATATCGCTGAATGGGTGCGCCGTTTCGGCAGCGCCTATGCCTATATGGTCGTGCTGGACGCCGACAGCCTGATGAGCGGCCGTTCACTGGTTCAGCTTGCCGATGCGATGGAACATAACCCGGGTGTCGGCCTGATCCAGTCCGTGCCTTCGGTCGTCGGCTGCGCCACCTTCTTTGCCCGTTGGCAGCAGTTCGCTGCCCGGCTTTATGGCCCGGTGGCAACCGCCGGCCTGCTCTGGTGGTCGGGTTCGGAAGGCAGCTTCTGGGGCCATAACGCCATTGTCCGCGTGCGCGCCTTTGCCGAATCCTGCGGCTTGCCGCCCCTCAGCGGGCCGGCGCCATTTGGTGGCCATATCTTCAGCCATGACATGGTGGAGGCCGCGCTTCTGCGTCGTCGCGGCTGGGGCGTACATATGGTGACGCTGCCCGAAGGCAGTTATGAAGAATATCCGCCGACGCTGATCGATTATGCAGTGCGCGATCGCCGCTGGTGCCAGGGCAATCTTCAGCACATCCGCCTGCTGAACAGTCGCGGCTTCCATTGGATCAGCCGGCTTCACCTGCTGATGGGCGCATCGGCCTATTTCACATCGCCCCTCTGGCTGCTGTTGCTGGTCGCCAGCCTTGCGCAGACCGCTCAGTCCGGCCTTAGCGGCGGGCTGTGGACGCCGCTTGCCGATATTTCCGGCTGGCTGCTGGTGCTGACCGCCATTCTGCTGTTCGGGCCGAAGGTGATGTCGCTGGCATGGACGCTGTCCAGCAAGGAACGCAGCGCACAATTCGGTGGCCGCAGGAAGATGCTTGCCAGCGTCGCCATTGATATGCCGCTGGCGGCCGTGCTTGCCCCGGCCGTGATGCTGACGCAGATCCAATCGCTTGCCGGGCTGCTGCTTGGCCGGTCGAGCGGGTGGGCGGCGCAGCGCCGCGACGTCAGCCGCATCACCTTTGGCGAGGCGCTGCGTTTCTATCACCTGCATATGCTTCTGGGGCTGGTGATCGCCGGTGTATGCTTCGCCGCACCCAATTTGCTGATGTGGATGGCGCTGGTCGTGCTTGGCCTTGTCGCTTCGCCCTGGCTGGTGATGCTGACCAGCCGCCGCGATCTGGGCGACTGGACGCGCAGGCTGGAATTGTTCGCGACGCCGGAAGAGCTGTCGCCGGGCCGGTTGCTTCGTCAGGGGCTGCCGGCGCCCACCGAACTGAAGGCGCTGCCGCTTCATACTGCCGTCGAACCGCAGATGTGGACCAGTGTGCCTCAACGCCGATGATATGCACTTCCGATCCGGTGCGGGTGGTTTGCAACGGATGTGGAACGATAGTGGCGGTCGCGGGTTTGCGGGAAATATGGTTGTTCCCGAAAGAGCGATGATGTTTCGCGCCATGGCATGAGCGAAGCCCCGCCGACAGCGGCGATCAGCATTTCGTCACTGACCAAATGCTTTTCACCCGGCGCGTCCCCGGCGGTGGATAACATCAGCCTCGACGTGGCGCAGGGCAGCTTTGTCGCCATTGTCGGCGGATCCGGCTCCGGCAAGACGACGCTTCTGAAGATGATCAACCGGCTGATTCTGCCCGATCATGGTCAGATTGCGATCAATGGCGAGGCCAATGATGCAATGCCCGCGTCCTTGCTGAGGCGGCGCATCGGCTATGTCTTTCAGGGCATCGGCCTGTTTCCCCATATGACGGTTGCCGAGAACATCGCAATCACGCCCCGGCTGCTGGGCTGGGGTGTGCGAGACATTGCCGCGCGTGTCGACCAACTGCTTGATCTGGTGGAATTGCCGCGTGCGGTTGCCACGCGGTTTCCGTCCATGCTTTCCGGCGGTCAGCAGCAACGCGTCGGCTTTGCCCGCGCATTGGCCGCCCGGCCGCGCATCATGCTGATGGACGAGCCGTTCGGCGCGCTCGATCCGGTGGTGCGCGATACGCTGGGCCACGCGACCCGCACCATTCACGACCGGCTGGGCATGACGACATTGATGGTCACGCATGACATGACCGAAGCGGTGCTGATCGCTGATCGCATCGTGGTGATGAAGCACGGGCGGTTGATTGGCGACGGAACGGCCGTGGAGTTGCTCGATCCGCGCCAGCATGACGATGTGCGCGCGCTGATGGACATGCCGCGCCTGCAGGCAGAGCGGTTGCGCGCAAGGCTGGATGGCGAACGGGGATGAGCCCGGCGCTGAAATCGGCCTTGGCGACGTTGCCCGAATATCTGGGGAGCCATGTACTGTTGAGCACGGCGGCGCTGGTGCTGGGGCTGGCGATCAGCCTGCCGCTGGCGTTGGCGGCAATCAGGGTGGAACGGCTGCGCTGGCCGTTGCTGATGCTCGCCAGCCTGATCCAGACCATACCGGGGCTTGCACTGCTGGCATTGTTCTACCCGATCTTGCTGGCGCTTTCGGCGCTGCTGCAAGGAATGATCGGCGTCGGCGTGCCGGCATTGGGCTTTCTGCCGGCGCTGATCGCGCTGACGCTTTATTCCATGCTGCCGATCATCCGCAACACAGTGACAGCTGTCACATCGCTTGATCCCGCGATCATCGAGGCGGCACGCGGCGTGGGGATGACAGACAGGCAGCGGCTGCTGAAGGTGGAACTGCCATTGGCAGCGCCGGTCATCATGGCTGGTATTCGTACTGCCGCCGTCTGGGTGATCGGCACGGCAACGCTGGCAACGCCGGTGGGGCAGGCGAGCCTGGGCAATTACATCTTCGCTGGCCTGCAGACCGAAAACTGGGTGTGGGTGCTGTTCGGCTGTGTTGCCGCCGCACTGCTCGCGCTGGTGATCGACCAGCTTCTGGGGTTGATCGAAAGCGGTGCGACAAGGCGCAGCCGCGCGCGGGTGCTGTTGGGATTGGGCGGCTTTCTTGCCGTGGTTCTGGCAGCGACAGCGCCAGTCGCAATCGGCCACATCGGCCCGCGTCAGCCATCCTATGTCATCGGCGCCAAGAACTTCAGCGAACAATATATATTGGCCGCACTGATGGCGGACCGGCTGGAAGCGGGCGGAGCGCGGGTGACGCAAAGCAGCGGCCTTGGCTCTGCCGTTATCTTCCGTGCGCTCGCCAACGACGAGATCGATGCCTATGTCGATTATTCCGGCACGCTCTGGGCCAATGTCATGCATCGGACGGATCAACCGCCACGCGCGAAGATGCTGGCGGAAATGAAGTCATGGCTGCACGATCGCTATGGCGTGGCGATGCTCGGTTCGCTGGGCTTTGAAAATGCCTATGCGTTGGCGATGCGACGCGACCGGGCCGCCAGTCTGGGCATATATGACATTGCCGATCTTGCCGGACATTCCGCCGATATGGCGATCGGCAGCGATTATGAGTTTTTCGTGCGCCCCGAATGGCAGGCTTTGCGCAATGCCTATGGGCTGGGCTTTGCCCGCAAGCGGCAATATCAGTCCACCTTCATGTATCGTGCGCTGATGAACGGCGATGTGGATGTCATCACCGCTTTTTCCAGCGACGGGCGCATCACCGCCAATGATCTGCTGGTGCTGACCGATGGCAAGGGCGCGATTCCACCCTATGATGCGGTTGTGCTGGTCGCCCCCCACCGGGTGAACGACCGGCGGCTGATGAATGCGCTGGCGCCCCTGATCGGCCGCATCAACATTGGAATGATGCGCAAGGCAAACATGATGGTCGACCGGGAGAAGGACAAGCTGACGCCCGGTGCCGCCGCCCGCTGGATTGAGCAGGAAATCGGCCTGATCCAGCAATAGACAGGAGGAGGGGGCGACGACGACAGGCTTGCCGTATCGCCCCTCCCGCCGTCCTCATTCTTCCCGCTGGCCGGTGAAGTTCAGCAACAGCTGGAACAGGTTGACGAAGTTCAGGTAAAGCGACAGCGCGCCGAAGACGGCAAGCTTGCTGCCGGTTTCCGCATCATGCCACGCGGCATATTGCTGCTTGATGTTCTGTGTGTCCCAGGCGGTGAGGCCGGTGAACACCAGCACGCCGATGATGGAAATCACCAGCTGCATCGTCGATGAACCAAGGAACAGGTTCACCAGGCTGGCCACCACTATGCCGATCAGCCCCATCATCAGAAAGCTGCCGAACTGCGCCAGATTGCGATGGGTGGTGTATCCCCACAGGCTGGTCAGCCCGAACATCGTGGCCGTGATGAAGAATGTGCGGGCAATGCTGTGCCCGGTGAACACCAGGAACACCGATGCCAGCGACAACCCCATCAAGCCGCAGAATACCCAGAACAGAGTCTGTGCTGTCGCTGCGGAGATGCGGTCTATGCGGAACGACAGGAACATCACAAAGCCCAGCGGCGCCAGCATCACCAGCCATTTCAGCGGCGTACCGAAAATCGGCTGGTAAAGCGCTGGCGTTGCGGAAACGAAAAAGGCGACAAGGCCGGTAACCACCAGACCCAGCCCCATGTAATTATAGATGCGCAGCATGTGGCGGCGCAGGCCTTCGTCGAACATTGCGCCGGCCGGGGCAAAACCGCTGCGGCGCGCGAAACTCGGTTCGTTCATGCGAACGGTCCTCACTTGGTTGGTGAAACCGAGTGGCCCGACGCAGATCCTTTGAGGGGGTGGGGTTGGTTCCGGACCTGCATCGAGCACACTCGACGCGGTCCGACATCACGACCGTCAAAACGATCGCCAGAGGGGCCCGGCCCGCTGACACCCAATATAGCGCCGCTGCAACGGCTTGCAACATCTATCGCCAAAAGCCTGCTAACCCGCTGCAACGGCGAACAGGCCAGCCTGTCAGAGGTCGATCTGGAAATGCCGGGCGCAAAAGGCGCAATCGACGATGATCGCGCCATTGTCGTCGCGCATCTCCTCCCGCTCGCCTTCGGGAAAGCGGGAAAGTACGTCCCGAATATGGTTGATGGTGCAGCGGCAGCCGCGTGCCAGCGGCTGTGGCTCCGTCACCCTGATCTCGTCCTCGTTGAACAGCCGCCACAGCAGATCGGGCAGCGGCAGCGCGGCATCGGTCAGTTCGTCGATCGTCACCGTCGCGCCCAGCGTCAGCACATGTTCCCAGTCGGGATGGCCCTGGCGGACATGCAGCCGTTCGCGCCCCACCTCGCCTTCGGGAAGATGCTGGAGGAGCATACCGCCGGCGACATGGCCGGCCGCGCCAAGGTCGGCCACCGCGATGCGGATCAGCGACGGCACCTGTTCGGACTGGCTGAAATAACGTTCCGCTGCTTCGGCAAGGCTGGCGCCTTCCAGCGGAACTATGCCCTGATAGCGTTCGCCGCTGGCCGCCTGGTCGAAGGTGATCGCCAGATAGCCTTCGCCAAATGCGGTTTTCAGGTCGAGATCGTCGGGCAGGGCGGTGTCGCCCTGTGCATCGTGGCGCACATAGCCGCGCACCGAACCCGCCTGATAATCGCACACCAGCAGATCGATGATCCCGCCCCTGGCCTGTGCCTGCAGGGTCAGCTGGCCGCCGGCGTCCTTCAATGTGGAGCCAAGCAATGCCGTGAGGGTCAGCGCCTCCGCCAGCAGTGCGGCAATGGGCGCCGGATAGCCATGGTTGGAAAGGATGGCATCCAGCACCGGGCCAAGCCGCACCAGCCGGCCGCGCGCATTGCGGCCGGGCAGGGTGAAGGCGATGCAGCGATCGCTGTCGCTGATCAGCCAGCTGCCATCCGGGCTGGCCGAGGCCGTCAACCCAGCAGCCCCATGGCCCAGAGCAGCACCGACTTCTGCGCGTGAAGGCGGTTCTCAGCCTCGTCCCAAACGGCGGATTGCGGGCCGTCGATCACCGCGTCCACCACTTCCTCGCCACGATGGGCGGGCAGGCAGTGAAGGAACAGTGCATCCGGCCCGGCCAGCGCCATCAGTTCGGGATTGACCTGATAGGGCTGCATCGCCAGCAGCTTGTCGTCCGCATGGGCCTGACCCATGGAAATCCACGTGTCGGTCACCACCACATCGGCATCGACCACGGCCTTCTTCGGATCGCGCACCATCTGCACCGTGGCACCACGGCGCAATGCGGCTTCCAGCACATCCATGGACGGATCGAATCCGGCCGGGCAGCTTGCCACGACATCGAAGTGCATCAGGCTGCCCGCCTCGATGATCGAATGAAGCACATTGTTGCCGTCACCCAGCCATGCCCAGCGCATGCCGGACAATGCGCCCGTGCGTTCCAGAACGGTCAGCATGTCCGCCATGATCTGGCAGGGGTGCGAATGATCGGTCAGCCCGTTGATCACCGGCACGCTGGCATGGGCGGCAAGATCGGCCACCTTCTGGTGATCGTCGGTGCGGATCATGATGGCGTCGACATAGCGCGACAGCACGCGCGCGGTATCGGCCACCGATTCGCCGCGGCCAAGCTGCATGGAGCCGGCCTCCATCACGATGGTGGAGCCGCCAAGCTGGCGCATCGCCATGTCGAACGACACGCGGGTGCGCGTGGAGTTCTTTTCAAAGATCATGGCAAGCGTGCGCCCGGCAAGCGGAGCGTCATGATCGACGCTGCCCCTGGGCTTGCCCTCGCGGTGATGCTTGCGATGCAGCGCATCCTCAAGCATCGTCGAAATCGCATCCCCGCCGGCGTCGGCAAGGTCAAGGAAATGCCGGGTCATGCCGCATCTTCCATCTTGTAATCCCGCGCCGCGGCCGAAAGCCGGTCCATGCAGTCGCGGATATGGTCTTCGGTGATCACCAGCGGCGGCAGGATGCGGACGACATTTTCACCCGCCGACACCGCAAGCAGCCCATGATCACGCAGATGCGCGACGAACGGGCGGCTTTCGAACTTCAGCTTCAGGCCAAGCATCAACCCCATGCCACGCACGCTGTCGAACAAATGATCGTGATTGGGGATCAGCTGTTCAAGGCTGGCGCGCAGCCTTTCGCCCATCTGGCGCACATGCGGCAGAAAATCGGGATCACCGACCACGTCCATCACCGCATCGCCAGCGGCCATGGCCAGCGGATTGCCGCCATAGGTGCTGCCATGGGTGCCGAACGTCATGCCCGCCGCCGCCTTTTCAGTGGCAAGGCAGGCACCCAGCGGAAAGCCGCCGCCAATGCCCTTGGCAATCGCCATGATGTCAGGCGTGACGCCATAATGTTCATGCGCGAACAACGTGCCAGTGCGGCCCATGCCGCTTTGCACCTCGTCCAGCACCAGCAACAGGCCGCGTTCGTCGCACAGCTGCCGCAGTCCTGACATGAACTCCTGCGTGGCGGGGCGGATGCCGCCTTCGCCCTGCACCGGCTCCAGCATGAAACCGGCGGTCTCCTCGGTGATCGCCGCTGCGGCTGCCGCCAGATCGTTGAACTCCACCACCGTGAAGCCGGGCAGCAGAGGCTCGAACCCGTCACGCATCTTGCCCTGGTTGGTCGCGCTGATCGTGCCAAGCGTCCGGCCATGGAAGGCATTGGAAAAGGTGATCAGCGAATGCCGTTCGGGATGGCCGTTCACATGGTGATAGCGCCGCGCCGTCTTGATCGCGCATTCCACCGCCTCGGCACCTGAATTGGTGAAGAAGACGGTATCGGCAAAGGTGGCGTCCACCAGCCGCTGGGCAAGATGTTCCTGCTGTGGCGAACCATAGAGATTCGACACATGCATCAGCGTGGCTGCCTGCTTCTGGATCGCGCCGACCAGATGGGGATGGCCATGGCCAAGCAGATTGACGGCGATGCCGCTGGCGAAATCCAGATAGCGTTTGCCATTTTCGTCAATCAGATAGCAGCCTTCGCCTCGGACCGGGCGCACTTCACACCGCGGATAGACGGGCATAAGTGGCGAAATGGTCATGACGCTTCTCCGATTGCCGAAACGCAAAAAGGCGACCCCTTTACCGGCCGCCTGCGGAGCGCGCTTTTACAGTCGATGCAGGGCTACGACAACCCCTCAATGAAGCTGGGCGGGGAAGGGAAAAAACGCGCGGCGGCAACGGCATCCACCGGCCCGCCGAACAGCCTGCCCTGACCCTGTTCGCAGCCCGTGCCGACCAGCGACTGCTGTTGATCGGCATCGGCAATGCCTTCCGCCGCGATTGTCAGCCCAAGCCCCTGGCCGAGGCCCACCAGCGCATTGATGATGACAGCACTTTCACGATCGCTGGATGCCTGCTGCACAAAGCTGCGATCGATGCGGATCTTGTCCAGCTTGAAGTTGCGCAGATGGTAAAGGCTGGAATAGCCGGTGCCGAAATTGTCGAGTGCGATCTTGACCCCGGCGTCGCGCAACCTGCCAAGCAGCGCCTGCGCCGAGTCCAGATCGCGCACCAGCGCGCTTTCGGTGATGGCGATTTCGAGGCGGGAGGGGGCGATGCCCGCTTCGCCAAGATGCTTCATGACACGCGCCGGCAGCGCAATGTCGCTGAACTGGCTCGCATTTATCCTGAACGACAGGGTGACATGATCCGGCCATCGCGCGGCGGCGCTGCATGCCTCCTGCAGCAAGTGATCGGCCAGGTCGTGGATCAGGCCCATATCCTCGGCAATGGGGAGAAAGCGTTCCTGCGGCACTTCTTCCGATCCGGGCGTGATCCATCGCGGCTGCACGTCAAAACCGACGACGCTGCCGGTGCGAAGATCGACGATAGGCTGATAGAAGGCATGAATATCCCCATGCTCCATCGCCTGGCGCAGCCGGGCTTCCATGTCGGCGCGCTCGTGGGCGTGCCTGTCCATCTCCTCTTCGAAAAAGCGCAGGGCGGAACGCCGTTCCGCCTTGGCGCGGTAAAGCGCAAGATCGGCCTTGCGCAGCGCCTCCTGAACGTCGCTGGCGTCATCGGGCAACAGGGCAATGCCGATGCCCAAGCCGATCAGATGCTGGGTGGTGCCGGTGACGATGGGCTGTTCCAGCGCCTCCATCACGCGGCGGGCGATGGTTGTCGCTCCTTCCGCTCCGGCAAGGTGAGGGGCAAGGATGGCGAATTCATCGCCGCCGAAACGCGACACCAGATCACCCTGACGTACCGCACCCAGCAAGCGCTGGCCGACGATAATCAGCAGTTCGTCGCCGATACCATGGCCATGGATGTCGTTGATCTGCTTGAACCCGTTGAGGTCGAGCAGGAATACGCCATGTGCCGCCTTCGCAGCGGGAGGGGAGGCAAGCGCCTCCTTCAGCGACTGGTCGAATTGTCGCCGGTTGGGCAGGCCGGTCAGCGCATCCTGAAAGGCAAGTTCGCGGGCATGATGTTCAGCGGCGATCCGCCTTGCGGTTTCCCGCTTCTGTTCGCGAAAGCGGCGAATGGCGAACACGAGCATGGCCAGCGCCAGCAGCACGCCGAGCAGCAGCATCTCGTCCAGCTCGATCGTCAGTTCATGCGTGCTGGCGCTCTTTTCCGAATGAAAGATGTCCACCGCATAAAGGGCATAGACGGTCACCGCCGTCCCGAAGGCGATGACCGAAAGATCCTGAATGCTGACACGGTGACGAATAATGAAGCTCCTGATCTCCGATACGGACATGGACGCGAACCTTTCCAGCACGGAAACGGCTGTCATGCCAAAAGGTTGAGCCGGCCGTCCTAAACAGGTCCGGAGCGGCTCTTTCTCTTCGGATTACGTCCCGGCCGGTCGTCAGTCGACCGGCAGAGGATCAGGCCTTCAGCCGCCACCCGCGCCTGAGCAGCAAATAGCAGAGCGCACACAACGCCATGTTCACCAGCAGCAGGAATAGTGCGCCGAACAGCACCGGCGAATCAGTGGTACCCAGAAAGCCGTAGCGGAAACCCGAAATGACATAGAAAAACGGGTTGGCATGGCTGAACGCACGAAAGGCGCCATGCAGGTTCTGGATGGAATAAAATGTGCCCGACAGCAGCGACAGGGGAACCACCACGAAGTTGGTGACCGAAGCCGCGTGATCGAATTTTTCCGCCCAGATGGAGGTTATCAGGCCCATGAAACTGAGTAGCAGTGAACCCATGAGGCCAAACCAGAGCACCGCCACGAGATGCCGGGGCATGACATGGACGCCGGGCCAGAACAGCATCACCGTCCATACAGCAATGCCGATCAGCGCAGCGCGGGTGACCGCGGCGGCGGTCATGGCGGTAAGAAGTTCGCCGGTCGACAGCGGCGGCATCAGATAATCGACGATCGTGCCCTGCACCTTGCCGACGAGCAGCGAAAAGCTGGCGTTGGCAAAGGCATTCTGCATCATGCCCATCATGATCAGGCCAGGGGCAAGGAAATCCGCCAGCGGATAGCCCATCACCAGCCGTCCGCCACGCCCCAGCGCGACGGTGAAGATGATGAGATAAAGCAGCGTTGTGCACGCCGGCGCCCAAATCGTTTGAAGCTGCACCTTGAAGAAACGGCGCACCTCCTTCAGATAGAGGGTCCAAAGCCCCGCCCAGTTGACGAGCGGTATCACCGGAACGCCGGGTTCATGCGTGACCCAGCGGGACGTCTGATCGTTCATGATCTTGCGACTAGTCGCTGTTGCGCGACGCCGCAAGCCTTCTGAGCAGGGTATGCGAGATTGAAGGAAGTTGAATGTCCTGGACCGAAGAACGGATCGAAAAGCTCAAGAAGCTCTGGGAACAGGGCAAGACCGCGAGCCAGATCGCCGAGGAACTGGCGGAAGGCGTGAGCCGCAATGCCGTGATCGGCAAGGCGCATCGGCTTGGCCTGCAATCGCGCCCGTCGCCGGTGAAGACGGCCGATACATCCGCGACGCAGAACGCATCCGCATCGTCATCCCCGACGCCTGCTCCCGCCCGTGCCGCCCCGGCAACCAAGAAGCCCGCACCCGCGCCGGCACAGCCGCAGCCTGCGGCAAAGGTTGCCCCCGCCGCGCCGACGCCACCGGCACCGCCGCAGCCCGCGCCCGCACCGGCCCCCGCTGCCCAGCCGCAGCAGCGCGTGTTGCGTCCCGGCATGCCCACCGGCCCGGTTCCGCCATCCGGCCCGCCAGCGCCGCCGCGCCGTGCGATTCCCGCCAAGCCGAGCAAGGAGGTGGAGGGCAAGACCTCGCTCCTCGATCTCAGCGACAAGATCTGCAAATGGCCGATCGGCCATCCTGGCGAACCCGATTTCCACTTCTGCGGCAAGCCGTCCAACCCCGGCTTCCCTTATTGCGTGGAACATTGCGCCGTCGCCTATCAGGCACAACTACCCCGCCGCGACCGCCGGCCCGCACCGCCGCCGCCCTACGGTGCACCGCGCGTGCGCTGATGCCGGGCGATCCGGTTTGAGTTGGACGAAGGGGCGGGTTTCCACCGCCCCTTTTTCTTTGGCTGCGCGGTATCTTCAGGCTTGGTTTGGCGGCGGACAGCCTGATGCCGTCACCTGAAAAGACCTATTGGATTATTGCCCCTGCCTTGCCGATCGGCCAAAGTCGCCGGCGAATTATATCTGGGGATGGATGAATGTCGGCCGAAGCGATTGTGCCAGTTCCCGCCGCATGGGCGGCCACAGCCAAGATCGATGCCGCGCGTTATGAACAATGGTATCGCCAGTCGCTTGACGATCGCGACGCCTTCTGGCGTGAGCACGCTGGCCGGCTGGATTGGGCAAAGCCATTCACCCGGGTCTGCACATCATCCTTTGACGAGGCGGATTTCGGTATCCGCTGGTTCGAGGATGGTGAACTGAATGTCAGCGCCAATTGCATCGACAGGCATCTGGCGGAACATGGCGACGATATTGCGATCATCTGGGAACCGGACGATCCGGCCGCCACGCCGCGCCACATCAGCTATCGGGAGCTGCATGGCGAAGTCTGCCGCTTCGCCAATGTGCTGAAGGCTGCCGGGGCGAAAAAGGGCGACAGGATAACGCTTTATCTGCCGATGATCCCGGAAGCCGCCTTTGCCATGCTGGCGTGCGCGCGCATCGGCGCCATTCATTCGGTGGTATTCGCCGGATTTTCCCCCGAAAGCATCGCCGGGCGGATAGAGGACTGCGATTCGCGGATCGTGGTGACTGCCGATGAAGGCCGGCGTGGTGGGCGAACCATCCCGCTCAAGGCCAATGTCGACGCCGCGCTCGACCATTGCACATCGGTGGAAAAGGTCGTTGTCGTGCGTCACACCGGCGCAAATGTCGCGATGACGGCGGGTCGCGACATCTGGCTGCATGAGGCAGCGGCACAGGTGGATGCGGATTGCCCTGCCGAACCCATGGGGGCGGAAGATCCGCTGTTCATCCTTTACACCTCCGGGTCCACCGGCAAGCCCAAGGGTGTGTTGCATACATCGGGCGGCTATCTGCTCTGGGCGGCGATAACGCATGATTATTGCTTCGATTATCGCCGGGGGCAGGTTTACTGGTGCGCGGCCGATGTCGGCTGGGTCACTGGGCACAGCTATATCGTCTATGGCCCGCTGGCCAATGGCGCGACGACACTGATGTTCGAAGGTGTGCCGAACTGGCCGACGCCGTCGCGCATCTGGGAAGTGATCGACAGGCACGGCGTCAACATCCTCTATACCGCGCCCACCGCATTGCGTGCGCTGATGCGCGAAGGGGATGAACACGTCACCCGCACCAGCCGCAAGAGCCTGAAACTGCTCGGCTCGGTGGGAGAACCGATCAATCCCGAGGCGTGGCGCTGGTATCATGATGTGGTGGGCGATGGCCGCTGCCCGATCATCGACATGTGGTGGCAGACCGAAACCGGCGGTGGCATGATCGTGCCGCTTCCCGGCGCCTTTCCGCTGAAACCGGGTTCTGCGACCAAGCCCTTTTTCGGCGTCGAACCACAGATCGTCGATGCCGACGGCAGGGTGCTGGATGGCGCCTGCGAAGGCAATCTGGTGATCGCCCGGTCATGGCCCGGCCAGATGCGCACCGTATGGGGCGATCACGAGCGCTTCTTCCAGACTTATTTTTCCACTTATCCCGGCAAATATTTCACCGGCGATGGCTGCCGCCGTGACGAAGACGGCTATTACTGGATCACCGGCCGGGTGGATGACGTGCTCAACGTCTCCGGACACCGCATGGGCACGGCTGAAATCGAATCGGCGCTGGTCGCCCACGCGAAGGTGGCGGAAGCGGCAGTGGTGGGTTTTCCGCACGACATCAAGGGGCAGGGCATCTACGCCTATGTCACCCTGAATGTGGGGGAGGAGCCGAGCGAAGAGCTCCGCGCCGCGCTGGTCAAATGGGTGCGCGCCGAAATCGGCCCGATCGCGACGCCCGATGTCATCCAGTTCGCGCCCGGCCTGCCCAAGACCCGTTCCGGCAAGATCATGCGGCGTATCCTTCGCAAGATCGCTGAGGGCGATGTCTCCAGCCTTGGCGACACCAGCACGCTTGCCGATCCATCTGTGGTGGACGATCTGGTTACCAATCGCGCCAAACGTTAATATGCTGCGTTGCAACATTCATATTGCGTTGCAGCAAAAGTTTCGCCATTCTGTCATCATCCACCGTCGGCAAATGCCATGGCTGACCTCTGTGGGATGGTTCGTCACGGGTTAAGCCTCTGGAAAGCCGGCTTGTGGATAATGATGTCCAGCAAGGAGGCGGGGTTATGAGTGCAATGCACACCAGGCGCAGCGATGGCGCGACCACTCTCAGGGAAATGCAGGAATTCGCCGGCTTCCCCTCGGCCGCGCAGCGCTACATTCGCCGTTCGCTGGACATAGGGCTGCACCGGGCCGATGCCGTTGCCCTGTGGTCGCGTGACATGGTGGAGGCGGCATCGATCAAGGCGCAGCTGTCCATCTATTGCGCGCTTGATGAAATCCGCCACGTCATTCCCGATGGGCCGGATCTGGGCGACCTGATGCCCTTTTACGGGCCGCTGGTTGCGGTGAGCGGGTTCGATCTGGGGCAGGGGCGGCTGAACAGCTTTGCCGCCTATCGCTTCCTTTACGAACGGCTGCTTGGCTCGGCGGTGCGGCCGTGGCTGCCAGGCGCCTTTGCCAATGCGGCGATGCTGCCGTCGCTCGATCCATCCTATCGGCGTTCGCTGCTTGAAACGATACCGGAAGCAGCGGCAACCGCGCCGGGCTGGTCAATCCGCGAGCCGGTTTTCTTCCCCGAATGGGTGGAGAAGTGCGAACCCGCCTGATCGCCGCCATCAACTCTCTTTCCTTCCGGCACGATTTCTCTGAAACGGACGCGGCACGTTCGCGTTAACATCGTGTCGGAGGGAGGGAGCCATGACCGTCACCAAATTGCAGATGCGCCGGGTGGAAAAGCCCTGGGGGCGCACTTCGCTCTGGCCGGCGTTCGATCCCGTTGCCGAAGGCGGCGCGCCCGTAGGCGAAATATGGTTCCAGACACCGGACGGTGGAGAGGCGGAGCTTCTCGTCAAATATCTGTTCACCAGCGAAAAACTTTCCATCCAGGTTCATCCCGATGATGAAGCGGCGCGGCAGCGCGGCTATCCCCGCGGCAAGGATGAGGCATGGGTGGTGCTGGATGCCGAGCCTGATGCGACCATCGCCATCGGTACCCGGACGGTGATGACGCGCGACCAGCTGCGCGAAGCTGCCATGAACGGCAGTATAGAGGATATGGTGTCGTGGCGGGCGGTGAAGGCCGGCGACGTCTTCTATTCCCCGGCGGGCACCGTTCACGCCATCGGCGCGGGGCTGACGCTGATCGAAGTGCAGCAGAATGTCGACCTGACCTACCGGCTGTGGGACTATGGCCGCCCACGCGAACTGCATCTGGATGACGGCATCGCCGTTTCCGACCCCGTGCCCTATGTCGCGCCCAATGTGCCATGGACGCTGGACGATGGGCGGACCATCCTGTGCGATGGCGGCAAGTTCGTTCTCGAACGCTGGCGGGAGCCCGGTGAAGGCGCACTGCGGCATGATGGCGGGCCGCTATGGCTGATCCCGATGATCGGCAGCGGCCGCGTTGGTGATGTGGCGGTCGATGCGGGGGAAGTGCTGCTGGTGGAAGGCGATGCGGATTTCACCTTTGCCGCTGGCACGGACCTGCTGGTCGCTTATGCCGGGGCGGAGGTGAACCGGGCGCTTTGCCTGCGTTGATGGCCCTGATCTGTCCGCGGCGAGGTTAATGCCTGTTTAACCAAAAACTTGTAGCGAATCCGCGACACACCTGAAAGGGTCATGACAGGGGATCGGCAACAGCCTGCCGTGCAGGCTCTGCTGGCTCGAGAGTTTCAGTTTTACCTGGGGGATGGTTGAGATGAGTGATACCACGCCGGCGGGCGCTTCGGCGCTGCCGCTGTTCTACAAGCAGCCATTGCTGCTGAACGCCAATGAACATTCCGGCAAGGGGCTGAAGGCCCATGACGGCTATGGCTTTGCCGCCGATGTGGTGGCCGTGCCGTTGAACATCACCGAATTCGCGGTGGCATCGCGCGATTATCCGATCGTCTTTGCCGATAACGACAGTGCTGCCCCGCTTGCCGTATTGGGCCTGAAGCAGGGCCGCAATCTGTTCGTCGACGGCGATGGCAAATGGCGTGAAGGCGCTTATATCCCGTCCTATATCCGCCGTTATCCCTTCATCCTGTTTGAAACGCAGGACAAGGAACGCAGGCTGCTGTCCATCGATGCGGCATCACCGCGCTATGCCGATCTTGGCGAAGGCGTCGATCCGTTCTTTGAGGGCGAAGGCAAGCCGACGCCGCTGGCCCAGTCGGCCATTGATTTCTGCCGCGCCTTCCATAACGAACATCTGGCCACCGTGCCTTTTGCCGAAGCTGTGAACGAGGCGGGCCTGTTGGTCACAAATCGTGCGGAAATGCAGTTCCCCGACAACAGCCGCTACACGCTGGATGGCTTCCGCGTGGTCGATGAAGCAAAGTTCCGTGATCTGGCCGACGACAAGGTGCTGGAATGGCACCGCAAGGGCTGGTTGCCGCTGCTGGCCTTCGCACTTGCTTCCCAGCGCAACTGGCGCACGTTGCTGACCATCAACGGCCAGTCCACGGCAGCGCAAGCCGCCTGACGAGTATTTTTCGCCGCCCATGAGGGTGGTGTGAATATGGCTGAAGGCCGTGTCTTTCTTCATCGAAGGGCGCGGCCTTTTTCATGGATGCAAATGCCTTGCCGATAAGGGCGGGGACGATTTACCAAGTGTCTGGCGAGACATACGGATGAATGGCTATGGAAAGTTTCATCGCCATGTGTTTGGTTCCTGCCGCTGGGCGCTGGCGGTGAGCCGTCGTTGACAGTGCGGGGCAGGATGGGATGTTGCGTGCAGGGCGTTGAGATATTGCGATCCGCAACAATGGCCATTGCACTCACTGCATTGGCCGGGTGCGCGGTTGGTCCGGATTATCAAAGGCCGGAGGCGCGCACGCTTGGCCTGCCGGATAGCTATGCGACGCCGATCGGCCCGGCGGCGGTGTCGGACCTGTCGATCTGGTGGCGCCGCTTCGACGATCCGCTGCTGGCCGATCTGATCGGCCGCGCCACCGCTGCCAATCTGGACATCGCCGTTGCCGAAGCCCGGCTGCGGCAGGCCCGCGAATCGCTTGTCCAGTCCCGTGCTTCGCTTCTGCCCTCGCTCTCAGGCTCGGCCGGCGTCACCCATGACGTCAGCTATGGCCACAGCTCCACCGTGATCATCGGGAGTGGTGACCCTGCCACGGGCGGATCGACCGTTACTACGGGGGGCAGTTCGGCCAGCACCCAGCTTTCGCTGGGACTGGATGCATCATGGCAGGCGGATATTTTCGGTGGCACCGCCCGCAATGTGGAGGCGGCGCGCGCATCGGCGCAGGCTGCGCTGTTCGATCTGGTGAGTGTGCGGACATCGGTGGCCGGTGAAGTGGCCACCAATTATATCGATGCGCGTCTTGCCCAGGTGCGGCTGGCGATCGCGCGCGATACGCTGAAGATCCAGGACGACAATCTGCAAATTGCCGGATGGCGGGTGCAGGCGGGCCTTGTTTCCTCCGTCGATGTGGAACAGGCCCGCGCGCAGCGTGCGCAGACGGCGGCGTCCATTCCCCTGCTGGAGACGAGCCTTGCCAATGCGGTGAACCGTCTTGGCGTGCTGACCGGACAGGCGCCTGAGGCATTGCGCGACACCATGGCAGCGGCTGGGCCGATCCCGCGCGGGCCGGATGCCGTGGCGGTGGGTATTCCGGCCGATACGTTGCGCCAGCGCCCCGATGTGCGGGCTGCGGAACGCAGCCTTGCCGCTGCGACGGCGCAGATCGGCGTGGCGCAGGCGCAACTCTACCCCGCGCTTGCCATCAGCGGCCAGTTCAATACCGCCGCATCGCATGTCGGCGGGCTGGGGGATCTTGTCAGCGGTGCGTTTTTTGCCGGGCTTACCCAGACGATTTTCGATGGCGGACGGCTGCGTTCCCAGCTGCGGTCCGCCCGCGCGGCGGCGGATGCTGCCTTTGCCACCTATCGCCAGACCGTGCTTGGCGGGTTGGAAGAGGTGGAGAATGCCATTCAGGCGCTGAACAGTGCCAAGGCGCGGCAGGCGGCGCTTGCCACCGCGCTGGATGCGTCGAACAATGCCGCCATCCTCGCCCGCAGCGAATATCGTGCCGGGCTGACCGATTTTCTTACCCTGCTGCAAAGCGAACAGTCGCTGTTGTCGGCGCGTGATTCCCTTGCCCAGTCCCAGGCCGATCAGGCACTGGCGCTGGTGCGGTTGTATCTCGCGCTTGGTGGTGGCTGGCAGCCGGATGCGCCGGAGCTGAGCGGAAACACCAGATGACCGACACCGATCTTTCCGAATTCCTGGGGCAGAAGCCACGCTCCCGCCGTCGCCGATGGCTGATCTGGGGCGCGACGGCATTGGCCCTTGTGGTGCTGCTATTGTTGCTGTCGCACTGTTTTGCACCGGAAAAGCAGGTGCCCTATGCCACCGTGCCGGTGAAGCGCGGCAAGCTGACGGTGACGATTTCTGCAACCGGCAATCTGGCCCCGACCAAGCAGGTGAATGTCGGTTCCGAAGAATCGGGGCTGATCGTCAAGGTTAATGTCCAGAACAACGACCGGGTAAAGGAAGGGCAGCCGCTCGCTCAGCTCGACCTGTCACGCCTGCGTGATGCGCTGGTGCAAAGCAAGGCTGCGCTTAACGCCGCGCTTGCGACGGTGGAGCAGGAAAAGGCCACCGTCGCCCAGACAAAGGCCAATCTTGCCCGTTACGAACAGGTGGCGAAACTTTCCGGTGGGAAAGTGCCTTCAAAGACGGAAATGGATCAGGCGCGGGCCGATTATGCACGCGCCGTCGCCAACGTCACCGCCGCCGAAGCGCAGGTGGCGCAGGCGCGGGCGACCGTTTCGACCAACGAGACCAATCTTGCCAAGGGCACCATCTATGCGCCGGTAACGGGCGTGGTGCTTTCCCGGCAGGTCGAACCCGGCCAGACGGTTGCCGCCCAGTTCAACGTCGCCACGCTGTTCACCATCGCCGAAGATCTTTCACGCATGAAGCTGGAAGTGAAGGTGGATGAAGCGGATGTGGGCGAACTGCATGTAGGCGCACCGGCGACCTTTACCGTCGATGCCTATCCCGGCCGGGTGTTCCCGGCGACGGTGACGCGTGTCGATCTGGGCGCCAATGCCACGCCGCAGGTCAACAGCGCCGGCACCACCGTGACATCGACCACCAATGTCGTCGCCTATACGGCGGTGCTTTCGGTCGCCAACCCCGACCTGCTGCTGAAGCCGGGGATGACGGCGACGGCGACAATCACCGTTGCGCAGAAATCCAATGTTCTGCTTGTTCCCAATGCGGCGTTGCGATTCACCCCGAAGACGAACACGAAAGCAACCACGGGTGGCATGATGATGGCACCGCCAAGGCCTGGTGGCGGGGCGACGGCAAGCGTGACCGTGGGACGCGGCAGTCGTCAGCAGCTCTGGACACTCGGCGCCGATGGCAAGCCAAGGGCGATTGCCGTCGTTACCGGCGATACCGATGGCACGATGACGGAAGTGAGCGGACAGGGCCTGAAGTCCGGCATGAAGATCATCACCGGTCAGCTTGCCGACGCCACGGCAGGCTGATGATGGCGGAACCGCTCATCTCGCTCAGGGGCGTCACCAAGCAATATGGCGAGGGGACGGCCGCCTTTCAGGCGCTGAAGGGTGTCGATCTGGACATTGCCACCGGTGATTTCGTCGCAGTAATGGGGCCTTCGGGGTCGGGCAAGTCGACGATGATGAACATTCTCGGCTGCCTCGATGTGCCGAGCGGAGGCAGCTTCCTGTTCCGTGGCGTGCATGTGGAAGGGCTGGACCGCGACCAGCGTTCGCTGCTGCGCCGCCGCTATCTGGGTTTCGTGTTTCAGGGGTTCAACCTGCTGGCGCGCACCACGGCGCTGGAAAATGTGGAGCTTCCGCTGCTCTATCGTGGCGAACCGCGGCGGACGCGGCAGGAACAGGCAATGGCCGCGCTGGACAAGGTAGGGCTGGGGGACTGGCACGACCACACACCGGCCGAACTTTCAGGCGGGCAGCAGCAGCGGGTCGCCATCGCCCGCGCCATCGTCACCCACCCCGATGTGTTGCTGGCGGACGAACCGACCGGCAATCTGGACAGCCAGCGGTCGATCGAGATCATGGAATTGCTGACCGACCTCAACCAGTCCAGCGGCATTACCGTGCTGATGGTGACGCATGAGCCGGAGATGGCGGATTTCGCCCGCACCATCATCCACTTCAAGGATGGCGTGGTGGAACGGATAGAGCCCGGACGCGGCCGTGGCGCGGGTGGCCATTGATGCTATGGACGACCATCATTCTCGCATTGCGCGAGATCAGGCGGCATATGCTGCGTTCCTTCCTGACGGTGCTTGGCATTGTTATCGGTGTCGCGGCAGTGGTGACGATGGTGACGCTGGGCCATGCCACCACCAGATCCGTCCAGTCGCAGATAGCCAGCCTGGGTTCCAATCTGCTCACCATCATGCCGGGGCAGGGCTTCGGGCGTGGCGGCGGCGCACAGCCACAGCCGTTCAAGATAGAGGATGTGGACGCCATTCGCAGTCAGATCGCCGGCGTGTCGGTGGTGGTGCCACAGGTGCAGTCCACCGCGACGGCGGTGCGTAACGCAGCCAACTGGTCGGTATCGATCATCGGCACCACCGATGATTATCTGGTCGGTCAGCAATGGACGCTGGCGTCCGGGCGCGCCTTTACCCCGGCGGAAGAACAGGCGGGTAAATCCGTCTGCATCATCGGCAATACGGTGCGGACCAATCTTTATGCCGGCGAAGACCCGGTCGGCACCATATTACGCGTCGGCAATGTCAGCTGCGACGTTATCGGCCTGCTGGTCGAACGGGGACAAAGCGGCATGGGCGGCGACCTCGACAATAATGTGTTGATGCCGTTCAAGACGGTGCAGCGGCGTTTTACCGGCAATCGCAATATTCAGCTGATCATGGTGTCGGTCGATCCCGGTTATGACAATACATCGGTTCAGGAGGCGATCAGCGGGCTGTTGCGCGAACACCGCAACATCACTGGCGGCAAGGTGGATGATTTCACCATATTGGACACCAAGCAGATTTCCGATGCGCTGGGCGCCGCCACATCGCAGCTGACGGCGGTGGTGACGGCGGTTGCGGCCATATCGCTGGTTGTCGGCGGCATCGGCATCATGAACATCATGCTCGTCTCGGTGACGGAGCGAACGCGCGAAATCGGCATTCGTCTGGCGATCGGTGCGGTGGCGCGTGAAGTGCTGCTGCAATTTCTGGTCGAATCAGTCGTGCTTTCCTCGCTGGGGGGGCTGATCGGCCTGCTGCTTGCGTTCATCGCCTGTGCCGGATTGTCGATACCGATGAAGGTGCCCTTCATGTGGGAACCACGCATCAACATCATCGCCTTTGGCATTTCCGCGTTGATTGGCGTGGTGTTCGGCTATTTCCCGGCGCGGCGGGCGGCTGCGCTCAACCCCATCGACGCACTTCGGCATGAATGACGGCAGGTTAAGCGCCAGAGAATCTCCCGCCCTCGCCAATGATCGGAAAGAAAAAGCCCCGCGATCGCGCGCGGGGCCATAGCGACTTTCATTTTGGCATGGGACAGCCAGGCTGGTCAGCCGTCCTGTTCGACATCCTTGCCGTAATAGAGCTTGCCGATCTCTATCTCGGGCCGGCCCTGCGACACACGATGGGCATTGGTATCGCGCAGCGAATAGACGCAGCCGCAATATTCCTGCTGGTAGAATTGCTCGCGCTTCGAAATCTCGATCATCCGCGCGCCGCCGCCGCCCTTGCGCCAGTTGAACGTCCAATAGGTGATGCCGTCATAGTGGCTGGCCGCGCGTTCGCCGCAGTCGTTGATCTGCGTCATGTTCTTCCAGCGCGAAATGCCGAGCGAGGAAGTAATGACCGGAAAGTCATTCTCATAGGCGTAAAGCGCGGTGCGTTCGAAACGCATGTCGAAACACATGGTGCAGCGTGCGCCGCGTTCCGGCTCCCACTCCATGCCGCGCGCGCGCCTGAACCAGTTCTGCGTATCGTAATCGGCATCGACAAAGGGGATGTCGTGCTTTTCGGCAAAGCGGATATTCTCCTCCTTGCGCAGCAGATATTCCTCCTTGGGGTGAATATTGGGATTATAGAAGAAGATGGTGTAATCGATACCGCTGGCGGTCATCGCTTCCATCACTTCGCCGGAACAGGGCGCGCAGCAGCTGTGCAGCAGAACGCGCTTGTGCCCCTCAGGCGGCGTCAGAACGGGGCGATCGATCTCGGTCATTTCCGTTGCTTCCTCTTCGGCGGATATTGGCACGCAGCCGGCACGCACAATATCAGCGATGTTCGGGAAGGTTGGTGGAGCCGAGGGGAATCGAACCCCTGACCTCTGCAGTGCGATTGCAGCGCTCTCCCATCTGAGCTACGGCCCCAAGCATGGTCGCGCACCTATAGGCAGCGTCTCGTCCCGATGCAACGGCGATTCCGCATCCCCTGCCACCGATGTGCATATTTCATGGCCCTGTCCCTTATTCGGACGCGTATCGTCCATCCTTTGCAACGGCTGGACGCCGACGCCGCAGGCAACAGGAACCCCGCCATTGAACGGGCGTTTTTAGGGCATGGGCGCGCTTGAACGACGGCAATCGCCGCCGCTTTGGCCAAGGCCCCCCGACAATGGATCAAAACAAGCAGGAGATGTTGCAATGGCATATGATCGCTATGGCCGCGACCGTAACTACGGCCGATCTTCCGGCCGTGGTCGTCCACCCGAAGATTATGATTATGAAGACCGCGGTTTCATGGATCGCGCAGGCGATGAAGTGCGCTCCTGGTTTGGTGATGAGGAGGCCGAGCGCCGCCGCCGCTGGGACGCGCGCTATGAAGGCCGCGACTATGGCTATGACGGAGATTATGGCTATCGCGCGGACCAGGGCAACCGCAGCGATTATGGCGGGCGTGGCGCCTATGGCTACAGGGGCGAAGAACGCTCCGGCCGGATGAACCGCGGCTATGGCCGCAGCCCTTCCTATGGCTATGGCGGCAGCGGCGGCGGTGGCTCTGCCTATGATCGCTGGAACCGCGAAGGCCGCTGGGGCAGCCGCGATGAAGGCTATGGCGCACCGGCCGGCCGGCGCGCCCAGGGCTATGGCTCCTATGGATCGGCCACCAACGGCTATTCCGGCGATGATGACCATTCGGATTATCGCAACTGGCGCGACCGCCAGATGGAAGCGTTGGACCGTGATTATGACGAATATCGTCGTGAACGGCAGACGAAGTTCGGCAATGAATTCCATGGCTGGCGCCAATCACGCCAGCAGCAGCGCCAGCATCTTTCCAAGGCGCGTGAAGGCATGGATGTCGTCGGTTCCGATGGCGAACATGTCGGCAAGGTCGATCATGTCGATGGTGACCGGCTGAAGTTGGCCAAGAATGATCGCGACGCCGACGGCAAGCACCATTATGTGCCCTGTTCCTGGTTGCAGACCGTCGAAGGCAATCAGGTGCGGCTGAACATCACCTCTGAACAGGCCAAGCAGAATTGGCAGGGTGAGAATAACGAGGAGTTCAGCGCCAGCCGCTATCTCGCTTATGGTGTCGTCGGCCCTTATTGAGCCATGACGAACAGGCGGCGGCATAATTGCCGCCAGCAAAAAGACGGTAAGGGCCGGCCACTGCGCCGGCCCTTTCTGCATAGGCGGCTTTCGCGGGTTCGGCACAGGTGCATTGCGGAAATTGGGGGTAGCCAAGCCTCGTTTCGCGGCAAGGCTTCTGGTAGGACGCACCCAACAACAGGGAGCATATAACGGATGCCAGTCGTCGCCAATATCGAAATCGCCCAGCCCTTGTTCGACTTCATCGAAAAGGAGGCGCTGCCCGGCAGCGGCGTGGATGCCGCCACCTTCTGGCCTGGTCTTGCCGCGCTGCTGGAACGGCTTGAGCCGGAGAATCAGCGGCTGATCGAAAGGCGCGACGCACTTCAGGCGCAGATCGATGAGCGCAACCGCGGGCTGAACGGCGTTGCCCCCGATCCAGCGGATGAAGAGGCGTTTCTCCGCAAAATCGGCTATCTGATGGAGGAGCCGGCGCCATTTGCCGTCACCACTACCGGTGTCGATGCGGAAGTGGCGACATTGGCCGGCCCCCAGCTTGTCGTGCCGGTGAACAACCGCCGCTATGCCCTCAACGCCGCCAATGCGCGCTGGGGCAGCCTCTATGACGCGCTCTACGGGACCGATGCACTGGGCGACGCACCGGTCGGCGGCAATGGGTTGGACCAGGCGCGTGCGCGCCGTGTAATCGACTGGGTGCGCGGTTTTCTTGACGAAATCGCGCCGCTGGAGGGCGGCAGCCATCGCGACGTCACCGGTTATCGCGTCGAAGGCGGCACGCTCGTCACCGATAGGGGCGGGCTGCGTGATGACGCACTGTTCGCGGGGTGGCGCGGCGCAGCGGCTTCGCCCGAAGCGATATTGCTTCGTCACAATGGCCTGCATGTTGAAATCGTGATCGACCGTAACCATCCCATCGGGCGGGAAGATGCGGCGGGCGTCGCCGATGTGCTGATGGAAAGCGCATTGACCGTCATCATGGATGCCGAGGATTCGGTTGCCGCTGTCGATGCTGCCGACAAGGTGGAGGTCTATCGCGCCTGGCTGGGGCTGATGAAGGGCGATCTTTCGGCCAGCTTCGCCAAGGGCGGCCGCACTGTGGAGCGGCGGCTGAACGCGGATCGCCATTATACCGCAGCCGATGGCAAAGAGATCAGTCTGTCTGGCCGTGCACTGATGTTCGTGCGCAATGTCGGCCATCTGATGACCAACAATGCCGTTCGCATCGACGGGAAGGATGTGCATGAAGGGTTGATCGATGCCGTTGTCACCTCGCTGGCAGCACTGCATGACGTACGCGGGCAGCGGGCGAACAGCCGCGAAGGTTCCATCTATATCGTCAAGCCCAAGATGCACGGACCGGAAGAGGCTGGTTTCGCCAACAGGCTGTTCGACGGCGTGGAGGATCTGCTGGGCCTGCCGCGCCACAGCATCAAGATCGGCGTGATGGACGAGGAGCGGCGCACCAGCGTCAATCTGAAGGCGGTGATCGCACAGGTGAAGGAGCGCATCGTCTTCATCAATACCGGTTTCCTCGACCGGACCGGTGATGAAATCCACACCTCGATGCAGGCCGGCCCGATGATCCGCAAGGCGGAGATGAAGAACGCCGCCTGGCTCAAGGCCTATGAAGACAATAACGTCGATACCGGGCTTGCCTGCGGCCTTTCCGGAAAGGCGCAGATCGGCAAGGGCATGTGGGCGATGCCCGACCGCATGGCCGACATGCTGGAACAGAAGATCGGCCATCCGATGAGCGGCGCGACAACGGCCTGGGTGCCATCGCCAACCGCCGCCACGCTGCACGCCATTCATTATCATAAGGTCGACGTGTTCGCCCGCCAGCGCGAGATCGGGCAACGCGCACCGGCGGCATTGCATGATCTGCTGCGCCTGCCGCTTGCCACCGGCCATAACTGGTCGCCGGAAGAAGTGCGTGCGGAACTCGACAATAATGCGCAGGGCATATTGGGCTATGTCGTGCGCTGGATCGATATGGGGGTCGGCTGTTCCAAAGTGCCCGACATCCACGACATCGGCCTGATGGAAGACCGTGCCACCTGCCGCATTTCCAGCCAGCACATCGCCAACTGGCTGCGCCACGGCATCGTCACCCGCGAACAGGTGATGGAAACGATGCGGCGCATGGCGGCAGTGGTCGACCGGCAGAATGACGGCGACCCGGCCTATGTCCCGATGGCGGCGGATTTCGATGGTTCGGCCGCGTTCCAGGCGGCGCTGGCCCTGATCTTCGAAGGAGAGCGGCAGCCCAGCGGTTATACCGAACCGCTGCTCCACAATTGGCGGTTGCGTCGCAAGGAACAACTGGCACGTTGATAAACACCATGGCCGGATCATCCGGCCTGGTGCTAAATGCGAGCACACGCCCGCTTGTCCGGACCAACCGGACAGGGACAGAAGGCGTGCCTATGCTAGTCGGGAGACTTAACGTGACCAATGTTCGTCCGCCCTTCCGGGCTGACCATGTCGGCAGCCTGTTGCGGCCGCGCTATCTTCTTGAAGCGCGGGAGCAGGCCAAAAAGGGCGAAATCAATGCCGAGGCCCTGCGCGAAATCGAAGATCGCGCCGTTCAGGAAATCATTGCCGTTCAGGAAGATGTCGGCCTGAAGGCAATAACCGACGGCGAAGCCCGCCGTGGGTCGTGGCACATGGATTTCCTTTATGAAATCGGCGGTGTGCAGAAAAAATCATCGGACCTGAAGGTCCATTTCCATAACAAGGGCGGGGATCTTGATTTCACCCCGTCCGCGCTGGAAGTGACCGACAGGCTGCAACTGCGCTCCACCATCTTTGAAAATGCGTTCAATTTCCTGAAAACGCATGTGAAGAAGGGGACGCCTAAGCTCACCATTCCCAGCCCGTCGATGATGCATTATCGCGGCGGCCGGCAATCGGTCAGCCATACCGCCTATCCGGACATGGACAGCTTCTATGCCGATCTGGCGCGCGTCTATGCCGATGAAATCGACGCGCTTGGCAAGCTGGGCTGCACCTATCTGCAGCTGGACGACACCAGCCTTGCCTATCTGAATGATCCGTCGCAGCGCGAATTGCTGGCCGAACAGGGCGGTGATCCCGACAAGCAGCATCTGATCTATATCAAGACGATCAACGATGCCGTGAAGAACAAGCCGGCGGACATGACCATCACCACCCATTTGTGCCGGGGCAATTTCCGCTCCAGCTGGGTGGCGTCCGGCTCCTATGATTATGTCGCCGATGCACTGTTCAACCAACTGGATGTCGACGGCTATTTCCTTGAGTTCGACGATGAACGCTCTGGCGGGTTCGAGCCGCTTCGCCTGCTGCCCAAGGGGCATAAGCGCGTGGTTCTGGGCCTCATCACCACCAAGAACGGCGAGCTTGAGGACAAGGGCGAAATCCTGCGTCGTATCGAACAGGCCGCAAAATTCGCGCCGCTGGACCAGCTGTGCATCAGCCCGCAATGCGGTTTCTCTTCCACCTATGAAGGCAATGACGTGACCTTCGACCAGCAGCGCCGCAAGCTGGAACTGGTGGTGGAAATCGCCAATGAAGTGTGGGGTGACGCCTGACTCCGAAAGCGTCAGCCATGATCTGATGGAATATCCCCGTCGGCTTGCGCAGCCGGCGGGGATTTTCTTTGCTGGCTGCGGAAGCGGCCCGGCGAAACGCGGGTCATGCGGGTGAAGACACGGCTGAAATAGGCCGGATCGTCGAAGCCCAGATCCCAGCCAATGGCAGCAACGGGGCGATCACCGAAGATCAGCTCTCGCTGGGCGGCGGCAATCCGCGCTTCGGTGATCAGCCGCACCGGCGGTCGACCGGTGACGCTGACGCAGGCCTCACGCAGCCGGCTTTGCGATACGCCAAGCGCGCGTGCGTGCCAGCCGGCCCCGCGCGGCTCGGCCAGGTTGCGTTCCACCTGCCGTCGAAAGCGGGCGACCAGATCGGCATTGCGGCCGGGCCTGGCTTCCCCAGCATGGGGCAGGCCATCGGTGCCGCGCAGGATATCCACCAGCAGCAGCGCCAGATGCGCCTCTGCCGCGCGTCTTGCGCCGGGGGCAAAGCTGTTCGCCTCGCGCGTGATGGCGCAGGCGGCATTTGCCGCCGCCTCCACATCGTCCAGCCGGATGGCACGATTGCCGCTGAACAAAAGGGCGAGTGCACCATCGGAATCGACCGCATCCAGCATCGGCGCGGCAAAGCTGATCACATGTCCCTCGGTTTCAGGAAAAAAACCAATGGCGTGGATGGTACCGCGCGGGCTGATCAGTGCCGTCTGCCCGCCGAAATGGATCGCCCCGGTTTCGGCCATGAGCTGCCCACCGCCCGACCGGATCAGGTGGATCTGGTGAAGATCGGGGTGGGAATGGGCGCGAATAGTCCAATCCCGTGGCCGGCTGCGAAGGAAGATCGGTTCGCTGTGCAGAAATCGCGCTTCGACGATGTCAGTGGAAGGTGGCTCTTCATACAGAACATATTGGGGGATCGGTTGGGTCATAGCGCCTCCTCCTTGCCCGCATCATGCATGCCGATTCACCATTGTTCTGGCGAAAAGTGCAAGAAAGGCGGAAAATCTGCCCCATGCCTCCTGCCCGTCGATGACGCAAGAATGGAGTAGGAACGGGAGAGACATGATGAGCGAACGGACGCAGGTGGGCATCATCGGCGCCGGCCCGGCTGGACTGCTGCTGGCGCATCTTCTTCATTGCGAGGGCATTGAAGCCGTTATTCTGGAAAGGCGCAGCCGCGCCTATGTCGAAGGACGGATTCGCGCCGGCGTGCTGGAAAGGATCACGGCCGATCTGATGGCGCGTATCGGCGTGGATGAGCGGCTGAAGGAGGAAGGGCTGCCGCATGATGGCGTCAACCTCGCTTCCGACGGGCGGCTGATCCATATCGATATTGCCGGGCTCACCGGCCGCCATGTCATCGTCTATGGCCAGACGGAAGTGACGCATGACCTGATCGAGGCGGCCAATGCCCGCGGCATACGCATCATCTGGGAAGCGGAGGATGTGGCCATTCACGATGCGCAGGGCGATTCACCCTGGCTGAGCTATCGCATCACCGATGGCGAGCACCGGCTGGATGTGGATTTCATTGCCGGTTGCGACGGCTATCACGGCGTATCGCGTCCCGCCATGCCGGCGGGGCTGCTGCAGAATGCCGAACGGGAATATCCCTTTGGCTGGCTGGGCATTCTGGCCGATGTGCCGCCGTGCAACCATGAACTGATCTATGCCAATCATGAACGCGGTTTTGCTCTGGCGTCGATGCGTTCGCCCACGCGCAGCCGCTACTATATTCAGGTGCCGCTGGACGAAAATATCGACGAATGGCCGGATGATCGGCTGTGGGACGAATTGGCGATCAGACTGGGCGAAGATGCCGCCGCCAATATGGTGCGTGGTCCGGCGATCGAGAAATCCATCGCGCCGCTACGCTCCTTCGTTGCTGCCCCCATGCGGGCAGGGCGGTTGTTCACCGCCGGTGACGCCGCGCACATCGTCCCCCCGACCGGGGCGAAGGGGCTGAACCTTGCCGCATCGGATGTCGCCTATCTGTCGGATGCGCTGATCGCCTTTTACAAGCGTGGCGATCCATCCGGCATCGAGGGCTATTCGGACAAGGCCCTGTCGCGCGTGTGGAAGGCGGTACGCTTTTCGTGGTGGTTCACCAATCTGATGCATCGCTTCCCCGAAACCGGGCGATTCGAGCGGGCAATGCAGATTGCCGAGCTTGATTATATCGCCGGGTCAAAGGCGGCGATGACGGCAATGGCCGAAAATTACGTGGGCCTGCCGCTATGACATGGCGTTGCCGCACCGCTTCGACGTGGTGCGGCCCCATGGAACGGCGGCTTCTTGCATATTGTCCGAAGAGTGGATGCCCCGTGAGGATTCGAACCTCAATTGACGGAGTCAGAGTCCGTAGTCTTACCTTTAGACGACGGGGCAACGTCGCGGCCGGACTGATAGGCAGGTCACGCGCCGCTGTCAACGACGCAAAATGTTTATTCGGCGTCTTTTCGTCCATGTTGCGTGCCCTTGGCCGCCAATGATAAAAGCCGTTCCAAGTGCCCGGTCAGTCCGGCCGGGTGGAACATATATGTGAAGGGACGGCACATTGACCAAAGCCGTCGGCATGGCTGCCAGTTGGCGGCATGATAATCCTGTGTCTGCCGTCGATGCGGCAGGTGCAAGGGAAGGCAATGGCGGGCGGACCAGCCGCGCGCGCCGCACCTATGCGGCGATAGACCTTGGTACCAACAACTGCCGCCTGCTTGTCGCCCGTCCCGCGCGCGGGGGCTTTGTGATCGTCGATGCCTTTTCGCGAATCGTCCGGCTGGGCGAAGGCATGGGGGCGACCGGCGTCATTTCAAAGGCGGCGCGGCAGCGGGCGATCGATGCGCTTTCGCAATGCGCGGAAAAGCTCAACCGGCGCAATGTCTCGGTCGCGCGGTCGGTGGCGACCGAAGCCTGTCGCCGTGCGGCCAATGGCGCCGAATTCGTCAATGACGTGTTCGAACAGACCGGCATTGCGCTGGATGTGATTTCCCCGGCCGAAGAGGCGCGCCTTGCCGTGCTCGGCTGTCATTCGCTGCTGGATTCGTCCAGCGACCATGGCCTTGTGTTCGATATTGGCGGCGGCTCGACGGAGTTGGTTCTGCTGGAACGCGGCACCGGGCCCGAGCCGCGTATCCTGCAATGGGTGAGCGTGCCCTGGGGTGTGGTGTCGCTTGCCGAAACAGAGGCGCAGGAGCCGAACAGTCCTGCTGCGCGTCGCGACGCCTATCTGCGGATGCTTGCGCGCGTGCGCGACGCGGTGGGCGATTTCGCGCAATCCGCCACCGAAGGCGATTGGAGCGGCCTGCAATTGCTGGGCACCAGCGGCACGGTAACGACGCTGGCCAGCCTCTATCTGGAATTGCCCAGCTATGATCGCCGCAAGGTGGACGGCTGTGTCGTCCCGTCTTCCGCGATGCGCGCGATCAGCCTGTCGCTGTCGTCCCAGTCGATTGCGGAGCGCGCGGCACTTGCCTGCATCGGGCAGGAGCGCGCCGATCTGGTGGTGGCGGGCTGCGCCATATTGGAAGCCATTTTGGATGCCTGGCCGGCAGAGCGGCTGAAGGTGGCGGATCGTGGTATAAGGGAAGGCATTTTGCGATCGATGATGGCCCGTGACGGGCATCAGTTCTGATGAAGGCGCTTTGATGAAGGGGCACGGCCGATGAGCAGCGTCGATCGCGGCAAGCAGCGGGTGAAAACCGCAAGGCGGCGCAGTGCGGCGTCCACCCGCTGGCTGGAGCGCCAGTTGAACGACCCCTATGTGCGCCGCGCCAAGGCGGAAGGCTATCGTTCGCGCGCGGCCTATAAGCTGATGGAGCTGGACGAGCGTTTTGGTTTCCTGAAGGGCGTTCGCCGCGTCGTCGATCTGGGTGCAGCGCCGGGCGGATGGTGCCAGGTGGTGACGAAGAAGCTGCCGCGCGCGCAGATCGTCGCCATCGATCTGCTGGACATGGACGCACTGCCCAACACCATCATATTGAAAATGGATTTCCTTGCCGATGATGCACCCGATGCGTTGATCGGCGCGCTTGGCGGACAGGCGGAACTGGTATTGTCCGATATGGCGGCGAACACCGTCGGCCATCAGCAGACCGACCATTTGCGCACCATGGCGCTGGTGGAGGCGGGGCTGGATTTCGCCACGCAGATACTGGCTGACGGCGGCTGCTATGTCGCCAAGGTGCTGGCTGGCGGCGCTGACAAGGAACTGGTGGCTGCGCTGAAACGTAATTTCCGTACCGTCAAACATGCCAAGCCGCCGGCAAGCCGCAAGGATTCGTCCGAATGGTATGTGGTGGCGCAGGGTTTCAAGGGCAGCGCATCACCTCCGCCCGGCGGCGACTGAGCCGCCGGCGTTGCACGTCGCGGGTTGCGGCGGGCGCGCTGCTTTGCCAAGCACGATTATCCGATCCAGCAGGAGGGTTTTCGATGCGCACCCTTTTTCTTGCCGCGACTGTGGCGGCATTGGCGCTGCAGCCGGCGGCCGCCGCCACTGCGCCCGCCTTTCCCGCCATTTCAGTCGATACGCTGAAGGGCGTTACCAGCACCCTTGCCTCCGATGCATTTGAAGGGCGCGCGCCGACAACGCCGGGCGAAGATAAATCCATCGTCTATATCGCCGGCCAGGTCGCAAAGGCGGGGCTGAAACCCGGCAATAACGGAAGCTGGTATCAGGATGTGCCGCTGGTACAGGTGACGGCAACCCCCAGCGTGATGACCATTTCCGGCGGTCGGGAAACGCTCAGCTTTTCAGCGCCGAAAGACATGGTGGTGGGCACGCATCGTACCGTGCCGCATGTCGATCTTGCCAATTCGCCATTGGTTTTCGTCGGCTATGGCATCAACGCACCCGAACGCGGCTGGAATGATTATGCCGGCGTGGATGTGAAGGGGAAGACGGTGGTCATCCTCGTCAACGATCCGGACTGGCGGCAGCCGCTGGGGCAGGGGGCGTTCGGTGGCCGGGAAATGACCTATTATGGCCGCTGGACCTATAAATATGAGGAAGCGGTGCGCCAGGGCGCGGCCGCCGCGCTGATCATCCACGAAACCGAACCCGCCGCCTATCCATGGGATGTGGTGGTTTCGTCATGGACCGGGCCGCAGCTGGACCTTGACGACGCAGGCACCAATGCGCGCAACCTGCCGATGCAGGGCTGGTTGAGCAATGACGCTGCGCACAGGCTCTTCGCCGCCGCCGGGCAGGATCTGGATGCACTGGCGAAAGCGGCGGGGCAGAAGGGCTTTCACGCCGTGCCGCTGAATCTTCAGGCATCACTCACCCTCGACAACAAGGTGAAGCGCCAGCTTTCGCACAATGTCGTCGGCATCTTGCCTGGCAGCAGCCGACCAGGCGAATATTTCCTCTATTCAGCCCATTGGGATCATTTCGGCCATTGCACACCCGATGCGAGCGGCGACGACATCTGCAACGGCGCGATCGACAATGCCAGCGGCGTTGCCGGGCTGGTGGCGCTGGCAAAGGCCAATGCCAAGGCCGGGCCTGCCGCGCGGTCTATGATCTTCCTTGCCGTGACGGCGGAGGAGGCAGGGCTGCTCGGCTCCGCTTATTATGCGGCGCATCCGCTTTATCCGCTGGGCAAGACGGTGGCCGGCATCAACATGGATGTGATGAACGTCTATGGCGCCACCCGTGACATAGAGGTCATCGGCCGCGGCAAATCCGAGCTTGAGCCGATATTGGAGCGTTGGGCGAAGGTACAGGGACGCCTACTGGTGAATGATGCCACGCCCGAACGCGGCCATTATTTCCGCTCCGACCATTTCAGCTTCGCCAAGCAGGGCGTGCCGATGCTTGCCGCCGGCAGCGGGCAGGATCTGGTGAATGGCGGCATTGCGGCGGGCAAGGCGAAGGCGGAGGATTACAACACCAACCATTATCACAAGCCCAGCGATGAATATGACCCGAATTGGGACTGGTCGGGCGCTGTCCAGGATCTGCAACTTTATTATGTGATCGGGCGTGAACTGGCGGATGGCAAAAGCTGGCCGAACTGGTATCCGACCGCTGAATTTCGTGCCGCGCGCGACAAGTCCCGCGCCGGACAGAAGGACTGACAGGTAAATGACGAACAGACAGCCCGCCGAATGGGCGCCGCATGAAAGCCTGTGGACGGCATGGCCGTCACGCGGGGATTTGTGGCTTGAGGATATGGTGCCCGCGCGTGAGGAAGTGGGCGCATTGATCCGCGCGATCGACGATGCGGGACGGGGAGAGCCGGTGCATGTGCTTGCCGCCAATGAAGAAGCGGCAGCCGATGCGGAACGGGCGCTGGCGGGCACCCGTTCGCGCGTACACCGCATCCCCTTTGGCGACATCTGGCTGCGGGATACCGCGCCGATCTTCGTTGCCGGGGCCAATGGCCCGCTTGCGCTCGACTTCGGTTTCAATGGCTGGGGCGGCAAATATGATCTGAAGCATGACGACACCGTCGGTGCCGCGATTACAGCCGCGACCGGCCTTCCCGGCCGGCGTTGCGACTGGATATTCGAAGGTGGCGCCATCGATGTGGATGGCGAAGGACTGGGCGTCACGACCGAACAGTGCCTGCTGAATCCCAACCGCAATCCCGGCCTGTCGCGCGAAGAGATCGAGACGCGGCTGCGGCGCGACCTGGGCATCGAACGGCTGCTGTGGCTGGGCGACGGGTTGCTCAACGACCATACCGATGGGCATGTCGACAATCTCGCCCGTTTCGTGGCGCCCGGTGTGCTCGCGCTACCTGAAGCGTCCGGTGCAGACGATCCCAATGCCGATGTGTTCGCCGATGCCCGCGCCCGTGCCGAGGCATTTGGCCTGAAGGTGGAACTGCTGCCTTCGCCTGGCCTTGTGGAGCGTGATGGCGAAATCGTGCCGGCGTCCTATATGAACTTCTACATCGGCAATTCGGTGGTGGTTGTGCCGCTTTATGGCGCGGCCAATGATGCGGCGGCGGTGGATGCGGTCGGCAGGCTGTTTCCCGGTCGCCGGGCGGTGGGGCTGCGGGCGGATCATATCCTGACCGGCGGTGGCTCCTTCCACTGTATCACCCAGCAATTGCCCAAGTTCTGAACCCCTTGTTTTCGAGGACCGCCATGGCCGAAGTGACCGTTGCCGCCCTGCAGCTTGCCTTTAGCGACGATGTGAACGCCAATATCGATGCAGTGTCGGCGCTTGTCCGCGACGCGGCGGCAAAGGGCGCGAAGATCATCCTGCCGCCCGAATTGTTCGAAGGCCATTATTTCTGCCGGGTGGAGGATGAAGGACTGTTTGCCCGTGCCGCAACCGTGGAAACGCATCCGGCGGTGCTGGCCATGCGCAAGCTGGCGCGTGAGCTGAAGGTTTACATTCCCACCAGCTTTTTCGAGCTGGACGGCCATCATCATTACAACAGCCTTGCCATGGTCGACGACGAGGGCGAGGTGATGGGCGTCTACCGCAAGAGCCATATTCCCGATGGCCCGGGTTATGAGGAAAAATTCTATTTCCGCCCCGGCAACACCGGCTTCAAGGTGTGGAAGACGAAATATGGCACCATCGGCGTCGGCATATGCTGGGACCAATGGTATCCAGAAACCGCGCGGGCAATGATGCTGATGGGCGCCGAAATCCTGTTCTTCCCCACCGCCATCGGCAACGAGCCGCATGATCCTGAACTGGACACCAGCCGGATGTGGCGCAGGGCGATGATCGGCCATGCCGTGTCCAATGTGGTGCCGGTTGTGGCTGCGAACCGCATCGGCACGGAAGATTGCCAGACCTTTTACGGGCACAGCTTCATCGCGGACGAACGCGGCGATTATGTCGCCAGTTTCGAGCGGGAGGAAACCGGCGTATTGACCGCCACCTTCGACATAGACCGGGTACGCCGCCACCGCGCTGCCTTCGGTTTCTTCCGCGATCGCCGACCGGAGCTTTATGGCCGGCTGGCACAGGATATCTGATCAATTCACAAAGGAGAGGATGGCCAATGACCGTTGCACGTGTTTACCGGATGACCGCTGCCGAAGGTAAGGCGGATGCGCTTGCCAGGGCGCTTGGCGATGTGGTGGCGACGATCCGTTCCGTCCCGGGATCGGAAGGAGTGGAACTGTTGCAGGACGCCGATCAGCCGCACCAGTTCCTGTTCATCGAGAAATGGACTTCGGTGGAGGCACATCAGGCAGCGTTCAGCCAGATGCCTGCCGGCACGCTGGACGAAGTTTCCGCCGCCATGGCCGGCCCGCCCGACGGCGCTTATTTCAATTCGTTGAAAACCGCCTGACCACCTGATCGCCCGTCGAGGCTGACGCGGGGGCGTGGATGGCAAAGGGCATCCGCGCCCTTGCTCTGGCGTGTCTGCCTCAGTCCCGCAGGGTCATGGCCTGTTCGAACACCGCCTCGAACATCTCGGCGGTCAATCGTCCGGTATTCTGGTTGTAGCGGGAACAATGATAGCTATCGATCAGGATCATGCCCGACGGCAACCGGTGCATGGCATTATGCGCGAAACGATATTTGGGCAGCTTGCCGCCCAGCGCCTTGACGGCAGATTGATGCGCAATCTGCCCCAGCGCCACCACCAGTTTCAGATTGGGCAGCGATGACAGTCCCTGTTGCAGAAAGGGCCGGCAGGTCTTCACTTCCTGCGGTGTCGGCTTGTTCTGCGGCGGCAGGCACTTCACCGAATTGATGATGATCGCCCCGTTCAGGCGAAGGCTGTCGTCCGCGCGCTCCAGATAGTCGCCTTCCGCCAACCCGAATTTGTGCAGCGTTGCATAAAGCAGATGTCCGGCATGATCGCCGGTGAAGGGGCGGCCGGTGCGATTGGCGCCGTTCATGCCCGGCGCAAGCCCGGCAATGGCCAGCCATGCGTTCGGATCCCCGAAATTGGGCACGGGCGCATTCCACCAATCGACATGGCGGGCGCGGCATTCCTCCCGAAAGTCGACGAGGCGGGGACATAACGGACAGTCGCGATCCGGCTCCGCCATGGGTAGCGGACTTGGGCCGGGGCGGTGTTGCGGCGGCAATTCGGCAGGCAGGGCCTTGGCGGCAATGATGTTCATCGCTGGCGTCTAGCCGATTTACCGCCCAGCTTGGAAAGCCTTTCGTCGCTATGCGCGAAAGGGCGTCTTATGCGACATTTCCGTTTTCCCGCACCGCGAACCCGCCTAATCAGTGCGGCATGTCATGCACGCGCTATCTCATCGCCCTTGGATCCAACCGTCGCCATGTTCGCCATGGCGGGCCGGCGGACGTGCTCAATGCCGCGGTGGAGGCGCTGGAAAAGGCGGGCATGCAGGTAAAGCGCGCATCGGCGATTCACCAGACGCCGGCGCTTGGCCCTGCGGGACGGGATTTCGCCAATGCCGTGCTGCTGGTGGAAAGCGACGACGCGCCGGCGCGGCTGCTCAGGCGGCTGAAGAAGATAGAGCGCAGCTTCGGTCGTCGCGGGGGCAAGCGCTGGGGTTCGCGCGTGCTCGACCTCGACATCATCATGTGGTCGAACGGGGCATGGCCGGACCGCCTGCGTTGGCATAGCGCCCGTTCGCTGGCGGTGCCACACAGGTCGATGACCGAGCGGGCGTTTGTGCTGGAACCGGCGGCCGAAATCGCGCCGGACTGGCGCCACCCGATCACCGGCCTTACCGTCCGCCAACATCTTGCCCGGCTCAATCGTGCACGCCCGATGCGGATTTGATGCCACAAGTGATTGACGCTGGCCGATCACCTGCCTAGAAGGCGCCCCTCGACACCCAATGTGGGCCCATAGCTCAGTCGGTAGAGCAACTGACTTTTAATCAGTAGGTCGCTGGTTCGAATCCAGCTGGGCTCACCACATCGGTGTCGTATTCAAGCATTTTCAATTTGCCATTGTCGAATGAATGGTCATCATTGATGATGATCTGGCTGCAATGCCGTGCATCTGAGACATTCAGAGCAAGATGTCATTGCAGTTTTTATGGTAATGATAATAATCGACATTAAAGCCGTTAACAAAAAAGGGGGAGGTGGTGTTGATTAAATCGGTCAAGCAGGTGGTAAAGGCTGCTCTTCCGCGATGGGCAAAAGATCAATTAGCCATCCGGGCAATGGTGAAATTTGAATCGCGATACAACGGCAAGGCTAATAGCGAAATATTTTCGGATATCTATCAAAGCGGGCATTGGGGAGCGGGTGACGCAACTTTCTTTTCGGGTTCTGGATCGCACGATACGGCTATAATCACCCCTTATGTGGAGGCCATTTCCAATTTCCTTTCGGAATTGCCCGGGCAGGTGGATGTAGTTGATCTCGGTTGCGGTGACTTCAATGTTGGAAGCCAGATTCGTGAACTGTGCGGAAATTATGTGGCTTGTGATGTGGTGCCATCATTGATTGCCCATAACAGTGAGAAATTTCGTGAGTTGAAAGTGGATTTCCGCTGTATCGATATTGCGCGGGATGTCCTGCCGCAGGGGGATGTCGTATTCATACGTCAAGTCCTGCAGCATTTGAGCAATCATGATATTTTGCAGGTGGTCAGCAAGCTGGGGCAATACCGCTATCTGGTTCTCACGGAACATCTGCCTGTTTCACAATTTGTGGCCAACATCGATAAGCCAGCCGGAATGGGAATTCGGCTAATGGCAAATAGCGGGATCATTCTTACCCGGCCGCCCTTTTCTTTGAAAGTTTCTGCTGAACGAATATTGTGTGAGGTTCCGGAAGAAGGTGGTATTATACGGACAACGCTCTATGAAATGTCATAAACCAATATGTTAATGGTTGATGAATTTCATTTTACTCTGCGACGTGAATTGTTTCTAATCCATAACGGAGAAACAGGCTAATTCCCGTTGATTTCGGAAAGGCCAATTCCCGGTCGTGTAATCAATATCACCTGCTAGAGCAGCGTTCCGTGCAGGAGCAGTAGCGCGATCGAGAAATAGATGATCAGCCCCGTCACATCGACAAGGGTGGCGACGAAGGGGGCTGATGCGCTTGCCGGGTCGAAGCCCAGACGCTTCATTGCAAATGGCAGCATCGAGCCGACAAGCGAACCGAAGGTGACGACCCCGATCAGTCCCGTGCCGACAGTTGCGGCGATCAGCATCCAATGTGTGCCATAATCGTAAATGCCCATTATCTGCCAGGCAGCGATGCGGCCGACGCCAAGCGCACCGAGGATGAGGCCAAGCACCAGCCCGGCGGGCAGTTCGCGACGGGCGACATGCCACCAGTCGCGCAGGTGTACCTGTTCCAGCGCAAGCGCGCGGATGATCAGCGATGTCGCCTGGCTGCCGCTGTTGCCACCCGAACTCATGATCAGCGGGATGAACAGGGTGAGCACGATTGCGCGTTCAAGCTCGCTTTCGAAATGCTGCATGGCGCTTGCCGTCAGCATTTCGGACAGGAAAAGCACGCACAGCCAGCCCGCCCGCTTGCGGATCATCGCAAGAAAGCCGGTGCTGAGATAGGGACGGCCCAATGCCTCCACCCCGCCGAATTTCTGCGCATCCTCGGTGTCTTCATCGACAATGGCATCCAGCACATCGTCAACGGTGACGATGCCGAGCAGGCGGTGATGTTCATCCACCACCGGGACGGCCAGAAGATCGTGACGGCGGATCAGCCTGGCGACAGTCTCCCGGTCGGCCGAAGGGGAGACAACCACCGGCTCCCGATTGGCGAGATCACCAATGCAGGCGGCGGGATCGGCAATCACCAGCCGGCGCAGCGATATGGTGCCTGCCAGCCTGCCCGCCGGGTCGAGCAGATAGACCGAATAAATTGTCTCCCTGCTGCGTTCCACCGTGCGGATATGATCCAGTGTTTCGGCGACACTGGCACCTGTGCCCATGGCCACGAATTCGGTGGTCATCATGCCGCCGGCGCTGCCCGATGGCCATGCCAGCAGCACGCGAAGCGAGGTGCGGGCGACAGGGTCGAGCCGGGCAAGAATGGCCGCGGCGGTGCCGCCGTTCATCGCGGCGAGAACGTCTGCCGCACGGTCCTGCGCCATTTCCGCGACCAGCCTTGCTGCTTCGTCAAGCGGAAGCAGTTCCAGCACCTGCGGCGCGTCGAGAAACTCCGGCTGGTCCAGCGCGCGCACCGCCTGGGCCGGCGGCAGCTGGCGCAACATGCCGGCGGCCTCTTCAGGCGTGGCGGTATCGAGCATCTGGACAATATCTGCCAGATGCGGGCGCGGCTTGTTCCTGGGAGCGCCGGCCGCAATGCCGGCAACGATATTCTGCAAGTTCATCACCACCTCGTGACCGCACGATCCGAGGCGGGGCGACAGCAAGCGACAGCTAGCGGACGGGCGCCTCGAAGCGTGCGGCTCTACTGGAACTGTCGCTGGACATGTTCTCGCTTTCCAATGGGGAGCACCCTTTGCTCCGCCGCGCCCTCTTCTGCGCCGAATCGGCCAATGTCAACGGCTTGCCGTCACTTGCGTGCGGCAGACGGTGGCGATGGGACGGAACCCGCACCATATCCTGCAGGTTGTTTCATCGTGGGGGCGCGAATGGCCGCCTGATGGGGCCTGGTGCGCTGTCGCGGGCGGGCTGGCGCGATCCTTTTCGCAGCCGCCCGCCAAACTGTTTCTCTACCGGAAGAAACCGGGGCCGCATATGGGCGTTTAATGAATGCTCTCTCGCTTCCAACCCCCCGCTCGCGGGAGAGCCGCTCGAACGGCGGCCCGCGTTGTCCCATCCCGACGCGGGCCGTTTTCGCGTCCTGTCCGGGCAGTACCGCCGGATCGCAGAAGCGGCACGGGCGTTTGTTTTCCGATAGGAGCCTTTGATGACCGGAACCAGACAGACATCCTCGCAGGATGCACGCCCCGACAATCGCGAGGCGGAAGATGAAAATCTTCGCCGCCAGCCCGGACCTGACGGTGAGCCGCGACCGGCGACCGAGCCGAAGGGAGCAAAACAGTCGCAGGAAGCAGGCAGCACCGCGCTGGATCCGGGATCGGGGCGTCCCAACCCCGACGGCAAGCCTTCGGGAATTGGCAAGGACCCCGGCCAGCCGCAGGGACGGCGCACGCATTAGGCGGTTGCCTCAATCCTCCCTGATCAGGCTGTGGGTGCGTGTGTCGCGCATCAGCAGATAGACGATCAGCGACAGGCCGATCAGTGCCGTGACATACCAGAAAAAGCCGCTTTCAATGCCCCGGCTCTTGAACCACAGCGCCGCATATTCCGCCGTGCCGCCGAACAGCGTGTTGGCAAGGGCATAGGGCAGGGCGACGCCCAATGCCCGGATATGGGCCGGAAACAACTCCGCCTTCACCACTGCGTTGATCGATGTATAGCCGGTGACGATGACCAGCGCCGCCATTACCAGTGCAAAGGCGATCCATGGATCACGGGTGTGGGAAAGCGTGGTGAAGATCGGCCAGGTGCATAGCAGCCCCAATATACCGAAACCGACCATCAGCGGTTTTCTGCCGATCCTGTCGGACAAGGCGCCCGCCAGAGGCTGCAACAGCATATAGAAGAACAGCGAGGAGGCACAGATCAGCGTCGCGGTCTCGCGCGAAAAGCCCGAGGTGTTGACCAGGAATTTCTGCATGTAAGTGCTATAGGCATAGAAGGCGAGGGTGCCGCCCGCAGTCAGCGCAAGCACGATCAACGCCTCTCGTGGATAATGGCGAAACAGCAGCCATCCGCTGGAACGCGGTGCACCGCTCTCCTCCGCATTGTGCCAGCTCTGCGTTTCGGCAAGCCCGCGCCTGATGCGGAACACGAGCAAGGCAAGCACACCGCCAATCGCAAAGGGGATGCGCCAGCCCCATTGTTCCAGAGCCGATGGCGGCAGCCATTGCTGGAGGACGAGCAGCACGCACAAGGCCGTCAGCTGTCCCGCGATCAGCGTGACATATTGAAAGCTGGAATAGAAACCACGGTGTCGCCGCCCGGCCATTTCGCTGAGATAGGTGGCGCTGGCGCCATATTCGCCGCCAACGCTCAACCCCTGCAACAGCCGCGCGACCAGCAGGATGATGGGTGCGGCGATGCCGATCTGCGCGTGTCCGGGCGTGGCGGCGATCATCATCGAGCCAAGACACATCAGGGTGACGGACAGGGTAAGCCCGGCCTTGCGGCCGCGCCTGTCGGCATAAATGCCCATCAGCCAGGCGCCGATCGGCCGCATGACAAAGCCGACGGCAAAAATCGCGGCTGTGTTCAGCAATTGCGCGGTAGGGCTGCCATTGGGGAAGAAAACCGGTGCGAAATAAAGCGCGAAAGCCGAATAGACATACCAGTCATACCATTCGACCAGATTGCCCGCCGAGCCGCCGATGATGGAGCGCAGGCGCCTGCCGTTCGATGCTGCCAGCATGTCGATGATGGGCCTCCCCCTTTTCCAGTGGAGATTGGCACAGCGTGGCAATCACCGCAAATGGCTGTAGAGACATGCGAAATAACGATGGCGGGCTTGCACCATTATCGCTTCGCCCCGAAATTGGGACGTGATGATACAGGATGAACCGATGAACCCGGCTGAACATGCAATGGTGACAGGCCCTGAATATCCCCGCGCGGCGCGTGGCGACGATGCGGCGGTGATGTTCGGAGAGAGGGTTGAAGACCCATGGCGCTGGCTGGAGAATGACGTGCGCAATGACCCGCGCGTGAAGCAATGGGTCGATCAGGAAAATGCGGTCACCCAGGCCTTGCTGGCCCGCCTGCCGGGGCGGGAGGGGATTCGCGCGCGGCTGAAGCAGCTATGGGATTTTGAAAAGTTCGGTGTGCCGGTGAAGGCGGGCGGACGTTATTTCTTCCTGCGCAATTCAGGGCTCCAAAACCAATATGTGCTGTTCATGCAGCAGGGGCTGGATGGCGCGCCGCGCCGGTTGATCGATCCCAATGGCTGGTCGGCCGATGGTGCGACCGCGCTGGCTGAATGGCGACCGGACCGGAAGGGGCGTTATCTTGCCTATGCGGTGCAGGATGGCGGATCGGACTGGCGAACGCTGCACGTGCTCGACGTGGAAAGCGGTGAAACGCTGTCCGATGAATTGAAATGGGTGAAGTTTTCCGGCCTGGCATGGGCGGGTGACGGATCGGGCTTTTACTATTCCCGCTTTCCCGAGCCGGAGGCAGGGGCGGAGTTCCAGTCGCTCAATCTCGATCAGGCGCTATGGTTTCACCGGCTTGGCGATCCGCAATCGGCCGACCGGCTGGTCTACGCCACGCCGGAGCGGCCGACGCTGATGCATACGGCGGAGGTGAGCGACGACGGCCGCTGGCTGGTGATCTATTCGGCTGAAGGCACCGATGATCGCTATGAAATATCGATAGCCGATCTTCATGGCGATGACCGGCCATATACGCTGTTCGCCGGGCTGGAACATGGCTGGACGCTCGCCGGCACGCAGGGCGATGTGCTGACTTTCGTCACCAACAAGGATGCACCGCGCTATCGTGTCGTCAGTGTCGATGCCACTGTGCCGGATGCACCGTTGACGGAAATCGTTGCGCAAGGCGATGCGACGCTGGAAGGCGCCTCGATGGTGGGGGACCGGCTGGTCCTGCGCTATCTGGAAGATGCGCGAAGCGTTGTGCGCTGCTTTTCGTTCGACGGCGCAGCCATGGGCACGCTGGACCTGCCGGGCATTGGCTCCGTCCATGGCTTCGACGGGGAGGCTGGCGATCCGGAAAGCTTCTATCTCTTCACCAGCTTCAACATGCCGCCCACCATCTACCGTTTCGATGCGGCGACTGGCCAATCCACCATCTTCAAGCAACCGGATACCCCGTTCGACGCGCAGGATTATGTCGTCGACCAGCGTTTCTTCACCTCGCGCGACGGCACGCGCGTGCCGATGTTCATCGTCCACCATCGCGGCCTTGACCTTACCAGCGGCGCGCCAACGCTGCTCTATGGCTATGGCGGGTTCAACATCCCGCTGCCTCCCGGTTTTTCGACGACGCGGCTGGCATGGATGGAAATGGGCGGCGTGTTCGCGCTGGCCAACATCCGGGGCGGTGGCGAATATGGCAAGCAATGGCATGACGGCGGCCGGCTGCTGAACAAGCAGAACAGCTTTGACGATTTCATCGCGGCGGCGGAAGCATTGGTGGAATGGGGCATCACAACACCGCAGCAGCTGGCGATACAGGGCGGTTCCAATGGCGGGCTGCTGGTTGGCGCCGTCGTCAATCAACGTCCCGATCTGTTCGCCGCCGCATTGCCGGCAGTGGGCGTGATGGATATGTTGCGTTTCAACCAGTTCACCGCTGGACGTTATTGGGTGGATGATTATGGCGACCCGGCCGATGCGCGGCATTTCGCCAATCTGCTGTCCTATTCGCCCTATCACAACATTCGGGACGGGGTGGATTATCCGGCGATATTGATCACCACCGCCGATACCGACGATCGGGTGGTACCCGGCCACAGCTTCAAATATGCAGCGGCATTGCAGGCGGCGGACATCGGCGACAAGCCGCACCTGATCCGTATCGAAACGCGTGCCGGCCATGGCGCCGGCAAGCCGACTGACAAGATCATCGACGAATATGCCGACATGTGGGCGTTCACTGGCTTCTATACGGGGTTGAACCTGGGGGACAGCCGCTGAAGGATCGCGTTCTCAAAGGTCGGGCAGGCGCTGATCGGCAATGCCCCATCCGGCAAGCTGGCGGGAACGGGCGCGTTCGATCAGTTCGGCGGCATCGCCTACATGCCAGCGTGCAGCCGTATCGATGCCTTTCAGTTCTTCCCAGCTGATCGGCACTGCCACAGGGGCGGCGGCACGCGCGCGCGCGGAATAGGGCATAACCGCCGTCGCGCCGCGCTGGTTGCGCAGATAATCGATGAAGATCTTGCCCTTGCGCTGCGCCTTGGGAAGTGCGGCAGTGAAGCGATCCGGCTCCGCTTCCGACAGCGCGAGCGCAAAGCGGTGGCAGAAATCCTTTGCTGCCGGCCATTCGGCATCGGGCGTCAGCGGCACGACGATATGCACGCCCTTGCCGCCACTGAGCATCGGGAAGCTGCGCAGGCCGATTTCATCCAGATGGGCGCGAATATGTTCGGCCGCCCTGGCGACATCTGCAAAGCCGATCGCTTCATCGGGATCGAGATCGAACACCAGCCTGTCCGGCTGTTCGACGGCGTCCACCCGTGATCCCCAGCCGTGAAACTCTATCGTGCCCATCTGCACGCAGGTCAGCAGGCCTTTAGCATCGTCGACATAAAGATAGGGTTCTTCATGCCCGTCCTTTTCCAGGATCGGCACATGATGCACGGCATCGCCAAAGCTGCCCGCATCATGTTTCTGGAAGAAGCATTTTTTCGCCCGCCCCTGCGGACAGCGGACGAGGCTGATCGGCCGGTGACCCGCCCATGGCAGCATGATTTCAGCCACAGCCTGATAATGGGCAGCCAGTTCGCCCTTGGTGATGTGCGATTCAGGGAAAATGACGCGGTCGGGGTTGCTGATCCTGATCACCGGCTGCACGGCGGCTTTTTCCGCAGGCTGTTCGTGTTCCACCACCACATCGGCCGCAGGCTTGTCCTCGCGCAGGCCGATATAACTCGGATGGCGCAGCCGCCCGTCGCCGGTAAATTCGGTGAAGGCGATTTCGGCGACCAGCTGCGGCTTTATCCAATGCGCGCCCCGGCCGAACTGGCGCGGCACATCGGCCGCCGCCTTTTTCTGTTCCAGCGGTCTCATCAGGTCCAGCAGCCGGTCGATCTCGTCCATGTCGAAGCCGGTGCCGACCTTGCCGGCATAGCGTAGCGTGCCCTGATCGTGAACGCCGAGCAGCAGCGAACGAAAGCCGCGCGACTTGTCGGACGGCGTCCAGCCGATGATGATGAATTCCTGCCGGGAAATACACTTGGTTTTCAGCCAGGCACCGTTGCGTGCGCCGACATAGGGCGCATCGGCCCTTTTGGAGACGACGCCTTCAAAACCCTGACGGCAAAGTTCGCTGAACAATTGCTCGCCAGAGCCGCGAACATGCTGGGAATATTGGATCTGGCTCCGGCCCTTGCCGAAGAGCTTTTCAAGCCGTTCCTTGCGTTCGATCAGCGGCAGCGCGGTAAGATCCTCCCCATCCAGCGCCAGCAGGTCGAATGCCTGAAACACGACATCGCGCGCGCCTTCCTTGATGGCCGCCTGCAATGTCTGGAAATCGGGGTGGCCCTTGGCGTCCAGCGCAACAAGCTCCCCATCGATCAACGCGGACTGCACATCCAGTGCCTCGGCGGCGCGGACGATGGCGCTGAACCTGTCCGACCAGTCCAGCCCGGTCCGGGTGTAGGTACGCGCCTTGCCGCCGCCAATGGCCAGCAGGACGCGATAGCCGTCATATTTCATCTCATGCAGCCATGCATTGCCGGGGGGCACGCTGTCCGACAGAGTGGCGAGCTGCGGCGGATGGAAGGCGGGCATTTTCCCCCGCGGCGCCTTTGCCTCACTGGTCTTTGCGGTTTTTGATGTTTTTTGGGTCTTGAGGGCCTTTGTCGCCTTGGTCCTCTCCTTTCCGGCAGGTTTATCGTCATTGGCGATTGCCGCCATGGTGCGCCCGGTATCGACGCTGGTGAGCATCTGTCCGGTCAGATCATCGGACCCGCCGGCATGGTCATCCTCCACCTTGCGCAGCAGCCAGTTTTCCCGCTTTTCGCCCTTTCGCGGCTTCATGCGAACCAGCAGCCATTCGCCCTTCATCCGCTCGCCATGAAGGATGAAATGCAGATGTCCGTCAGCCAGCGTCTTGCGCGGGTCCTTGCCCGGTACCGGCTCCCATGTCCCGCGATCCCACAGCATCACCGTGCCGCCGCCATATTCGCCCTTGGGTATTATGCCTTCAAAACCGGCATAATCCATGGGGTGATCTTCGGTGCGCACCGCCAGGCGCTTGTCATCAGGGTTCGGGCTTGGGCCGCGTGTCACTGCCCAGCTTTTCAGCACGCCGTCCAGTTCCAGCCGGAAGTCATAATGGAGCCGGGTGGCGTCATGCTTCTGCACGACGAAGGCCAGCGCCTTGCCACTGGCCTTGCCGCCGCTCGGTTCCCGGGTTTTGGAAAAATCCCGCTTCGACCTGTAAAGGGCCAGCGGATCATCCGCGCGTGCTACCATGGTTCAGGCCCGTTTGCGTGACGCGGCCCGCGCGCCGGGCTTGGCCCTCGTCGACGATGCGGAGGCAGCGGGCTTGGCCGGGCTGGTGCGCCGCCGCTTTGGCGGGGCTGCAGGTTTTTCCAATGATCCCTTCAGCGCCGCCATCAGATCCGCCACGCTGCCGCCGGTGCGGGGGGCGGGTTCCTCCTCGGGCGTCACCACCGACTTGCCCTTGCTCTTGCGTTTGCGCTCGATCATCTCCTTCAGCGCATCCACATAGCGGTCGTGGAACTCGGAGGCATCGAAGGAAGCGGTTTTCTTGTCGATCAGCGTTGTCGCAAGGTCGAGCAGATCCTTGTCGGGCTTGCTGTCCGGGATGGAGCGGAAATAGCTGGCCGCCTTGTGCAGCTCATCGGCATAGCGCAGTGTTTCCATGATCATGCCGCGCCCGCACGGCTTCAGCGCCACCACATTTTCACGGCCCCGCAAGGTCAGCTGGCCAATGGCAGTCTTGCGGCTCTGTCGCAAAGCCTCTCGCAGCACGATAAAGGCTTCCTCGGCAAGATCATCGGCCGGGACGACATAATAAGGCTTGTCGAAATAGATCGGGTCGATCTCGTCGAAATCGACGAACTGCGTCAGCTCCAGCGTGCGCTTGCTTTCCAGTCGCACGGCCTCGATCTCGTCCTGATCCAGAAGGACATAATGGCCACGCTCATATTCATAGCCCTTCAGTATATCTTCCGGATTTACCGGGCCAATGCCGGGAACGACCTTTTCATATTTGACCGGCTTGCCCGATGGTTCATGAATCTGGCGAAAGCTGATCGACGCGCCTGAACGCGCCGCCGAATAGATTTCGACCGGGATCGATACCAGCGCAAGCCGGATCTGACCTTGCCAATAGGCGCGTGCGGCCATGCTGCTTTCCCCGAAGCCGTGGGACGAACAGCGATTCAATCATTTCAAGGTCAAGATGTTCCATCGCCGCCTATCGGGGGCAGCGATGAAGATCAGCTGCGTTCCTTGGTGGCGGTGAAGCGGATGCCCGGCCATTCCTTCACCGCGCGTTCCAGCACCCACAGGCTGCGGCTCATGAATACCGGATCATCATCGCCATCCTCGGCAATGTGCAGGCGTTCAGCCTCCATGAAGCGTTTCAGCTCGGCCGGATCGTCGCTGCCGATCCAGCGCGCCACATCATAGGGTGATTCCTCAAAGCCGATGGCGACATCATATTCCTGCGCGATACGGCTGGCGAGCACGTCAAGCTGAAGCGCGCCAACCACGCCGACGATCCAGTTGGACCCGATGGAGGGACGAAATACGCGCGCAATGCCTTCTTCCGCCAGATCGCCCAGCGCCTTGCGCATCTGCTTGGTCTTCATCGGATCGTCGAGGCGGACCCGGCGCAATATTTCCGGCGCGAAATCGGGCAGGCCGGTGAAGCGGGTGGCGCCGCGTTCCACCAGCGTGTCGCCAACGCGCAGCGTGCCATGATTGGGGATGCCGATAATGTCGCCGGGCAGGGCCTCGTCCGCAAGTTCACGATCCTGCGCGAAAAAGAAGATGGGATTGTGGATGCCCATCGGCTTGCCCAGCCGGCTGTTGTTGAGCTTCATGCCCCGCTTCAGCGTGCCCGAACACAGGCGCATGAAGGCCACCCGGTCGCGATGGTTCGGGTCCATATTGGCCTGCACCTTGAAGATGAAGCCCGACACGACCGGATCTTCCGGGGAGATCGGTGAGGGCAGTGCAGGCTGGGTGCGCGGCGGCGGCGCAAAGGCTGCCAGCCCGTCCAGCAGCGCATCCATGCCATATTCGCGCAGGGCGCTGCCGAAGAACACTGGCGTCAGATCCCCGCTGAGATAGGCCTGGAGATCGAAGGCGGGGCAGGCGGCAAGCGCCAGCCCGGCCTCGTCACGAAGCAGGGTCGCGGTTTCAGCCTCCATCATCCCGTCGATGGCAGGATCGTCCAGCCCGTTCATCTGCACCGCAGCGCCATCGGTGGGGGTGAAGCGGTTGTCGGCAAGGTTATAGAGGCCGGCAAAGCGGTTGCCCATGCCGGCGGGCCAGTTCATCGGCGTCACGTCCAGCGCCAGCGTCTCGCCCACTTCATCGAGCAGCGCGAACGGGTCCTTGCCTTCGCGGTCCACCTTGTTGATGAAGGTGATGATCGGGATGTTGCGAATGCGGCACACCTCGAACAGCTTGCGGGTCTGCGGTTCTATGCCCTTGGCGGCATCCAGCACCATGATCGCGCTGTCGACGGCGGTGAGCGTGCGATAGGTGTCTTCCGAAAAATCCTGGTGGCCCGGCGTGTCGAGCAGATTGTAGACGACACCGTCGCGCTCGAACGTCATGACCGAGCTGGTCACGGAAATGCCGCGCTGCTGCTCGATCTTCATCCAGTCCGACCGGGCGCGACGGCGATCGCCACGCGCCTTCACCTCGCCCGCCTGCCGGATTGCGCCGCCGGACAGCAGCAGCTTTTCGGTCAGCGTCGTCTTGCCCGCGTCCGGATGGGAAATGATCGCGAACGTCCGGCGGGACGAAGCGGCGCTGCTTGCGGCATTTTCGGTGGCGATTTGGGAAGAGGCAGTCACGATAATTCCAGTCAACGCGCGGCAATGGCCCGCACACGCGCCCACATAAGCAATCTTTGCCGATTTGACGAGAGCGGCTGAAGCAGTGCCACCACCATTACATTACGGAAGCGAAATTAATCTTTTATTAAGGAAGTTCTGGGAGAGGAGAAGGTGGCCTTGGTTGTATGACAGGACAGCCAAATGATTGCCCGTTGCTTCGGACGTACAGAAAAAAAACTTAAAGAAAAAGGCACTTGTTCCTGCAACCTGAATCGGTGCGGAATATTGTTGTTTATTTGGAAGGGCTTGCTGGGATCATGAAGGGCATGGAGGATGATCGGTAAGTCAGCTTTGAGGAGTCAATATGGCTCTGATGGCGAGGTGGGCGAACCACCAGTTGCGTCGGGCGGAACCGTGGTTCCTTCGCTGGCTGCCATGCTTGCCACTACGCGCGGTGAGTTTCCCGTCCGAATCCATAATCTGTCGACGCGCGGGTTGATGGCTTCCGCCGACTTGTCGCTTGCGGTGGGCGAACAGGTGGAAATCCGTATCGACACATTGCCGTGGACGCGCGGCCAGATCCGCTGGGTGCGTGGCGATCGCTTCGGTATTCTGCTGCTGTCGACCCTTCCCGTCTCAGCCTTCAGACTGGCAGATCAGCGTCAGGGACGCCAGCCGCGGCCGACGCGGTTCAACATTCGCCTGCCGGTCAGGATCGAAGCGACGGGCATCGCCCGTTCGGCGATGGTTCACAATATTTCTCTGCATGGCCTGTCATTGGAAACAGGGCTGCCGATCGCCTCGGGCAAGGCGCTGACCATCCATATCGACGGGCTTGCGCCGATGACCGGGCGCGTGCGGTGGAGCGTGGGAAGCCGTTGCGGCGTGATGCTGGAATCCCCGCTGGACAATGAAGTGCTCGATCGGATCACGCATCAATTCCGGCCAGAACGCTGAACTGTTCCGCCGCCGTTTGATTTTCCTTCCGGAATTATTACGGTTATATTCCAAATAAATATCAAGACAAAGCGTGGCTAACGGGCGTCGATATAAAGGAACGACCGCCACAGTTGCCGGTTCTTTTCCTGTCTGTTCGACAATAGGAAGAGGATCAGGACAATGAATAATCAGAACAAGGATCGGCAGGACCGCGAACATCGCAGTGCCTTCCCTCAGATGAATGAAGGCGGGCAGGACCGTCAGCGCCAGGAGAACAGGTCGCCGGAACTGGTCGGCGGCCGGCAGGAACAGGCCGGGCAGCGTCAGACGACCGGCCAGCAGAGTGGCCAACAGCAGCAGGACCAGAGCCGCCAACGTCAGCAGCAGCAGGATCAGGGCGGTCAGCGCCAGCAGCAGCCACAGGCAAATGCACAGCGCTCCAGCCAGGATGGGCGCGGTGACGGCAGCCGCCAATCCCGTCAGCACCGGGATGATGTGAGCCGCTGATCATCCAAAGCCGCATAACCAATACCCTTGGCGCGCTGTCGGCCCGACACCCTGGCTGGCGGCGCGCCGCCCCTTGTGCACTGGTGGACCTGTAAAAGGGGTTTCGCTGTCGCCGCGTGTGCATTACCGGAAATGGTCATTGCCTGTCCTGCTGAGAGGGACGGTGCGCGGGAAGGGGAGCAAGACGCATGAAGCTCGTCTCTTACAAAGGGGACAATGGCCCGGCATGGGGCGTCGTGAACGGTAATCTGGTAGCAGAAGTCAGTGCGTCTCTGGGTGATGAATGGCCCGATCTTGCCGCGATGATCGCTGCCGGAGGCATGGCAAGGGTGGCTGCCGCCGTTGGCAATGCACCGACGCGATCGCTTGACGGGCTGGCCTTTCTGCCGGTCGTTTCCAACCCCTCCAAAATCCTGTGCATCGGCGTCAACTATGCCATGCATCGGGAGGAAATGGGCCGCTCCGCCTTTGAGGAGCCAACGGTATTCACCCGTTTCGCCGACACGCTCATCGGCCATGACGACGCCATCGGCCTGCCGGCGATCTCGCATGAACTGGATTATGAGGGCGAGCTGGCAATCATCATCGGCCGTGGCGGCCGGGCGATCGATGCCGCCGATGCTCTTGATCATATCGCCGGCTTCACCTGTTTCAACGATGCCACGCTACGTGACTGGCAGCGGCACAGCAGCCAGTTCACGCCGGGTAAGAACTTCCCGCGTACCGGACCGCTGGGGCCGTGGCTGGTCACGCCCGATGAAATGGGTGCGCTACCGGATCAGCGGTTGCAAACCCGGCTGAACGGTGAAGTGGTGCAGGACACGGTGCTTGCCGATATGATTTTCGATGTGCCGAAGATCATTGCCTATTGTTCCGCGTTCACGCCGCTGCGTCCGGGTGATGTCATCGCTACCGGCACGCCGGCCGGCGTCGGCGCCAAGCGCAAGCCGCCGCTATGGATGAAGCCGGGCGATGTGGTGGAAGTGGAGATCGACGGCATAGGTTGCCTGCGCAACACCATCGCGCCTTTCGAATAGAAGAGCTGCCCGGGCGGTCGGTGGACTTCAGGAGGGCCTCCTCACATAGCGCCGCTATCGGCCAACATGGTAAATATACAGGCTTGTCCCCGGTGAAGGCGTGCGGCACACGCAGCCGTTCATTGCCGGGGGGAGCTTGATGGGTGTCTATGTCAATTTGCGGTGCAGGTCGTGCGGTACCAGCCTGACGGGCGGCTATGTGCGCGACTATTCCGCCATTGGTGAACCCTTTGTCGAATGTCGTTCCTGCGGCACCGCGAACAGCCATGCCCATAAATGCACCGAATGGGCGCTGATGGGCAGCTTCAGAAAAGCATGCCTGCTGGTGCGCGCTGCCCTGTCGGTGCTGTTTTATGCCATCGCCATTTTCATGCTGTTCGTCGTCATCATCGTCGGCATGAAGGACATGGATGTGGGACCGGGCGGCTTTGTCGTTGCCGCCGCCGCTGCATTGCTGATCAGCTTTATATACAGGGTTCGCCAGATCCGGCGGCTTATCCGTCAATCGAATGAAAGGATGGGCAACCCTGCCTATCAAATGAAACTGCGCCTGCTGGGGATGGCGCGCTGATTTCCCATTGAAGATGTGAGGCGCTGGCGTCGGTTGCCGGTGCAGGGGGCTGTGGTCACCCACCGCACCGGCGCACTGACTGCCTCAGGCCTTTTGCAGCATTTCCTGCTTGAACGGCAGGCTGCGGATGCGTTTGCCCGTGGCATGGTGAATGGCATTGGCAATGGCGGGAATGATCGGTGGCAGCGCCGGTTCGCCAAGCCCGGTGGGCGGGAAATCAGTCTTCAGGAACTGAACCATGATTTCCGGCGCGATATCGATGCGCGGCAGCGGATAGTCATGGAAGTTGGACTGATCCACCCTGCCGTCGGCCAGTGTGATTTCCTGCCCGATCATCGTCTGACCCATACCGTCGATGATGGCGCCGCGCACCTGATTATAGGCGTTGATCGGGTTGATGATCTGGCTGCCGACATCGCCGACCGTCCAGACCTTCTCCACTTTAATCGTGCCGTCGTCGGCCACTGCAACCTGCGCGACTTCGGCAAAATAGCCAAGATGGCTGAAATAAAAGGCAAAGCCCTTGGCGCGGCGCAAGCCATCGGTGGCGACGGGCGCCGTCTTCCAGTCGGACAGGCGCACAACCTCTGCAATCACGTCACGCGCCCGGCCGGTGTGAAGCCCCGGCATCGGTCGTCCCATGCCCGGCACATCGGGGAGTGCACGCGGTTCGCCCAGTATATCGATCAGCAGTGACGGCAGATCCTTGCCCGCTGCCTGTGCAACCTCGTCAAGGAAACCCTGAAAGGCATAGCTGAGGGCGTTCGATGCCGGCGCGCGCAAAAAGCCCGTCGGCATATTGGTGGCCATGGTCGTCTGGCCGATGAAGCAATGATCGATCAGCCGCGCCGGCATTTCCGTGGCGGTGATCTGTGCGCCGAGCGCCGGCTTGTCGCCCTTGCCGAAGGTGACGAAATGATCGGTCAGCGCAACCAGCCTGTTGCTGCCGTCCAGCCCGGCGCGGAAACGGTGCCAGCCCGCCGGGCGATAGAAATCATGGCGAATATCGTCTTCACGCGCCCACAGCAGCTTCACCGGCACGCCCGGCACCTGCTTTGCGATGGCGGCTGCCTGCACCATGTAATCGTTCATCAGGCGCCGGCCGAAACCGCCGCCGATGCGCATCATATGGATGGTGATTGCATCCTGCGGCAGGCCAAGCACCTTTGCCACTGCCTCCAGCCCGGTCTGCGGCGTTTGTGAAGGCGCCCAGATTTCAAGCTTTCCGTCCTTGTAGAGCGCGGTGCAATTCTGCGGCTCCAGCGTGGCATGGGCAAGGAAGGGATAGCTGTAGCGCGCCTCCACCGTCTTCGCCGCGCCGGCAAGCGCGCGTTCCGGATCGCCGTCCTTCAGGATCAGCGTCATCGGCTGCTGGTCCATCAGCTTTTCGGCCTGTTCCGCATAGCCGGCAGTGGAATGCTCGCCACCGGGGCCGAAATCCCATTCCACCTCCAGCGCTTCCCGCGCCTTGTTGGCATACCACCAGTTTGTCGCCAGAATGGCGACGCCATCGACCAGTTCGCCCGCCTCGCCATTGCCCTTGACGGTAAAGGCATGGCGGACGCCCGGCTGTTTCAGCACTGCGTCCAGCCTGGCCGCTTTCAGCGTGCCGCCGAATACCGGGCATGTTTCATAAGTGGCGATCAGCATCCCCGGCAGGCGGGTGTCGATGCCGAAAATCGGTTCGCCATGCACGATTTTGGGCTTGTCGATCCCGCGCACGGAATGTCCGACGATGCGGAAATCCTTCGGATCCTTCAGCTTCAGCGTGGCTGGATCGGCAGGCTTCAGCATTGCCGCACGCGCCGCCACCGCGCCATAGGCCAATGTCCGCCCGCTGGACGCGTGGACGAGCCGGCCGGCATTGGTCGTCACCTCCGCTGCCGGCACATTCCACTGAGCCGCTGCCGCGCGCACCAGCATGTCGCGTGCAACCGCACCCACCTGTCGCATCGGCATGTAGTTCATCGGCGTTGCAAAGCTGCCGCCGGCAAATTGCGTGCCGTAAAGGCTGGCGTTGTTCATCGCCTGTTCGATGCGCACGTTCGCCCAGTCGGCGTCCAGTTCCTCGGCAATCACCATGGGCAGCATCGTCTTGATGCCCTGGCCGATTTCGGGGTTTTTGGCGATAACCGTCACCGCACCGTCAGGGGCGATGGAAACAAAGGCATTGAGCGTGGCATTGGGCGTTGTCGCCGCGAACAGCTTCACCGGGATGGCGGCATCCAGCGCCAGCCCGCCGCCGGCAAGCATGGAGGCTTTCAGGAAGAAGCGGCGGCCATGATCCAGCCGGTCGATATGGGGATCAGAGGCCATTGCCGCCCCCCTGTGCTTCGAAGCTGACCGGCTGGCCGGACACCCGCTGAATGGCTTCGCGAATGCGGTTGTAGGTGGCGCAGCGGCAGATGTTGCCTGCCATCGCCTGATCGATCTCATCGGGCGCGGGTTTGGGGTTCTCCTCCAGAAGCGCCGTGGCGGACATGATCTGCCCCGCCTGGCAATAGCCGCACTGGATCACGTCCACATCAAGCCACGCCTGTTGCACGCGCTTGCCGATCTCGCTTTCGCCCACCGCCTCGATCGTGGTCACGCGGCTTTTGCCGACGGTACCGACCGGGGTCTGGCAGGCGCGCTGGGCAACGCCGTCGATATGGACGGTGCAGGCGCCGCAAAGCCCGATGCCGCAGCCATATTTGGTGCCCACAAGGCCAAGTTCGTCACGCAGCAACCACAACAGCGGCATGTCTTCGGGAACGTCGACCGTCCTCTGCCTGTTGTTGACCGTGATGGTATAGCTCATCGCCTCATCCCCGCATCCCGCGCCTTGTTGCGCTCACATCCCGGCCGCCACTATAGGGGCTTTCACGCCCTGCCGCCACAATGCAGTTGCGCAAGTCCACCAATAATTCAAAATCATGCGTGCGGACCTGTGCAAAATCCTGCCAGCGAGGCGCCAGCGACCGGCACGATTGAAAGCCTGCGGCACGCGGCGTAAGGGCTGTGTGGGTCGATTGGCCGTGTCGCGGGTTCCTTGAGATGATGGACAAGATGGAAAAGCTTCAGGGGATCGAAGCGCTTGCCGCTGCGGTGTCGGACAGGCGGCTTCCGCCGGTGGACGAATGGAACCCGCCGTATTGCGGGGACAGCGAAATCCGCATCGCAGCCGACGGCAGCTGGTTTCATCAGGGATCCCCCATCCACAGGCCGGCGCTTGTGCGGTTGTTTTCCAGCATCCTGCGGCGTGAGGCGGACGGCAGCCATGTGCTCGTCACCCCGGCCGAAAAGCTGAGCGTCGAGGTGGATGACGCGCCCTTTGTCGCCACCACGGCGGAGACGAGCGGCACGGGCAGGGCAAGGCGCATCGCGTTGCGCCTCAACACCGGTGATGCGCTGTTCGCCGGGCCGGAGCATCGACTGCGGGTGGAACAGGGCGCTGATGGCCCGCGCCCCTATGTGGAGGTACGCCGAGGCCTTGATGCGCTGATCGCGCGCCCGGCCTATTATGATCTTGCCCAATGGGCGCTGGAGGAAGGGGGCAATCCACCCGGCCTGTGGAGCGACGGCTGCTTCTTTGCAATGGGGGACGAAGCATGAGCCTGATCGACGCGATCCGGAACAGCCTTGCCGAAACCTCTTCAGCGGCCGAACTGCTGATGGGCGACATGGTGGAGGGCGTTCATGCCGATGAACAGGGCGGTTTTCCCACCCTTGGCGTCGGCAGGGTGGTGCCTGCCGCCGTGCTGATGGCGATTGTGGAACGTCCCCGGCCGACCTTGCTGCTGACCCGGCGGACCGAGACGCTGCGCCGCCATGCCGGGCAGGTCGCCTTTCCCGGCGGTCGTCTGGATCCGGGCGACAGCGGGCCGATTGCCGCCGCCCTGCGCGAGGCGCAGGAAGAGATTGCGCTGGAACCGGCAATGGTACACGTGCTGGGAACCGGCGATCATTATCGCACGCTCACCGGTTTCCACGTCACGCCGGTGATTGGTGTGGTGCCGCCGGACCTGCCGCTGCACCCGAATGAAGCAGAGGTGGCGCGGGTGTTCGAAGCGCCGCTGGACGTGTTGCTGGAACCGGCCAACCATATCGAACAGGCGGTGGAGTGGCAGGGCCACAACCGGCATTACTATGAAATCAACTGGGATGGGGAACGCATCTGGGGTGCGACGGCGGCGATGATCGTCAACCTCGGCCGGCGTCTGGCCTATTCATGACCATGACCCTGCCGCAGCGGCCCTGGCAGCGCCTGCCGGGCGCGATCGCCATTCTGAGGGCATTGGATGCCGATGCCGGGCTGACCCGCGTGGTCGGCGGCGCGGTGCGTGATGCGTTGCTCGATCTGCCTGTGGCCGATGTCGACCTGGCGACCAGCCTGAAGCCGCAGCAGGTGATGGACCGGCTGATCGCGGCAGGCATCAAGGCGGTGCCCACCGGCATCGATCATGGCACGGTGACCGCGGTGGCGCCGGATATGGTGATGGAAGTCACCACGCTGCGCCGTGACGTATCGACAGATGGCCGGCGCGCCAGCATCGCCTATACCGACGACTGGAAGGAGGATGCGGCGCGGCGTGATTTCACCATCAATGCGCTGTCCGCTGATCCGGCCAGCGGGCGGATATTCGATTATTTCGGCGGTCTTGCCGATCTGGAACAGCGGCGGGTGCGCTTCATCGGCACGGCGCTGGAACGCATTGCCGAGGATCATCTGCGCATCCTGCGCTTTTTCCGATTTCACGCCCGTTTCGGCGGCGGGGAGCCGGATGCGGAAGCGGTAGCCGCATGTACGGCACGCGCCAATGATCTGATGGCGCTGTCGCGCGAGCGGATTCGCGACGAACTGCTCAAGCTGCTTGGCGCTGCCGATCCGCTGGATGCAGTGGCGCTGATGATGGCGTGCGGCATTTTTCGCCCGGTTGTGCCCGAAATAACCGATGACGCCCTGCCTATGCTGCGGTCGCTGATCGCGGCAGAGAAGCAGGCCGATGTCGCGCCGCTGGGCCTGAGGCGTCTGGCGGCGCTGCTGCCGCCACAGCCCGTGCTGGCGGATGCCGTCGCCCGGCGTCTGAAACTGTCCAACGCTGATCGGCAGCGCCTGACGATGGCCGCTGCAAGGGGGGATGGCAGCACCGACGATCCTCACGTCCTTGCCTATCGGTTGGGCAGGGACGAAGCGGTGGACCGGCTGCTGCTTGCCAATGCGCCGGCACCGGCCGTTCGCCTGCTCGACGATTGGCAACGCCCCCGCCTGCCGATGACGGGCGGCGACATCGTTGCCCGTGGCGTGCAGCGCGGCCCCGCTGTCAGCGCCCTGTTGAGGGCGGTGGAGGAAGACTGGATCGCTGCCGGCTTTCCCGACGACAGGAGCAGGGTGGAGGGGATGCTGCGAGCGCGGCTGGCGTCGATGGATCAGCGCGAGGCGAGATAGGCCGGCACTTCGGCGGCCGGGATGGGGCGGGAAAAGAAAAATCCCTGGCCATGAACACAGCCGAGCGATCGCAGGCGGGAGGATTGTTCGATCCGCTCTATCCCCTCGGCCACGGTTTCCATCATCAGCGATCGTGCCAGCGAAATGATCGCGTTGACGATTTCGAAACTGTCTTCCTCCTCCAACATGCTGCCGACAAAGGATCTGTCGACCTTCAGCATGTCGATTGGCAAGCGCTGGAGATAGGCAAGGGACGAATATCCGGTGCCGAAATCATCCATCGCAATCTGTGCGTCCAGCCCTTTCAATGCTTCAAGCACGCGGGTGGTGCGTTCCGGATTGTCGATGATCGCGCTTTCGGTCAGTTCGATCTTCAGCTGCTCTCCCGGCAAGCGGGATGCGACAAGCGCCTGCCGCACTGCATCCACCACATCGTCACGGGCAAGCTGGATGCCAGAAACATTGACGCTGACCTGAAGGCGTTGCGCCTGTGGCAGCAGGCTGCGCCATTCCGCCAACTGGGTGCAGGCAGTGTTCAGCGCCCAGCGGCCAAGCGGGACGATCAGCCCGGTTTCCTCCGCAAGAGGGATGAACTCCACCGGCGAAATCATGCCCCGCTCGGGGTGGTTCCACCGCGCCAGCGCCTCCACCGAACTGACCTTGCCGGTCTTCAGCTCGATGATCGGCTGATAATGGAGCGTCAGTTCATCCCGTTCGATGGCCCGGCGCAATTCGCTTTCCAGCGTGAAGCGCCTGCGCGCGGCGGTTGCATCGGCGGGCCGATAGATTTCGACACGGCGGCCCTGATGCTTGGCGCGGGTGACGGCGAATTCCGCATTGCCGATCATATCCTCGCCATTGGATATGTCGCCATGCGGTGTCGCAATGCCGATGGTGGCCCTGATCGTCAGTTCGCGTTCCTCCATGTGAAAGGGGGAGGACAGGGCATTCTGTATCCTTTTCGTGACGTGCAGCGCATCGCCCGGTCCGTCGCGCAATTGCACGATGATGGCGAACACATCACCGTCGATGCGGCCCAGCACATCTCCGTCGCGCAACACGGACAACAGCCGGTCGGCCACTTTCGTCAACAGTTCGTCCCCCGCCACATGACCAAGGCTGTCGTTGATTCGGGAAAACCGATCGAGATCGGCCACGACAAGCGCGGTGAGCGACGGGCCGAAATCCGGATCTTCCAGCATTTCGTCCAATATGCCGGCCACGGCGGATCGATTGGGCAGGCCGGTAAGTGAATCGCGCAGCATTTCACGGCGCAAACCATTTTCCGTCTCCACTTCGCTGGAGCAGTCGCGAATGGAAATCTGGATACGGCCGCGGTCGGCAATGCGTGAAAAGCGCACGTCGAAATGCCGGCCGCGCACCGGGTCGCCGGTGGACCAGCGATATTCGCCTTCGCCTTCATGCGGACTGCCGGCGAATGCGGCAAAGACGGCAAGGAAATCGCCCTGATCCAGAAAACCGATCATGCTGAGCGGCAGACCGAGCGCGCCAGTTCTCAGCATCGCCCATTGTTCGAACATGCGATTGCTGGCCACTGCTACCCAATGGCCGCTTTCCGTCGGCTGGACGATCAGCAGCCCGATGGGCAGCGCATCCAGCACCAGTTGCGCATCGATGGTGGGCGACGAAACCTGCTGTTTGCGCGCAGTTTTGGATCGTGTCGACGCGCCAGGCGTCTCTCCGTCGTCCATTATGCGCGCTCCTCCCTTGTTATCGGCCCGGAAAGGGCGCCTTATCCTGCACGCAAGGCGATGAAATTTTAGTAAATGACACACAGGCTTTCGTCGCCATGGCTGAACTTGCGTGGTTTAGCCGAACCTGTTGTCACGCGGGAATCCCATGGGTGGCGTTCGCCCGGCGGCACCACGCGCGGCACGCCATGGCAGCAGATCGGTTTCGGTGCGGATACGGCCGGTTTCACCGCCCATCTTCCATGAAAGCCCTTCCGCCAGAACGAAGCCGCGGGCATCGGCAAGGCCGCCATCGCGGTAACGCTGGAGCATCACGCCCTGGCCGCGCGCCATCACCGGCACTTCGGACAGCGGGAATATGACGAGCTTGCGATTTTCGCCGATGACCGCAAGATAATCATCCTGCGGATCGATGGGCCGGACCAGTTTCAGCCGCGCACCGGCCTTGGGGGAGGCGACCTGCCGCCCCTTGCGCGTTTCGGCAATGAGATCCTCACTCTTGATGACGAAGCCACGCCCATCGCTCGCGGCAAGCAGGAACCTGTCGCCCGCATGCCATGGGAAGAAGGCGATGACATGGGCATCACCGTCCAAATCGGCCATCAGCCGTACCGGCTCCCCAAAGCCGCGTCCCCCGGGTAGCTTGTCCGCCGCTATGGTAAAGAAGCGGCCGCTGTCGGTAGCGAGCACCAGCCTGTCGGTGGTCTGGGCATGAAAGGCATAGGCGGGGCCATCACCTTCCTTGAACTTCACCGCCTCGGCAGAGGAAAGGTCGTTGTGCCCCTTCATCGCCCGCACCCATCCTTTGGCGGAAAGGATGACGGTGATCGGTTCGCGCTCCACCATCGCTTCAACGGGGATGTCGCGCATTGGCGCGGCCTGCGAAAAACCGGTGCGCCGGCGGCCGATATCCGTATCCGGGCCATAGGTGGCGCGCAACCGTGCAAGGTCGTCCTTCAGCCGCTCGCGCTGCAACGCCGGGGAAGCGATCAGCGCCTTCAGCTCCCGCCGTTCCGCCGTCAGCGCCTTCTCCTCGCGGCGGATCTCCATCTCCTCCAGCTTGCGCAGGGAGCGCAGCCGCATGTTGAGAATGGCCTCCGCCTGTCGATCCGTCAGCTCGAATGCACGGATCAGTTCGGCCTTGGCGTCGTCTTCCTCGCGGATGATGCGGATCACTTCATCAAGATTCAGATAGGCGATCAAATAGCCCGCCAGCAGTTCAAGCCGATCCTCTATCTTGCCCAGCCGATGCGTCGCGCGACGTACCAGCACGTCGATCTGATGGTCGACATAGGCGCCAAGCGCCTGGTGGAGGCCCATCACGCCGGGTGTCCGGCCCTTGTCCAGCACATTGAGGTTGAGGTTGAAGCGGTTTTCCAGATCGGTCAGCTTGAACAGGCTTTCCATAAGGATTTCAGCCTCTACCGTCCGGCTCTTCGGTTCCAGAACGAGCCGTAGCTCCGCATCGCTTTCGTCGCGCACATCGGCAAGAATGGGTAGCTTGCGGTCGTTGATCAGCGTCGCAATCTGTTCGACCAGCTTTGATTTCTGCACCTGATAAGGGATTTCGTCGACGACGATCACATAGGCGCCGCGTCCCTGATCCTCCACCCGCCACCGGGCGCGCACCCGCATCGCGCCGCGTCCGGCGGTATAGATGTCGCGGATCGCCTCCTCAGTTTCGACGATGACGCCGCCGGTAGGGAAATCGGGGCCTTTGACCGGGCCCATCAGCACATCCGTCCCGGCGTCGGGCTGGTCGATCAGGATCATTGCGGCGTCGATCAGTTCGGCAACATTGTGCGGCGGGATGGAGGTGGCCATACCCACCGCGATACCCGATGCGCCATTGGCCAACAGATTGGGGAACAGGCCGGGGAACACCTCCGGCTCCTCCTCCTCCCCATTATAGGTGAGACGGAAGGGTACGGTGCCTTCGTCCAGACCGTCCATCAGAGCGGCCGCCGCCGCCGTCAGCCGCGCTTCGGTGTAACGCATCGCGGCGGCATTATCGCCGTCGATATTGCCGAAATTGCCCTGACCGTCGACCAGCGGGTAGCGCAACGCAAAATCCTGGGCGAGGCGAACCATCGCATCATAGACCGACTGGTCGCCATGCGGGTGATATTTGCCGATGACATCGCCGACGACGCGGGCGCATTTCTTGTAACCGGCGGCCGGGTCCAGCCGCAGCAGCCGCATCGCCCATAACAGCCGCCGGTGAACCGGCTTCAATCCATCGCGCACATCCGGCAGCGAACGGGCCGTGATGGTGGACAGCGCATAGACAAGGTAACGCTCGCTCAGCGCCTCGTCGAACGGGCTTTCCACGATACGGTCGAAAGGATCGGCAAACTCACTGGTCATGGATCGTCTCTAGCACCAGTTGGCGCATGCAGGCCATGCCTTGCAGCGCAAGGGTGTTTCTCACGGCTTTCAACTGATTACCGGTCAATCGCGGGCCAATGTCATGATCCGATTCGCGCAAGCCGCTGATCCAGCCGGTCACGCGCTTCCAATGCCTTTGCACGCTTGTCGCCCAGCACGTCGCGTTCCAGGAAATAGCGCGTCAGGCGCAGGCCGGCAGCGATTTCGCCCCAGTCCGCGTCGGTGGCGCCATCCAGCAGAAAAGCCGGCAGTGGCAGCAGGCGTTCGGCATAGGGCGCACCCGCCGCGCGACTCACTGCGGTGGAACTGCGGGGGGAAACATAGGCCAGGTCCTCGCTGTCGCCAGTCGCGGCACAATGGGTCAGGTCCAGCCCGAACCCGAGATGAGCGAGCACCAGCAACTCGTAACGCACCAGCGCCGGCGCCCACCCCCTGGCGCTATTCGCGGATTCGATGGCGGTCAGCACTGCATCCAGCGCATCGAACACCATCGGATAGGGTTGGGTTTCGGGAAGGGCGGTGGCGGTGAGGGTGGTGGTCCAGTCGATCGCGGCGGCAGGCAGCCGTTCGTTCAGTAGCGGCGCACGGCTGTGAACCAGCTCGACGGCCAGCTGGGCAAGCTGTTCCGGCACCCGGGCGCGAAACTCCGCCTGCACCAGATTGCCGGCCTGAAGCACGGGCCGCAGCCGTCGTGACCGGCCGCCGCGTACATAGCCGGGAAGCAGCCCGGCCTCATGGGTCAGCAATCGCGCCACCGCACCATGTTCGCCATGGCCAAGCACAGAACAGACGATGGCGCGGGTGTTCAGCTGCATCGCCGCTGCTCATCAGGGGAGGAGGAAATATATTCCCGATCAACCATCGGCATGAAAATGATCATAGATTGTTCGTGCCGTAGTTCGGGAGATTCCAGGCGCTTTTTCAATATCTTCCAGAGCAGCGTTGCGAACCGCTCTCGCCGTGCCGAAATGCATCAGCAGCGCTTTCTTTCGCGCCGGGCCGATGCCGGGCACGTCGTCCAACGGGCTGGCGGTAATGGCCTTGCTCCGCTTCTGCCGGTGCGCGCCGATGACGAAGCGATGCGCTTCATCGCGCAGCCGCTGCAGATGGAACAGCACAGGTGAGTTGACCGGCAGCGTTAATTCCCGCCCATCGGCCAGATGGAAGACCTCGCGACCAGCATTGCGATCCGGCCCCTTGGCGACGCCGACCACGGCAACGTCGTGCACGCCCATCTCCTCCAGCGAGCGGCATACGGCGTTCAACTGGCCACGGCCGCCGTCGATGAGCACCAGATCGGGCCAGTCGCCGGATTGCCGATCCGGGTCTTCGGTTTCCAGCCGGGCGAAACGCCGTTCCAGCACTTCACGCATCATCGCGAAATCGTCGCCAGGTGTCGTCTCGCTGCGCTTGATATTGAACTTGCGGTAGGCATTGCGGCGAAAGCCTTCCGGCCCTGCGACGATCATTGCGCCAAGCGCATTGCTGCCCTGGATGTGGCTGTTGTCGTAAACCTCGATCCGGTTGGGCGGCGTTTCCAGTTCGAACAGATCGGCGATTTCGCCCAATATCTTTCCTTGCGTGCTGGTCTCGGCAAGGTGGCGGTCCAGTGCCTCGGCCGCATTGCGGCTCGCCTGTGCGACAAGGCGCGTCTGCGGCCCGCGCTGCGGCTGCTTCAACACTACCTTTCGGCCGGCCTTTTCGCTCAACGCCTGGGTGATGAGTTCAGGCTCGGGCAATTGCCGATCCAGCAGCACGAATGGGGCAGGGGGCACTTCCTCGTAGAATTGCATCAGGAAACTCGCCAGCACTTCATCTTCCGGCACGTCCCTTGTGTGGGTGGGAAAGAAGCTGCGATGGCCCCAGTTCTGGCCGCCGCGGATGAAGAACCCCTGGATGGACATGACACCCGCCTTGCTGGCCAATGCAAAGACATCGGCATCGGTGGTGCCCTGTGCATTCACCGATTGCGCGCCCTGGATGAAGGTAAGCGCCTTCAGCCGGTCGCGCTGGACGGCCGCCAGTTCGAAATCAAGGTTCTCGGCAGCGGTGTTCATCGCCTCTGCCAGCTTTTTCTGCACATTGGATGATCGGCCGGACAGAAAGGCCTTCGCGTCAGCCACCAGCTCCGCATAATCCTCCGCCGCAATCCTGCCGACGCAGGGGGCGGAACAGCGGCGGATCTGGTAAAGCAGGCACGGCCGCGACCGATTGCGGAAAAATGTGTCTGTACAGGATCTTAGAAGGAATATTTTCTGCAATGCGTTAAGTGTGCGCGTGACCGACCCGGCACTGGCAAATGGCCCGTAATAGCTGCCTTGCGCCCGTCGTGCGCCGCGGTGCTTCATTACCCGTGGAAAATCATGATCTTCGCGCAACAATATGAAAGGAAAGCTTTTATCGTCACGTAGAAGAACATTATAGGGCGGGCGGTAACGCTTGATCAGCTGCGCTTCCAGCAACAGGGCCTCCGCCTCGCTGCCGGTGGTGACGATCGTCATGCTGCGCGTCTGCGACACCATGCGCTGCAGCCTTTTTGGCAGCCGGCCGACCTGGGTGTAATTGGTGACGCGGTTACGCAGCGCCCGCGCCTTGCCGACGTAAAGCACATCGCCGCGTGCATCCTGCATCCGATAGACGCCGGGGCGCGACGGCAGCGTCTTCAGCACGGTGCGGATCGCAGCGACGCCTGCCTCCACATCGGGCTGTTCGGCGCCGCGCACGGTATTGGTGGAATGCGCCTCTGAAAATCGGTCGGTCGGGGTACGGGACATGGATCACAGTTAGGCGCGGTTGCCTGTCAGCTCAACCGGGTCTATCGCACGGATCATGTCACCCGAATTCGGAACGGAAAGAACGGCCATCGTCACCGGCGGCGCAAGGCGCATCGGTGCCGCATTGGCGCGCGCTCTGGCGGCGGACGGCTGGCATGTCGTCATCCATTGCAATCGCTCGACACAGGAAGCGACGGCTCTTGCCGAGGAGCTGGGCAACGCCCGCGTCGTCACCGCCGATCTGGCGGAGGCCGATTGTGCCACGCATATTTTCGGCGCGCTGGCCGATGCGCCGCCCGTGGGTCTGCTGGTCAACAATGCCAGCCTGTTCGAACATGACGGCTTTGATGATTTCACCCTGGATGGCTGGGCCAGGCATGTCGATGTCAATGCGCGTGCTCCCGCCTTGTTGTCGCGGGCCTTTGCACAGGCGGTGCCGCAGGGTGATGGCGGGCTGATCGTCAACCTGCTGGATGCCAAGCTGGCGTTCCCCAACCCCGATTTCTTCACCTATACGCTCAGCAAGATGATGCTGGACGGGCTGACGGAGCTGTCAGCGCGCGTGCTTGCCGAACGCGGTATCAGGGTGTGCGGTATCGCGCCTTCGGTGACATTGGTTTCCGGTTCTCAATCCCGCGCCAATTTCGCGCAGGTCCATGCGATGAACGCGCTCGGCAGGGGCGTGGTGGTGGACGAGATCGTTGGTGCGCTGCTGTATATCCTGTCTTCGCCCAGCCTGACCGGGCAGACTATCTTTCTTGACGGCGGGCAGCGTTTTCTCGGCCTGCCGCGTGATGTGCAATTCATGGGGACGAAATGAGCGAGTTCAAACCAGTGTTGCATGGCTTGGTCCCCGAAGGGCTGAAGCCGCGCACAAGGCGGATATTGCTGGAAGATCTCGACCTGCCGATGGATATCGGCTTTCACGAATTCGAGATCGGCCGGCCGCAGCGGGTTCTGGTGACGGTGGAGGTATGGCTGGACGAGCGCAGCTTCGTCACCGACGATCAAGTGGATATTGCGTGGAATTATGATTGCCTGCGCACCGCCATCGTCAATCTGGCGCAGGCCCGCCGCTTCAACCTTCAGGAAACGCTGGCCCGTGAAATCTATGAGATCGTCGCAGCGCGGCAGGGAGTGACCGGCCTGCGCGTCTCCACCCGCAAACCCGACGTCTACGCAGACTGCCGGGCCGTTGGGGTGGAGCTTTCATCCTTCTGACGCTGGGAAGCGCGAGGCGCGCAAGCCGCGCTGGTCACGTTCAGCCTGGCTGGTGCGGACGGCTGCATTCGCCCAGCTGGGAAAGGACAAAGGCATAATCCTGCGTGATCGCCTGCTGGTCCGCCGGTTGGGATCGCTGGAGCGACGAGGCCGGCATCTGCCGCGGCAGGAAACAGGCAAGACGATACCACAGCAGCGTGTCGTGCCCTGCCGGCTGAGCCGATTCATCGACGACATCGCCAAGTGAAACACCCCAGCGCGGTACCTCGCCGGGCCTGCGCAGGATGGAGAGCGACACCGGCCTGCCGTCCTTCGTCGTCAGGAATATCTGGGTTTCGGATTCTCCGGGAATAGTGCCGGCAACGTGAAAGGCATTGCCGATGCCGGTGATATCCAGTTGGCCGGCCGGCCCCTGCGCCTCGGTCAATATGGCCTTCACCTTTGCATCCGCTTCTGGCGTCCAGCCGACCTGCGCATCGCGTCCCGACAGTACATATTGATCGTTGCGGCCAGGTACAGGGCGCAGGAACAACAGCGCTCTGGCGCCTTCGAACTTCATCGCTCTGCCGCGTGAATCCAACGGCATGTCGACGACGTAGTTGATCGCGGCGGGCAGGGGGCCACGTCCGGAAATCAATCTTTCTACCCCGGCTTCAACGTAGAAACGTGCATGATTCGGAGGGATGCCCGGCGAATCCTCGGCTTTCAGGCGAATGGTGCGCGTGATGGTGCCGACCACCACCACGGGCGCGTTCAGGGCCAGGTCGGCAAGGTCCGCATAATTGGCAATCGTATTGAGTTCCGGCGTTTTTTTGGCCGACAACGCCGGTTGGGCGGTCATTGTCACCGCAAGGAGAGCGGCGGACAGGCCAAGCGTCCGAAAACATCTATGATATATCATTGAAAACTTCCTCTGGACCTTCCCGTTCACTCGCGTAGCATGGTCGCGGGCGACAGCTTCCCGCAGCCATGCGGCGTTGTCAAAGCCATCGATAAAGCGGTTGCCGCGCGTTCGTACCGAAGGTAATGAACCCACCTTCGGGAGAAACGTGGCTTTCGCCATTTCGCTCTTTAAGGTTGTCTGCGGCAACCTTGTTGGATGGGTTTAACTCTTCCGAAGGGGAGAGTAGTTTTGGAAGGAGATACGCGGGTTAATGGCTTACGCTGACCAGCAGATGAGCACCCGTCGAATCGTCGCGATCGGTATCGTCGCCCTTCTTCATGCCGCATTGGGCTATGCCTTCATTACGGGGCTTGCCTATAACGTCATCAAGAAGATGCCGACGGTTCTCGAAACGTTCGACGTCCAGGAGGCCAAGCCGCCTGAGGAAGAGCCGCCGCCCCCGCCGCCGCCAGAACCTGAGGCCGCACCGCCGCCAGTGGCGCCGCCGCCTGAGGTGCAGGTGCAGACTCTTGCGCCACCGCCGCCTGTGGTGATGACCGTGCCCAAGGCGCCGGTGATCGCTCCGGCGCCGGTGATCACGCCGCCTGCTCCGCCGGCAAAGCCCCGTGTGGCACAGGCTGCCTCTCCTCGTGGCAACCGCGCCAGCTGGATCACGACGGACGATTATCCTGGTTCCGCCCAGCGTGCTGGCGAACAGGGTACGACGGCGATCAGTGTCCAGATCGATGAAAATGGCCGCGTGACTTCGTGCAATGTGACGGGCAGCAGTGGCTCGCCGACGCTCGATGACGCGACCTGCAAATTGTATCAGCGCCGTGCACGCTTCAAGCCGGCGGAGGACGCTGAAGGTAACAAGATTGCCAGCACCTATTCAGACAGGGTGCGCTGGCAGTTGCCGAGGGATTGACGGATCGATCGACCGTCTGGCGCCGGTTGACGGACAGGCGGTCGAATTTTTTTCATATTCCGGATTCTGAGAGGGAAGTTTAAATGGAAACTGCGGCGAATTCTAACCCGTACGGCCTTATGGCCGCACTTCACCAGGGCGGCACTATTGCCTGGACGGTGTTCCTTATCCTGGTGTTCATGTCGGTCGTCTCCTGGTACATCATGTTCTCCAAGCTGTTCGAACAGCAGAAGATCCTGAACCAGGCAAAGGCGGTGCGTCGCACCTTCTGGACCCAGCCGAGCCTGAGGGACGCTGCCAACAAGCTCGACAAGAACACCGCTTATCGCCAGCTCGTCGACGATGGCCTCATCGCCGCCGAACAGCACAGCAAGCTGACCGATCCGATCGATCAGCATGAATGGATGCACGATTCGCTGGCCCGCAGCCAGGGCGCCATTGCTTCGCGTCTCCAGACGGGTCTTGCCTTCCTCGCCACCGTCGGTTCGACCGCACCGTTCATCGGTCTGTTCGGTACCGTCATCGGCATCTATCGCGCCCTTATCAAGATCGGCTCTGCCGGTCAGGCGTCGATCGACGCGGTCGCCGGTCCGGTCGGTGAAGCTCTCATCATGACCGCTCTGGGTCTGGCCGTGGCCGTTCCGGCCGTGCTTGGCTACAACTGGCTGCTGCGTCGTAACAAGACCGTGCTGGAACAGCTCGGTGCGTTCTCGACCGAGCTCTATGGTTACATGATGTCGAATGGCGCTGTCCGTCCGACCGTCATTGTTGCCAAGGGTCCGGCTGCCGGTCCGGCAAAGGCTCCGTCGACGGCAACTGCCTCGCCGCGCGCCTGATCGCGTTTCCGGGATGTGCCCGGCCTGGCCGGGCACTCTCAGAACCTGAATGTGTCCGGGTGTGACGGGCGTTTGCCCGTCACTTCCGACAAGTAATAGGATAGGAACCCGAACCCATGGCAATGAGTGTCGGCTCGGAAGGCGGCGATGATAATCCGTTGTCAGAGATCAACACGACGCCGCTCGTCGACGTCATGCTGGTTCTGCTGATCATCTTTCTCATCACCGTTCCCGTCGTGATTCAGACGGTTCCGCTTCAGCTTCCCAAGGTTGTGAACGAACCGACCACTTCCAAGCCCGAAAACGTCGTGCTTTCGGTGCGTGAAGTGAACGGCCAGTGCGAAACCTATTGGGGCGTCCAGCGGGTGCCGGACAAGAAGTCCCTGCTTGATCGTGGCGTTGCTGCGCTGAGGAAGGAAATCGAACGTCAGGAAGCTGCCGGTGGTGTCACCGAACTGCCTGAAGTTCACATCCGCGGCGATTCGAATGCAGCCTATCGCTGCATTGGCGGCGTCGTCTTCACCATGCAGCGTGCTGGCTTTGTGAAGGTCGGCTTCATTTCGGAACCGCCCCCCGGCTATCACGCCGCGCGGCTCTGATCCGGTCTTGAAGGAGTAGTACATCATGGCGATGTCAGTTGGAGGATCGGGCGGTGATGCCGAACCGATGATGGACATCAACACCACGCCGTTGATCGACGTGATGCTGGTGCTTCTGATCATGTTCATCATTACCATCCCGGTTCAGACTCACGCGGTGAAGCTTGATTTGCCGCAGAGCACGAACGACCAGACGCCGCCGCCGGTCGATCCGATCAAGAATACGGTCAATATCGACCCGGCTGGTACGGTTTTCTGGAATGGCAGCCCGGTCAATCTGCCGACGTTGAAGAGCTATATGTCTCAGACGACGCGGATGGACCCGGAACCTGAACTGCATCTCGAGCCCGATCCCAACGCACGTTATGTGGTTGTTGATCAGGTGCTTGCAGCAGCCAAGCAGGCCAATGTGACGAAGATGGGTTTTGTCGGAAACGAGCGCTACGCCGCTGATTGATCGACAGGACAGGCATTATGGAAAGGGCGGGCCGAAAGGCTCGCCCTTTTCATTTGCCCAGTGTCCATCAACGCCTCTGACAGGGGCTGCCCTTGACTTGCCCTTGTTCAGTTCGAGAACCGGAAGGGAGGCGTGGCAGGAAATTGCTGCCCGACAACAAGTCCCGGCATTGGCGCTGACTGATATGCAGGAACACCGCCACCGCAGGCTGCCTGCAGCGTCATTGCCAACGCCGTCAGTCACATTGGGCAAGCTGTGATAAACGCGGCTCCTGGGTCAATTCGCCAGCCGTTCCGATAGACGGCCAATCATGGGGCTTTACCCATCCCGCTGCCGCGATGAACCGATCAGTGAGCCTGACCATATAAAGGTTGGTATATTTGATGCGCGCTGTCGTTAGCGGGCAGCAGCTTCGCGCCATGGCTATAGGCGCCAGGGGCTATGTGCTCCCACCACAACGGGTGAGATGAAACCGTGGTCTGTGAAAGCCGGCTCAGAGGCGCGCAGCGGTAGTGCGCCAGGAAAGCCCGTCAGGCGGTCTCGAACTGCAACCTTGCGAGCCGGGCGTATAGACCGTCATGAGTCAGCAGCATGTCATGGCTGCCTTCCTCCACGATCCGGCCGCTATCCATGACGATGATTCTGTCTGCATTGCGCACGGTCGAGAGGTGATGTGCGATCACCAATGTGGTGCGATGCGCCATCAGCCGTTCCAGCGCCTGCTGCACCAGCCGTTCGGATTCCGAATCCAGCGCCGATGTCGCTTCGTCCAGCAGCAACAGTGGGGCGTCGCGCAAGACCGCCCGCGCAATCGACAGCCGCTGGCGCTGACCGCCGGAAAGACGGGCGCCGCCCTCGCCAAGGAAGGTGTCCAGCCCGTCGGGCAGGGCACGCAGGAAATCGGAAGCATTGGCGGCATCGGCAGCGGCCCACAGTTCGTCCTCGCTCGCGTCCCACCGGCCATAGCGCAGATTGTCGCGCGCGGAGGCGGCGAATATCACGCTTTCCTGCGGCACCACGGCAATATGGCGGCGAATATCGGCAGGATCGGCATCTGGCAGAGCAACGCCGTCGAGCAATAGCCGGCCCTGTTGCGGGTCATAGAAGCGCTGAACGAGCTGGAACAGGGTGGTCTTGCCCGCGCCGGACGGGCCGACGATCGCCACGCTTTCGCCTGGCGCGACGGTAAGTGAAAAATCACGTAGCGCCGCCGTGTCCGGCCTGCTGGGATAGAAGAAGCTGACATTGTCGAACGTCACCCGGCCAGTCACCGGGTCGGGCAATACCAGGGGGCGGGCTGGTGCGCGAATCTCAGCCTCTGCCTGCAGCAGCTCGGACAGTCGGGTTGCTGCACCCGCACCACGCAGAAGGTCGCCGTAAACTTCGGTGAGCGCGCCAAAGGCGCCGGCAACAAGACCGCCCGTCAGCACAAATGCAGCGATTTCGCCGCCCGTCATTCGCCCGGCGGCAACATCCAGCGCGCCTTCCCACAGTACCAGCGTGATTGCGCCAAAGATCAGGCCGATGACAATGGCCGTCATGATCGCACGGACGACGATGCGCAGCCGGGCCGTGGCAAAGGCGCGTTCCACCGCCATGCCGAAACGGGATGCCTCACGCGCTTCCTGCGTGAAAGCCTGGACGATTTTCATCGCGCCAAGCGTTTCAGAGGCAAGCGCACCCAGATCGGCGATCCTGTCCTGGCTGTCGCGCGAGAAAGCCCGCACGCGCCGGCCGAGCAGCACGATCGGCCCGACGACCAGCGGGATACCCAGCAGCAGCATGGCCGCCAGCTTTGGTGACAGGGTGAAAAGATAGGCGATGCCGCCAATGCCCATCACCAGATTACGCAGTGCAACCGAGACGGTGCTGCCGATCACCTGTTCGATGATCGCGGTGTCCGCCGTCAGCCGCGATGCGATTTCCGACGGGCGGTTTTCTTCAAAGAAACGTGGCGCAAGGGTCAGCAGATGTGCCTGTACGGCAAGCCTGATGTCCGCGACCACCCGTTCGCCAAGCCATGAAACGAAGAAATAGCGACAGGCGGTTGCGATCGCCAGCACCACCACCACGCCCAGCAGACCATAGAAATAGGGAGCGATATGCGCTTGTGTGCCGCTGCCGAGAAAACCCTTGTCGATCACCATCATGAAGCCGCGCGGAATGCCCAATGTGGCCACGGCGGCGATCAGCAGGGATATAGCCGCGCCGATCAGTTTGAACGGATAACGGCGGACGAACTGCCACAGCAGCGCGAGCTTGGACAATCGTCGTTCGCGCGTCGATCCTGAAGCCGCTTCATTGGGTGCCGACGCATCCGGCGCGGGCAGGTCGGTGGCTGGCTGGGCGTTTGGCATGTCGTGGGCTGAGTAGCAGGCCGGGCGATGCGCCTCAATGACGCAAAATGCCCAGCCTGCCGATAACGCTTATTTCATCAGCACCAGTTCTTCGGCCGAGCTGGGATGAATGGCGACGCAATCATCGAACTGCGCCTTGGTGAGGCCCGCCTTCACCGCGACTGCGACAACCTGGAGGATTTCCGGCGCGTCCGGGCCGATCAGATGCGCGCCAACCACCTTGTCGGTAGCCGCATCGACGACCAGCTTGTAGAGCGACCGTTCGTTGCGGCCGGCGAGTGCATTCTTCATCGGCCGGAAATCGGACGTGAAGATCTTCACCGAACCAAGCACATTGCGGGCTTCCGCCTCGGTCAGGCCGACGCCGGCAAGCGGCGGATGGCTGAACACGGCCGACGGGATGCAGTCATAATCCACCTTGCCCGGCTTATCTCCAAAAATGGAGTCGGCGAAAACCTGCCCCTCGCGGATGGCGACGGGGGTCAGCTGCACACGGTTGGTGACATCGCCCACGGCATAGATGGACGGACAGGTGGAGCGATTATCCGCGTCGACCTTTACCGCGCCATTGCGGTCGAGCTCGACACCGGCATTTTCCAATCCCAGCCCATCGGTGTTCGGTACGCGACCTGTGGCGAACATCAGCGTGTCGCATTCAATGGGGTCGCCGTTGCCGACATGGACGGTAAGCGTGCCGTCTTCGTTCTTCACCACCTTTTCAAAGGGTGCGTTGAAGCGGAACTGGATGCCCTTGGCGGTGGAAATCTGGAGCAGCCTGTCGCGGATCTGCTCGTCATAGCCGCGCAAGATCTGGTCCGAACGATTGACGATCGTCACCTGAGAACCGAATTCGTTGAACACGCCGGCGAATTCATTGGCGATATAGCCGCCGCCGGCAATGACGATGCGCTTGGGCAACGCGTCGAGATGAAAGGCCTCGTTCGAGGTGATGCCATGTTCATGGCCCGGGCAATCCGGCACATGCGGCCGCGCGCCGACGGCAATCAGGATTTTGCCGGCGGTGATTTCGCGGTCGTCGATGCGCACGCTGTTCGGTCCGGTGACGACGGCGCGGCCAAGCAGCACCTCAACCTTATGGTTGCTGAGCGTCTGGGTATAAAGGCCGTTCAGGCGCGAGACCTCCCCCAGCACATTGTCGCGCAGGGTCGCCCAGTCGAACCGGGCATCCTTTATGTCCCATCCGAACTTTTTGGCGTCTTCCAGATCTTCGGCAAAATGGGCGCCATAGACGAGCAGCTTCTTGGGTACGCAACCGCGGATGACGCATGTGCCGCCGACCTGATGCTCCTCCGCCACCGCAACGCGTGCGCCATGTCCGGCTGCGATGCGCGACGCGCGCACCCCACCCGAACCGGCGCCGATCACGAAAAGATCATAATCAAAGCTGGTCATGCAAACACTCCTTTGCCTACCCTGCTAGCCGCCTGTCGACCGGCCTTCAAACAGGGATTTCCATCAATCCTGATCAAAAGCCTTTCATTGCGCTGTCAGCACGGAAAATGCCGAAAGAGGGAACAGGGCAGGGCGGCGACGCTGCGAGGCAGGCAAACGCCTTATTCCCATCAAGATTCATGGCTATGGAAGGGAAGCAGGAATATCGTCCGGGACCCGAAAATTGCTTTCGCAACGCAGCCGCTATGCCCTCAAGGCGCTTGTCCATCTCGCCAGACGTTATGGCGGGGAGCCGCGGCAGGTTACGCTGATCGCCGATGCGGAAAATATCCCGCGCAAGTTTCTTGAGGCGATCATGTCGGATCTGCGCCGCGCCGGGCTGGTGGTCAGCGTGCGCGGAAAACACGGCGGTTATGAATTGTCGCGGCCCCCGGCGGAGATCGCCTTCGGTGAAATCATCCGTGCAACGGATGGACCATTGGCGCTGGTGCCGTGCGTCAGCAAGAAATTTTATCGCCGCTGCGAGGATTGCCACGACGAAACCACCTGCGCCATCCGCCGGGTGATGGCCGATGTGCGCGAGGAAGTGTCGAGTATTCTGGACAACACCAGCCTAGCTCATGCCGCGTCGCTCGGCTGCGGGGATGAGGCCGCGCATTGGCAGGATGACGCCGCCTGACCGGAACTGTCGCCGGCATGTCCGTACCGGGAACCTTTCTTCGATCTGACCGCTCTAGTCGGGAATGAGATTGAAGGATCGGGACAGATGATTGGCAAGGTCATTGGTGCAATCGCGGGGCAGCAGGCCGCAAAGCATATCGGCGGCAAGAACGAAGCGTTGGGTGCCATCGCCGGCGCAGCCGCTGCAACGGCCCTCAGCCGGGTGAAGCCGATCCGGCTGCTGGCGCTGGTGGCGGGCGGTTTCGCGCTGAAACATTATATGGACCGGCAGTCGAACGCTCCATCCACGCCCGCTGCAGCGAAAAAGGACAATGTTCCTCCCACGGCTTCGACCGGGCCGGCTTTCCAGTCGGCCGAATAGGCTGGCGGCAGCGCCGCAGCTGCGGCGAGCGGCAACACGGTTTAACAAATGGGCCTGGCGGTGTCCGCTGGGCCTGTTTGCAGGTGCTAATGGCTGTTGGCGCCATAAATCCGTTGATCGATCAATGAAAACCGTCCATTCTCTTGCCAATTCTGGGAAGAGGATAAACCATGAACGCGCCTTTCAAGCTGGATCAGGTCGACCGGATTCGCGCGCAGTTGCTGAAGGAGCCGTCACGGCTGCTGATCGACGGCGAATGGGTGGAAGCCGCATCGGGTACGACGTTCGAGGTTCATGATCCTGCGACGGGTGATGTCATCGCCCATGCCGCGCAGGGCGGCGTCGAGGATATCGGCCGGGCGGTGAAGGCCGCGCGCAAGGCATTTCGCAATTCATCATGGTCGACGATGGTGCCGGCGCAGCGTGCGGCATTGATGCACAGGCTTGCCGACCTAATCGAGGAAAATGCCGATGAGCTGGCGCTGATCGAATCACTCGATGGGGGCAATCCCATTGGCTCCACCCGTCATGTCGACATCACCTGGGCGCCCGCATCGCTGCGCCACATGGCCGGTTGGGCGGACAAGATCGCCGGGGAAGTGCCACTGGCGCCGGCGGGTTCGCCCGGCTTCGCCTATACACTTCGTGAACCCATTGGCGTGGTCGGTGCCATCACGCCGTGGAATGCGCCTTTCCTGATGGCGGTCAACAAGATTGCGCCCGCGCTGGCCACCGGCTGCACGGTGGTGCTGAAACCGGCGGAACTTGCACCGCTGACGGCCTTGTTCCTTGGCCGGCTGATCGTCGAGGCGGGCTTTCCCGCGGGCGTGGTCAACATCGTGACCGGCCTTGGCGGCACCGCCGGTCAAGCCTTGGTCGACCATCCCGATGTCGACAAGATTTCCTTTACCGGATCGACACGCGTCGGCCGTTCCATCCTTCAGGGCGCCGCGCTCAACATGAAGCGGGTGACGTTGGAACTTGGTGGCAAATCACCGATCATCATCTATCCCGATGCCGATATCGAACGCGCGGCAAAGGCGGTGGCGCAGGAAATCTGTTTCAAGACAGGCCAGTTCTGCGCGGCCGGCACGCGCCTGTTCGTCCATGCCGATGTCCATGATGCGGTGGTAGACGCCATTCGCGCGGCGATGGAGCAGGTGAAGGTAGGCCCTGGCCTTTCCGCCGAGACGCAGATGGGGCCGATCATTTCGGAAAAGCAGCTTGAACGGGTGGTCAGCTATATCGAAGCGGGCACCAGTGCCGGCGCAACATTGGTGACGGGCGGCAAGCGCATCGGCGATAGCGGCTGGTTCGTGGAGCCGACGTTGCTGACGGGCGTGCGTGCGGACATGAGCGTGTTTCGCGACGAGATTTTCGGGCCGGTGCTTTCGGTAGTTCGTTTCGACGATGAAACCGGCCTGGACGCCGTGGCCGGCATGGCGAACGACACCGATTACGGCCTCGCCGCAAAAATCTGGACGCGCGACCTGGGCACCGCCCACGGGCTTGCCCGACGCATCGGTGCGGGCACCATCACCATCAATGGCGGCGGCGGCAGCTCTCCCATGCCGTTCGGTGGTTACAAGCAATCGGGCCTTGGCCGCGAAGGCGGGCACGAAGGCGTGCTTGCCTATACCGAGGTGAAGACCGTTTCCGTCGGTTTCTGAACCGGCCGTTCCAACAGTCAGCAGAACGAATGACAAAGGCATCGACCGTCATGGCCCCGGCCGTGACGGCCGGATGCGGGGAAAGCGTGGAAGCAATGACCAGCAGCTATGATTATATCATCGTCGGGGCCGGATCGTCGGGATGCGTGCTCGCCAACCGGCTTTCGGCCAACCCGAACAACCGCGTGCTGCTGCTGGAGGCAGGCGGCCCCGACAAGGGCGCCCTGTTCGCAATGCCGCTGCGCTGGTTCGAGGCGATGATCAACCAGAAGATCGGCTGGGGCTTCATGTCCGAACCCGAACCTTATGCCGACGACCGGCGGATTCCAGCGCCGCGCGGCAAGGTGCTTGGCGGTTGTTCCTCCATCAACGGCATGATGTATTCGCGCGGCAACAGCGCGGATTATGACCAATGGGCACAGATGGGTTTACAGGGCTGGAGCTTTGCCGACGTTCTTCCCTATTTCCGCAAGTCCGAAAGCAACTGGCGCGGGGAAAGCGAATTCCACGGCGGATCAGGCCCGCTCACCGTATCGAAGCATAACACCGATGATTATGCCTATCCGCGGATGATCGAGACGGCGGAAAGGCTGGGTTACAAATATCTCGATGATTTTCATGGCGCCGAGCAGGAAGGCTTCAGCACGCCTGATTTCACCGTGCACAACGGCCGGCGCGGCAGCACCGCCCAGCGTTATCTGAAGCCGGCGATGACACGGCCCAATCTGCGTGTTGAAACCCATGCGCTCACCACCCGTGTGCTGGTGGATGGCGGGCGCGCCATCGGCATCGAATATGAACAGAACGGCGAACGCAAGACTGCCCATGCCGGGGAAGTGATCCTGTCGGGCGGTGCCTTCAATTCACCGCAGTTGCTGCTTTTGTCGGGCATCGGCCCGGCGGACGAAATCCGCGAACATGGCATCAATGTCGTCCATGATCTTCCCGGCGTCGGCCGCAATCTGCAGGATCATGCCTCTATCGGGATGATCTATGACGCTGCGGGCAATTTTACCTATGACCGCGACCTGCGGCTGGACCGGATGGCGCTGTCGCTGCTGCGCTGGCATTTGTTCGGCACCGGCATCGTCGGCGATCTGCCAGTGGGCGCGCAGGCATTCATCCGTACGCGCGAAGGACTGGACCGGCCCGATCTTCAGGCGCTGATCAGCCCCATCGCCATGGACGCGCGCGTCTGGTTCCCCGGATGGCGCAAGGCGCGCGGCGATGTATTCACCATTGCCAATGTGCTGCTTCACCCCGAAAGCCGTGGGTGGGTGAAGCTTGCCTCCGCCAATCCGAAGGACAAGCCGCGTATCCGCTTCAACCTGCTGGAGAGTGAGGCGGATCGCGCAGCCTTCCGTCGCTTCATCCGCTTCACGCGTGAGTTCTTCACCACGGAACCGGCGCGCAGCCTTGTCTCACGCGAAATCGCGCCAGGCGCGGATCAGCAGAGCGATGCGGAACTGGACGCCTTTGTGCGCGCACGCATCGGCACCGCCATGCACCCCACGAGCAGCTGCGCCATGGGCAATGGCGTCGAAGCGGTTCTGGACAGCGAACTGAAGGTACACGGCATCGACGGTTTGCGCGTGGCGGATTGTTCTTCAATGCCCACCATTCCGGGCGGCAACACCAATGCGCCGGCGATCATGCTCGCCGAAAAGGCAGCCGACATGATCCTTGGCGCTCCAGCGCTGGCGCGCGCCGCCTGAACGATCTTCATCCAGGGAGCAGGAATAATGACCGACGACGGGCTTGGCCTGAAATACGAACATGCGTTCGACATACGCATCAATTTCGACAAACGCTGGATGTTCGGCCCGATTTCGGGCGGGACGCACCATGGCTATACCTCCATCGGTGAGGGATCGACCGTGTCTGGCCCGCGCCTCAACGGGAAGCTGGTGGATTATAGCGGCGCGGACTGGCCGGTCGTGCGGCCCGATGGCGTGGTGGAGCTGAACGCCCATTACATGATCGAGGCGGATGACGGCACACGCATCTATATCCGCAACATGGGCTATGTACATGGCCCGCTGCGTGCGCCGGGGCAGGGGCCGGATGAAGAACCGTCCATCCCCGCATATTTCCGCTGCACGCCCTATTTCCGCGCACCGGAAGGCCCTTATGGCTGGCTCAATCGCACCGTGGTCGTCGGCGTCGGCAAGCGGGTGCCGCATCTGAACCCGGGCGATCCGCCCGATCATTCGCTGTTCCGCTATTACGCGGTGATCTGACAGTCTGGCGGCGGTCGTTCAGCAGCAGCGGCCGCCGCCACTGCCATAGCGCGCCTGCTGGCGATCACGGAAGAATTGGGCGCGAGTCATCGGCGTTCGTTCCGGATGATGGGCACGGACATGATCGACATAGGCCTGATAGTCGGGCAGGCCCACCATCAGCCGTGCCGACTGCCGGGCCATGCGCAACCCCGTCAACAATCCGTGCCACAGCGCCTTTGGCATCATTCCGCCGCCGCGAGCAGTGGGGGCACTTCCCGTGCCGTCCATTTGTCCGTCCGCGCCGCCGCCATACACGCGCGCACGCCATAGGTGGCGATCGACACCACCACCAGAATGAACAGCGCGCACAGCGCCGCGTCGACACGGTCGTTGAGGATGATGCGGCTCATCTCCCCTGCGGTTTTAGCCGGGGCCAGCACTTCCCCTTCTGCCAAAGCCGCGCTGAAGCGGCTGGCATGGGACAGGAAACCCACTTTCGGATCGGCCGAGAAGAGCTTGAGCAGCCCTGCGCTGACCGTGCAGGCGACAAGCCATAGCGCGGGCACGATGGTGACCCAGGCATGGGCCTGCCGCTTCATGCGGAAGATGACGACCGTTGCCAGCGTCAGCGCGACGGCGGCAAGCATCTGGTTCGATATGCCGAACAGCGGCCACAGCGTGTTCACCCCGCCCAGCGGATCGGTGACGCCCTGGTGGAGGAAATAGCCCCACGCCGCCACACACAGGCCGGTGGCGACAATGCCGGGGCCGATGGCGGATGGATCGCGGAAGCGTGGCACCGCCAGCCCGATCAGATCCTGTAACATGAAGCGCCCGGCGCGGGTGCCCGCATCCACGGCGGTGAGGATGAACAGCGCCTCGAACAATATCGCGAAATGATACCAGAAGGCCATCATCGCCTTGCCGCCGATCACATGGCTGAAGATCTGCGCCATGGCGACGGCCAGTGTCGGTGCGCCGCCGGTACGGGAGATAATGCTGGCTTCACCCACCTGCCGCGCGGTTTCGGCAATCATGCCGGGCTGGATGGGAAAGCCCATTGCCGTCACTGCCGCCGCCGCACTTTGCGGCGTGGTGCCGATCAGCGCCGCAGGACTGTTCATGGTGAAATAAATGGCCGGATCGAGGATCGATGCCGCCACCAGTGCCATCACCGCGACGAAGCTTTCCATCAGCATCCCGCCATAGCCGATGAAACGGGCATCGCCTTCGCTGGCGATCAGCTTCGGCGTGGTGCCGCTGGCGATCAGCGCATGAAAGCCCGACACGGCACCACAGGCGATGGTGATGAATAGGAACGGAAACAGCGCGCCGGACCAGACAGGGCCGCTGCCGTCGATGAACTTCGACAGCGCCGGCATCTTCAGTGGCGGGCCCATGATGGCGATACCAATGGCAAGCGCGGTGATCGCGCCGATCTTCAGGAAGGTGGACAGATAATCGCGCGGCGCAAGCAGCAGCCATACCGGCAGTACGGATGCCACCGCGCCATAGCCGATCAGCAGCCAGCAGAGCTGGATCGGCGTCAGCGTGAAAATAGCGGCAAGCGCCGGCGTTTGCGCAACATGCTGGCCATAGAGGATGGCGGCGATCAGGCCGATAACGCCCAGCACCGACACTTCGCCAACCGCGCCCGGGCGCAGATAGCGGGTATAAAGCCCCATCAACACGGCGATCGGCATCGTCGCCGCCACGGTGAACAGGCCCCATGGGCTGCCGGCCAGAGCGCGCACCACGATAAGCGCGAGCACGGCAAGAATGATGACCATGATCATGAAGGCACCGAACAGGGCGATTGTGCCCGGCACCGGCCCCATTTCCGAACGGATCAATTCGCCGAGCGAGCGGCCATCGCGGCGCATGGAAATGAACAGCACCATGAAATCCTGCACCGCGCCGGCGACGACGACACCGGCCAGAATCCACAGCAGGCCAGGAAGATATCCCATTTGTGCGGCAAGCACGGGGCCAACCAGCGGTCCGGCGCCGGCAATGGCAGCGAAATGATGGCCGAACAGCACATTGCGGTTGGTGGGCACATAATCCAGCCCATCATTGCGTCGTACCGCCGGGGTAGGACGGCCGGGATCGAGCTGCATGACGGTGCGGGCGATGTAGAGGCTGTAATAACGATAGGCGATCAGATAGGTGGCGACCGCCGCGACGATGACCCATAGCGCATTGACATGCTCACCGCGTGCGGTGGCGATCACCGCAAAGGCCAATGCCCCTGCAATCGTGAGGATGATCCATGGTCCATGTTTCCTGATCATCGCTGCGCCACCCCCTCCGCCGCCTGAATATTCTGTTGTTCGGCGGCACTTCTAGGATGGTTACCGCCACGCTGAAAAGAGCTTTCAGGCGCTGGTTTCGGTGCCGGGCAAAGAAACCGGACTGGCGATGGCTCAGTGGCCCATGCCCTTCATTGACGTGCAACATGCTGGCGATTTGCGATATTTGCCTTCAACGGTGCGATGGGCCGTTCATTTAGCGAGTCAAATGACTTGGCGGTAAAGCCCCTGATTATGATAGATTTCTGCCAGTGCGATAACCGGGGGACGCGACATGGCGAAGCTGGGAGGATGGACGACTGGGCTTAAGGCGCTGCTGCTGCTTTGGCTGGCGATTCTGGCGCCTGCCATGGCCAATGCCACCAGTCTTTACGAACAACCCAAATATGCCGCCATATTGATGGACGCGAACACCCATGAAGTGCTTTACGCGCGCCGGGCGGACGAACTGCGCTATCCCGCATCGATCACCAAGGTGATGACGCTTTACCTCGCGTTCGAAGCGATCGAGGCCGGCAAGCTGAAGCTGACCGATCGCGTGCCGATTTCCCGCCATGCCGCAGCACAGGCGCCGTCGAAGCTCGGGCTTCGTGCCGGTAGCAGCCTGTCGGTGGATGAAGCGATCCGCGTCATTGCCGTCAAATCCGCCAATGACATCGCCGTGGCGCTTGGTGAAAAACTTGCCGGCACCGAAACCGCCTTCGCTGCGAAGATGACCGCCAAGGCGCATCAGCTGGGCATGAAGAACACCCACTTCGTCAATGCTTCGGGTCTGCCGGCACCGAAGCACCTGACGACGGCGCGCGACATTGCCATCATGTCGATGGCGATGATCCGCAATTTTCCGCATTATTACAGCTATTTCAGCCAGCAAAGCTATAGCTGGGGAAAGCAGACGCTGACGAACCACAACCATCTGCTTGGCAAGTTGCCCGGCGTGGACGGCATCAAGACCGGCTTCACCAATGCCGCCGGTTTCACCTTGGCTGCGTCAGCAGTGCGCAATGGCCGGCGTCTGGTTGCGGTTGTGCTTGGCGGTCCCTCCACCGCGGCGCGCGACGCCAATGTTACAGCGCTGATCAATGCCGGTTTCGATGTCATCAATCAGCGGACGCGGGGACAACGCACCACTGTGGCCGCCAATCTGAACGAGCCTGCCATGGAACTGCCGGCGCGCGGCTATGCCCTTGCCATTGAACAGGGCTCTGGCGACGACCGTGTCGTTGGCAGTGGCGGCAAGCTGCTCCAGCATTGAGGCAAGCCTGTATCAACGAAGCGGGGGTGAGGCGGGCCGTTGTGCCCGCCTTTAATTCATCCTGGATTCTGCGTCGGGCCGGTGCGGCCTTATTCCACCGTCACTGATTTGGCGAGGTTGCGCGGCTGATCGACATCGGTGCCCTTGGCTACTGCGACGTGATAGGCAAGCAGTTGAACCGGGATGGCATAGACCAGCGGCGCGATCAGCGGATGCACCTTCGGCATTGTTATGGTGGCAAGGCAGCCGTCCCCGGCCTGGGCGATGCCGTCATAGTCTGAAATCAGCACCACCTGTCCGCCGCGCGCCTGCACTTCCTGCATGTTGGACACGGTCTTTTCAAACAGCGGACCTGACGGGGCGAGGACGATGACAGGCACATGCTCGTCGATCAGTGCGATCGGACCGTGCTTCATTTCACCCGCGGCATAGCCTTCGGCGTGGATATAGCTGATTTCCTTCAGCTTCAGCGCGCCTTCAAGCGCCAGCGGATAATCCGGCCCGCGACCGAGGTAGAGCACGTCACGCGCGCCGGCAATGCTGCCGGCCATCGCCTCGATCATGTCGTCATAGGCAAGCGCAGCGTTCAGCGCGGCCGGCGCTTCGGCAAGATGCCTGACGATCCGCCGCTCCTCGTCAACGCTCAACTTGCCGCGAGCGCGCGCCAGATTGGCGGCAAGCGCCGCCAGCACCGCCAGCTGGCAGGTGAATGCCTTGGTGGAAGCAACGCCGATCTCAGGCCCTGCGTGGGTGGGGAGCAGCAGATCCGCCTCCCGCGCCATTGACGATGTCGGCACGTTGACGACAACGGCGATTTTCTGCCCCTCGCTGCGGGCATGGCGCAGTGCGGCCAGCGTATCGGCGGTTTCGCCCGATTGGCTGATGAACAGGGCAAGGCCGCCCGGTTCCACCACCGGCTGGCGGTAACGGAACTCCGATGCGATATCCAGTTCCACCGGGATGCGGGCGAATTGTTCGAACCAGTATTTGGCGACCATGCCGGCATAGAAGCTGGTACCGCAGGCGACGATCGTCACCCGCTTGATCGCGCCAAGATCGAAATCGGGAATGGGCAGCGCCACCCGTCCTTCCAGCGGACGCAGATAGCTACCCAGCGTCTGTGCGACGACCACCGGCTGCTCGAAGATTTCCTTCTGCATGAAGTGGCGGTGATTGCCCTTGTCGATCAGCGCGCCAGTGACGCCGGACAAAGTGACCGGCCGTTCCACCGGCTGATCGTCCTTGTCGAAGATCGATGCGCCATCGCGGGTGATGACCACCCAGTCGCCTTCTTCCAGATAGGCGATGCGCTGGGTGAGGGGGGCAAGCGCCAGCGCATCCGAACCCAGATAGATTTCGCCGGCATTGTCCCCTTCGCCATAGCCCAGGACAAGCGGTGAGCCGAGCCGCGCCCCCACCAGCATGTCCGGATGGCTGCGGAACAATATCGCCAGCGCAAAGGCGCCGTGCAGTCGCTTCAGTGAACGGCGCACTGCCTCTGCCGGATCGGCGCCGCGATCGATTTCGCGGCTGATCAGGTGGGCGGCGACTTCGCTGTCCGTCTGCGATTCGAACACATGGCCATCGGCCTGAAGTTCTTCGCGCAGTTCCTTGAAGTTTTCGATGATCCCATTGTGGACCAGCGCCACCTCCCCGGTGGCATGGGGATGGGCATTGCTGGTCGTCGGTGCGCCATGGGTGGCCCAGCGGGTATGGGCGATGCCGGTGGTGCCGGGCAGCGGATCGCTGGCCAGCACGCGCGCCAGATTGTCCAGCTTACCCTCGGCGCGGCGCCGCTCTATCCGCTCGTCGACGATGGTGGCGACACCGGCGGAATCATAGCCGCGATATTCCAGGCGACGAAGCCCTTCCAGTAACCGGTCGGTAACGTCGGATGTTCCCAATATGCCGATGATGCCGCACATGTCGTTATTTCGCCTTTTTGCTTGCGCTCATTTTCGCGCGGAATTGCGTGCCCCATCCGGGCTTGTTCTGCTGATTGCCACGGGCGAGGCCAAGTGCGCCCGCCTCCACATCACGGGTGACGACCGATCCCGCGCCGATGATCGCTTCGTCACCGATCTTCACTGGCGCAACCAGCGCGCTGTTGGAGCCGATGAAGGCACCACGGCCGATTTCGGTGCGATATTTGAAGAAGCCGTCATAATTGCAGGTGATGGTGCCGGCGCCGATATTGGCATCCGCGCCTACATCGGCATCGCCGATATAGCTCAGGTGATTGGCCTTGGCGCCAGCACCCAGCGTCGTTGCCTTCAATTCCACGAAATTGCCGACCCGCGCCTTTTCGCCAATCACCACGCCGGGCCGCAGCCGTGCATAGGGGCCGATCCTTGCGCCACGGGCGATGCGGGCGCCTTCGATATGGCTGAAACCGTGAATGGTGGCGCCATCGGCAATGGCGACGCCGGGGCCGAAGAAGACATTGGGTTCGATCACCACATCGCGGCCGATCACCGTGTCATGGGCGAACCACACCGTTTCAGGTGCGATCAGCGTCGCCCCTTCAGCCATGGCGCGCGCGCGCCTGCGCTGCTGCCATTCCTGTTCGACGGTCGCCAGTTCGGCACGGCTGTTGATGCCTGCCACTTCATGCGCGTCGGTCTCGATGACGGCGCATGAATGACCATCGGCACCGGCCAGCATCACGATGTCGGGCAGATAATATTCGCCTGCCGCATTGGCGTTGCCGACGCGGGCAAGCAGTGGCCAGAGATGGCGCGCGCGCACGGCCATAAGGCCGGAATTGCACAATGTCACCGCCCGCTCGGCTTCTGTCGCATCCTTATATTCGACCATTTTGGCGATAATGCCATCGCCATCGGCGATGATCCGCCCATAGGCGAGCGGATCGGCCGGACGAAAGCCCAGAACGACAGCCATGGGTGCATCGGACGCGTTCAGCCTGTCGATCATCCGCTGCATGGTATCGGCCGAAACCAGCGGCACATCGCCATAGAGGACGAGGACCACGCCATCAAAGCCTGCAAGTGCTGCTTCGGCCTGTTGAACCGCATGGCCGGTGCCCAGTTGCGGTTCCTGTGTCACGACAGTGACATCAAGCGCTTCTACCGATTTTTCAACCTGTTCGCGGCGCGCGCCGGCAACCACCACCTGCCGTTCCGGACCAAGAGTGGCGACAGTGGAGAGGAGATGATGGAGCATCGGTTGCCCCGCGATCGGATGAAGGACCTTGTGGATGTCCGACTTCATCCGCGTGCCCTGGCCTGCCGCCAGAATCACGGCCGCGATCGGGTTCGATTTCATCGTTGCTCCCGTGGAAGGAAAGACGTCGCGCGATGCCATAGAAACCTTGCCAATACCATAGGATTACCGGCATCACCTGCCGATATGACCGATATGAGCAACAATTCGGCAGCAACCGCACTGCCGTTCGATCTTGTCGTTTTCGACCTTGATGGCACGCTTGTCGATACCGGGCCGGACCTTACCGCGTCGCTCAACCATGCGCTCGGCCGGCTTGGCCGGCAGACGGTGACGGAAGCCGCGGTGCGCGACATGGTGGGCCTTGGCGCTGCAAAGCTGCTGGAGCGCGGACTGGACGCCACCGGCGGCGGCACGCCCGAACTGGTGGCGGAAGGATTGGACTCCTTCCTTTCCTATTATGCAGCCAATATCTGCGTCCATTCCCGCCCCTTTGCCGGTGTGGAAGCAGCGATGGACCGGCTGGCCGACATGGGTGTGCGGCTGGCGATCTGCACCAACAAGCCGGAAGCGCTGAGCAGGGCGCTGGTCGATGCACTTGGCTGGACGGGCCGCTTTGCCGCCAATATCGGCGGGGATACGCTGGCGGTCCGCAAGCCGGATCCGGCGCATGTGCATGAGGCGGTGCAGCGGGGCGGCGGCGGACGCGCTGCCTTTGTCGGTGATTCGATCGTCGATGTCACTGCCGCCAGGGCAGCCGGCGTCCCTGTCGTCACCGTCGGCTTCGGCTTTGCCGATCGGCCTGCCGATCAATTGGGCGGCGATGTGCTGATCCACCATTATGATGAACTGCTGCCAGCGCTGGCCAGCCTCGTCCGAAGGGGGAGCGACAGGCAATGACCGATCCGGCCATCGTCCGCTATTGGGTGGGGCGGCTGCTTGCCGTGCTGCTGCTGGCGATGGCCGTCATCATCGCGGCGGTAACCGATATAGCGCCATGGTGGTTCGGCCTGCCGCTGGCGGTTGGCGCCGCTGCCGTGGGCAGGCTGCTTTCGCGCGATTCGCCGCCAGACGCGCCGAGGCGAATAGAGGCGGAGCCGCAGCAGGAGCCGGTGCCCCCGGCCGACGATCTGCCACCGATGGAAGAGCTGGTGGAACTGATCGAGGGGCCGTTGCTGATCGTCGACCCGCGCCGCAGGGTGGCGCTGGCGAATGGCCCGGCCCGGCGATTGCTGGGCGATCATATCGTGAGCCGCGACATCCGCCTGGCGCTGCGCCATGCCGCCGCCGTCGCGGTGCTGACCGATGGGGCACCGGCGGGCACCGAGATGGAATTGTCCGGCCTTGGCGCTGGCGAGCAGAGCTGGCTGTTGCGCGCAGACCCTTATCGTGACTGGCAGATCATCCGCCTGATCGACAGGACGCCGATCCGCGCGGCGGAACGGATGCGCGTCGATTTCGTCGCCAATGCCAGCCATGAATTGCGCACGCCGCTGGCGACATTGATCGGCTTTATCGAGACGCTGGAAGGCCCAGCCGCCGAAGACGCCGATGCGCGCCGCCGCTTCCTGGCGATCATGCGCGGGGAAGCGCAGCGGATGATCCGCCTGGTTGATGATCTGATGTCGCTGTCGCGCATCGAATCGAATAAGCATGCCGCGCCGGTCACACAGCTCAGCCTTCCGCCTTTGATCGACGAACTGCGATCGACGCTTGGCCAGCAGCTGGAAGCGGGCGGGCGTACGCTGATATTCGAAGCGCAGGGCGATATCCCGCCGATCATCGGGGATCGCGACCAGCTGTTGCAACTCCTCTATAATCTGGTGGTCAACGCCATCAAATACGGGCGTGCCGGGACGCCGATCACCATCGGCCTGCGCCGCGACGGACGTAACATGGTGCGGCTGAGCGTGACGGACGAGGGGGAGGGGATCGCACCCGAACATCTGCCCCGGCTGACGGAGCGTTTCTATCGCGTCGATACCGGCCGGTCCCGCGCTGTCATGGGAACCGGTCTTGGCCTTGCCATCGTCAAGCACATCATGGAACGGCATCGCGGTCAGTTGCTGATCGACAGTGAACAGGGCGTGGGAACGCGCGTCACCGCACTGCTTCCCGCCGCCGGTGCCGACGGAAGCTGACACCGGGCCGTATCATGCCTCGCCATCGGTCATGCGCGGATTCCTCAGGTTTTCCGTCACCGGCCGCTGTCATCAAGCCGTAACATAATTGTCTCAAAAGCACAGCCTGACGGTAACGGATCGATCATCGAACCGACTTAGAGGGCATGTCAGTGAAACAGTTCACCATCACCGGAAAGGGGATTGTTCTGGCAACCAGGCTGCTCTTCGCATCGGCGGCATTGACCGCGCTTCCATCCTGCCAGGGTATCGGCCCGGGCGCAGGGGAAGCGCGCACGCAGATCCGTGCCGTCGGCTCCTCCACCGTCTATCCATTTTCAACGGCAGTTGCCGAAAACTTCATGCGCAAGAACCCGCGCTTTCGCCCGCCGATCATCGAATCGACCGGCACCGGTGGCGGCATGAAGCTGTTCTGCGGTGGCATAGGTTCGCAACATCCGGACATTGAAAATGCATCGCGCCGCATCAAACCATCGGAAATTGCCACATGTCGCGCCAATGGCGTCACCAACATCATCGAACTGAAAGTGGGGCTGGACGGCATTGTGCTGGCCCAGTCCAACCGCGCGCCGGCTTTCGACCTCACCCCGCGCGACATCTACGCCGCCCTTGCCGCAACGCCGTTCGGCAGGCCTAACCGCGCAACGCTGTGGCGTGATGTCAATCCCGCGCTGCCGGCGGAACAGATCCGCGTCTATGGTCCGCCGCCGACATCGGGCACGCGTGATGCGCTGACCGAGCTGGTGTTGGAGGCCGGCTGTGCCGCCGACCCGGCTATGGCCGCGCTGAAGAAGAGCGACGAGCGTCGCTTCAGGCAGATTTGCGGCAAGGTGCGCGAGGACGGCGCCTATATCGAGGCCGGGGAGAATGACAATCTTCTCGTCCAGAAGATCGAGGCGAATCCCGGTTCCATCGGTATTTTCGGATACAGCTATTATGAGGAAAACGAAAAGCAGCTGACCGGCCTGCCGATAAATGGTGTCAGCCCAGGCTATGATGCGATTTCAAGCGGCCGCTATCTCGCGTCGCGGCCGCTGTTCCTCTACATCAAGGGCGCCCATCTGCGCGCTGTGCCCGGCATAAGGGAGTTTCTGGCCGAGTTCAGCCGCGAGGCGAGCTGGGGCCCCGGCGGCTATCTCGCCCGCCGCGGACTGATCGCCATGCCCGCTGCCGAACGCGCGCGCTATGCCGCCATCGCCCGGTCGATGATCCCAATGGATCTGGCGAGCGTGCAATGACCATGACGTCTTCACTTCCACCCCTGCCGCTGGTGCCGCCGGCGATATGCTGCGGGCGCGCCGGCAATGGCGAAAGGACGGCTGCATGTCGCTGTTCATGATTTTCCTGCTGCTGATCGGGCTGGGCGGTATCGGCTGGATCAGCGCACGCATCCGCGCATCGGCCTTTGCCGCGCCGGTTGCCGGAACCGTGGGCGGTCGTGCCCATTCCCGTCCCGCGCAACATGCCTGGTATGTCGCGCTGTGGACGGCCGGCCCGGCACTGGCGATGCTGGCGCTGTGGAGCTGTGTGCAGCCAACGCTGGTCAATGCCGATGCCATCGCCTCGCTGCCTGCGATCGAAAGACCTGCGAGCGACGTTGAGCGCCAGTCGTTGCTGGCCGAGGTACACGCATTGGCCAGCGGCAGTATTCACGCCGCGTTCGATCCGCGCGCCGACGAAGCGCTGACGGGCTGGCGCCAGGCCCAGACGCGGTGGAGCCTGATCGCGCTTGGCGTGGCGCTGGCAGCTGCAATCGCGGGCGGGGCGTGGGGATTTTCACGGGTTCGCCCGGATTTTCGCGCCCGCAATGCCGTGGAGAGGGTGGTGATGTTCGCGCTGATCGGCGCATCGCTCATTGCGATCATCACCACCTTCGGCATCGTCGCGTCACTGCTGTTCGAATCGCTGCGCTTTTTCAAGACGGTGTCGCCGCTGGATTTCCTGTTCGGGCTCAACTGGTCGCCGCAAACCGCGCTTCGTGCCGATCAGGCGGGATCGAGCGGTGCTTTCGGCGCAGTGCCGCTGTTCTGGGGCACCATCTTCATCGGCGCGATCATCGCGATGGTGGTGGCCATTCCACTGGGGCTGATGAGCGCCGTCTATCTCACCCAATATGCCCGCCCGCGCACCCGCAGGCTGTTGAAGCCGATGCTGGAGATCCTGGCCGGCGTGCCGACCGTGGTCTATGGTTATTTCGCCGCACTGACCGTGGCCCCTGCGATACGCAGCTTTGCGGTGATGGTGGGCATTCCCGGCGCATCGTCGGAATCCGCCCTGGCCGCCGGTGCGGTGATGGGGGTGATGATCATCCCCTTCGTGTCTTCCATGGCCGATGATTCGATCAACGCTGTGCCGCGCGCCATGCGCGACGGATCGCTGGCGATGGGCGCGACGACATCGGAAACCATCCGTCATGTGCTGGTGCCGGCAGCACTGCCGGGCATCGTCGGCGGCGTTCTGCTGGCCGTCAGCCGCGCCATCGGGGAAACGATGATCGTGGTGATGGCGGCTGGCCTCGCCGCGAAACTGACCGCCAATCCATTCGCATCCGTCACTACCGTGACCACCCAGATCGTCCAGATTCTGACCGGCGATCAGGAGTTCGATTCGGCAAAGACGCTTTCGGCCTTTGCGCTTGGGCTGGTGCTGTTCGCGGTGACGCTTGTCCTCAACATCGTCGCGCTGCGCGTGGTGAAGAAATATCGCGAGGCCTATGAATGATGGCACAGGCAAATGTCACGACCATCGCCCGCGCGCCGACGGACTGGTCCAGCCCGGCCATGCAGGGGCGCATCAGGCGCCGCTATCGCAGCGAACGGCTGTTCAAGGCGGCGGGGCTTGGCGCGATCGGTATTTCGATGCTGTTTCTGGCGCTGCTGCTTGCCAATATGCTGCTGAATGGCGCGTCTGGCTTTCGCCAGACCGAAGTGCTGGTGCCGATCACGCTGGACCCTGGCGTGCTGATGCTGGACAGGGCACGGATCACCGGGCCGGAGGCCGAGCAGGCGCTGGCTGCGTCCAATCTTGACGGAATGACCGCTGAAGCCGCCGATGCCGCTTTCGGCAAGGGCGGAGCAAGGCTGGTTTCAGACGGTGCCTGGCTGCGTGTGCGCGAACGGCTGCTGGCTGATCCGGCGATGCTGGGGCGCACCGCATCCTTCTGGCTGCCCGCCGCCACGGCGCTGGATCAGGCGGCCAAGGGCAAGGCTGGCAGTCATGCCGATCCCGATGTGCAGGCGGCCTATGACAGGCTGAAAGCAGCGGGGAAGGTGCGCACCAGCGTCAACCTCGGTTTTCTCACCGGTGCGGATTCAACCGATCCCGTGCTTGTCGGTATATGGGGCGCGTTCAAGGGATCGTTGATCACCATGTTGGTGACGCTGATCATCAGCTTTCCCATCGGCGTGCTTTCCGCCCTTTATCTTGAGGAATATGCACCGCGTAACCGCTGGACCGACCTGATCGAAGTGTCGATCAACAATCTGGCGGCGGTGCCGTCGATCATCTTCGGCCTGCTTGGGCTGGCGGTGTTCCTGAACTTCATGAACATGCCGCGATCGGCGCCATTGGTAGGCGGGCTCACACTGGCGCTGATGACACTGCCGGTCATCGTCATCGCCGGGCGCAACGCGATAAAGGCGGTGCCGCCGTCGGTGCGGGATGCAGCGCTGGGCATCGGCGCTTCGCCCGTGCAGGTGGTGTTCCACCATGTCCTGCCGCTGGCGCTGCCGGGCATATTGACCGGCACCATCGTCGGCATGGCGCGCGCATTGGGTGAAACCGCCCCGCTGCTGATGATCGGCATGCGCGCCTTCATCGCCGCCGCGCCGGAAGGCGTTTCCTCGCCGGCGACGGTGCTGCCGGTGCAGATTTTCCTCTGGTCCGATGAGGTGAGCCGCGGCTTTGTCGAAAAGACATCGGCAGCGATCATCGTCCTTCTGGTCTTCCTGCTCGGCATGAACGGGCTGGCCATTTATCTTCGCAACAGGTTCGAGAGGCGCTGGTGAACAGGCAGCAGCAGATGCATTTGGTCCACACCGCCGATGAGGCGCAGGCCGAGCCGAAGATGACGGCGCGCAACGTCAACGTCTATTATGGCGACAAACAGGCGATCCGCGACGTCTCGATCGACGTCGACCAGGAGAATGTCACCGCCTTCATCGGCCCGTCGGGTTGCGGCAAGTCGACCTTCCTGCGCACGCTCAACCGGATGAACGACACGGTGGAAAGCGCCCGTGTCGAAGGGCTGATCACGCTGGATGGGCAGGACATCTATGCGTCCGGCATGGACGTCGTGCAGCTGCGTGCGCGGGTAGGCATGGTGTTTCAGAAGCCCAATCCATTTCCGAAATCCATTTATGAAAACGTCGCCTATGGGCCGCGCATCCATGGGCTTGCCAGTTCACGCGCCGATCTTGACGTCATTGTCGAAGGATCGCTGCGCCGCGCCGGACTATGGGATGAAGTGAAGGATCGACTGGCCGACAGCGGCACCGCGCTTTCCGGCGGGCAGCAGCAGCGGCTGTGCATTGCCCGCGCGATCGCCGTCGATCCGGAAGTGATCCTTATGGACGAGCCCTGTTCGGCGTTGGACCCGATTGCCACGGCCAAGATCGAGGAGCTGATCCACGCGCTGCGCGGCCGCTATGCCATCGCCATCGTCACGCACAACATGCAGCAGGCGGCGCGCGTGAGCCAGAAGACGGCGTTTTTCCACCTCGGCACACTCGTCGAATATGGCGACACGTCCGACATGTTCACCAACCCGCGTGAAACCCGCACCAAGGATTATATCACCGGCCGCTATGGCTGAGTGGGAGGGACATTCAATGGTCACGACTACTGGACACACGGTCAAGGCGTTCGACGACGATCTTGACGAGTTGCGTGCCCTCATCAGCCAGATGGGCGGGCTTGCCGAAGCGGCAATCGCCGATGCAGTGCAGGCGTTGCAGCGGCGAGACACCGAAATCGCGCTTCGCGTCGTCGACGGTGACAGGCGGATAGACACGCTGGAACTGGAAGCGGAGCGGCTGGCCGTGCGCCTTATCGCATTGCGCGCGCCCATGGCGGACGATCTTCGTGAAGTGGTCAGCGCGCTGAAGACCGCAGGCGTCATCGAACGCATCGGCGATTATGCGAAGAACATCGCCAAGCGGGTTGCAGTGATTGCCGATACCACGCCCATTCCGGCAATGAGCATCGTGCCTGAGATGGCACGGGTGACGGCGGAAATGGTGAAATCGGCGCTGGATGCCTTTGTCGCCCGCGATGCCGAAGGTGCCGCGCGGGTGTGCGAACGCGACAAGACGGTCGATGATTTCTACAACAGCCTGTTCCGCACCTTGCTGACCTATATGATGGAAAACCCCCATCATATCACCGCCGCCACGCATCTGCTGTTCATCGCCAAGAACCTTGAGCGGATCGGCGACCATGCGACCAATGTGGCGGAAATGGTCTATTATACCGCCACTGGCAGGCACATGGACGAGCGGGAAAAGGGCGGAGATGCCTTTCGCCTGCCGCAGCGGCGATAAGGGAGCGGCACGGCCATGGCTTCACGTCCGCATGTCCTGCTGGTGGAGGACGACCCCAATCTTGCGGAGCTGATCCGCTATAATCTGGAGCGCGAGGATTTCGAGGTGGAATCCACCCCGGATGGGGAGGAAGCGCTGCTGCTTGCCCGTGAAAGAGCCCCCGATCTGGTGGTGCTGGACTGGATGATCGAAAGCCTTTCCGGCATCGAGGTGTGCCGTCGGCTGCGCCGGATGAACGAAACCGCCAATGTGCCGATCATCATGCTGACCGCGCGGGTGGAGGAGGAGGATCGGATTCGCGGCCTGGAAACCGGCGCGGACGATTATATCACCAAGCCCTTTTCACCACGCGAGCTGGTGGCAAGGGTTTCGGCAGTGCTGCGTCGCGTTCGCCCGGCGCTGGCCGGCGGCGGGCTCAGCTATGCCGACATCGAAATGGACACGGTGGCGCATCGGGTAAGGCGCGATGGCAAGACGATTGCACTTGGGCCCACTGAGTTCCGCCTTTTGCGCCACTTCCTCGAGCATCCCGGCCGCGTCTTTTCGCGGGAACGGTTGCTGGACGCCGTCTGGGGCCAGGATTCGGACATCGAGCTTCGCACCGTGGACGTGCATATCCGTCGGTTGCGCAAGGCGATCAACGATGGCGGGCGCGCCGATGTGATCCGCACCGTGCGATCGGCCGGCTATGCCCTGGATGAGGAGTGAGGCCGAGGGAGGCGGCGAGCCAGCCGGCCCCCTTCAACCTTCCACGATCTTCAGGAAGCGCCGTTCCAGTGGGGCGAGGACGCTGGCGAGTTCATGCCCGCGTTTCAGCACAATGCCGCTCTCGCCGATCAAGGACCACATACCCTGCCGGTTGCGGAGCCCCGGGCGTTTTTCAACGCGACATTCAGGCCGTTCCGCCGCGCGGCGAAAAGCGCTGAACACGGCTGCATCGCTGCCAAGGTCAATCGCATAGTCACGCCAGTGCCCGGCAGCGACCATGCGGCCATAAATGTCGAGGATGCGGTTGAGTTCAAGCCGATCGAAGCCGACCTGCCGGGGACTGCCCGGAAACGGGGTTACAATACCCATCAGGCGTGATTGCGTTCCTTGTCGCCTTCACCATCGGCCTTGTCGCCGCCGCGTTCGTCGATCAGCGCCGCCAGCTTGTTGCGAAGCTGTTCCACCTCGCATTTCAGCACTTCCAGCTTTTGCGTTTGCGGGTCGAACATCTGGCTGCATGGTGTGCCATAGGGAACGAAAGGCTTGCTGTAGTTTTCGGCATCCATCAGCGTCGGCCGTGCCGGAATGCCGATCATCACCGCGCCTTCGGGCACATCCTTGGTAACAACCGCATTGGCGCCGATGCGCCCGCGCTTGCCAACGGTGATCGGCCCCAGCACCTGCGCGCCCGAACCGATGATGACACCGTCTTCCAGCGTCGGGTGGCGCTTGCCGGGAACGCCATTGTCGGGATTGGTGCCGCCCAGCGTGACGCATTGGTAGATGGTGACATTGTCACCGATGTCGGCGGTTTCGCCAATGACGGTAAAGCCGTGATCGATGAAGAAGTTACGGCCGATTCTCGCGCCGGGATGAATGTCGATCCCGGTCAGGAAGCGGGCGATGTGGTTGACCAGCCGGGCAAGGAAATACAATTCACCCTTGAACAGCCAGTGCGCCACGCGATGCAGCGCCAGTGCATGGACGCCGGGGTAGAGCAATATCTCCCAGCGCGATCGCGGCGCCGGATCGCGCGCCTTGATCGAATCCAGATAGGCGATCAGCCGATTGAACATGGCACCAAACCCCTTTGTTCAGGTCGCCTATTTAGGAGCGCGATTCCCGAAACACCAGAGGGGGAGGGCTTTTGCCGCCGCCAACACCGGTGAGGGCAGCGGCAAAGCTGGCTTTTGGCCGGTCAGACGGCGGTGGCGTGTACCTTGGCGACGGCGGCGATCACCGCGCCGACGCGCACTGCGGTCTGGATCGTCTCTGCGTTCACATTGTGATCGCGCAGCACCTTTTCATGGCTGTCGATGCACATGCCGCAGCCGTTCATTGCTGAAACAGCAAGGCTGAACAGCTCGAAATCGGCCTTGTCGATGCCGGGCGAGCCGATGACGTTCATCCGCAGCTTGGCCGGCAGCGTTCCATATTCCTTGTTGGAGGCAAGGTGGACGAAGCGATAATAGACATTGTTCATCGCCATGATTGCGGCGGCAGCGCGGGCGGCGTTCTTTGCCGCATCGGAAAGTTTTTCCTCCACTTCCTTTTCAACCGCATGGACGATCGGCTGATAGCCGGTGGCATGGGCGCAGGACAGCAGCAGCCCATATTTGCGCTGGTCGCCCAGCACCTGGTCACCAAGCAGCGAACCGACGTTCAACCGCAGGTCCTTGGCATAATCGGGCAGGGTATCCGCGAATTCCTTCAAAGACATTTTGGTTCTTCCTGTTCTGCGGGCAGAGAAAAGGCGCGAGGAGACTTGCTCCCCGCGCCTTCACGAGAGCCATGCGGCCTGGGGGGCGTCAGGCAGCCGGCTTCAGCACTTCCTCGCCCTGCGACCAGTTGCAGGGGCAGAGTTCATCCGTCTGGAGCGCGTCGAGAACGCGAAGCGCTTCCTGCGGGTTACGGCCCTGGTTGAGGCCATTCACCGTCACATGCTGGATGACATTGTGCGGATCGACGATGAAGGTGGCGCGATAGGCGACGCCTTCTTCCTTGGCGACGATGCCAAGTGCGCTGGACAGTTCCTTCTTGTTGTCCGCGATCCACTGGAAATCGCAGTTCGCAAGGCGTTCATCCGACTTGCGCCATGCGAAGTGGACGAAATCGGTGTCCGTCGAGGCGCCGATGAGGACGGCATCGCGATCGGCGAAATCATTCTTCAGTTCGCCATAGCCGATGATTTCGGTCGGGCAGATGAAGGTGAAGTCCTTCGGCCAGAAGAACACGACCTTCCACTTGCCGTTGGTTTCGGCGAGGTTGAGGGTTTCACCCGCGGGAAGGGCGCTGACGCCCTGCTGAACGGGAACGGTGATTTCAGGGAATTTATCGCCAACAGTCAGCATGAGGCTTTCTCCATTCATGGCCGGTGTGTTTGTGGAACTGGGTTATGACGCACTGGTGAAGAACGATCAAATAGATTATTCCTTTCTTATTGATCGATTGGAACGATAAATGATTCTACCTACGCTCAAGCAGCTCCAATATCTGGTGGCATTGCACGACCAAGGCCATTTCGGCCGGGCGGCGGATGCCACATTCGTCACCCAATCCACCCTTTCGGCAGGGCTGAGGGAATTGGAGGGGCTGCTTGGCGTGGTGCTGGTGGAACGCACGCGCCGGGTGGTCCGTTTCACGCCCCTCGGCGAACGGGTGGTTGCAAAGGCCCGGCGGGTGCTTCGCGAGGCGGAGGAATTGTCCGAGCTTGCCCGCGCTGCCGGCAAGCCGCTGGCAGGAGAACTTCGCCTGGGGGTGATTCCCACCATTGCGCCGTTCATGCTGCCGCGCGTGCTGCCACGCATCCGTCGCAAATGGCCTGAGCTGAAGCTGTTTCTGCGGGAGGAGACGAGCCAGCAGGCGTGCGAGTCGCTTGCCCGTGGCAATCTAGACTGCGTGCTGCTGGCACTGCCCTATGCCTGTGGCGATGTGGACAGTGCGGTGCTGTTCGACGACAGGCTGTTGCTGGCCTTTCAGCGCGGCACGCTGGGGGAAGGGAATGATCCGGTTTCTTCCCAGGCAATAGAGCCGGACAGGCTTTTGCTGCTGGAAGACGGCCATTGCCTGAAGGATCATGCCCTGTCCGCCTGCAATCGGCCGGAATTGCGAGCCGAAGCGACGATGATGGGCACATCGCTGCACACGCTGGTGCAGATGGTGGACAATGGTCTTGGCGTCACGCTGCTGCCGCAGATGGCTGTTGATGCCGGGCTGCTGGAAGGCACGGATGTGGAGGCGCGGCCGCTATCCGCAGAACATGCTTTCCGCGAGATTGCGTTGATCTGGCGGACGAGCAGCCCGCGCGCCAAGGAGTTTCAGATGCTGGCGGAAGAACTGAGGGAGGCGGCGCTGGAAGGCTGGGGCTGACCGGCAGACCGGGGGCAGCGAGGTTTGCGGATCAGTGCGCGCCCCAGCGTCTGGCGGCTTCATCGTCGCTGTTGCGCGCTTCCACCCACTGACGACGACCGTCGGAGAATTCTTCCAGTTTCCAGAAGGGGGCGCGGGTTTTCAGCCAGTCAATCAGAAAGGCACAGGCTTCGAGCGCGGCATGGCGATGACTGCTCGACACGGCGACCAGCACGATCCGTGCGCCGGGCTCCAGCCGGCCGACGCGGTGGATGATGGTCGCGGCATGGACCGGCCAGCGCTTGAAGGCTTCAGCGGCAACCTCGTGCAGCGCCTTTTCAGTCATCGCCGGATAATGTTCCAGTGTCATGGCCACAAGGCCATCATCGCCGCGCACGATGCCGGTGAAGCTGGCGACTGCGCCTGATCCGGCCTCCAGCAACGCAAGCTCTGCCCCGCTATCGAAATCCTGCGTCTGCACGCGGATGGACAGGGCAGGGGGTGCCGTCATCCCCCTGTCACCGGCGGGAAAATGGCGATCTCACGCGCATCGGCGATCAAGTCATGCGGGGTCGCAAAACGCTGGTCGACAGCGATACGCAGCCGTGCCGGATCGGCAAGAGCGGCGGCATGGCCGGCGCTGCGGCCGGTGAGCCAGTCGATCAATTGCGCAACGCTGTCGATGCCGGCAGGGGGTGTGACATCCTCACCATCCATGCCGATCTGTTCGCGCACCCAGGCGAAATAGAGGATCTGCATGACGGGTCAGTTCATGTGCTTCAGGCCGACGCGCAGATAATCCCAGCCGGTGACCAGCGTGAGGATTGCCGCGGCCCACAGCGTCGCCAGCCCGATCTGGTGGATGGCCGGCCAATGCGCGAATGCACCGCTGAGCAGCAGCGCGCCAAGCGAGATCATCTGGAATGTGGTCTTCCATTTCGCCAGCCGGCTGACCGGCACCGAAATCTGCAGCCCGGCAAGGAATTCGCGCAGGCCCGACACGGTTATTTCCCGCAGCAGGATGATGATGGCGGCAAGCACATGCCAGCCCCCGATGTCGCGCGTTGCCACCAGCATCATGATGACGGCGGCGATCATGATCTTGTCGGCAATGGGATCGAGGAACTGGCCAAGTTTCGAGACGGTACCGTTGGACCGCGCCAGATAGCCATCGAAATAATCGGTGATCCCGGCCAGGCAATAAAGCGCGAATGCCAGTGAATAGCCGAACCAGCCAGCGTCCCACATCAGCGCGACGAGCAGCGGCACCGCCAGAATACGCGAAAGCGTCAGAAGATTGGGCAGGGATGTCAACATGCGCGTCATGGTTTATGCTATCGGCGGCCCGGGCTCAATCTCCCTTGCGCCTGTTGATGACAGGATCATGGGTGAAGCGGATCAATCCACCCAGTCCAGCCCCATGTCGCGGTAGACGTCGCGATCCTCCGCCCAATCCGCCTTCACCTTCACATGCAGGAAAAGATGCACCTTGCGGTCCAGCTGCTCGCACAGTTCCGCACGCGCTGCCGCGCCGATGGATTTGATGCGGCTGCCGCCCTTGCCGAGCACGATCGCCCGCTGGCTTTCGCGCGCGATCAATATCTGCTGGTGAATGGCGACCGATCCGTCGCGCCGTTCCTCCCATTTTTCGACCTCCACGGTCGAATCATAAGGAAGCTCGTCATGCAATTGCAGGAACAGCTGTTCGCGCGTGATTTCGGCGCTGAGCAGCCGGGTCGTCACGTCCGACACCTGGTCTTCGGGGAAATGCCACGGCCCGGCGGGCATTTTTTCCGCAAGCGCCTGCTTCAGATCCTCCACCCCGTCGCCGGACGCGGCGGAAATCATGAACACATGATCGAAGGCCAGCCGCTGGTTGAGGTTGGCGGTCAGCACCAGCAGCGCTTCCTTGCTGGCAATATCGACCTTGTTGAGCACCAGGAACTTGGCACCCGGGCGCTGGGCAAGGCTGTCGACAATCGCTTCGACCTGCTCGTTCACACGGCCCTTTGCATCGACGACCAGCACGATGACATCGGCATCGGTGGCGCCTTCCCATGCGGCGGCAACCATTGCCCTGTCCAACCGACGGCGGGGGCTGAAAATACCTGGCGTGTCGATCAGCAGCAATTGCGCGTCACCAGTGATGGCAATGCCCATCAGCCGGGTGCGGGTGGTCTGCACCTTGGGGCTGACGATTGCCACCTTCTGCCCGACGAGTGCGTTGGTCAGCGTCGATTTGCCTGCATTGGGCGCACCGACGATGGCGACGACGCCGCAACGCGTTTCGCCATTTTCGTTATGATCGGTCATCTGCCTGTCGCCCATTGTCATTTCTTCAACATGTTCAGCATGGTTTCGGCCGCGCGGGTTTCGGCTTCCTGCTTTGATTTGCCTTCGGCTGATACCGGTTCGCGGCCCTTGATACTCACCTCCACCTCAAAACGGGGGGCATGATGTGCGCCCGACCGGCGCACCAGCGTATATTCGGGCGGAGGGAGGGACTGGGCCGCTGCCCATTCCTGCAGGCCGGACTTCGGATGCTTGGGCGCTGCCGCCTGGCTGTCCAGCCGGTCTGCCCAATGGTTGCGGATGAAGGCCTCTGCCTTTTCCATGCCGCCGTCCAGCAGCAGCGCACCGATCAGCGCTTCGGTAATATCGCCCATCACATGGTCGCTGTCACCGGCGCCATCGTCGCGGGCCTGCTTGCCAAGGCGCAGATGCTGCCGCGCGCCGATCGCCCGCGCCACTTCGGCGCAGACCTGCCCTGCGACAAGTACATTGAGCCGGCGGGAAAGCTTGCCTTCCGGCTCATCCGGAAAGCGTTCGTAAAGCCAGCGCGCAATCACCAGCCCAAGCACGCGGTCACCCAGAAACTCCAGCCGTTGATAATCGGGCTGGCTGTGGCTGGCATGTGTCAGTGCATGAACCAGCAGCTTCTGGTCGTTAAAATCATGCCCCAGCGCCTTGTGCGCCCATTGGCTCAGCGTCTGGCTCAAAACATGCCGCCGATGCGGTTCCACCGCGCTGCGCTCAGCCATGTCCACGGCAGCAGCCAGGAAGCCGAACCGTCGGTGGAGAAGAAGACGATGGTGGCGCGGCCAACCAGATTTTCCTCCGGCACGAAACCGACGCCGCCGCCTTCACTGATCACCGGAAAGCGGCTGTCGGCCGAATCGTCGCGGTTGTCGCCCATCATGAAATAATGGCCTTCGGGCACGACATAGGTAGCGGTGTTGTCTCCCGGCGAATCCGGCACCTGATCGATCACATTATAGGACACGCCATTGGGAAGCGTTTCGCGATATTGCGGATAGTGGCAGGTCACGCTGCCATCGGGCGCGGCGACACGGAAATTGGGCGCGCCGAACACACCACGGCATTGGGTGTTGGGCGATGCCTTTTCAACGAAATCGGCAATACGCACCTTGGGCACCGGCTGGCCGTTCAGGATCAGCTGGCCGTTGCGCATCTGGATGATGTCGCCCGGCAGGCCGATCACCCGCTTGATGTAATCCTGGCTGGTATCGCGCGGATATTTGAACACCACCACATCGCCCCGCTTTGGTGCGATCGACGGGATGCGCCCGGATATCGGCACGATGCCCAGCGGAAAGCTGTAGCGGCTGTAGCCATAGGGCCATTTGGCGACGAACAGATAATCGCCCACCAGCAGCCGCGGCAGCATCGATTCGGAAGGGATGTTGAACGGTGCGAACAACAGGCTTCGCAACAGCACGGCCAATATGCCGACGGTGACGAGGAAGCGGATCGTTTCGCCAAGGGAGTTGTTTCCCTTGGCGGGGCGGGTCTTGGCGCCCTTTGCGGGTGCCTCGACATCGTTGGACGCTGGTTCGGACATTCTGCCCCTTTCCTAGCGCAGCCCAATGCTGTCAAGGATGGCATGTCCGATCAAGGGAGAAGAAGATGAACGGCGACCGCAAGGCAGCACTATGGAAGGAAATCGGCCAGGCGCCGTTGCCGGTGCTTGCCGGGCTGTTCCAGGCCGATGGTGATCGCCTTTCGCGGCTGACCGTGGAAGAAGCCGGGCTGCTGTTCGATTTCTCCAAGACCCATCTCGACGCGGCGATGGTGACGCGCTTTGCCGCCCTTGCCGAAGATTGCGACCTTGCCGGTGCGCGCGACCGGCTGTTCATGGGCGAAGTGGTCAACCTGTCCGAACATCGCGCCGCTGAACATCCGGCCGAACGCGGGCTGGGTCGTCCGGAAACGGTGGAGCGGGCGGCAAGCGCCCATGGCCGGATGCGTGCGCTGATCGACGCGATAGAGGCAGAAGCGCTGGGGCCGATCCGCCATGTGCTGCACATCGGCATCGGCGGATCGGCGCTTGGCCCGGAACTGCTGATCGATGCGCTGGGCCGTGATGCCGGGCGCTATGATGTTGCCGTCGTTTCCAATGTCGATGGTCATGCACTGGAAGCGGCCATCGCCGGCTTCGACCCGGATGCGACGCTGGTCGTCATTGCATCCAAGACCTTCACCACAATGGAAACGCTGCTCAACGCCCAGAGCGCGCTTGCCTGGATGGCGGAAAATGGCGTGGAAGATCCTTATGGCCGGCTCGTCGCGCTGACCGCCAGCCCGGAACGCGCCGTGGAGTTCGGAATCGATGAGACGCGGATCCTGCCTTTTGGCGAAAGTGTCGGCGGTCGATATTCGCTGTGGTCCGCTATCGGCTTTCCAGTGGCGCTGGCGCTTGGCTGGGACGCATTCGAGCAGCTCCTGGAAGGGGCCGCAGCGATGGACCGGCACTTTCGGTTCAGCGCGGTGGAACGCAATGCACCGATGCTGGCGGCATTCGCCGATCTTTATTATGCCCGCGGTCGCCGGTCGGAAACGCGTGCCGTCTTTGCCTATGACGAACGGTTGCGGCTGCTGCCGCCCTATCTCCAGCAGCTGGAGATGGAAAGCAACGGCAAGGGCGTGACGGCCAAAGGTGAGCCGGTGGACGGGCCGACCGCGCCGATCACCTGGGGCGGTGTCGGCACCGATGCGCAGCACGCCGTGTTCCAGCTGCTGCACCAGGGCACGCATCTGGTGCCTGTCGAATTTGTTGCGGTGAGGGAGCCTGAACATACGCTGGACCCGGCGCATCACCGCCAGCTGCTTGCCAATTGCTTTGCGCAGGGGGCGGCACTGATGAAAGGCCGCAGCCATGAGGAGGCGCTCGCCCGGTCGAATGGCGATGAAGCATTGGCCAATGCCAAGACGTTCAGCGGCAACCGCCCATCGACCACCATTTTGATCGACGAGCTGGACCCCGCCTCACTGGGGGCGCTGATCGCCTTCTACGAACATCGCACCTTCGTCAACGCCGTGCTGATGGGTATCAATCCATTCGATCAATGGGGAGTTGAACTGGGCAAGGAAATCGCCCGGTCGATCACCAGCCAGCTGGATGGAGAAGGCGATGCGGGCTTCGACCCGTCGACCAGCGCATTGATCGCCCGCGCATTGACGGACTGAGGGTGGGATATACGGCGGTCAGGGCTGTTCCGGCCTGGCAATCCCACTGGCGGCAAGCGCACGTGCGTGACGGCGTGCGCGGCTTGGTCGCTGGCTGGAGCGGCGGGCGATGATGTGCGAAACCAGCACCGTCAGGGCAATGGTGAACAATGTGGCGGCAATGACGAAGACGCCGACATGTTCCTGGCCGAAACCGCCGATCCTGTCGGCACCCTTTGCCGCCAGATAACCTGGAGCAAGCACCACGGGTGCCCAGATGATGGCGGACAGGACATTGGCGATCTGAAAGCGCTTCTGCGGCATCGCCATCATCCCGGCAACCAGTGGGACGGTGCAGCGCACGGGACCGAAATAACGGCCGAAGAATATCGATGCAAAGCCATAGCGGCGGAAGAACAATCGTGCCCGCGCCAGTGTTTCACGATATTTGTTGAACGGCCAGCGTCGGCCCAGCCCGGGGCCGATCCGCCGCCCAAACCAATAGGACAGGACATCGCCGGCCGTCGCCCCGGTAATGGCCCATAGCAGTACCGGCAGCGCATCGAGCGTGCCCGCGCCGATCAACCCGCCGGTGACGAGCAACAACGGCGTTGCCGGCACCAGCGCACCCAGGATGAACATCGATTCGGCTGCCGCAATGGCGCCAATGATCGGTCCGGCCCAGAACTGATTTTCGGCAAGTATCAGATTAAGATTGGAAACCAGCGACTGCACACCACCTCACACATAAGACATGGGAAAAACATTCCCCGCCGCCACAGCCCACCGGGGCGTGTCCTTCCTGCCTTGGGCGTGGATTGGGTCAATCTCAAGGCCTTCAGATGAAAATTGGCATCGACCGTGGCAATATGATGCCGCCCATCGTTCGTTGATCATTCAGCTTTGGCCATGCATTGCAGCAGAAGAGGGAGAAACGGCATGCGTGAACAGTCCGTCAGGGTGTTGGGCCGGATATTTGCCATGGCGACATTGATGAGCCTTGCGCTGGCCGGCTGTGCAACGCCGGAAACCAAGGTACGGAACAAGCTGATCGGCCTTGGCCTAAGCCCGCCGCTTGCCGGATGCATGGCGGAAAAAATGGTGAAGAGGCTGTCCTATGCCCAGCTTCGCCGGCTGGGTGAGATGGGCGGCCTTGCCGGGCGCGATGTGCGTGAGGTGCCGATCGGTGAATTGATCCGACGGCTCAGGAGCATTGACGACCCCGAAATATTCTCGGTCGTCAGCAGAGCCGCCGTCGGTTGTGCAATTGCCGGATGACGGCAAGCTGCCGCCGGCGGTTCAGCGGCGACAGCGCAGATCGGCCCGCATCGCCCACATCATGAAACGCCCCATGAGGCTGGTGCTGCAAATCCGCCTGAAACCGAGGGTACTGAGCATTTGGGTCACAACCCGCTCCTGTCTTTTGCCGGCACCATAATCGTTGGCGGCGACCAGCATGTGACGGGGCAATGACTCCTTTGTTACCAGCGGGCGCAGATGATGTGGCATGGTCAGCACGCCCGGTGGCGCCCATGCCGGCGCGTGCGGCTGTATGATGGCGGTTCAAGGATCATCATTGCCTCCCCAACAGGGTGAACGCACAAGGCGTCATCGCGTTGCGGAAAGGCATGATGAAAGATTCGCCGGCCTTCGGCAACACCTGCCTGCATATCGATTTTCAGGAATCAGCGCCCGCGGGCGGCCCGCGCTGCCTTTGCCTTGCCGAAGCGGGTGGCGCGGGTGCCGGGTGTCCCCGCCACCGACCGGCCCCTGACGCTCGCCTTCTGCTGTTCGGGAGGAAGACCCAGTTCCTGCTGTTCCAGACGCCTGATCTCATCACGCAGGCGCGCGGCTTCCTCAAACTCCAGATCGGCGGCGGCAGTGCGCATCCGCTTTTCCAGATCCTCGATATAGCCGCGCAGATTATGGCCGACGAGGTTGTTCACCTCCTCGTCGCCAATGTCGGGGGTGACATAATCGCGAGAAGACACATCGGCGACGATGTCCGCAATGTTCTTCTTCACCGTCTGCGGCGTGATGCCATGTTCTTCATTATAGGCGATCTGCTTGGCGCGGCGGCGGTCGGTTTCCGCGATCGCACGCTCCATGCTGCCGGTCATCCGATCGGCATATAGGATCACCCGCCCGTCGACATTGCGTGCCGCGCGGCCGATCGTCTGGATCAATGATGTTTCCGAACGGAGGAAACCCTCCTTGTCGGCATCGAGAATGGCGACAAGGCCGCATTCGGGAATGTCCAGCCCTTCGCGAAGCAGGTTGATGCCCACCAACACGTCATAGGCACCCAGCCGCAGGTCGCGCAGCAGCTCGATACGCTCCAGCGTGTCCACATCGGAATGCATGTAGCGGACCTTCAGCCCGGCTTCATGCATGAACTCGGTCAGGTCTTCGGCCATGCGCTTGGTGAGCGTCGTCACCAGCGTGCGATAACCGGCCTTGGTCGTCTCCCGCGCTTCATGGATCAGGTCATCGACCTGCGATTCGACCGGACGGATCGATATTACCGGATCCACAAGGCCGGTGGGACGGATCACCTGTTCGACGAAAACGCCGCTCGTCTGCTCCATTTCCCAGCTTCCGGGGGTGGCGGAGACGAATACCGTCTGCGGGCGCATGACATCCCATTCGGCAAAGCGCAGCGGACGGTTATCGATGGCCGAGGGCAGGCGGAAGCCATATTCGGCCAGCGTCAGCTTGCGCTGATGGTCGCCGCGCGCCATGCCATTGACCTGACCGACGGTGACATGGCTTTCATCGACGAACAGCAGCGCATTTTCCGGCAGATATTCGAACAGCGTGGGCGGCGGCTCGCCGGGCAGGCGGCCGGTCAGGAAGCGGCTGTAATTTTCGATGCCGGCGCAGCTGCCGGTCGCGGCGATCATTTCCAGATCGAAATTGGTGCGCTGTTCCAGCCGCTGCGCTTCCAGCAGCTTGCCTTCCGCCACCAGCTCCTTCAGCCTTTCGGCCAGTTCGTGGCGGATCGCCTCGCTCGCCTGTTTCAGCGTCGGTCCCGGCGTCACATAGTGCGAATTGGCATAGACCTTGACGCTGTCGAGACTGGCAACCTTCTTGCCGGTCAGCGGGTCGAATTCGACGATTTCCTCGATCTCGTCACCGAAGAAACTGAACCGCCACGCCGTGTCTTCATAGTGCGAGGGGAAAAGCTCCACCGTGTCACCGCGCACACGGAAGTTGCCGCGGACGAAGGACTGATCGTTGCGCTTATACTGAAGCGCGACGAGCTTGCGGATGATTTCGCGCGGGTCCACCGTCTGCCCCTTGGACAGGGCAAAGGTCATTGCCGAATAGGTTTCGACTGAACCGATACCGTAAAGACAGGAAACCGAGGCGACGATCAGGACATCGTCCCGTTCCAGCAGCGCGCGGGTGGCCGAATGGCGCATCCGGTCGATCGCTTCGTTTATCGAGCTTTCCTTCTCGATATAGGTGTCAGACCGGGGAACATAGGCTTCCGGCTGGTAATAATCATAATAGCTGACGAAATATTCCACGGCATTGTCAGGAAAAAAGCTCTTGAACTCCCCATAGAGCTGCGCCGCCAGAATCTTGTTGGGCGCAAGCACAAGGGCCGGGCGCTGCAATTCCTCCACCACCCGCGCCATGGTGAAGGTCTTGCCAGATCCGGTGACGCCAAGCAGCACCTGATTACGCTCGCCGGCACGGCCCTGCGCCACCAGTTCGGCGATGGCGGACGGCTGATCGCCGCTTTCGCGATAATCGCTGACCAGCTTGAACTTGCGGCCGCCTTCGGATTTCGGCGGGCGTTCAGGCTTGTGGGGCATGAACATCGGCATGTTCGCCGGTTCAGCAAGGGAAGTGCGGATCTGGATGGCCATGGCGGCAATATGGGGGCGTGCGGCAGGCGGTGCAATCTTGCCCGACCATCTGCCTTGGAAAGCACGGCGACGGTGCCTATAAACCTTCGGGTCGATTGCAATTTCAGGCACATCCGCACCGCATTTCGCTGTGGCCATCGCCTGTATGAGGGAGAGGGCGATGCACGCCATCCGGGCTGTTCTGCCGGCCATTGCCACCGGTCTTGCCATATCCACCGCCGCGCTTGCCGCCCAGCCGATGATTTCACCGGGCGAATGGGAAGTGAATGCAACCGTTACCGAGGCCAGGCTTCCCGGTGCGCCCGCCGCAATGACGGAAGCGATGAAGAAGCCGCATGTCTCGCGCCATTGCCTGACGCCCGAACAGGCGGCACGCGGTCCGCAGGATCTGTTCAGCCACGGCGGCAGCGGCTGCAAGCTCGTCCATTATTCGGCCAAAAACGGCAAAATGGACGGAGCCATGCAGTGCACTTCCCCGACAATGGGCAAGATGACGGTAAAAACCAGCGGTGAATATGCCGCCAGCCATTATCATGCAGTGTCCAATATGGTTGTCGACGGGCCACGCGGTGCCGGCAGGATGGTGACAGAAGTGACCGGCCGGCGCATTGGTAAATGCAAATGAGCACGGTGACGCCGGACTCTTTCGATCTGGCGGCATATCTTGAGCGGATCGGGCTGGACAACGCGCCGTTGCCCGATGCCGATGGCCTGCTGGCGTTGCAGCGCACCCACAGGCTGTCCATTCCGTTTGAGAATCTGGATGCGCGCCTGGGACGCGCGATCGATCTGGACCCTGCAGCGGTGTTCGCAAAGCTCGTCACGCGCCGGCGCGGCGGCTATTGCTTTGAACATAACAGCCTGTTCCTGAACGCGCTTGCGGCGCTGGGTTTTGAAGCGCGCCCGCTGCTTGGCCGTGTCTGGCTGTTCGCCGATGGCGTGCCGGCGCGCACCCATTGTTTCAGCCTTGTCTCGATCGATGGCGATCAATGGATCGCCGATGCGGGATTTGGCGGCGGCTATACCGAGCCGATGCTGCTGGACGCGGGGCGCGAGGCAGATGTCGGCGGTGCCACCCACAGGTTCGTGCATGACGACGCCCATGGCTGGATGCTGGAGCGGGCGGGGGCAGGCGGCCAGTTCAAGCCCCAATACAGCTTCGATCTGCAGCAGGTGTGGCCGGCCGATCTGGCGATGGCGAACCATTATACCGGCAGCTGGCCTGAATCGCGCTTCGTCATCAATGCCATCGCCGGCTTGCCGCGTGCTGATGGTCAACTGGTGTCGTTGATGAACCGGACCTTCACCGACGAAACAGGCAAGCGCGAAATCGCCAATGCCGAGGAATTGCGAAGCTGCCTGGCCGATGTATTCGGCATTGCGCTAAGCGGGGAAGAGGTGGCGGCACTGGGCCTGTTCTGAAACCCGTGCCGATATGCGCCGCCGATACCGAACCGGCGGCGCAGCTTAACCGACGCACCCGATGTTAAAGAACAGGTCGGTCAGTCGCTTTCGCGCTTGATGATGCCATAATCGGTTGGGCTCAGATCCAGATCATAGGTCTTGCCGTCGATGGTGCGGGCGTTGTCCACTTCCCACTTCGGGCCGTCCTTGTCATATTTGATCTTGTCCCAGCTCTGATAGCCTTCGGCGGTCAGCTTGGCGGCGATTGCAGTCGCTTCCTGCCGGCTGGGGCTACGGTCCGCCAGTGCAGGCGCAGCGAGAAGGGGGATGGAAACAAGCGCTGCCGCGAAAATGGCCGATCCTGCAGTTTTCATGAATGGTCTCCACTTCATGTTTGTGCAGAGGATGAACCGGCGTGCCTGTCTATGGTTCCGGCGTTTCGGCTGGCTGCAGTGGCGGAATGTCGATCGTCTCCCCTGCCTCGGTGGCGCGGAACCGATCGCTGGCGATGCCGTTGCGCCGCAGTTCGGCACGCAAAACCTGGCGTGGCTCGTCCACACCTTCGCTCGAAAGCTGGAACGTGCCCCAATGCACTGCAAGTGCATTGCCGGCATTCAATTCCCTGAACACGTGCACAGCTTCCACCGGGCCAATGTGGTTGCCGCTCATCAACTCACGCGGGCGAAAGGCGCCGATAGGAATGATGGCGAACCGGAACGGACCATGGCGCGCCGCTTGCTTTGGCCAGCTGTCGTCACCAAGGCCAGTGTCGCCGGCAAAGAAGATCGGACCGCCCGGCAGGCGCAGGGTAAAGCCCGACCAGAGCGCACGGTTGCGATCCGCCATCCAGCGTGAATCCCAATGATGCACCCGTTCGACAACTACATCGCCCGGCTGGTCACCGCCCGCTATAGCGATGCTTTCACCCCAGTCGCGCGCCTGAGCCCTTATGCCGGCACGACGAAGCAATGTATCGTTGCCAAGGCTGGTGATGATCAGCGGATGATCGCGTTCCCAAAGCCGCTTCAGCGTCGCGATGTCCATATGGTCGTAATGATTATGGCTGATCAGCACCAGATCGATGGGCGGCAGGTCATCGAAGGCGACGCCCGGCGCGCGTACCCGCTTTGGCCCGGTGAAGGAAAAGGGCGAGGCGCGCTGCGACCAGATAGGGTCGGTGAGGATGTTGAGCCCGTTCGTCTGAAGGAGAACGGTCGCATGGCCCACCCATGTTGCCTTCAGCGTCGTGCCATGCACCCTTTGCGCGGGATGGGCGGGGGTGACGGGCACGCTTGCCGGCCATGGCGTCCTGTCCGATCCCATGGCAAAGCGCAAAAAGCGGCCCGGTCCCGCCTTGCGGGTGCCGCCGGTACCGAACTCCCCATCGGGATTGAAGAATCGTTCACCGTTGAAATGGGCGGATTGCGGGCCGCGATAATAGATGTCGTCGAAGAAGCCGGTATAGGAGATCGGCACCCAGCAGGCGGCAACCGCCAGCACCAGCGCGGCTCGGCCGACTATCTCCGATATGCGCATCAGGCGTTTTCCAGCTCTTTCATCCGCCGGATCTTTTCACGCCAAACCAAGGGCGCGCTGTGGTGGACGCTTTCACCCATGGAGTCGACCGCAACCGTCACCGGCATGTCGGCAACGTCGAATTCATAGATCGCTTCCATGCCCAGATCCTCGAATGCGACGACACGTGCCGCCTTGATCGCACGGGAAACGAGATAGGCCGCGCCGCCCACCGCCATCAGATAGGCGGCCTTGTGCTGCTTGATCGATTCGATGGCGACCGGGCCGCGTTCCGCCTTGCCGACCATGGCGATAAGCCCGGTCTTTTCCAGCATCATGTCGGTGAACTTGTCCATACGGGTGGCGGTGGTGGGGCCGGCGGGGCCGACCACTTCATCGCGCACCGGATCAACAGGCCCGACATAATAGATGACGCGGTTTTCGAAGCTGACCGGCAGCGATTCGCCATTCGCCAGCATGTCCTGAATCCGCTTGTGCGCGGCATCACGGCCGGTGAGCATCCGCCCGTTGAGCAGCAGGCGGTCGCCCGGCTGCCAGCTTGCCACCTCCTCCTTCGTCAGCGTGTCGAGATTGACGCGCTTGGCCTCTTTCGACGGGGTCCATTCCACCTTTGGCCATTCGGCAAGATTGGGCGCTTCCAGATAGGCGGGGCCGGAACCATCCAGCGTGAAATGGGCATGTCGGGTGGCGGCACAATTGGGGATCATCGCCACCGGCTTGGATGCGGCGTGAGTCGGCGCATCGAGGATCTTGATGTCGAGCACGGTCGCAAGCCCGCCAAGGCCCTGCGCGCCAATGCCCAGCGCATTGACCTTTTCATAAAGCTCGATCCGCAATTCCTCGATCGCGTTCGAAGGCCCGCGCTGGAGGAGCTGCGCCATGTCGATCGGCTCCATCAGCGATTCCTTGGCCATCAGCATCGCTTTTTCAGCGGTGCCGCCAATGCCGATGCCCAACATGCCGGGCGGGCACCAGCCGGCGCCCATCTTCGGCACCATTTCCAGCACCCAGTCGACGATCGAGTCGCTGGGGTTGAGCATGGCGAACTTGCTCTTGTTTTCCGACCCGCCGCCCTTTGCGGCAACGGTGATGTCCACCTTGCTGCCGGGGACCAGCCGGGTGTGAATCACCGCCGGTGTGTTGTCGCGCGTGTTCCGGCGGGTGAAGGCCGGATCGGCAACGATCGATGCGCGCAGCCGGTTCTCCGGGTTCATATAGGCCTGACGCACGCCTTCGTTGATCATTTCATCCAGCGAGCGAGTCGCATCCCAGCGCACGTCCATGCCGACGTCGACGAAGACGGTGACGATACCGGTGTCCTGGCAGATCGGCCGGTGTCCTTCGGCGCACATCCGGCTGTTGGTGAGGATCTGCGCGATGGCGTCCCTGGCGGCGGGGCCTTGTTCCGCCTCATAGGCGGCGCCCAGTGCGCGGATATAATCCATCGGGTGATAATAGCTGATGTATTGAAGCGCATCCGCCACGGACGCAATCACATCGGCTTCGCGGATCGTCACGCCATCGGCCAATTTATATCTCCACCACCTTGCAGATCCGATATTTTGGGGCCGCTTTAGCCGCTGGCGGCAGGCGCGTCCACGGCTGTGGCGGAAACGCGGCGAATTGCGTGTCAAGTTCATTTAGCGGCTTGTGTTATGCGCCACCTGTGGCACTATCCCTTGCGTTCGAAACAGGGGCCGGCCCAACAACTTGTGTTCATCATCCCATATTCCAATATGGGAAACGGGCGTATTCGCGCCCTGAACATCAAGGTTCTGGTGCTGCCGCCTGGCATCCGGGGCGGCGCGAGGTACCATGGGGTCATGTGTGCTAGTGTCATAGTCGGATGCATCCGAGTCGAACCGAACAGGAACCGGAGGGCATGATGGATTTTGTGGCGGGCAGCGAAGCAGGCGCCGAAGAGGTTGTTGCCGGACGCGCCGACGTGAGCGAATCCAGAAAGGTGCATGAGCCGCGATTCCCGGTCACCATCGATCGGGATCGTGATGCTCTGCTGACCGAATTCGGCAAGGAGACGCTGCAGGACCGTTATCTGCTGCCGGGCGAATCCTACCAGGATATCTTTGCCCGCGTGGCGGCGGCCTATGCCGATGATGCGGATCATGCGCAGCGCGTCTATGATTATATCTCGCGCCTGTGGTTCATGCCTGCGACGCCGGTGCTTTCGAACGGCGGCACCGGACGCGGCCTGCCGATTTCCTGCTATCTCAATTCGGTGGACGACAGCCTTGAAGGCATTGTCGCCACCTGGAACGAAAATGTCTGGCTCGCCTCGCGCGGGGGCGGCATCGGCACCTATTGGGGCGCCGTGCGCGGCATTGGCGAGCCTGTGGGCCTGAACGGCAAGACCAGCGGCATCATTCCCTTTGTGCGGGTGATGGACAGCCTGACGCTGGCGATCAGCCAGGGGTCGCTGCGCCGTGGTTCGGCCGCATGCTATCTCGACATCTCGCATCCCGAGATCGAGGAGTTTCTCGAAATCCGCAAGCCGTCGGGCGATTTCAACCGCAAGGCGCTGAACCTTCATCATGGCGTGCTCGTCACCGATGCCTTCATGGAAGCGGTGCGCGAGGGACGCAGCTGGGATCTGGTGAGCCCCAAGGACGGATCGAAGCGGGCCGAAGTGGACGCCCGAGCGCTGTTCCAGAAGCTGGTGGAAACACGATTGCAGACCGGTGAGCCCTATATCGTGTTCATCGACAGGGTGAATGCGATGATGCCCAAGCATCACCGCGAACTGGGCCTTAAGGTTTCCACCTCCAATCTGTGTTCCGAAATCACATTGCCGACCGGGCGCGACCATCTGGGTCAGGACCGTACGGCGGTGTGCTGCCTGTCGTCGCTCAACCTTGAAAAATGGGATGAATGGAACGGCGAGAAGCGCTTTGTCGAAGATGTGATGCGCTTCCTCGACAATGTGCTGCAGGATTATATCGACCGCGCACCGGCGGAAATGGATCGCGCCCGTTATTCGGCGATGCGCGAACGCTCAGTCGGTCTTGGCGTCATGGGTTTCCACAGCTTCCTTCAGGCGCGCGGCATTCCGTTTGAATCGGCGATGGCGAAAAGCTGGAACCTGAAGATGTTCCGCCACGTCAACGCTGGCGTCAACGAAGCGTCGATGCTGCTCGCGACCGAGCGCGGGCCATGCCCCGATGCCGAGGATGTGGGCGTGATGGAACGCTTTTCATGCAAGATGGCGATTGCGCCAACGGCGTCGATCTCGATCATCTGCGGAGGGACATCCGCCTGTATCGAGCCGATCCCGGCCAATATCTATACGCACAAGACGCTGTCGGGCAGCTTTGCGGTGAAAAACCCCTATCTGGAAAAGCTGCTGATCGACAAGGCGAAGAACAGCGAGGCGACCTGGAGTTCGATCCTTGAAAAGGGTGGCTCGGTCCAGCACCTCGACTTTCTGACGCAGGAAGAAAAGGATGTGTTCAAGACCAGCTTCGAGATTGATCAGCGCTGGCTGATCGAGCTTGCGGCCGATCGCACGCCCTATATCGATCAGGCGACGTCACTCAATCTGTTCATCCCGGCCGATGTGGAGAAATGGGATCTGCTGATGCTGCACTTCCGCGCATGGGAGCTGGGCATCAAGTCGCTCTATTATCTGCGTTCGAAATCCATCCAGCGTGCCGGTTTCGCCGGCGGGGTGGAGGCCGACAACACGCCCGACCTGCGCCAGATCGAGGTCGAGGCGAGGGATTATGACGAATGTCTGGCCTGTCAGTAAAACGTTGGTGGGGACATGGCTGGCCGCGGCCCTCCGCCCGCAAGGGGCAGAGGGCCAGAGGCTCAGGCTTCTTCCTCGAAAGTGACAGCGACATCGGCATTGGCCGAAAGGCGCACCCTGTTGCCCTCGACATCGGCGACAAGGCCGGCGGAGATGTAATGATGGTGCCCCTTGTGCGAACCCTGGCCGCTGTCGGCCTTGGTCAGCTTGATGCGGTCGCCTTTGACATGGTCGACGGTGCCGACATGCACGCCATCGGCGCCGATGACTTCCATATGTTCCTTGATTTTGCCGAGATCGGCCATGTTGCTCACTCCTCTTGTGATGGACATGAGCTTCAACGCCTGAAACGCCAATCGGTCGCGGCGCACGCCGCCGCCTGACCCATCGGAGAGCCGCCATGCCCCTTCTGGAAGCCCGCAAACAGTATAAACCCTTTGAATATCCCTGGGCCTTCGATTTCTGGAAGCGCCAGCAACAGCTCCACTGGCTGCCCGAAGAAGTGCCGCTGGGCGAGGATTGTCGCGACTGGGCGCAGAAGCTCACCGATCATGAGCGCAACCTGCTGACGCAGATTTTCCGCTTCTTCACCCAGGCGGATGTGGAAGTGCAGGACTGCTATCACGAAAAATATGGCCGGGTGTTCAAGCCGACCGAGATCAAGATGATGCTGACCGCGTTCAGCAATATGGAGACGGTGCATATCGCCGCCTACAGCCATCTTCTCGACACCATCGGTATGCCCGAAAGTGAATATGCGGCTTTCCTTCAATATAAGGAAATGAAGGACAAGCACGATTATCTGGCGACCTTCGGGGTCGACAATGACGAGGATATTGCCCGCACGCTGGCAATGTTCGGCGGCTTTACCGAAGGGCTTCAGCTTTTCGCCAGCTTTGCGATGCTGATGAACTTCCCGCGCTTCAACAAGATGAAGGGCATGGGGCAGATCGTCAGCTGGTCCGTCCGCGACGAAAGCCTGCATTGCGAGGGTATCATCCGCCTGTTCCACAGCTTTGTGAAGGAACGGGATTGCCTGACCAGCGCGGTGAAGGAAGATATTCTGGACCAGTGCCAGAAGACCGTGCGGCTGGAGGATGCCTTTATCGACCTGGTGTTTGAAATGGGACCGGTGCCCGGCATGACGCCGCGTGATATCAAGAAATATATCCGCTATATCGCCGACTGGCGGCTGGGCCAGCTGGGCCTGAAGCCGATCTACATGATCGACGAACATCCGCTGCCCTGGCTGGTGCCGCTGCTGAACGGCGTCGAACATGCCAATTTCTTCGAAACGCGCGCCACCGAATATTCAAAGGCGGCCACGCGGGGCAATTGGAACGAGGTTTGGGACAGCTTCGATCGGCGCCAGCAGGCCAAGGCCAGCGCCGCTGCCAATGAAGATGCCAATGAAGGCGGCCTGTTCGCGGCAGAATAAGCTCGCAGCGGAATAGGTTCGCGGTGGAATAAGGACGAAGCCGGGGCGGCGGCTTGCGCCGTCCCGGCTCATGTTCTTCTATCGGTTACAATGTGCAGTGACGGGTAACGCCCCGGCGCACGACATAACGGTCGGTGCGCGGATCATAGCTGCGATAGCGCTTCATGCAGCGATCGACATGCCGATCCCACGCCACCCGACCATGGCGCCAATGGGACGGCATGGGGCGATGATCGACGTGATGCGTCGGAGGGTCCGACCGATATGGGGGACGGGGCTGGGCCATTGCGCTACCGGCGCCAATTCCGGTGGCTGCCATGACAATGCCGATCATCAATGCCTTTTTCATCGAACACTCCTTTCAACAGTGCCTTTCCCAAACAAGACAATGGCTTCTTCTTTCCTCCGTCCGTCGCTTGCGTAATCGGCTGGCCGCAAAACCGGCCATGGGGAACATCCCGTTGCCTGCGGGGTTTGATGATGATCGTCAGGCGGCATGGCCCCTATGTTGCGTTACCGAATGTTGCGTCATGGTTGTTGCGTTGGCCAATGCCCGTCGGGCGTGACCAGACAGGAGGGACGGAGATGTTTGTCGAATTGCTGTGCATCGGCGTGACTGCGCTTATCGGCATAATCCAGCTGTTCGATGTCGTGCATTGATGCCGGTCGAGCTGAAATGCCTCGCCTGGGCGGTGGTGCTGGGCCTTGCCCATATCTTCATCGCCGCACAGGCGCGTACGCATCAATATGGACTGAAATGGAACGCCGGCCCGCGTGATGAGCAAATGCCGCCGCTTTCGCCAGTGGCGGGCAGGCTGCAACGGGCGCAGGCCAATTTCTTCGAGACATTTCCCCTGTTCGCGGCAGCGGCGCTGATCGTCGCGCTGGTGGGGCGTGGAACCGGGACAACGGCGATCGGTGCCCAGCTCTATCTGGCGGCGCGAGTCATTTATCTGCCGCTCTATGCCTTTGGCGTGCCCTATATCCGCTCACTTGCCTTTCTGGCCGCGACGGCCGGGCTGGTGATGGTGTTATGGCCCGCACTGTTCGGCTGACCGCCGCCGGTGCGGGGCATTGCACCGGATGGTTCAGAAAATGCCATGCCCGATCGAAAGCCGCAAAAAGGCGATGATGCCGACGGCAAGGTTGATGTTGCGGCCGGTGTTCCGGTCGGACATCAGGCCAAGCACCAGCCCCAGGATCGCCAGCGGGATCACGAACCAGTTGAGCCAGCCAAGCAGCGGCACGAAGCCGATCAGCGCGCCAAACAGTGCTGCCAGGCCGATCAGGATGGAAATCAGGTTGATCATTTGCGCAGTGCGCCTCCTTCATCCGCATTGATCTGGGGATTTGACGATCGCAGCACAAGCCTTGCCTGTTCCAGCAATTCAGGCGTGTCGACATCGATCAAAATGCCTGCATCATCGGTATCGACGGAAACGACATGTTGAGAAAGGCGCGGCAGCAGCGCCCTTGCGCCGCCATCGCCGCTGAGCCGCATCAATGCCGCAAAATAATCACGCCCCCAGAAAAGCGGATTGCCGCGCCGGCCGGCATGGCGTGGCACGACGATCGCCGAGGCGGCGCCAGCCTTTCGCCCTGCCGCCGCGATCATCGCCAGGGTTTGCGGCCGCACACAGGGCATATCGCCAAGGCAGATCAGTGCGCCGTCCCATTGCGCGGGGCAGGCGCCTATGCCGGCCCTGATCGACGCGGCCATGCCATCGGCATGGTCTTCGGCATGAATGAGCATGTGGGGCAAGGAGCCGATCGCAGCGACAACGGCGTCGTGATCGTGACCAGTCACCACCAGCGGCGGGGGCAGTCCTGCGTCGATCACGCCGCGCACGACATGGCCGATCACCGTGCCATTGCCGATCGGCGCAGATAGTTTCTGAACGCCGCCCATGCGTGTAGAGCGCCCGGCAGCCAGAACGACCGCACCGATGGTGCCGGTCATGCCGCCGCCGATGCGGGTGCCGTTTCCTGTTGGCGCGCGATCAGGGGCAGGCGACCGCGCCAGGCCGCCGTCATTTCAGCAAGGATCGATATGGCGATTTCCGCCGGCGTGATGCCACCGATGTCCAGCCCCACCGGGCCGTGAATCCGCCCCATATCCTCTGGCGTGAAACCGGCTTCGGCAAGGCGGGCGCGGCGTGCGGCCTGTGTACGGCGCGAACCGAGGGCGCCGATGTAATAAGCGGAAGAACGCAGGGCGCAGACGAGTGCCGGGTCATCGATCTTCATGTCATGGGTCAGGGTGACGATGGCCGTCGCCTCGTCCACGCCGGTTTCGGCCAGCACTTCATCGGGCCATCGATTGTCGACGCTCTCCCCCGGAAAGCGCACGGTTGATCCAAAGGCATCGCGCGGGTCGATCAGTATCGTCTCATGACCGGCCAGCCTTGCCATGGGCAGCAGCGCCTGGGCGATGTTCACCGCGCCGATAATGATCAGCCGGGGTGGCGGATCATAGCGGCGGCAGAAAAGCCCGTCGGCAGTGCCCGCCCGGGTTCTGCCGCCGTCCAGATCGGTGGACAGCGTGATCCGCCGCCGCTGGCCGCGCGCGTCATTCACTTCCGCCAGAAGATCGGCCGGAAAGCCGTCTTGCCCCACGGGTTGCACGATCACGCTGATCCTGCCGCCGCAGGGCAGGCCGACACGCCATGCCGTTTCATCATCCACGCCATAATCGAGCTGCCGGAAACGACCGGTCCGGATGACGTCCAGCGCCTCTGCGATGACATCGCCTTCGACACAACCGCTGGATACAGAACCTTCGAAGGCACCGTCATCGCGCACCGCCATATGGCTGCCGACGGGACGTGGTGATGATCCCCATGTATGGATCACCGTTGCAAGCGCGACGCCATGCCCGGCTACATGCCAGCCATGCGCGGCGGAAAGGGTGCGGCTCAGTTCATCGTTCATGCCCAATTCCTAAGCCAGCGGCCGCGCATGGATAAAGAGGATCTTCAATCCACCAGCACTTCGATCAGCGTCGGTCCGTCCGCCGCAAAGCTGTCGGCCAGCGCCTTGTCCAGCGCGTCGCCGCTGTCCACCGCCACTGCTGAAATGCCCTGGCCGCGCGCAATGGCGCAGAAATCCATCTGCGGCAGCATGGTTCCCACCGTGCGCTGCAAGCCGAAATGACGGCCGAAGTTCAACAGCGCCTCGTAACGACCATTTTTGAAGATGATGAAGCTGATCGGCAGGTTCAGCTGCGCGGCAGTCCACAGCCCCTGAATCGCATACATGCTGGACCCGTCGCCCAGAAGCGCGATCACCCTGCTGCCCGGCCGGCCCAGTGCGACGCCGATCGCGGCGGGCAGTCCATGGCCCAGCCCGCCGCTGGCACAGGTATAGAAGCCGTCGCGATTCCTGATCGGCAGATAATCGTGCATCGGTTCGCGCGCGCTTGGTGCTTCCTCCACAACGACGCTGCCGTCCGGCCGAAGCGCATCTATCCGCTGCAGCAGATATTTGTCGGTCAGCGGCATGGCGGGAACAGGGGCAGGGCGTTGCCACGGCGCCGGCGTTTCGCGCGGACGCGGCGCCGGCCCGTTCAGCAGTGCGGCAATGCCGGTTTTCATGCCGGTGAAGATCGACGTGCCGACCGGCGTCCATGCCGCGACCTGCGGATTGTCGATCAACTGATAAAGCTTGGCGCCTTCGGGAACGAACGGACCGAACCCTTCGGTGTGATAGGTAAAGGCGGGTGCACCCAGCACCAGCAGCAGATCATGCCCGGCCAATGCCTTTACGATTGCTTCACGCCCGGCGACCAGAAAGCCCGCGAACAGCGGATGGTCTTCGGGAAAGCTGTTGCGGCTGGACATGGGGCTGGCGAACACCCGCGCATTATGCCGTTCGGCCAGTGCAATCACCTCGTCCCACGCATCGTCGCGGGCAATGGATGCACCGACGACGATTGCCGGGCGCATGGCAATGCTCAACGCCTCCGCTGTCTCGGCCAGCAGCTGCTGATCGCCGGTGATGGTGTGGCCGACCTGCCTTGCCTCCACCGGATCGCACATTCTGTCCCAGTCATCGACGGGAATGGAAACGAAGGTCGGCCCCTGCGGCGCCTGCATGGCAATGTGATAGGCGCGTGCGATGGCGGCCGGCACATCTTCCGCGCGTGCCGGTTCGCATGCCCATTTGACATAGGGCTTGGGAAATTCGCTGGCCTGGTCGGCGAACAGAAATGGCTCATAAGGCAGGATGGAACGTGCCTGCTGGCCGGCGGTGACGACCAGCGGCGTCTGATTCTTATAGGCGGTGAACAGATTGCCAAGCGCATGGCCGACGCCGGCCGCCGAATGAAGGTTCACCAGCGCGGCATTGCGTGTCGCCTGGGCATAGCCATCGGCCATGCCCATCACCACCGATTCCTGAAGGCCCAGAACATAGCGGAAGTCCTCGGGGAAATCGCGGAACATGGGCAGTTCGGTCGAACCCGGATTGCCGAATACGGTATCCATGCCGAAGGACCGCATCAGCCGGATAACGGCCTCGCGCACGGTGATCTGCTGTTCGTTCGCCTGGGTCATGCATTCCATCCTGCTATGTATTGCGCGCACCCTGCCTTCTATGCCCATGCTTTGCCATTGCAGAATCTGCCAAAAGTCATGACGATCAGGCATGACCATCGATCTTCGCCTGCTGACCGGCTTTGTCACCGTTGTCGATCATGGCAGCCTCGGGCGCGCGGCAGAGGCGCTGCACATGACGCAACCGGCACTCAGCCGCATGATCAAGCGACTTGAAAACCAGCTTGGCGCACCGCTTTTCGATCGGGAAACGACAGGCATGGCGCTTACCGGCTTTGGTCAGGCGCTGCTGCCGCGAGCGCGGCTGCTGGTCAGCGACGCTTCCCATCTTATGGAAGACGCGCGCGCAATGAAGGGGCTGGGACGGGGCACATTGCGTATCGGCGCCATCGCCAGCGTTGCGGCAACGCTGCTGCCGCTGGCCATCGTGCGGCTGATGCGACAGGCGCCGGACATTCGCGTCCAGCTCCTCGAAGGGGTGGAGGATCGGCTCGCCGCCGCATTGATGGATGGGGAGATCGACATCGCCATTGCAGGTGAAATCGCCCAGTCCAGCCAGATCATGCAGACGGGTGGGGCGATTGCCGGGGATGATTATGGCGTCGTTGCCGCCCCTGGCCATCGGCTTGCAGGCGCAGGGCCGGTGACGGTTGAACAGCTGCTCGATCATCCATGGGTGATGCCGCCGATGGATGCATCCCCAAGGCAGGCGTTCGAAGGCGTCATCTCGGCACTGGGTCATGCGCCGCCCATTGCCCATGTCGAAACACGGTCGATCAGCGCGATGAAAGCGCTGGTGGCTCATGGTCCGTTTCTCGCCTGGCTACCCCGGCCGGTCTATCTGGGGGAGGAGAGGGCCGGCCAGCTCGTCAGCCTGGAGGTGCCGCCGCTTGCGGTACGCCGACATTTCCGCCTCTATAGGCGCCGTCATGGGGTGCTGTCTCCGGCAGCGAATTGTCTGCTCGATGTGCTTCGCCAGCAGACATCGGCGGATCTTCCTGCCGTCAGCGGCTGTGATTCGTCGCTAACCGCCTGATTCGTTATGGAAAGCCGCGGCGGGGTTGTAATCCCGATCCCGGCGCCCATATCAATAACCCGCGGGTTTCTGCGGTTTCCACTCGCGTCTGCCAACAGCTGTAAAGAATTTGCAAAATTCCAGTTGACGGTTGTGGGTTGTGGCCATAGAAGCCGCGTCACACCACGGGGCGCAGCGGTCGGTGAGACGACTGAGGGGCCTGGTGGGGTAGGAAAGCAGCCTGGCTCACCTGATAAGGATTGGGTGAGTGGGGTGATTTTTCGGCTCTTTCTCATTGTAGGTTAGATGAAGGGACATGTGGGCGGCGGCTCGCAGCCTGGG